>Ga0079226_10001051_pt1 | contig 20922 bp, 16 predicted proteins | sample Poulit2014_FD_76345 | JGI IMG/M metagenome (GOLD analysis project Ga0079226, IMG submission 76345) | Agricultural soil microbial communities from Georgia to study Nitrogen management - Poultry litter 2014 | ecosystem: Environmental > Terrestrial > Soil > Agricultural land | place: USA: Georgia... | reverse complement strand
TTAATTTTGTAAGCAATTCAACATTTTCCAGCATTTCATTTTCATTTTCAATATGTGAAATCAATTTACGGGCAGCGCGTCGTCCCAATTCATAGGCAGGCTGAACAACTGTAGTAAGAGGTGATTCCATTAGGGACGCCCGATTATCATTTGAAAACCCAACAATTGCAATATCTTCGGGGATAGAAAGCCCTTGTTCATATATAGCATCCATTGCGCCAAATGCTACCGGATCATTTACGGCAAATACAGCCCGGGGTTGCTCTGCCTCGGGTAGTTCCAGTAGCGTCTTCATCGCTTGGTATCCGCCTTCTTCATGCAGCTCGGCAGGAACCACATATTGGTCTTCCACCGGTAAGTTGTGATCTTGCATGGCTGCTTTAAAACCTTTAAATCGATCCCGTCCAATAGAAATATCCATAGCAGCACTTAGATGGGCAACTGACTTATAGCCATGACCTAATAAATGATTGGTTATATTGTAAGCCGCATTGTTATCATCCACCTTTACGCAACTGGCACCAATATTTTCTACATAACGATCAAAAAATACCATCTCAGTGCCAGACTCGATGATCTGTTTATAATACTGCTCATTGTGAGTATTCTGTGCAGCAGAAATTAATATGCCATCCACCCTTTTTGCTTTCAATGTTTCAAGGGCTTTACGCTCTCGCTCATCCTGTTCGGCAGAATGAGTAAGAATAAGTTGATACTCATCATCAAATATCTCTTCTTCAATGCCCTGAATAGCCTGTGCAAAAAATGAGTGAGCTATTTCAGGAATAACAACTCCAATAGTATTGGTTTTCTGAGAGACCAGGCTTTTAGCAATATGATTGGGGGTATAGCCTAATTCGCGTGCTTTTTCAACAATTCGCTCCCTTGTTTGTTCATCAACATTTTCCCGATTATTTAATGCTCTGGATACGGTCATAGCTGAAATATCAAGTGCGTCTGCAATTTGCTTTAATTTTACATTAGAACCCATAGTATTTATTTTATTAACGATAACATCATTTGAAGCGATGTAAATATAATAAATAATGAGAATATTACTCACTTTTATCCCATATTCTTCGGCACCTGCCTTAACAAACTACTTCTATCTGAAATTGTTATCCTTTACCAACTCTAATTTCCCTATGTGTAGTATTTTAATAACATCGTTTATATATCTAACCAGAATCCGGTGAGGCTGATCTATTTTCGAAGTTTCCCATGGTAATCCATTAAGTGTCTCGGAACGCCAAGTTACTATTTATTGGATTATGTGGTGAAGATAAAATGTATTTAAACAATCTATGCTATGCCCAGCTTTCCCTTCAAATGAGATAAAGCATCACATTCCGCCCACGGTTCGAAATAAAGGTATTATTAATCGCGGAGAGATGAGGTATAGGCAAATCTTTGTAGCTATCACTGCCTCAATCAGATTAAATCATATATCAACGGTAATTAACGCTAACAAAAAAGCCGCCACTCACCTTCCTCAGATATTAGCCCGACTTACGATAGGATTTGAATAAATCTATTTAGAAGGAAAACTTCTACTTGGCTTGTACAAAAGGATTAGCCTTTTTCTCATGACCAATCGTAGTTTCAGGTCCGTGCCCTGGACAAACGGTTGTATTTTCGGGCAAGGTGTACAACTGTTCACGAATAGATGTTTTAAGGATCTTCATATCCCCTTTATACAGGTCGGTACGCCCAACTCCCTCTCTAAACAGCGCATCGCCGACAATCAATAAATCATCTTGCTTGCTGTATAAGGAAATATGGTCAGGAGCATGACCGGGTGTATAGCGCACTTCAAAGGTAAAGCCCTCAATATTCCACTCCTCCTTGATGGGCAATATCTCAGGAATGAAGTCGAAGTCTTCTACCTGGAAGCCAAATTTTTTAGCCTGTATGGAATAATTTTCCCATAGATAATAGTCCTTATCACAAAGGTAAACCGGTATTTCATAGCGGGAAAGAACAAGTGGAATACCTATAATATGGTCAACATGAGCATGAGTTAAAATTATGGCCTGAAGAGAACTTCTATCGTTTTTTAATGCTGTCTCTAACTGATTAAACTCTTCTTTATTGGAAAAGCCCGGATCAATCAATACCGCTTTCCCATCCTTAGATAACATATAGGTATTTTCCGCAAATGGACCTACCCTGAAGCTTTGTAAATGCATAATACTTGTTAGAAATAAAAAAAGGATGCATCTCATATGATATGCATCCTCAAATAGGTTTGAGAAAAAGGATTAGTCTTTTCCGTAACGCTTCTTAAAGCGATCGATACGGCCAGCCTTTTTCTGAAAGTTCATATTGCCCGTGTAAAACGGATGGTTTTTAGAGTCCACTTCGCTGCGATAAACGCCATCCTCAACATCCATAGTACTGCGCGTTTTAAACTCCGTCCCATCGCTCATTACAACCGTAATTTCGTTGTATTCTGGGTGAATTCCTTTTTTCATAATAGAATTTTCATATTACCTTATTTCTTTTCAAGAGTTCCAAATATAGGACTTTATTAGCCGACCCGCAATATGAATTTCACCGGTTAAAACAACTCCAAATCTCATTTAAAAAGTAAGGGCACATAGCTTTCCCACCCCGGCTTAAAGGTTCTCTGTTAAATAAGCTACAAAACTCCTTGTTTCCTGAGTTCCCAGAAGCATTTGGCTGTTGTTTGATATCACCTGCAACATTATGTGCTACTTTAAGTTCAGAATGAAAAGTTTTAAGAGGAGTTCGCTTATTTTTAGCCATCTAAATTTATAACCTTCTTTTAGGACATAAAATATCGTTTTCTTTGTTGTACAATTATCAAGTTACCCAGCTTAAACATTATCCATATTTGCACACAGCAGTTCAGCACCCGCTATTTTTTCATTAAAAAACAGTATTGTGGCCTACTAAATTATAGACGCTGATCAACAAAAGTCAGAATTTTTTCAGAACTTCTTTGATTTAGTTTCCCACTTTTAAATCCTTACCGTGGCTAATACTGTGAACATTCGTTGATTCTGGTGGAATTGTGTATCTATCTGTCCGAATAATATACGTTGTATCTGCCCGTATGTTACCATTTTTGTTATATAGTAAGCAAACCAGCTGAACCAGCCGGGAGCAATTACCAATGCACTCACCGGAGCATTCTAGCCTTTCGGCTGTACAGTCGTTTCATCATCAAAAAACAAGTACGCAAAGTTCTAAGGATCTTTTCAGCCATTCCATGCATTAACAAGTATTTCTCAGTTATAGAAATATTAAATCTTATATTTTACAATTTTTGATATATAGTATTTTTTATTTATATACATGTAGAATATAATTATAAATAAAATAATGTGAATTATGGTCATTACTAATTTTCTAAATCAACTCGCGTCGGGCGTGCCGTCTATTATTGGAGCTATACTCATCCTAATTGTTGGGTGGTTTGTAGCAAAAATATTACGGTCCTTAGTGGTGCAACTTTTAGATTCTATTTCATGGGATAAAAACCTTGAGATGGATGGGAATGAAACTAATAGTATGATAGGTGATCTCTTTTACTACTTAGTAATGGTCATCGTATTTTTGATTGCTCTTGATGGCTTAGGCCTAAGCAATGTATTGACTCCGCTGGAGAATATGCTCAGTCAATTCTTGTTATTTATTCCTAACTTAGTAGCAGCAGCCCTGATTGGACTAATAGGATATATGCTGGCAAAATTCATATCCAATCTGGTAGAGTTAGGGGGTTCTTTCCTTGATAAACTAGCTCAAAAGGCAGGCTATGAGGATACGAACAAGATTATTGATGTCCTCAAGACTGTAGTCTTTATTATGGTCTTTGTGCCTATATTAATACAGGCTATTGATGCCTTAAAGCTTGAGTCGCTTTCTGTGCCGCTCAACGATATTTTATACGGTTTTATTGGAATCATTGGTAACGTTATTGTTGCTGCTGTCATCTTATTTATCTTCATCTGGGTAGGTAATCTGCTAAGAGGCTTTCTATCCGATCTGCTACAGAAATTGGGACTGGACGGCATGACCGAAAAAATGCAGTTACAATATATTGTTGGACAAGAACAATCTATTTCAAAAATATTTGCCGGGGTTCTCTATGCTTTTGTAGTCTTTTTTGGTGTAGTTACAGCAGCTGAGGTTTTAGAACTGCAGACTCTTTCTGAAATCTTATTTGAAGTGCTGAATATTTCAGGATCCATTGCATTTGGCCTGGGCATACTTATTGTCGGAAACTTTGTTTCTGTGCTTATCTATAAGGCAATGAATAAATCCGAACATAATGCTTTTATTGCATCAGTCGTACGCTATGCAATACTTGGGCTCTTTCTGGCTATATCACTTAGAGCCATGGGAATAGCCAATGAAATTGTTGAATTAGCCTTTGGCCTTACACTTGGGACCGTAGCAGTGGTTATTGCATTAAGTTACGGGCTTGGTGGACGCGATGCTGCCGGCGACCATTTCAGAGAAATCATTAAGCAGTTTAAAGATGGGGATGACAATTCCTCCGGCTCATCAAATCCGTCTATAACAGAGTGATTGGTTGAACAGCAATGAATAATCCCGGAGCAGAGCTTTTGGGTATCTATACGATTTTAGTTTAATAATCTTTCCGATCAAAGAGGTCGGGAATCAAACCATCTTTTAATTAAAATCATAAATGACGAGTCCTCCCGGGCTCGTCATTTATATTTAATGATACGGCAAACAGTTTTTAGAGTATTCTAAACAACCCTCGTTATTCAGGCTTTTAAGCAGATGGTATCAGACTTCTTTTCGGCGCGAAGGCAGCATATTGACATAATGGCTAAGTTGCCCCTCTTCCCTTTCATACTCTTCCTCAACTTGGCGAAGCGAAGTCGTAATAAGTTTTTGCGAGTAAAGTAAGCCTAACAGTTTTTTCTCATTTCCTCGTGTTACAATAGGCAGCTGTTCAATATTATGCCGTGCCATTCGTACAACCAGATCAAATAATTTCTCATCGGGATAGCCGGTAACCAGTTCCATTGTGCCAATTTCCGAAACAGTGCTATTCTCTTTACCGACCGCCAGTGCCCGTACAATATCGCCATAAGTTATTATACCGACTAACTTGTTCTCATCATTAACGATAGGAAATGCATCATGGATAGACTTTCCCTTTATGTTCGGAATGCTTTCCAAATCCATATCATTCAGCTTTTCAGAGTGCTTTCGTATTTTATCTGATTGTTCGCCTGAAAAGTGCTCAAACTCTTCCTTCTCTTTAGCAATAAGAGCCGCTAATTTAAGGATCGTTAAGTGAGGACGAACAACAGCTGAATTCTTATTCATCACCTCTTGACCACGGAAACGCTTTAGCATACTTACATCAAAGTCCTGTGTAATATCAACGCCCCGACTTGCCAGTTCGGTAGTCATTATATCGGACTTCATATAAAGAGTTGTAACAATATCGGCGATAATAGCCACCAAAAATACCGGCACTAAAGCATCAAATTTTCCGGTTACTTCAATAGCAAAAAGTGTAAACCCAAAGGTCGCATTACTGACGACTCCGAATAAAGTGCCCAGGCCGGCAAGTGCAAAAAGTGAAACAGGCACCGAAACCCCTGGAATAATGGTATTAATACCTGTTGCATAAACACTACCTATTGCTGCTCCAGCAATAAATACCGGAGCAAGAAAGCCCCCCGAAGTTTTAGTACCCAGCGTAATATATACCCCTCCCACCTTAAATATCATTACTAACAGCACCAGCCACCAGGTGAGCTGGTTATTTAATATCTCTTCAATAACGGAATATCCTACTCCAAAGGTACGAGGGACGATTAGTCCCATAATACCCAGGATAAGCCCTCCAATAGCCGGTAATAACACATCATTCACCGGCAACCGATGGAGTAGTTCTTCTGCATCAAAATATCCTTTATTAAAAGCAATGGCCGCAAAACCAATAATGATACCCAGGATAATTAAAAATGGCAGATTAGAAAAGAAGTCGAATGACACCGGCTCCATCTGAAACATGGCTCCTGTTCCAATAAGAATGCGACGGATTCCCGTTGCTAAAAGACTGGCGATAGAAATAGGTATGAACGATCGTGCTTTGTATTCGAATACCAACAGCTCAATAGCTACAAGAATAGCGGCAAGTGGTGTGTTAAAAGTAGCGGCCATACCCGCTGCAGCTCCACAAGCAAGTAACACTTTACGCTCGGCAGCAGTAGTACTCACCCACTGACCGAAGACCGAGCCCATGGCTCCACCGCCCTGAATAATAGGTCCTTCAACTCCGAAAGGAGCACCAGTACCAATGGCTATCGCTGCTGATATAGGCTTGAGAATCAGTACACGCAACTTAACCTTACTCTTATTACTCCATACCGCTTCCATGGCTTCAGGAATTCCGTGACCAATAATCTTCTTGGTACCGTATTTAGCCATTAAGCCACAAATTAGTCCTCCTAAAGCAGGAACGGCAAAAATCCACCATGGAAGTCCGCTTGTGGGGGGTTCTATAAATGATAGTCCTAACTGTTGGTAGAAGAATAAGTTATAGAGGAACCCAATGAAGTGATAGATCATCCACGCAAGAATAGCGGCTCCTAAACCAATTAAACTTGCAAGAAGCGTTATAAATTTTAGGTGAAAGTTTCCAGCTAACCCTTTCGAACTTTTACTTGTACTATATTCCACTCGTTAAAATTATTATATACCTCATGTTACTGATGAAGCTTCGGAAGCTAAGGATTACTGCTTGAAAATGCAGGTTATATCTTTAATTAAATTGGATAATAGGACCAGAACAATTGTCTGTTCTGTTATTTATATTTGGCCAATATTCGTTTAAGGGACCTGTTATCTCCTTATTACTTTTTCGCTCTTTGCTTTATTTGTTGTTGCAATGTACGGAATTGACGATCATTTGGATGTTGTTCTATCAAAATATCTACTTGGTTTAAGGCGCTATCATATTGTTGCTGCTGCATAAAAAGCGTAATTAGTCCATAGCGGTAATCGGCATTATCCGGTTCAAGTTCAATTGCTTGCTTATAAGTGTCCTCCGCTTTATTAGTTTTTCCAAGCTGTTGCAGACTAATAGCCCAGTTATAAAAAATACGGCTATTCTCGGGCATCCGCTTCGCCGCTTTTGCAAAGTTAGGGGCAGCTTGTTTCAACTGTTTCTGTTCTGCTAATAATAATGCAAGTGAATAATAAGCTGGACCATAATCAGGTTCTTGTTCAACCACTTTTTGGAGCAGCCCAGTAGCTTTATTGTTCTTCCCTAAGCTATTATACAGATGAGCTAAATTAATGCGAGCGGCATTAAATTTGTGATCTTTCTTCAGTGCTTTTTTATAAGCTTGAATGGCTTTCTGAGGCTTTCCTTGATTTTCATAAAACTGACCGCGATTCATTTGACCCTGCGGAAAATATTGGACTAAATCCAGATAATTCTTGTATTCAGTCATTGCCTCCTTATAGACTTTCTTCAATTCCATGTCGGAAGCAGAAAATGAAGCCAGTCCTCCTGCTGCAGCAATTCGCACAGATCGCACAGAATCGTTAAGGGCATCCTGCAATAATGTTATTCGCTGTCTTTCGGGATAATTCGTTAATAGCTGAGCAGTACTTTTTCGTACTAATGGGCTTTCATCATGGATTGTTTTTTTGAGCAAGGAAATGCTCTCAGAGCCGGGAAACTGCCTCAAATACCAGATAGCTGTTGCACGAGCAATATTTGGTTGTAACGTATCTGAAGCAAGGGCTCTTAAGTCATCAATATTTTGTTCTCCGGCATCCGCTTTGAGGAGAATTTCAGAAAAATGATCCGCCCGATTGGGACCATACCATTGTTCTATAGCGTTTGCCGCCCACTGCGCAGACTTATCAGTATGACAGTCGTTACAGGCATTAGGTGTATCAAACCTTGTGCTTAGATCGGGTCTTGGGACCCGGAAACTATGGTCCCGGCGGTAATCTACCTGCATATAGTAGCGCCCAGGCATGTGGCAGTTAACGCATTGTGAAGCTTCTGTGTCTATTTTATGTTTAAAATGGTCTTTTGTATTGTACTGAGACTCATGGCATTGCATACAAAGACTATTGTCTGTTACATTCGCTTTTAGTTCCAGGCTATGTGGATCGTGACAATCATTGCACTTGACCCCTTCTTCGGCAAACATTTTGCTTTGTAAAAATGAGCCATATACGTAGACTTCATCCTTTATTTGTCCATCTGCAAAGTATGATTGGGGATGAGGAAGGGTTGGACTATAATAATCCATATAATTGCCATTATGAGGGTAACCGGGCGCTACTTCTTCGCGAAGTGAGTGGCATTGCGCGCACTGTTTAACCTGTTCCAACTGGGGTGTATTACTTGTTAACCTCAAATCTTGCTTGATTTCTTCCGTTGATGCCTCTTCAATTTCCTTTGACTGGGCAAATTCCACATGATCCTTGCCCGGTCCGTGACAGGCTTCACAGCTCACATTTATGCTCGACCAAGTAGTATTAAAAGAATCTGTTTTTGCAATATAATTTTGCTGAAGATTTGTTGAGTGACAGTCAGCACACATTGTATTCCAGTTCATCGCAGCCCCTGTCCAGTGCAGCCAATCGCCATGCTGTAATTCCTGATCAGGATTCATGGCAAACCAATGCTCTTCGTTGGTATCCCAGGCAATATTCAGAACCTGTAATTTGCCCTTTCCGAAATCGATGAGATATTGTTGTAGAGGTTCCCAGCCAAAAGTGTAAGTTATCTGATACTGTTGCTTCTCTCCTTCCGGACCCGGTGCTTCTACCATAAACAGCGAATCTTGCCTAAAAAATCGATAACGATCTCCATCAAGTTTAAAAGTGGTATTATTAAAGTCTGCCCGAACTGAATGAGAATTAGCCTCGCGCATTGCATAAAAATGATCAGAGCCTTCCCATGCTTCTGCTTCCGCGGCGTGACAAGAAGCACATGTGGCATCCCCTACAAATTGTTTGTTGTGTACCGGTTTACTAACGCCGTTCTTCGATTCGGATTTCGGATTACGGCTACAGCTATACACCAAGCCAATAGCTAAAGTTACACCGGCCAAAAACAATAACAGGAATGTTTTTTTCATAGGTATGATTCCTTAATACCACTTAACGCAGCATTTTGAAGATTGAATTTAAAATAGGCTGAATTTATTAAAAAGTTCAGAAATGGATTAAACTTTAAATGTCGTCAAAGCCTTAGCCTCCTTCGATAACATTATAATCATAAGCGAACAATATTTATAACTCAGAAGCAAATCCTGCTTGATGTTATCATTCGTCGGCTTAAGTATTTGTTTAAATCCCTTCTAAGGCTGCATCCTAAATAAAAAGCTCCCACCTTGTAGGCAGGAGCTTTCAGCATTTCCAGTAATGAGATTCATGGTTAATATTTACCGTTAGGATCAAAAATAGGATCATTAGTCATCCATCGTCCTTCGGTGAAGTCAGGGAATTCAACTGATTGCCCCCCCTGTGCAATTGATTCCTCGGAAAGCGGTCCAATAACACTCCAGGCTGCTCCATCATAGACATCAATGGGCGGCTGTACTCCCCGTTTAACTGATTCTACAAATGAATTACGCACAAACCAGTCCATACCACCATGACCAGATCCTTCTGCCTCTTCTTCATTTTTTTTCCACAAACCCGAATCATACTCTTCCTGATACGAATCAAAAGACTCCCACTGATCAAAATCCGAACTTCGGTCTTTCAGGTAAATTGAGTTGTTATCAACCTGCCACAATCCATTCGTTCCCTGGCAACGGAAGCCCAGCGAGTAAGGCCGCGGCAAGGTCGTATTATTCGTTGCAATAATGGACTCACCATTCGCAGTGGTTATCGTCGAAGTAACGACATCCCCATGTCTGAATTTGACCTCTGCTTTTGGACTATCTTCGCCTCCTCGTTCAACGATTGTATTATGCAGGCCGCGCGCTTTTGTAGAGGTTGCCGTAAGCTTTAGAAAACGATTTCCATGATTAATATCGAGCCAGTGGGCAACCGGTCCAATCCCGTGCGTCGGGTAAAGGTCGCCATCACGATTAATATGATGCTGGGTCCGCCAGATAGCTTCACTGGATGTACCTTCCCCAAAATTACCGTTTTCATCGAGCATCACACCCAGCAGATTGTGTTCATAACCACAACGCGCGTGAATCATCTCACCGAACAACCCCTTCTTGACCATATTCAGGATGGCCATAACATCCCGGCGATAACATACATTTTCCAGCATCATGCAGGGCATGCCGGTGCGCTCTGATGTTCTCACCAGTTCCCAGCAACCGTCCACAGTCGTTGCCATCGGCACCTCCACCCCTACATACTTACCCGATTCCATTGCTGCTTTTGCTACCGGCACGTGCCAAAGCCATGGAGTGGCAATAATTACGCCATCAATGTCATCGCGCTCAAACATTCGTTTAAAGTCTGTTTCTCCCCGGGTATATAGTTCAGGAGCCTCCATTCCAGCATCAACTACAACCTGCTGAGCACGCTTTGCATTTTCTTCTCTGATATCGCATAATGCCGTTATTTCAACATCAGATCTTGCTGCAATTCCAGCCACGTGATAATATCCACGTGCCCCGGTTCCAACAAATGCAATATTTACTTTTCGATCATCTTGTCCCTTTAAAACAGAGAAAGGAGCCAATGAGGCTCCAGCCCCTGCAACAGCTGAGGTTAATAGAAAATCTTTTCTATCCATGGTCTTCAATTTTTATAGTTAAATATATTATTATCATATAATTTGCTATCCCTTTTACCTATACTAATGCTAAGGTAGCGAATCGAAATCTATTTTTGGTGGTTGGGAGATTCTTGTCCGTTCTAATTGCGTATTTATAGGTATATTAGCATCAAAAAAGCCGCCATTCTGTAAATAGAATGTCTTTTCTGCCGTTCCGGACTTAAAATCTTCCCGAAATCCAATTGATGCTATATTATCACCGGTAAATTTGGCTTTCGTCAGTTCGTGCCAACTTCCTTGCTTATCTCTCACCCATTGGTTTCCATATAGAGCTTTACGGGTTTTATATCCATTTCGGGCACTAAAATTTTCAAGGAACGAGTGGGGATTACTCATCCAAGTATCTGTTTGAGGACGTCTGAAACGAGCTATTAGCTTCCATGAGCCTCTTTCAGGGGCATAGAAATATGAAGTATAGATTGTATTTCCCTGGTTATCTGGTTTTATTTGTGTTAAAAAGCGATAGGTCTGTCCGGTTTGCCAACTGTACTTCCAATAGCTCTGGCCTCCAGATCCTTCATTTCCGAACTTTCCGGTATGTACATCCTCCCCCTTCTTAAGAAGCTCAATACGCTTCGATTCCGGTATTTCACTTGGATCATTCGTATCATATGGGCTCCAGACTGAAAACAATACGCGTCGCTCTTTAGGCCCATTAACTTGCATCCCAAAATAACCTTCACCAAATCCATTAGCCATAAAATAAGAACCAACCGGATCCATCTTTGCAGGAACATTTAATTCGCTATAAAGCCATTCTGCATCTATATCGGAGGGTAGTTTATAATTTAAATGCACCGACGGGCCACGACGTCCCCAATAATAGTGATTGGCTTTATTATCAGCCACGTAGATGACATCCTGTTCATCATCTACTTTTAACAATAAATCAGTAAGTTGGGGAAAAGTGGATCCAGACTTTGTTATACCACTAATATCAATACGGTTATAGCCTTTAGATAGTTTAAAAGCATCTGCCCAGTACTCTTCAAATGAAGTAGAGCTGACTTGTATATTTTTATTTTTGCCGGATGAGATTAGTTGAATGGTTCCCGGGCTATCTTCAACACGCCCACGAACTCCCACTTCTACGTTAGCTCCTTTTTCTAGCTTAAAATAAACGCTATAAGCATCCCCCTGGTCATACCAATTTTCAACTCCTTTATTGGTAATTTGTCCAGTATTCACTCCGTCTGTTAAATAAGCATTACCTGCTAACGGAATTCTAACCACCTTAAGCGTATCCTGTCTATTTTGTTCGGGCAACCTAAAGCCAGAAATAATTATCATTAAGTTCAAGCTGAGAACAGCTGATATCAATACATTTTTTATTTTCATACCCTTTTTATCGATATCATTTTGGATTATTAGTTATTCAAATAGGTATATTACTTGCTTCTTGTTATTTAAATCGTTGTTTCGTTTTTTGGGTTATTTCCGTGTTTATATCAACCGGAACCAAACGGAATTTATAGCTATACTCTTGCGGCGGTAGTCGGTATTTAATATGAGGCCGTGCCCCCCAGCCATTATCACCGGCTACCCCCATCTGTTTATAGTCTATATTCAAGGTAATGGTGCTGCCGCTATCAAGCTCATTAACATGATCGGCTTGCGCTAAATTTTCCATAGTATACGGCCAAACACTCATGCTTAGCTTATCATCGGCCACAACAAGTAGTCCTTTACCCTTTTCATCAGTCACGCTCAACCAGCGAACATCCGTTTTGTTGCCATTTTCTTGTGGTCGAACAAAGTTATGGATCTGCTCATCCACCGGCTTCTTATAGATGCCAACAGTTCCGCTTGTCTTCCGATCCCAATATGTACCGTGGGGGCCGCGTCCGTACCAGTTTACTATATTATAATCCGCAGGAAGCTGCATCTGCATGCCAAAGCGGGGTAAGTTAGGAATTCCATCTCCGTTTGGTATCATCATATTTTCAACAACAACATCTCCGCTGCCATAAACCGTATAGTCCGTTGTGTAGGTTGTTTTTTTACCTATCGGTAATGTGGACTCAACAGTGATATTGACTTTTGAGCTGGATGACTGCTCAACTGAAACATTTGTGATTTTTCGTCTTTCAGGGGCCTCTTTCCATACCTCTTGCCGAACAGGCATATTATTACCAATATCATTATCAGTTGGTGCCCGCCAGAAGTTAGGCTGTAAAGGCTCGGTTATTATTTCATCACCATTTTGGACAAAGCTGCTAATTGCACCTTTTAATTTATGTATTGTGATACTAAAATCTAAACCTTTTACTACAACTTCTGAGGAATCCTCATCAACTTGTAGCTCAGACATATCTTGGATAGATACCGGCCGCGGCTCTTGCGTCTGAACGGGCATTTCAAACTGATTCCATGCGACCTCATAACCTTTATCCGCCCATTGCTGATCATCGGCAAGCACGGCAGAAACTTCAAGCAGATATTCTGCTCCCGCTTTGGGTTCAAAAGATTCAATAGGTAGCGTGGCTACTTGTCTATCCCGCGGAGATACATCAATATCGGATAGCTTTCCCTCCTGGATTTGATGTCCATTCTCAGTAAGCTCCCATTCAATATCCAAATAGTCCAGCGATTTAAAGAAATTGTTATTCTTTACAGTAATTCGGTGTCGGGACAGATCAGCCGGTTTGAAACTAATATTCTGATAGACCTTTTTAACTTCATAAAGTCCGGGGTTGGGAGTGACATCCGGACGAACTAATCCGTTAATATTAAAATTTTTATCGTTAGGTTTATCCCCGTAATCACCGCCATAGGTCCAGTATTTATGTCCGTTGTCATCAACTTCAAGGAGCCCCTGATCTATCCAGTCCCAGATATTCCCTCCTTGAAGATGATCATACTTTTTAATTACATCCCAGTAATCCTGTAAGTTTCCAACGCTATTCCCCATAGCATGGGCATATTCTGAGTAAATCCAGGGCTGGGAGCGTTCTCCTGCCTCGTAGGAATACACGCCATTGGGCTGATAACTTCCATATATAGCACCTTTTTCATCAGTCGCATATTCCACCAACTTGTTGTAAGGCATATATTGAGGGGCTATAATATCATTATAGCTCCGGGAGCCGGCACGTTCATATTGAACCGGACGACTGGGATCATACATCTTTGTCCAATGGCTCATCGCTTCAAAGATAGTACCATCACCGGCCTCATTTCCCAGTGACCAAATAATAATAGATGGATGATTCTCATCGCGCTTCACCATCGATTTCATCCGATCCATATGTGCCTTTTTCCAGTTTGGGCGGTTGGCGAAGGTTTCATCCGGAGCATAACCCATCCCATGCGATTCAATATTGGCCTCATCAATTACATACAATCCATATTGGTCAGCTAAGTCATAAAATGCGGGCTGAACAGGATAATGTGCTGTACGGACGGTATTAATATTGTGCTTCTTCATCATAACTATCTCTTCTACCATCTGCTCATAAGGTACATAACGCCCATATTTTTGATGATGAGCGTGCCTGTTTACTCCTTTAATATAAATAGGCTCCCCATTTACCAGCAGATATCCATCTTCTACCTTCACTTCCCGGAATCCAATTTTATTCTTATGAACATCAATAGTTTGGCCCTGATGATCCTTTAATTCCAGCACCAGCGTATATAGATTTGGAGTTTCAGCCGTCCACTTTTCAGGGTTTTTGATCTCCTCTACTAAATGAATGGTACTCTCAGCCCCGGGAGCAATATAGGCCGTACCTTCGTGCATCAGCGGATCGGAACCCACTATATCACCCTCCTTATCATAGAGCGTTACTTCTAATAAAGGATAATCTACGGCCTCTTCCCCTTCATTATATATATAGGTTGTCACCTTTAGCTGTGCATCACGATAGTTTTTATCCAGCGTAGTACGTACCGAAAAGTCTCTGATTCTAACTTTGGGTGTTGAGGTCAGATAAACATCCCGAAAAATACCACTGAGACGCCACATATCCTGATCTTCTAAATAGCTTCCATCCGACCACCGGTAGACCTCAACAGCCACCGTATTTTTGCCCGATTTCGCATACTCAGTGATATCAAATTCAGCCGGTGTCATACTTCCCTGACTATATCCTACCTTTACTCCATTAACCCAAATATAAAATGCACTTTTTACTCCCCCGAAATGGATAAAGAGTTCACGGCCATCCCAATCATCCGGCACAATAAATTCAGTACGGTAAGAACCTACCGGATTACGCAGGTCATACGAGGTATACTCTTCTGGTGGTGTTTTTGTTACGTACGGAGGTTCCATCTTAAATGGATATACCGCATTGGTATAAATAGGTACGCCATAACCTTGTGGCTGCCAACTCGATGGGACTTTTATTACATCCCAGCCGGAAACATTAAAAGATGGCTTGTAAAAATTCTTAGGCCGATCAGCTGGTTTAGCTGACCATTTAAACTTCCATTGGCCATTAAGCGACTTATAATACGGGGAATCCTTGCGTTCACTATTCAACGCCGTTTCTACATCTGGAAATGAAATACTGCTGACATGGGCCGGCTCTTTGTTAATGCCAATAACTTGTTCATTCTCCCAGTCATGCTGTTGTGAGTTTTGTCCAACTACGCAGGTTGCCAGTCCAACAAATATTACAAAAAATAAAAAGAGCGGCTGGCTCCATTTTTTCCTAACGTTAAATTGCTTTAAAAACGGACTGACAAATATATTTCTACTCATGTTGGCCTTAATATTAACTAATCTCCTTTACTAACTAAAATTCTATTTAGTTGTATAAAGCATACAAAAAAATACTAAAAATTTCATTGTCTTCCGATTACTTTTTTATTTTTTAACTTATTTCTAAACAGATCAGTCATTGTCGGAAAAGTATGTTTCGATTTACGTATAAACAGACTAAACATGTGGAGTTATTGATATTTCCTTATGCAATATAGATATTGTTTTGTGCTATTTTTTTTTTCATGAATACATGATCTATTGGAAGCAAGGTACAAAAAAAATGTAGATTCAAGCACTTCTTATACTCTTAAAAATACTATTGGCCAATCCTTTAATGGGATTTGGCATTTTCATAGTGAATATGAATTGGTCTATATTTGGGAAGGTCGTGGAAAAAAGATTGTTGGAGACCATATATCGAAGCTACAAAAAGGTAATCTTCTTTTTTTAGGTTCCAACCTTCCTCATTCATTCAGCTGCGATCATGACTTCACAAAAGCTGACGAAGCTGGCTCATTAGTTGTACACCTCAATAGTCAGATTCTAAGTCAAAGTTTATTTCCATGTCCGGAATTCAAAGATATTGACCAGCTTTTTCAGCGATCAAATTCAGGTATTGAATTTCATGGTGATGTAGCACAGAGAACAGCCCATCGAATGAAAGAGCTTTTCAGCCTCGGAAATTTCGAATGTTTTCTTGGCATTCTATCTATCCTGAATGACCTCGCCCAATGCACAGACTATAGTCCCTTGGCCAGTCCCGGCTATACTCCTGAAGTTAGCAAAAAAGGATATCAGCGGATCAACCAGGTATATAAATATATCCATAATCACTTCCAGGACGATATTAGGCTTAAAGACGTGACTAATATCAGTAATATGACAAAAGCAGCATTCTGCCGATATTTTAAAAAAGTGACGGGAAAGACTTTTGTTACCTACCTGAATGAATACCGCGTAGGCCATGCTTGTAAACTTCTTATCCAAACTAACTATACAGCAACCGAAATTTGTTATAAAAGCGGCTTTAATAGTGTTTCAAATTTCAACAAGCAGTTCAAAAATATTACTGCTACCAGTCCCATAAAGTACCGGAATGAGTTTAAGAATGGGGGCTAATCAGCCGGCAACATCCGCACATTTTGCAGCATACTCAAAGAAGTCTTTCTCTCTCAACTCATTTTCCAGCTCACCCAGCTCATCATCAGTAATGGTCTGCAGCGGTAATCGTGCCGGACCGCAGTCTATGCCCAGCAGCTTCATCACGCCTTTGGCCGCCCCGTTATATCCGTCATATTGATCGATAAGACGGATGTACTCCATCGACTTGCGCTGCAACCGCCGTACTTCTGCGATATCACCCTCATTAAATGCTTCGAAAATATCGTGATACAATCCCGGAAAAAGATTGTAAGAGCTGCCTACATAGGTTTGCGCTCCCAGCATCAGTCCGCAGCTCAACAGTTCGTCGATTCCAAACATCAGATCATAACGTTCATTCTGAAACTTCAGGCAACGACTGAAGTCTACAAAATCTTGCTGGCTGAATTTGATCCCGGCCAGGGTCGGAATATCATCGGCTGCAATCGTTAAAAATTCATGCATTGGAAAGTCAACGCCGGTAAGCACAGGAATATGATAGTAGTAAAACGGACATTCGGGAGCAGCCAGAGCAATTTCCCTGCAAAAAGAAACCAGCTCCTTTGTGGAATTAGGTTTGCGATAAAATGGCCCTACAGTTGATATACCGTCAACGGAGCTATACTTCGAAGCATGTCTGGCAAGGTCTTTGGCATCCTGGAGTCCCGCATGGCCGACGTGAACCAGCAGCTTAAAATCATCTTCCACTACCCCATCCCAGGCCTCCGTAAGTGCCTTACGTTCCTCATTGGTAAGTGACAGTCCCTCGCTGGTTGAGCCGTTAATAAACACTCCGATAACACCCTGTCTGCGAAATCGTTTATATAACTCGGGAATTAATCTAAAATTGACACTTCGATCTTCATTCATAGGAGTGAATGGTGCTGCTATAAGTCCTTGTATGTCGGTTAAATTCATTCTTTATATATTAGATTAAAGTATTCTTGCAAAAGCTGTTAAATATTATTCGTTATTGAGATTTTAAAGATAGAAACGGGTAATACATCTCCATTTATGGGATTAGCATGCGTATAGAACCTCCACCCATAAACGATCTGTTCTACTACGGTACTATCCGGAACAGTTTCAATCACCTTCTTTTTTTTAAAAGCACTCGAACCGGAATACTATTTTCTTCAAAAGTTATTACTTTTAGTTGACGCAATGGTTCCCCATCCGAGGTTCCCAAACCTTTGCTATATGAAAAGATAATTCCAATCATATTATACTTTTTATTGCCTTTTGTACCAATGGACCGCTGGATATCATACCTTACCGACCATCGCTGTGTATAGCACCAATCTCATTAGGCCTAAACCGACCGGCTGGTTATTTGGAAAGTGCACATTGATTGCCCCCCAAACACTGGTGAATGTCATTCCTTTATTGGAAATATGGTTTAACAATTCTTTTTGTATATTCTTAAAATAAGAGCCATGCTGACCTCTTCATACCGAATAGTTATACATAATATAAGAGCATTTGCTTTTAACAGGCAGAAATTTGCTCATTCCGTGCCATACTATGTGGCCAGTAATAATAGCCGGAAGCTGTAAGCCGTCAAAATTTCCGTTGATGTTATTATAAATCTCATCAGCAAGACTGGAAGCTCCCTTAATATTTGGATGCATGTTGGTGAGTCTGTAATTAGATCAGGGCGATCATGAAATGCTGCATACAAATCTACGAGATACGTTTGATTAAATACTGCTAATCGCAAAATATTTTGCTGAACCTGCTGATACCAGGTATCTGAGGTAGAAATAAAACGTGAATGACCGGCAAATATGGACATCACGGTGCATATATAATTGTCCATATCCGGATTGGTAGCCCACAGAATGTCGAAAAGCAAGTTACAGTCCGGGATAACCTCATCACAATAGAAGGGCCAATTTCGTGGTTCCGCATCATTAAGGTCCAGTTTTATGATCGTAATATTGGTACAGAACTCTTGTTCTTTAGTAAATTCACTCGTTTTAATATAGGAAATATACCCTACCTTCAACAGCGTTGCTCCGCTATGATCAAAATTTTTCACTATATAATCATTACCCATTTTATTGTTGAGTAGCGCCGGGGTAGAACGGAATGTAAAGATCCGGTAACCCAAAGCCATAAGTAACGGAATTTCCAATAACTGCAATTCTTGTCTTTATATTTTATGCAAATAGTGAGTACGGAACTAAAATGAGGGCCAGCAGTATTACAATATCCTTCACTTTAGCTTTAGCTGATAAAATATAATATATAATGAGGCTGTTCAGAAATATTCGGAATACCCATATTCTCAGTTCTAACTTACAGCTGGATTTTATAGATAAATTTGATAGATAGACTCAAATTATTCATTAAGCAAATCCGAAATCAGTACCTTCTGAAAGAAGAGTTCACTGGTTCCCTCGTAGAGAATGCCTACTGTACTGTCGTTGACAACCGTCATACAGGAATAGCCAAAACCGGGTTTCTCATTGAGTAATATTTGCTGATCTTCCGGCCAGCTCATTCCGTCATCAGTGCTCAGCTGGATGGTCATATCCCGGCGATCCTCAGTATTATGTGGATTAGAAAATAAGAGCCACTCATCTGTCGCCCCTTCAGATGCAGGAAACTGAATAATACTGGCCTGCGAAATCGGCTCAATCAATGCATCGCGTGACGTAGGATGCTTATCCCAGGTTTGCCCAAGATCATCAGTTGTATACACCGAACGCGAGCCCCCGCGATTGTCGCGCATATTCAGCATGAGTGAGCCATCACTGAGCTCTACCACTTGTGCTTCGGTGGTATTTGGTTTAGCACCCGTTCCAATATCCCAGCTTTCGCCATGATCCTTACTGTAAACAATGGTTGAATGAGGAATATTATTTTCATCCTTGAATTGTGCCGGAAACACCAGCGTGCCGTTACTCATCGTGATGCCCTTGCCCGGCCCCTGCAGCAGCAACTGCCACTCCCGATTTTTAATCTGTTCGGTAATATTAATCGGGTCCGACCACGTTTTGCCGTCATCCTCGCTCTTTACAAGTACAAACTGCCCCGTTTCACTGGGTTCAAGTCCTGCGCTGGAAGCATTCCAGGCGCGCTGACCGGGCATGCCATGCGTCCAGAGTCCGGCCACCCAGATGGTTCCGGTTTGGTCATCCACCAAAATGGAGGGATCACCAACTCCATTCTGATCTTCCGACAGCCCGCCCCACTCATCCATATCCATGATGACCTGCATGGGCTCCCAGCTTCTGCCGCCGTCCGTGCTCCGGCTAATGCCGACATCAATATTGCCCTGTAAATCGCCTGCGTCCTCGTATCTGATATCATAGGCAGCAATGAGCGTGCCTTCGTTTGTCGTTACTAAACCGGGAATACGATAGGAGGCCACCTCGTCATCACCCGGTTGACGCAGCGCAATTCCTATTCTCTTTACTCCTTCCGGGGAGTCATTTGCGGGGCGGACCTGACTGCCGTCGGCCAGCATTATCGCATCCAGCCCTGCGTCAACCCTGTTCAGCAGATCGTTACCGGAATTGAGTGTGTAAGACACCCAATAGTAGTTGGTCCCGGGCTGTAAGGGCTGTTCATCCGAAAACTGCAGAGTCACTCCGGTCTGTTGGGGCTCTCCGAAGGCACGACCCGCATTAAATGAGGAATCAGCTCCGGTATAGAACAGGGATACTTCCTTAATATCGCCGGTATTCGTGGTGCCTTTGGTATTGACAGAAATACGGCTCACGGTCTGTGGCTGACCCGAACTGTCCGCCTCAACGGCAATGCGAAGCACCGGATTTTCAGATTTACCGATCAGTACCGGACTTACCCGCTGATGGGTGGTAAGGGAAATTCCCTGGTCAGTATCCTGCACCCTATTTTGATTATCACAGGTTATACAAATTAATATAACAAGTGCGTTAAAGAAGATCGTAAATTTCATATCAACTATTATAGATATGGCCTATACTTATGATTTATTAGATGATTATTAAAGCTGAAATTCACAGCCTCGAACCATTAATTAGGCCTATGTATACCATTTGGTTTAGACAACTTAATAATAAAATATATGTCAACAACCCCATAGTGGAATATTTATTATAAGATAGTAATTTATTAAAATTTTAACATGTATCCCGGTACACCAAATTATTTGGACATAAGTCCACTTATCTACATCCATAGTTCCATAATATTATTCTTGCACTTCATGGTTGCGCTCTTTAAAAAATAGATCTGAAATTTCATAGAATAATTAGCCTCCAGGCCTAATCTCCGCAAACATTATGTG
>Ga0079226_10001050_pt1 | contig 20932 bp, 22 predicted proteins | sample Poulit2014_FD_76345 | JGI IMG/M metagenome (GOLD analysis project Ga0079226, IMG submission 76345) | Agricultural soil microbial communities from Georgia to study Nitrogen management - Poultry litter 2014 | ecosystem: Environmental > Terrestrial > Soil > Agricultural land | place: USA: Georgia... | reverse complement strand
TGTCAATAGAAAAATAAATTTTCATGTATTTCTTTAGAAAAAGCAGCTACAGTAGCGCTTGTACAGCTCTTTCCTTTACTTAAGTTTATCCAAGAAAGGAGGGGATAAGGTATCGACTATCGACTTTTATCTATAACAAACGGATCATTCTTCAGACTTAAGGTACGTATAGGTTAGCCTCCTTAGGTCAACGCTATTTTTATATTATTGAATTACATAATAAGCGCACAACGTGATGCGAGTTATTTCATAGACTTTGCACACCTCGCAAACCTGCATATGGGATAAAACTCGATGATAGCGACGCTTATTCTACCAAGCCTCTGAAATATTAAATTCATAATGATATGTATGGAGGAGGAAGAGGGATTCGAACCCCCGCGGGCTTTGACTCCCCTTTCGGTTTTCAAGACCGACCCCTTCAGCCAGACTTGGGTATTCCTCCTTATTAAATGGTGGACCCTGCAGGATTCGAACCTGCGACCAATCGGTTATGAGCCGACCGCTCTAACCAGCTGAGCTAAGGGTCCATAATATATTTAAAATTATGTTGGTAGCGGCAGAGGGGATCGAACCCCCGACCTTTCGGGTATGAACCGAACGCTCTCGCCAGCTGAGCTACGCCGCCACATGGCTCCACAGGTAGGATTCGAACCTACGACCGATCGGTTAACAGCCGATTGCTCTACCACTGAGCTACTGTGGAATAAGATTAATTTAAATCAATTTATATGACCTCTAAAATAAACAGTGACGCTATCTAATATAACATGGTCGACAAATTATGTCAATGTTTTTATTCATTTATTTAATCTTGTTCATATCAAAGAGATAAAGAAGGAAGCAATTTATAATCCTGCTTCCTCTACTGAAAATCGATCAAGTTTTAACACCAATAAATACTATAGCATTTTTTTCCTATTTAGGCAATAGCTTTTTTACAAATTTTTTATACTCGTTCTCCAAGGACTTCCTCAGCAATATTTACCGCATGATCACCGATTCGCTCAAGGTTACTAATAATATCAACAAATACAATACCTGCCGAAGGGTTACATAATCCTTCATTCATACGAATAATGTGTTTTTTTCTAAATTTACGTTCCATACGATCAATTTCATCTTCTTTTTGTACAACGGCTAGCGCTTCTTCACGATCCATTTTCGCTAACGCATCGACTGATTGCTTAACTGTTAAGATCACTAAATCAAACATATTATTTAAATCTTCACGTGCATGTTCAGTGAGATCAACTTTATTAGTTACTTTATATTCAATTAACTCAATCACATTTTCAAAGTGGTCACCAATCCGTTCAATATCTCGGACGGAATCCATTAAAGCTGTATGCTTTGTACTCTCATGTTCAGACATTGTTCCACTTGAAATGTTCACTAAATAATTTGTAATTTCCCGATCTAGATTGTTTAAAGCACCTTCAATTTGCATAGCGATCTCTGAATGGTTCTGTTGCTTTGTCGTTAAATATAGATGCGTTTCTTCAAGCCCTTTATAGGCATATTCCCCCATTCGGACGACTTCCGCTTTTGCCTGAGCCAATGCTAATGTTGATGACTGCTGTATAAAAATTGGATCTAAATGTTTTGGACGATATTCAATCAGTGTATCTTGTCCAGGTATAATTTTTGTAACGATCCATGCCAATGTCGCTATAAATGGAAACTGAATCATCGTGTTCGTTATATTAAAGCTTCCGTGTGCAAAGGCTAGAGTCATTTCTGGATTTAAGTTCAATTGAGTTTGTAAAAAGCCAACAAATGTTGTAAAAAGTCCAAGGAAAAATAAAAATACAGTTGCACCGACTAAGTTAAAAATGACATGTGTAAAAGCGGCTCTTTTGGCTGCAACAGATGCACCTAAAGATGCAAGAACAGCTGTAATTGTTGTCCCTAGGTTATCACCTAATAAAACTGGAAGTGCGGCCTGAAGGTTAATAGCACCTTCTGAATATAAACCTTGTAAAATCCCTATCGTTGCACTTGAACTTTGAACAATTAATGTAAAAACCGTTCCAATGACAACACCTAAAATTGGGTCTTCACTCATACTAATTGTTAATTCATGGAAAGCTTCAAGTGTACGAAGTGGAGCCATTCCTGTGCTCATTAAGCCTAGTCCATAGAACAGAGCGCCAAAGCCAAATACCGCTTGTCCAATGGCATTGACCTTTTGGTTATTAAAGAAGAACAATAAAAAACACCCGACGGCTAAAATCGGAAGTGAGTACTCACCGATATTAATCCCAATAATAAAAGCAGTAACAGTTGTACCAATATTCGCCCCCATAATGACACCAATTGCTTGTCTTAGTGTCATGAAGCCAGCATTAACTAAGCCAACTGTTAACACTGTTGTTCCCGAACTACTTTGGATAAGGATTGTCACGATAATACCTGCTAAAACACCTAAAAAGGGGTTGCTTGTAAACTTATCAAGTATATCCCGTAACCGATCACCGGCTGATTTTTGTAATCCATCTCCCATAAATTTAATACCTAAGAGAAAGATACCTAAACCACCGATAAATTCAAACAAAACTGTTTGTAAATCTATCCCCAAGAGTCATTCCATCCCCTCATGTGTGTGTTGGTTATGTAACATACCTTATCCATTATTATTAAAAACGTGAACTTTGTAAAGGCATTTCGACAAATGTTTACATTAAATTTACAATCGAGCTATGCAATTGGTGGGTGACTGTTCTTACTTTCTTCCTCTATCATTTTCACAAGAATTTTCGTCCCATCAACTTTAACTACCTTGACTCTGCTTTGTTTGGGAATCCATTGGGCATTAGAAACGGCACTATAATCCTTATTTGCAATTCGTATTGTTCCAACAGGACGTAGATCTGTTAACGTTAATGCTTCTTTGCCTACTAACTTTTCATAATTAACGTTAATCGAACTATAACCTGCTTCTTTTGTTAACCGATCCTTTAAGGCAAGTTTAGACCACATATCGCGTTTTGGTAACACTTTCGGAAGTAAGAAAGCAGTACCTCCACCTGCAAGTACACCAATGACAGCATACATGCCTGCATAAATATTGTCTGCGGCTAATGCAACGGCTATAAGCATACTTGCCACTCCTAGCGTTGCAAGCGTCCCGTCATTAATTAGTTTCCCGTCAATAACTATAAGTAATAAACCTGTAAAATAAATAATAAGCATAAGTGTAAGAGATTCTGTTTCTAAATAGATTGCAAAATATACGGTCATACATCCAATGCCTAACAAAGCAAAGAAGCCTCGCATATTGACGAGTATTTCTCCGATTAAAAATAACGTACCTAACCCTGTTATTACAAAGCCTATCCAATCCATTGAAAAAATATCCACTTAAATCCCCCCATTTTTACATGTTTATGATCGTATATATTTTAAGGAGTGATCATATGTCATTTTTGCAGAGAGTAAGCATCCTTAGCTTTATTATATTATTATGTGTCAGTATATATAAAGATTTATCCAAAGATATATACTTTTTAAGTGAGGTTCCAAACAACCCCACAGTTGCGCAATTATCCAATCAATTTTCAACGATTAAAGTAAAAGTTGAACAAGGTGAAACATTATTATCGATTGTGGAAAATATTAATCGTAACAACACTGATCAATTAGATATTCAAAAAATAATGACTGACTTTATTAATATTAATCCACAAGTAGATCCATACAATCTTAATGTTGGGGCTTACTACTATTTTCCTTTGTACGATCATTAGCCATATTATACCATGTAAATGTTGACGATAGTTATAAAAAAGAGGAGGCTGTAAAAACAGCCTCCCAAGGTTATACAAATGGAAGTATAAATAACGTAATTATAATCGATACAATACCAGCAACGATCGCTGTGTTTCCTAAAGTATTTGCCCCGCGGTTCCTGGCAATGAATCCTAAAATAATTCCTGCTCCACCTAAAATAACTGGCATCATAAAGTATGAAGCAATAGATAATATTAATGCAATCCATCCCATGACACTATTTGTTTGGAAGGCTTCCGCTTCATCTTGACGGCCGCTTTCTCTATCGTCATCAGCTGTTATTTCAGTAGCAAATTCTTCATCCCGAGATGCATCTGGCGTTTTGTCGATTGGTTCGTCCAAATTAAGTGGCTCGTCTAATGTTGGCTCATGTGGATCATCTAACATCGGTTCGTTAACATGTGGCTGTTCCATCATTGGATCGTTATTAAACGACGGATCTATTGGTTGTTCGTTAGTCTCATTCATACCTTCGGTAAAATCAGGAGTTCCATCATAATTATTATTTCTGTCATCATGATGAGCCATAAACTTACCTCCTTTACTTATATATTGAGGTGCGTTTATAGTTTGTGGATTGTCCATAAATATAGTTATGTTATTTTATGGAACGTTTTAAAATATAAATGTATAACATACATTGATGGTATTAAAGCTTTTGGAGAGTAGAGGAGATATAATCATGTCGCAGTTTTTAAAAAGCCTTATTGTAAGAAAGTTAAAAGGACTTACTTATGAGGAACTACAATATTATAGCGATGAGTATGGTTTTTCATTATCAGAACGTGAATTGTCCGATATTATTAATTATTTACGTAATCATTCCATTGATCCTTTTCATGCAAATGGCCGGATGCAAATGGTCCAAGAACTTACCCGGATTACGAATGCTCAAACAGCTCAAAAGGCACAGCGTTTATTCAATGAATTGATCAAATCATATGGGGTTGAACATTTATTTAATTAACAAAAAAGTGGGATAGCGCCCTTTCGCGTTTATCCCACTTTTTTTATGCTTCTTCCATTATTTTTTCTTTTAATTTTTCATCAAATGTTCCATCTTTAATCATTTCAATTTCATATTTATATGGTGGTTTTTTATTTTTCTTATCTTCACCAACATATGGAGTTTCCAATATTTTCGGTAAGTCTTTTAATTGTGGATGATGAACAATATGATGGAGTGCCTCAAATCCAATGTGACCAAAGCCAATATTTTCGTGACGATCTTTATGTGATCCTTGTTCATTTTTACTATCGTTTACATGAATTACTTTTAGACGATCAATACCAACAATTTTATCAAATTCATTTAATACACCATCAAAATCTTCAGCAACATTATAACCGGCATCATGGATATGGCACGTATCAAGGCATACAGACAATTTGTCATTATGAGTTACACCATCAATAATTCGAGCCAATTCTTCAAAATTACGACCAATTTCTGTCCCTTTACCTGCCATTGTCTCTAGAGCTATTTGAACGTCTTCGTCCTTGGCTAAGACTTCGTTAAGGCCTTCTATTATCCTTTCAATACCTTTATCGACCCCGGCTCCAACATGAGCTCCGGGATGAAGGACAATTTGTTTCGCACCGAGCGCTGCTGTTCGATCAATTTCACTTCTTAAAAATCTTACGCCTAATTCAAATGTTTCTTTTTTCTTTGTGTTTGCTATATTGATTATATATGGAGCATGAACAATAATATTCGAAATATCATGTTCAGCCATATGGGCTTGTCCTGCTTCAATATTCAACTCTTCAAGTGGTCGTCTACGTGTATTTTGCGGGGCACCAGTATAAATCATAAATGTATTTGATCCATATGATGCTGCTTCTTCACTCGAACCAAGGAGCATTTTTTTTCCCTTCATTGAAACGTGTGATCCTATTTTTAACATTTCTCCACCCCACATAAGTTTATCTATGTTAACTTTACCATATGTTATTTATGTTTATCTACGCTTTTTACGCTTTTTTAACAACTGACGCTTAACTGCCTGTTGTTGTTTTTTCATTTTTTTACGGTAACCTGGTTTAACCCGCTTCGGTTTCTTCACCCGTTTCCAAGCTTCTCGGTCAATTTGCGAGTTCTTTGTTTGTCTTCGAATTGTACGCCTATTCCATCGTTTAGCTTTAATCCATTCTCCATTTCTAACGTCTGAAAAGATAAATGGAATCCCATGTTCCTCTAAACTTTCAATAAAAGAGTGATCATCTTCCGTAAATAAACTAATGGCCATTCCTTCCATTCCTGCTCTTGCAGTTCGCCCTACCCGGTGAATATAAAAGTCAATTTCTTTAGGTAGTTGTGCATTAATCACATGGCTAACACCTTTAATATCAATTCCACGTGAAGCTAAGTCAGTAGCTACGACATATTGGTATCGTAAATCTTCAATATGTTTTAATGTACGCCTTCGCTCTCGTGGGGATAATCCTCCATGAATAAGCCCGGCATTTATGCCAGATTCTTGCAGAGATTGAGCAAGTTCATTAGCCTCTGCTTGACCGTTCGTGAAAATGATGGCTAAATACGGTTGAAAGACCTTTGATAGCTCAACAATTAATTTAGATGGCTCTCGATGTTTAAGGTCGATCAGCCGGTGCTCAATTGTCTCAGGCGTTATTTGATCACCTATTTTTACGTATAGTGGCTGTTTCATATATTTCTTTAACATATGTTCTAAAGGTGTTGGTATCGTCGCTGAAAAAGCGAGAACTTGTATATCTTCTTTAGCGCGAACGAGTAATTGATCAACTTCTTTGAGAAAACCTAACTCAAACATTAAATCCGCTTCATCAATAACAAATGAAGATGCACTATAGATTGAAAGGCTACCGCTAAGAACTAAATCCAAAATTCTACCAGGAGTACCTACAACGATATGTGGGGGCGTTTGTAAACCTGCAGCCATTTTCTTGCGATCAGTTCCGCCAACAAGAAGCTTTGCTGTCCACTGATTGTCTTTATTAGCAAACTGGATCATTTGCTTCACATCATCATAAATTTGTGTTGCTAACTCTCTAGTAGGCGAGGTAATAACAAATTGAACCTCTTGCTTTGTTTCATCCAGTTGATTAAATAAGGGAAGTAAATAAGCGTGTGTCTTTCCTGAACCCGTATGTGACTGTCCAATGACACTCTCTTGTTCTAATATCGCTGGAATGACCTCTTGTTGGATATCCGTTGGCTTTGAAAAGCGTAACTGGTTTATTATTTGATTAATTAATGGTTGAAATGCGAATGGGGTAAAACTATTTTTTCCCATGTAAAAGCTCCTTTTTAAAAAACATTACATAAATTGAAATGGATCTGTGTTTATATTTGACACTAATACATCAACGTGTTGATCAACACATTTTGGCTGAAGTTTATCCTGAATAGCTTTTGTAACAGCTTGTTCGATATAATGACCAGCATCAATTACTGCTAAGCCAATATCTTCGGCCAGTTGTGCTTGATGAAAAGACATATCACCTGTTATATACACATCAGCACCCGCTTGTTTTGCTTTTGTTAAGTACTTTTCCCCACTACCGCCTAAAATTGCAGCCCTTTTTACTTTTTTTGTTACATCTCCCGTCACTCTAACATGTGTCATTTTAAAGGCGGACTTTACATGGTCACATAATTCTTTTAATGGCATTGGTTGATGTAAATTACCAATCCGACCTAAACCAAATGTCATACCCTTATTTGCCAGTGGAATAATATCATAAGCGACTTCTTCGTATGGATGCGACTTTATCATAGCATCAATAGCTGTTGATAGTTGTTGTTCTTTTACAATTGACTCTATTTTATATTCGTCTACAAATTCCAATCGATCTTGTTTGCCTATATATGGATTAGTTCCTTCAAGCGGTTTAAATGTACCTTGGCCTTTTGTTTGAAAAGTACAGTGACTATAATGACCGATATGACCTGCTCCTCCTTCACTGAGTGCTTGCCGCACGTCTTCTGCATGTGAATGCGGAACAAAGACAATTACTTTATACAATGATTCATTCTTAACAGGAACAAGTGGTGACGTATTATTCATCTTTAAATGACTGCACAACACATCATTAACCCCACCAGGAGCTATATCTAAATTTGTATGTGATGTATAAACTGTTATTCGGTGTTGCAATAACTTTTGAACGATTCGTCCTTTTGCAGCATCGACATTTATTTGCTGAAGTGGTTTAAATAATAATGGATGATGTGAAATGATTAAATTGACGCCATTGTCAATCGCCTCATCTACAACAGCTTCAGAAATATCGAGAGTTACCATAATTTTCTTTACAGGATCATTGTATGATCCAACTTGTAAGCCAACATTATCCCATTCATAAGCCAATGTACGCGGTGCCCATTGTTCCATCCATTTAAATATTTGTCCATGAGTGAGTTGCTTCATGTTTATAAAACCTCCTTTATCCATTGTAATTCTTGCTTAAACTGTCGTAATTGATTATTTTCTTGTTTTGCTTGTGCCATTTGATTGATGATTTTAGTTAGCTTTTGTTTCTCTCTTGACCACTTTTTGTAAAACAATTGAGATTTCTTTTGCATTAAAAAAGGGCCAAATAATAATTGTTGCTCTTGCATATCCTCATCGTATGGATGTGGTTTTCCATGATCTGCAACGATAATTTCATAAATATGGTTGTTTTCTTCAATAATTATCTCATCAACAATCGCATATTGATGATTGAACATCCATCGACGTACTTGTCTTGAGTCGATGTTTGGCTGCACAATCATTCTTTCAACACTGCTGAGTTGAAAAGTTCCCTGATCCAAAATTTTTGTTATAAGTGAGCCGCCCATACCAGCAATGACCAGTTGTCTTATTTTTTCCTCAGCCGTTATAATATCGAGTCCATCGCCTAGTCGTACGTCGATCACATCATTTAATCCATACTTATCTACTGTTTGGAGGGCACTTTCGTAAGGTCCTTTATTGACCTCTCCAGCAATGACGCGAGCATTTGCATCTTTAAGACATACATAGCATGGTAAATAAGCATGATCTGTTCCTATATCCGCAAAAAATGATCCTTTTGGTATATACGAGGCAATAGTCTTTAACCGTGTTGATATGTTAAATGGCCGCATGGCTCGTCTCTCCTTAATCATTAAAATAATTAGGATGTAGAATTATCTACATTCAATGACAACAGTTGTATTAACATTTACTAACAATAAAAAGTAGAGGATGACATGATCATTCTCTACTTTTCACAATAGCTATATAAGTTAGCTTTTTCGCAAGTTACTTTATAAAAATTATTCCTGTTCAGCAAGCCACTCCGATATTAGTTCGGCTTCAACATTATCTACTAAGCCTCCAGGCATACCAGAATCAGTACCTTCAATAATAATCGTTTTAATTTCTTCCTCAGACATCCGGTTACCTACTTGTTGTAGTTCTGGGGCAGAATCTCCAGATAAGTCGTCCCCATGACAGCTAGCACACATATTTTTATAAATTTCTTCCGGATCTTCTATCGTTTCACCTTCTTGTACAGCATCAGGGTTTTCAATGGCTTCACGCTGATTTACACCAACATAAGCAATAATTATAATTGTAACGATCCCTAGTACAGCAATAATTGCATATGGGATGACTGGGTTTCTACTCATTCCATTTCCTCCTTATGTATGTAGTCCTATGCTTCATTTGATGGAAAGACTACATATATATTACTCGAAAATCACTTTTGTTTAAAGGATTTTGTTACATCATCTTAAAAAACAATATATATCCCTGTAAAAACTACCGCTAAAACACTTTTGATGGTTAAAAATTTAAGTTCATTTTTACGTCCAAGTATAAACCAGCCGATAAAATTAATTATGATTATTAATAGTGTTAACGATGAAGCTGTAAAGAATATCTGTACTAAAAATAAACTTATTAATAAAATTAATATTAGCATCGTAATGAGTGCCAAATATGTAAAATGGTACTGATGTTTTTTAAAAATTGAGTAGCTCCAAATTGCAAAAATTAAAAAAAGGGTTAAAATACCGATTTGCAAAATCGGAGAAAATTGAGTAATATAGATTACAACAAATGAAAGCGGTGTCAAAGGGATAAGAAGAGTTGTATAAACTAAAAACATCTTGCTTGAGTAGCTCTTATGAGATGCTTCCTCACCGTGTGTGTATAATGCCAATAAAAAATCACAATAAACGTCGGGAAGGAGTTTATGTTCCTTCCAATAGTTTATCTCATTAATAATAACTTGTGTTCGATTGTCTGGCATAATGTGTGACACCACCTATGGAGTAGGCTTCAAATTTAAAATGACTTGTTTAAAGAACTTGAAAAAGAATGAAAGTCATTGTTCGCGATGGAAGCGCCCAATGACTTGTTAGATATTAGTCGTCTAAAAAGTCCTTTAACTGCTTGCTACGGCTTGGATGCCTTAATTTACGTAATGCTTTTGCTTCAATTTGTCGAATTCTTTCACGAGTGACACCAAATACTTTACCAACTTCTTCTAAAGTTCTTGTACGGCCATCATCTAATCCGAACCGGAGCCGTAAAACATTTTCCTCGCGATCTGTTAAAGTATCTAATACATCTTCTAATTGTTCCTTTAATAACTCATAAGCTGCGTGATCGGAAGGTGACACTGCTTCTTGGTCTTCAATAAAGTCTCCTAAATGTGAGTCATCTTCCTCACCAATCGGAGTTTCAAGCGAGACAGGTTCTTGGGCAATCTTAAGAATTTCACGTACTTTGTCAGGTGTTAAATCCATTTCCTTACCAATTTCCTCAGGCGTTGGATCTCTGCCTAAGTCTTGTAGCAATTGCCTTTGGATACGGATAAGTTTATTAATTGTCTCAACCATGTGTACAGGAATTCGAATAGTACGTGCTTGGTCTGCAATCGCGCGGGTAATCGCTTGACGGATCCACCATGTAGCATACGTACTAAATTTAAATCCTTTAGTATGATCAAATTTTTCAACAGCCTTAATGAGACCCATATTCCCTTCCTGAATAAGATCTAGGAATAGCATACCCCGTCCGACATAACGTTTGGCAATACTGACAACTAATCGTAAGTTTGCTTCAGCAAGACTTCGGGATGCTTCTTCTTCTCCGTCCAAAATACGTTTAGCAAGCTCTACCTCTTCTTCAGCGGTTAATAGATCGACGCGCCCAATTTCTTTTAAGTACATCCGTACAGGATCATTGATCTTAACTCCTAAGGGAACACTTAAATCTTCATCAGCCACATTATCTTTTTTATCATCTTCTTCCTCTGATTCATCAATAATTTCTATCCCTTGCTCTTCTAGGTCCTCATAAAACTCATCCATTTCATCAGATTCCATTGTAAAATTAGACAAACGCTCAGCAATTTCTTCAAAGGTTAATTTGCCTTCTTTTTTACCCTTTTCAACTAGATACTCTTTTGTTTGTTCGAGCGTCAGTTCATTCTCTAATTCTTCAGATGGTTTTTTGCTCATGAGTCCCCCTCCTTTCAAATTACACGTGTTATTTAATGTTCTTTAATTGTTTTTTAAGTTCAATCATTTGCATAGCTATTTCTGCTGCTTTAATCGGATCATTTTGCTTCTCTGCCATCTTCTGTTGCTGTTTGTATGTTTGAATATTTGCTGCTTGAGCATGTGACCGGATCGTTCGAATGTAATCAGAAATTTCTTCATCACTAATATTTTCGCCAACAGAAGTTATGGCTATTTCGATTACTAACTGTTTTAACCGCTCATCCGGTACCCGTTCTACAAACAAACTAACATCTGGCTCGTTTCCTTCTTCATAAAATCCATATAAATGTGTAACGATTATTTTATGATCATCGATATTAAGATCAATTCCAAGTTCATGTTGGACCCGATCAGCTATCGATTGATCTTGTAACATATAAGCAATCAGTCGTCGCTCAGCATTATGAAATGCTGGCAATAACTTCTTTTCTTGATAAAATGGTTGTTTTGTACTAGTATATCTATTCTTGCCTCTCTTATCCTTTTGGTATTCCTGTTTTTGACGTTGTTTGTCAACTTCTTTAGTTAAAGTGTCTAGAGACAAATGATATTCTTTACTCAAATCCCGTAAATAATATTCCCTTTCAACATAGCTATTAACCTTAGCAAGCTGTTCAACAACTTTTTGGATATATTGAAGCCGATCGCTTTCATTCGTCATATTGTAATCTTTTTTCAAATATTGCATATAAAAGCTAATAAAAGTATCACTATTATCAATTAGACGTTGAAATGCTTGTGCACCATACTCTTTTATATATCCATCAGGGTCATATCCATCGGACAAAAGGGCTATCTTTACTTGAGAACCAGTTTTTCGCAGTAATGAAGCTGCACGGTAAGTTGCTTCTAGACCCGCTTTGTCGCCATCATAACAAATAACAACAACGTCAACATAACGTTTCAGAAGTCGTGCTTGAAAATCAGTCAAGGAAGTTCCTAGGGTTGCAACAGCATGCTTAACTCCGGCTTGGTATGCTGAGATGACATCCATTTGCCCTTCAAACAAGACAACTTCATTTTCTTTACGAATATGTGTACGCGCTAAATCAAAATTATATAACAGCTTACTTTTTTGAAATAATTCATTTTCGGAGCTGTTTATATATTTAGGGTGGGCATCTGTAATTGTACGTCCACCAAAAGCAACTGTTTTTCCTAAATGATTACGAATTGGAAATATGACTCTTCCGCGAAAGGGGTCTGTCGCTTCATTTCCTGCTTGTAACGTTATTAACCCACCTTTTATAAGCACATGTTGGTCAAAACCCTTTTTATTGAGAAAGTCAGCTGTGAAATTTCGACTATTCGGGGCATATCCTAGTTGAAAAGCATCAATACTTTCATCACTTATACCCCTTTGTTTAAAGTATTTATACCCATCCTTTCCATCTTTTGTATATTTAAGTAGATGGTGATATAGTTTTGTTAGCCATTCATTGGCAGATAAGATGTCTTGACTAATCTTGGATGTAGCTGTTTCCTCACTTTGATTTATAGCAGGGAGCTCAACACCGCCTCTTTCTGCTAAAAACCTTAGGGCTTCAAAAAAGGTATAATTTTCAAGTTCCATCAAAAATGAAATAACATTGCCACCCTTTTTACAACCAAAACAATAAAATATTTGTTTGTCTTGTGTGACAGAAAAGGAGGGCGTCTGCTCGTCATGAAAAGGACAAAGGCCAAAAAAATTTCTACCCTGTCTTTTCAATTGGACAAACTCCCCAACTACATCAACAATATCATTTGCCTTTCTTACGCGATCAACGACTTCTTCCGGTATTCGTTTTTGCATAGACACCACCACTTCATTCCGCGTATTATTAGTATTCGATATGAGTCCATGGAAATCCTTCACACTTCGACATTTTTTTCAAGGTAATGAAAAAAATGTCCTTCATTTGTACGAATAAACATTGAAGGATTTGTGTCTCTATACATTATTGTTGATTTTTATACTTTAATACGTACTAATGAATCTTTAGGCAACAGTACGTTTAACAATGGGGCGTTCGCTAATATTATTTTAGTTCTTTGTTCCCTAACTCTACTATTCTACAAAAGTTGTATGAATCCTGCTTACTCAATTCATACATTTGTATTGAAAGATCATCCCCTCAAACAAGATATTATCTTTCGCTTAACTTATTTAGAAGTCACATATAAACATATGTAAATGTCTCTATATACATACATCATTATGTAACTTCAGGTTAATTCTTTACACAAATAATGATTATAATACATTTGATAATAGAATGCTAGACATATGCACATAGCTAACAAACAATACTGTTGCTTAATGTAGTAGATTAAGAGAGTATAACGTAATATTCACCTTTTTCTTTACTATACGTAGTCGTTACGAATCATTTGTAAAATAATATTAGCCGTTTCCTCTACAGCTTTATTTGAAACATCGATCACATGGCAATTAATTTTTGTGACCACTTCATTAAAATACTCGATCTCTTCATGGATTCTTTCTATGTTTGCATATGAAGCCTGTTCTCCCAGCCCGAGAGACTTTAATCTTTCTTTTCTAATACTATACAATTGTTCTGGTTGAATACTTAAACCTATACATTTTTTCGGATCAACGTTAAACAATTCTTTTGGCGGATCGACTTCCGGAACAATAGGTATGTTCGCTACCTTTAATCGCTTGAGAGCTAAATACTGCGATAATGGTGTTTTAGACGTCCGTGAAACACCAATAAGGATAATATCTGCTCTAGTAATCCCTCTTGAATCTCGACCATCGTCATATTTAACGGCAAATTCAATAGCTTCTACTCGCTTAAAGTAATCTTCATCAAGTTTATGGACTAAACCCGGCTCAAGCCGAGGAGACTTTTTAAATACGCGTTCCATGATCGTCATCATTGGGCCCATAATATCTATCACTTCAATATCAAGGTCCTCTGCACGTTTATTCAAATAATGTCTTAATGACGGATCGACTAATGTAAACCCAATGAGACCATTCCGTTCTTTAGCGATTTGCAAGGCTTCATCAATTGTTTGACGGTCCACGACATAAGGGATTCGTTGGACTTTATAATTTCCGCTGTTAAACTGGCTAAGACCAGCCTTTATAACTAGTTCAGCCGTCTCACCAACTGAATCAGATAGTACATATACAATTTTGGTGCCCATGATTATTATCTCCTCTCGCTCTAAATATCGTCATTAGTAACAAGTTCTACAAATACTCTTGTAATCGTTGTTTTCGTAATACGGCCAATCACTTCTAGTCCATAATTTGTTTCTTGAACGACTGGTAACCCATCAATTTGTTTATCAATTAACTTTCTAGCTGCATCAATTAGCAAATCATCTGTTTGACATACAGTAATATTCGGCATTCGCGTCATAATGATGTGCACAGGTATAGCATTTAAATCTTGATTTCCGATGCTCGCTCTAAGTAAATCCTTACGGGACAGAACACCGGTCAAACAAGAGTTTTCATCAACAACAAATAACGTACCTACATCTTCTAAAAACATCGTTGAAATAGCATCATATACTGATGCATTTTCTTGAATAACAACGGGAATCGAATGGTAATCTTTAATAGTAAATTTTTTAATCTTTTCAGTTAAAAGTTCTGATCCCGTTTTCCCAGTATAAAAATAACCAACACGTGGCCTCGCATCTAAAAATCCCGCCATCGTTAAAATCGCTAGGTCCGGACGTAATGTAGCCCGCGTTAAATGGAGACGTGCCGCAATTTTTTCACCAGTGATTGGACCATTTTCTTTAACGATTTGTATAATTTTTTCTTGTCGTTCGGATAACTCCACTTTTTCACCGCCTACCATACAATGTGACATACTATTATATTAGTATTATAGACTAATCGGCAAGAAAAGAAAATTATGTTATACTAATGAATTAAAAATGTTGTCTCCACTGAATTTTAGTTAAATCCGCAAATTTTAAAATGACGTCTGCAACTTGATGTATGAGTGTTAAGCGGTTATTTTTAAGCGATTTATTTTTATCCATTACCATATTATTTTCAAAAAATGTGTGGATAGGAGTTGCTAAGCTTTCAATATGTTCAAGTGTAGATTTTGCATCAAGGCGTTTTTGCGCTTCATTAACATCACGACGAACATTCTCTAGTTGTTCATATAATTGACGTTCTGAATCTGTTTTAAATAAACTTGAGTCCACAGTTTCTGTTGTCAGTTTAGTTGAGGAAGCCATATTTAGTACACGCATGAGTTCTTCTTGAATGACTTTATAATTTGGATCACTGCGCCGTTTTGATAAAAGTCGCGCCTTCTCAACTGTAAAAGGAAATGAACCAATATCGTTATGCAATGTAGCTTCAATAACATCTTGTTCTATATGTTGATTACTTAATAAGTAAGTCGCTCGTAACTTAAAAAAGTTAAGTATAGATTGTTTCATGTCGATAGTTACTTGGTCGATCAAATCAAGTTCCGTATACTGTTCTAATGCTTTATCGACTAGAGATTCAAGCGTCATCTTCCACTTTTCCTCTAAGAGTATACGTAGAACAGCTACCGCTTGGCGTCTAAGTCCATATGGATCTCGTGAACCTGATGGTGTTAAACCGATGGAAATACAGCCGACTATAGTATCTAGTTTATCCGCTAAACTTATAATCGCTCCAATCTGCGACATAGGTAAATGATCTGTCGTATGAGCAGGTAAATAATGTTCACGGATAGCCCTTGCTACCTCTTCTTCTTCCCCGGCAATTAGTGCATATTTTTCTCCCATCACCCCTTGTAACTCTGGGAATTCATTCACCATCAATGTCGGTAAATCAAATTTACAAATTGATGCAGCTCTAAGTGCATTCTTTGTCATATTTGCATCAATACTGAGAAGGTTTGTTAAATGTTTTGTCATGTGTTTGATGCGCTTTGTTTTGTCACCAATCGTGCCTAACTTCTCATGGAACACAACCCGATCTAATGTTGCTAAATGATCTGCCACTGTATGTTTTTGATCTTCTTCATAAAAAAATACAGCATCCGCTAAACGAGCGTGTAATACCTTTTCATTTCCACGAATGACTGTATCTAAATTATATGCATCACCATTCCTAACACCGACAAAATATGGAAGCAACTCTTCATTGCTATTTGTTACTGGAAAATAACGTTGATGCTCCTTCATCGAAGTAATGAGCACCTCAGCAGGAAGTGATAAAAATGATTGTTCATACTCTCCAAGAAAAACAGTTGGATATTCAACGAGATGACATACTTCACGTAGTAAATCATCATCAATTGATATTTTAAAATTGTTTGACTCTGCTAGTTCATTAATTCCCTCAACTATTAACTTTTCACGTTTAAGTTTATTTACAATGACATAGTTATCTTTTAACTGTTGCTCATATTGCAACGGATCATTAATCGTAACCGTCTCACCTAAGAAGCGATGTCCATTTGTTCGGTTAGATGTTTTAACATGAGCAATCTCAAACGGGACGACTTCATTATTATAAAGTGCAACTAACCAACGAATGGGACGTGCATAAGATAATGTTTCTTCAGCCCAACGCATATTTTGCGGGAATTGAATCGATGTAATGATGTCTTTAAATGATGGAAGAATTTTTTCTGTCGGAAGACCTTCTGTATGCTTTTCAACAAAAATATAAGGTGTTCCCTTGACATCCTGAATATAAATGTCATCAACTGTTGCTCCTTGGCCTTTTGTAAAGCCTAGTGCTGCTCTTGTCCAGTTACCTTCATCATCCTTAGCGATTTTTTCAGCTGGGCCTCTCACTGCTTCCGTCATTGAGGTTTGTTGTTCGGCAATTGATTTAATTAACACTGTTAAACGTCTTGGTGTCGAAAAAGTTGCAAGCTCACGGTAGTCCATACGATTTTTACGCAACCACTCGACTGTTTGATCGTATAGTTGTTGTTCTGCATCATCAATGAAACGTGCTGGCAATTCTTCTAATCCAATTTCAAATAACACATTATTCATTATTATTGTTCCTCCTGCTTTAACATTGGAAATCCAAGTCGTTTTCTTTCATCAATATAAGTTTGAGCAATCTTCCGCGCGAGATTACGAATTCTTGTTATATAACCCGTTCGTTCTGTAACTGAAATAACCCCTTTAGCATCTAGCAAATTGAACGTATGTGAACATTTTAGAACATAATCATACGCGGGAAATACAAGTCCTTTCTCCATAGTTACTTGAGCCTCTTCTTCATATAAGACAAAGAGTTTAAATAATGTATCTGTATTAGATTCCTCAAAAGCGTACTTAGAATGTTCATATTCAGGTTGCAGAAAAATATCCTTCACTGTCACACCTGTTGTCCATTCTAAATCAAATACATTATTTTTGTCTTGAATATAAGAAGCGAGTCGTTCAATCCCATATGTTAATTCAACAGAAACTGGATTTGCTTCTAGGCCCCCTATTTGTTGAAAGTAAGTAAACTGAGTAATTTCCATTCCGTTTAGCCATACTTCCCAACCTAATCCTGCTGCACCTAATGTTGGGTTCTCCCAATTATCTTCAACAAAGCGAATATCGTGTTCTAGAGGATCAATACCAAGCGCCTCCAAAGAGTTTAAATACAATTGTTGAATATTGGCTGGAGAAGGTTTCATAATCACTTGAAACTGATGATGTTGATATAGCCGATTTGGATTCTCACCATATCTTCCATCATCAGGACGTCTCGATGGTTCGACATAAGCTACATTCCATGGTTCAGGACCTAAACTCCTCAGCAAGGTCATTGGAGACATTGTTCCTGCCCCTTTTTCTATATCGTACGCTTGCATTAAAATACAATTTTGGTCAGTCCAAAACTTTTGTAACGTTAAGATCATATTTTGAATGTTCATTTGATTCTACCTCCACAAATTATTAAAACCCGCCCCTATGTCTCACACGTTAAGACATAGGGACGGGTTAGCCCGCGGTTCCACCCTACTTGCTTCGGTTAACGAAGCCACTTTATGAGTTGACTACTCTATGGATGCCATTCTCCACGACTTTATACCCAGCTTTCACTGTCCTGGATTCGCTTTAAATAAAGGTCCGTAAATACTCGTCCACTTCATTGTAGTATAATTTTATATAACAAATAATGAAGATAATTATATTATGTCAGTAACAAACAATTATTTCAAGAGATCTAATTGGTTTAGGAAGTTTCTTGACTTTAAATAATATCCACCATATGTATCATAATAAGCATTCAATAAATCACGTAATAATTGTATGTTTTCTTGTTTGATCGATATGTTACCTACTCGTTCTAATCCTACATTTAAAAAAATATGTAATAATCTCGCTAAGTTATTAGATATTGATAATGCGTGTGAGTCTACTCCTAAGCATCTTGCGCATAAGAGTCCCCCTTCACGAATTGAAAATGAAAATGGCGCCTGCTGATTTCCACAGGAAACACATTGATTAACAACCGGGGCAAACCCTCCGTATTGATACAGCTTGAGCTCATACATCATAACAGGTATTTCGACGTCTTCATTATTTTCAATCCACTGCATTGTTTTTTCTAATTGATCATAAATATAGATAGCTGGTGAACGTTGTTCAATGAGTTTATCAGTTAATTCCATCATGTAAGCGACGTAAGCTGTCTTTATAATATCTTCGCGAATCGCCCGAAATGACTGGATGATTTCCCCTTGTTGAATTGTACTTAATCCCGTACTAACATAAACTAAAAAATCACCATATATAAATGGCTGCGTAACAGCAGCCATTCTACTTTTTGGTTTATTTGCTCCACGTGCAATAGCAGTAAATTTACCTAATTTCTTACTAAAAATTGTAATTATTTTATGTGTCTCACCATAATCTTGCGTTTTGATAATCATACCTTTAATTTTTTCAAGCATATAATGTCACCCTTCTTTATATGCTGTTTGTGCTGTCATGTCCTCGTTATCAACATCAGACAAATGTTGTTCCGAAGTTTGATACTGACTTTCTAATTCTTTCATGAGTAAATAGGCTTCAATGTTCCCTGTTTGACTAAATATTTTCCAGGTTAAGTCGATCACAAGAAACCCCACCTTTCATTAGAACTTGTCAATAATTAGAATGACCACCATTGATGAAAAAATGAGTATTAAAATTTACCATCTTTAATAATCTTCTTTACGGAATCCAAACTGCTTTAATTGATGCTCATTATTGCGCCAATCCCGTTTTACTTTGACCCATAGTTCTAAATAAACATGTGTTCCAAGCAAGGTTTCGATATCTTTTCGTGCTTTTTGCCCAATTTTTTTCAACATACTTCCACGTTTACCAATAATAATTCCTTTTTGTGAATCTCGCTCAGTTATTATTGTTGCTTGAATAACAATCGTATTTGATTGTTTTTTATTAACATTTTCAACATTAACTGCTATTGAATGAGGTATTTCTTCACGCGTTAATTGTAAAACTTTTTCTCGAATAAGTTCGCCCATAATAAACCGCTCGGGATGATCAGTTATATGATCATCTGGATAATACTTCGGTCCTTCAGGCATTTCTTGTTTCAGAACTTTAAGGAGATGATTCACGTTATTTCCCTGTAAAGCGGATATCGGAATAATCTCTGTAAATTCATGCTTGTCCTTATACGTGGCTATTAACGGTAGTAAATCGTCTGGATGTACTAAATCGATTTTATTAATGATTAAGTACACTGGGCGGTTAACATCTTTAAGTAAATCTAAAATATATTGATCACCTTTACCATAGCCTTGCTCTGCATTAATCATAAATAAAATAGCATCGACTTCATTGAGTGTACTTTCCGTTGTTTTGACCATGAATTCACCTAATTGGTGTTTTGGTTTATGAATACCTGGTGTATCAATAAAAATCATTTGTGTGTCTTTTTCATTATAAACAGCTTGAATTTTATGGCGAGTTGTTTGTGGTTTGTCACTAATAATTGCAATTTTTTGTCCAATAACCCTGTTGATAAACGTCGACTTCCCAACATTTGGTCTTCCGATAATTGCTATAAATCCTGATCTAAATATATTGTTCATTTATTTCCTCCACGACGTTTATTTTCTTTTACTCATCATACTATAAAAATAAATGAGTTTCACGCATTCGACAAAACTAGAAGAAACTTATATAAAATCGCTAAAAAACGCCACTTAATAAAGCCCGCCATTACTGGGGGCTTATCAATCACTAACCTTCCACATTAATCATTTTATATAAAAAATAAAAATGATCCAAACGTTTTCACACATATCCAGGTTGTTTGTTGACATATACTGTGCGCCCCGGCAAGGAGGCTGAGGTGCGAAGAATAAACTTCAATTCTTCGTGGCCCGTGGAAAGCAACGGTCCGAAGCGGAAAACAACTTAGCACTTACTGCGTAGTATATTTAAACTACGATGACCAAATACAATAAATTTACTGAATGGAGCTTTTGAGGGGTAAAATCATAAGTTTGTTTGCGCTTGTTTAATTTCTGAAATTATAGGTTACAGATTAATTTAATAGGATGGATAACTTTGGTAAGAAAATAAACAGGCCAATTAATACGGCAAAGATTGCAGCAATAAGTACAGCCGCTGCCGAGATATCTTTAATACTTTTAG
>Ga0079226_10001049_pt1 | contig 20934 bp, 16 predicted proteins | sample Poulit2014_FD_76345 | JGI IMG/M metagenome (GOLD analysis project Ga0079226, IMG submission 76345) | Agricultural soil microbial communities from Georgia to study Nitrogen management - Poultry litter 2014 | ecosystem: Environmental > Terrestrial > Soil > Agricultural land | place: USA: Georgia... | reverse complement strand
CCATATTTCTTCAAACGTCGAGCGCATTATCCGTAACAACCATTACCACATAAAGTTTGACTATAATTTTAAAGAGGTGATGAAAGCATGCGCCAGGCGCAAGACAACCTGGATATCTGATGAGCTTATCGAGTCTTATAATCAGCTTCACAAATTAGGTCACGCTCATTCCGTAAGTGTTTATAATAGGGACTGGAAACTTGTTGGCGGGCAGTACGGCGTATCGCTGGGAGCAGCCTATTTTGGCGAATCAATGTTCCAGCGTGCTAAAGAGGCCTCCAAAGTAGCCTTATACTGGTGCCATCAAGCGCTGCAGCAGGGCGGCTTCAAACTTTGGGACACACAATTCTGGACAGAGCACCTTGCGCAATTCGGATGTATTGAGATACCACCTGATGAGTATCAGAACCTATTAGCAGCTGCATTAAAAAAGTCAGCGGCCTTTAATGCAGTTGAGAGTATCGGCTAATACGAGCGCCATTTAACTTAGATTATTCAGAGACAAATGTTGAATATATTATACCGTTAATTTATTATTAGCTAATAATGGTATCCATATTTGGATATGGGGTTATTACTGCAAAATACTCCGGCTCAGTCATCAGCCTTTCGTCATAAGCTAAGGAGGGCGATCTATCTTATGTACTTTTATATTCAGAGGAACAAATTATATTTTTTACTGTTATAATATATTCTATTCCTTAGCTTATGGATTATTAAATATTCTATATCCATGGTGCGCTTCAATCCAATTATAAACAAATTATCATGAGAAAAACGATACAACCTATTTTATATTTATTTATAATTCTATTGGGCCTATCTGCAAGTGTTGCGCAGGCTCAAGAGAAGCAGACTGCCTACCCCGGTCCTTCATCAAGCTTCTATATTGGCGCTAAAGGAGGATATCTATTCAAAAATAGCAGCCTTGCCGATGACCCGGCCTTCTTCTTAGATCAGGGGTATTTTGGTGAACTAAACCTTGGCTGGCGATCTTCCAGCTTCTGGGGCTGGCAACTCAACCTGGGAAGGCTAAACATAAACCGAGACCTGCCATCCTATAATGGATCAACATTCAAAGTGAAGGCCCAAAAGGTTATGGAAAACCAAGATCATCCCGAAATGTGGAATAATGCACAAATGGATGATCAGGAGTTTATCATATCTCCTAATAAACAGTCGATTATAAAAAAGGAAAATTTGGGATCCTGGTATGCTATGACCGGTCCGAAATTCTGGATTGGCAAAGACAGGCTCCAAGGTTTTGTAAGTCTAAATGCCGGCCTGGGAATGACTAAGTTTGGATACTATTACATCGGTGGAGTAGGAAATTCCTCAAATACATTGCAATATAATTATACCACGGCTGCCGGAAATGAAGTTGGCCCGGTAGATCTGCAATTAGTTAATAATAATTATATGCGGTACGGAATGACCCAGGAAGCCGCAAATTCCTTATCCTCAAGCGGCACCGAGCTATCAATTGATGACAAGGCAAAATTTCATTTTTTAGCAAGAGGGACTGTTGGTTTAGAATACTTTATTTCACACACCTTTTCATTAAATGCCAGCGCTTCCTATTGGTATCAGTTTCTTCCGGACTGGAATGCTCAAAAGGATGTAGAGGGACCTGTTGCTTTTAATGGCGAATGGCCCGATGATTTTGATCCCGTTCTGGAAGATATTACCAGTGATGATAATATGAACCTTAATAGCCGATCGGTGAAAGGAGAGGAAGCTTATCAATATACCAGAGATTATAGTGACCAAAACTTAGGACACATCAGTGCGAATATCGGTTTTAAGGTTTGGTTCGGGAATTCAAAAAAGGAGGAAGCCCCTCAGCCAAACGACAAAGACTTATTCATCACCGTTAAGGATGAGCCAACCGGATATGCGCTAAGCGGTGTAGCGGTAACTGTATATAAAGATGGAGAGCCGTTCTATTCCGGCGTCACGAATGACAATGGAGCTATTCCTACAATCGGTGACGTAGCCCCTGGTAATTATACCATAAAGGGAGAATTAAACAATATTGAAACATCTACTTCACATATTGAGGAGTCTGATTTCTCAGGAGAGTCGCGGGTAATTAAGCGCACGCTGAGTCATAAAGACCTACGTTTCACATTAGCAGGACAAACGCTGTATGAAGAAACCGGTGCCCCATTCCCTGACGTAGCAACGACACTGCGACAAGTGAAAAGCGGAGAAACCGTTCATCAAGTTTCCGATAAAGATGGCGAGTTCAAATATCAGCTAGATCCTGATACAGATTTTACAGTTTATGCTGAACATGAAGGTTATTTTTCAAACCGAAAGGAAATTACTACCAAAGATCTGGACCGAAGCAAAACATTATATGTGGACCTCCGATTGGAACTTGGTGAACTCAAAGAAGGAGCGGAGTTTGAATTGAAGAATATCTACTACGACTTCGATAAATCAGACATCCGTCCGGATGCTGCCAAAGTCTTAAACGACCTGTACAATATGATGGTTGACAATCCAGCAATAAAAATTGAGCTGTCCTCTCATACCGACAGCCGCGGTTCTGATACATATAATAAAGAATTATCTCAGCGCCGCGCCGATTCGGCGGTTGAGTATTTAATAGACAAAGGTCTGGCCCGTGATCGGTTGGTTGCTAAAGGCTACGGAGAATCTAAATTGGTTAACGAATGTACCGATGGAGTATCCTGTTCCGAAGAGCAGCATCAGGAAAACCGACGTACTGAAATTAAGGTACTCAAAGACTAAAAAAGGTAAACTCAATCCACTTTTTTAAATCCCCGGCACGAACCGGGGATTTTTTATTATAAGCATTGCAGTACACCTTAGGGGGCACCCAGGATGTATCAGCACCGGGATACGGAACCAAAATGGGAAATTACCTGCCAATAGTTGAAACTCAGACTATAATTTATATACCGGTATAACTGATTCTTTATATACCTTTACATAAACCTTTTACGGTCTCCTTATTCCCGTTTAAGGTATTAAAGATGAGATCCTAAAGTCGAGTTTAAGATGACGCCTTGGCGTTTACAAGAGGTCTGTTTAACACCTACTTCTATCTTGGCTTTTAAATATTCCAGTTTTATATCCAATAGAAAGTGAGCATTCTGCTCATTCTTCCGGCCCGAAATCAGAACCCGGGTAATTAGAAAAGGTTGATTATCATAGTCCTTTTAATCCGGTTTAGTGCCAACGCATTGGGTCTCAATAGGAATGCATTTTTAGCACATCATATACTTTGTTTTTTATTCCTTCCGGATTCAGTCCCACCTCCTCATGCAACTCCTCCTGCGTGCCGTGTTCTACAATACGATCGGGCACGCCCATAATGCTCACCGGTACCTGGTAGGGTTTGTCGGCCAAATACTCAGCTACGGCCCCGCCGAATCCGCCCAGCTTAGTTCCATCCTCAATAGTTATGATATGCTCATATCCTTGGCAAATTTCATCAATAAGCTCCATATCCAAAGGCTTCACAAAGCGCATACTATAGTGTCCCACTTTAATCCCTTCTGAAGCAAGCTCATCTGATGCCTCAATAACATCGTTTCCAAATGGTCCAATGCTAAGTATCGCTATGTGATCCCCTCTTCGGATCCTCTTTCCCTTCCCAATTTCCATTTTTTTGAAACTGTCAGAATAATCCATTCCGGTAGCTCGTCCCCGCGGATAACGAATAGCCCAGGCAGAATCTTCGTATTCAGAAGCAGTAAACATCATATTACGCAGCTCTTCCTCATTCATCGGTGAGGAAATAACCATATTGGGCACCGCACGCAAATACGATAGATCATACAGCCCGTGATGCGTCGGTCCGTCTGCTCCGACCAGCCCGGCACGATCAATACAAAAAACTACCGGCAGGTTTTGAATCGCTACATCGTGAATAACCTGGTCATAAGCCCGCTGCAGAAAGGTGGAATAAATAGCAGCGAAAGGCTTTTTCCCTTCCGCTGCCAAACCGGCCGAGAAAGTGATTGAATGCTGCTCGGCAATACCTACATCAAAAGCCCGGTTGGGATACTTTTCCATCAGTGGCCACAGGCTCGATCCACTGGGCATTGCCGGCGTTATGCCTACGATATCCACATTGCTATCGGCCAACTCCACCATAGCCTCTCCAAAAACATGCTGATATTTAGGTGCATCCGGCTCTTTCCCGGGATCCAACGTCTTTCCCGTGATTTTATTAAATGGGTTGCCTGGGGCGTGCCATTTCGTTTGTTCGCGCTCAGCCGGGGGAAATCCTTTTCCCTTAACGGTAACGGCATGGAGCAGTTTGGGCCCGGGATTATCCTTCAAATCTTTCAAATAACGGCACATTGTATCCACATTATGCCCCTCAATTGGCCCGTAATAATTAAAACCAAGAGCCTGAAAAAGACCATCGGAGGTACTGGCAGCCTTCACCTTTTCTTCCAGTTGCGAAGCTACTTTCTGCATTTTTTTACCGGCTGATTTAAAATAACCCAGCCTGTCATAGATCTCATCGCGCACCTTGTGGAAGGGCTTACCGGTAGTAATATCCGTTAAATGCTCTTTAAGTGCTCCTACATTGGGATCAATGGACATATTATTATCATTAAGAATCACTAACATATCGGAGTTCATCACTCCGGCATTATTCATCGCTTCAAAAGCCAGACCGGCCGTCATAGCTCCATCTCCAATAACGACCGCTATTTTCCTATCACTTTTATCGAGATCACGCGCCGCTGCCATACCCAGTGCTGCTGAAATAGAGGTACTGGAATGTCCCCCGCCAAAGGCATCGTGTTTGCTCTCTGAGCGGTTGGGAAATCCAGAAATCCCGCCATATTTGCGGTTCGTGTGGAAGTTATCGCGCCGACCCGTAAGAATTTTATGAGCATAAGCCTGATGGCCCACATCCCACAAAATACGATCTTTGGGACTATTATATACATAATGCAGCGCTACCGTCATTTCTACGACTCCAAGGGGGGCTCCCAAATGTCCGCCATGCATAGAAACAGCCTCGATAATAAAGTCGCGCAGCTCATCGCATACCACTGCCAGCTGCTCAGGATCGAGCTTTTTTAAATCATCAGGAGCGTCTATTTCCGAAAGCAATGGTCCGGGGGTAATAGAATCAAGCTCCATCATAGACTATTCACTCTCATCATTCTTTTGCTGCTCTGCTACTTTTTGAATGCGCAATTCAGCTTCCTTTAAGGTTTGCGTACACTGTTTAGAAAGCGCAATTCCTTCCTCATAAAGATCAATCGAGTCATCCAGGGATACCGATTCATCTTCCAATTTTTCAACAATTACTTCCAGCCTTTCCAGGGCTTCTTCAAAACCGGCTTCTTGTTCGCTGCTCATAGTATAATGCTTTTAAATATAATGATAAGTGATAAAATAAAGCGTTTTACTGACCGGAATACAATTATTTCTTCTGACCTTTCTATTATATATTTGATTTATGTTGTACGCAAGGTTTAATAGGCTGTCATTTGACCTTTTCTTCTACCGCAATTTCATTCCCGTCTGTTTTTAACTTTATGGCTCCGCTCAAACTGGTAAAATATAGTTTGGAGATGATTCTATTGAGCCGGAGCGTTGCTTCACGGTCGGGATGATTAAAGCGGTTCGTTAATCCCAGCGAGGTTACAGCAATCTGAGGAGCAGCCGCCTGTAGGAAGGCTTGAGTGGAACTGGTCTTACTGCCATGATGCCCCACTTTTAGAAAGTCTGTTGAAATAAGCTGAGGATAGCGCCGATAAAGTTGCTTCTCCTGCTTCTTTTCAGCATCGCCCATAAAAAGGAACTCTGTATTTCCATACACAACTTCGAATACCAGCGAGCGATTGTTAACATTGGAGGGAGAATGGGCTGATTCCTCCGGACCGTAAACCATAAGAGGCGTCCAGGGATCCAGCTTAAGCTGATCTCCTGCCTGTAATGTAGTGATAGGGACTTCTTTTCGAGCTGCTAATGACCGATATTCATGAAACAAGTTGGTATCATAGGGAGATCCGGAGGTATAAATGGTGTCGATGGAAATATTATTCAGTAGTCCTACCATTCCTCCAATATGGTCAGCGTGGGGGTGCGAAAGGAAAACCCCATTGAGCTTTGTGATCCCTTGGGATTCCAGAAAGGGTATAATAATACTCTGTGCGCTGTTATAATTTGGCTGCCATAGTCCTGTATCTACCAGATAATACTTGTCTTTCGGGGTTCTGATAAAAGTAGCATCGCCTTGCCCTACATCTAAGACGGTGATTTCCAGTTGTGGGGTACGCCCCTTTTTGAGCAAGTCATAGCCTTGTTCAACCGTTAAAAGCATTAAAAGAAGAATAACCATTTTCCACCGAAGTTGCTTAATGCGGACGGAAGCAATGCAAAAGACCGCTATTATCCACAACATAAATGGAAATAGACCGCTAAAGTGGACCTGTATCCAGCTCCAGTCCCAGCCGGAGGCCATAACCACCAAGCGACCCATCTGATGAAAGAAAATATCTGCAGGAATATTTAATATATAGGCTAACCCCGGCCAAAGCATTGATAATGCCAACAACACCAATGCATAGGGTACTATCGGACCTAAAAAAGGAACAACTGCTGCGTTGGCAAGAGGGCCAATCAGTGAAAATTCCCCGAAATAATAAGCCAAGAGGGGAAAAAGTCCTATTTGAACAATCAGCGAAATAATAACAGCCATGATGGGCATGCCGTACCAGCGGAAGCGGATATGGTCTGGCAACTTGCGGTTTACAACGGGAGCAATAAGCAATATGATATAAACCGCTCCAAAAGACAGCTGGAAACCTATTGAAAATAAATCGCCGGGACTGAGCAGAAGTATGATAAGGGCGGCTACCGCAGTTAGGTTTTTAGAATCACGTACTTTGTGATATAGCCGGGCATAGGCTAATAACCCCCCTGTAATAGAGGCACGCATCACGGATGCAGAGAAGCCGGTCAGGCCAGCGTAAAAGAAGAGGGTCATTATCAATATTGCCAACCCCAATCGTCGCCCGTTCCTTGAACCCCAAAAGAAGGGAATGACAATCCAAAAGGGGGCAATAATAAAGCCTACATGCAGACCTGATACCGCCATAATATGCGACAATCCCGTCCGCGAGAAGGCTAACTTTGTGTCCTGGTCAAGCTCATATTTAAAGCCAATAAGCAGTGCCTTGGCTAATGAGGCGGACTGATCACTAAAATTATGCTCAACAGCCGTTAATACGTGCTGTCGAACGCGATTCCAGCTGAATATCGCATCAGACGGGATGACCTGTTGAATTTCTTGAATGCCGGCGTGTACATAAATACCCTGAGTAGCTAAATACTTTTTGTAATCAAACTGACCGGGATTAGTCGGGCTTTCTAAGGGATAGACTTGCCCAATAATTGCTATACGATCGCCCAATTCCAGTGCGGAAGGATAAGATACCTCTCCGGGATTTAAAGTTGTCCGCAGCTGATATTCTTCCTCCCACGCTAACTGATTCGCAAAAACGGTGCGATCTACACTAATATCAATCTGATACTTGCCTGTGCTGGTGGGTTGTATGCGATAGACTTTTCCTGAGAATTGAAGATCATCCCACGTATAGTAATTGACTACTCTGGCTGCAGCCGGCGACTCTTGATGGTTGAAAAGGGCATGCCAGGCTCCACCAAAACTAATAATGAGCAACAGATAGCAAATAATCTCCTGATTATACAACCCGGTATTCAATGCTTCGCGATTAAACCGGCTGGAAAGAAACACTCCTATACCCAATGCTGCAACCACACCAACCCAAACGAAGGCAATGATATCCAAATAATAGTCCAGGATAAGTCCTCCGGCAAACAACAGCACAAGGCGTACGGCCGGATAAGCAGCAAAGGGGAAGCGATATGTAGATTGATTAATACCCATCTATAAGTAAGATCGCTTAGATACAGGATCCTTACTTATTGATTTGTTTTTTACTAACATTTTGAAATATTGTGCTGGGACCTTATAATAAAAACTAACAATGAACAGGAATTAGAAACGTTTAGTATGCAATTACGAAATAGCTTTATATGGATTATATCGGTTTTGCTAATGGCCGGATGTACTCAATCCGAAGCAAACAACGGTACAAAAGTGGCCAAGCAGGACACCACCCAGAAAGAGTGGGCGCTGGTTGTTCACGGTGGTGCAGGAGCTATTTCCAAAGATAAGCCCGATTCGGTAAAGAAAGCCTACAAGAACGATATAGATAAAGCCCTTTCTATTGGCGAGGATATCCTGAGTGAAGGTGGTTCTTCGCTGGATGCCGTGGAGTCTGTCATCAACTACTTGGAAGATAACCCACGCTTTAATGCCGGCAAAGGGGCCGTTTATACTCATGACGGTAACCATGAGCTGGATGCCGCTATCATGGCTGGAAACAAACGAAAAGCAGGGACCATCACCGGCGTCACGACGGTCAAGAACCCAATATCCCTGGCTCGGCTGGTAATGGAAGAGTCAAAACACGTTATGTTTGCCGCTAAAGGCGCTGAAGAGTTTGCCGATAAAATGGGAGTAGAACGGGTAGATCCGGAGTATTTTGATACCCAGAAACGTTATAAGGCCCTGCAACGTGCAATTGAGGCCGAAAAAGGTCAGCAATCTTCTTTGCTGCGAAAGGATAGCCGTTTACCTGAGTATTTTGACGATTACTACAACGATAAATACGGCACGGTGGGATGTGTAGCAATCGATAAGGACGGCCAGCTGGTAGCCGGAACCTCCACGGGAGGCATGACCAATAAGATGTACGGCCGCGTAGGTGATGTCCCAATTATTGGCGCCGGAACCTATGCCAGCGATGCTGTAGCTGTATCGCTGACCGGATGGGGCGAGCATATCATAGAAGCGGTATCGGGCCATACCGTCAGCGCTTATATGAAGTTTAAGCCGGCCAGCCTCCCTGAGGCCGGCAATTATCTGTTAAATAAAGTACTGGAACCAGGCGATGCAGGGATGATTGCGGTAGATAAATATGGGAATACTTTTATGGATATGAATACCGAAGGCATGTACCGCGGAAAGTCTAATTCCGAAGGAGATCGGGAAATAGCTATCTGGTAATATATGGAATAGGTTAAATCAGACTATTTATAGGAGGGCTATAGTTCAATACTATTCCTTCTCTTTAAAAGATTACAAACGGGACAGTACTGAAGCGGCGACGGAACTGGTATTAAATAATAAGCTGAAAAAGGGAAAGTTTTACAAGGATAAGAAGGTCAGAGACGGAAGGCGTCCGTTTGAAGCACTGTTTAAACGGTTCTAAGATATTAGGATCAACCAATAATATTTCAGCTATAGGATCCGCCCCCGCTACCTTCGCTTTAAGAACCCTTTAATAACGACGGTCATTTTAGGCTCTGCAATTCCGGCTGCAGCTACTACCTGCTCAATATTAACGGGCTCAAGCGCATCCGGAAAGCATTCATCAGTAATAACGGAAATCCCCAGCACCTCCATATCCATATGTACAGCGGTAATGACTTCCGGAACGGTACTCATTCCCACCACATCGGCACCAATCATTCGCAAAAAGCGATATTCTGCCCGCGTTTCCATTGTAGGCCCGCTAAGTGCCAGATAAACGCCTTCGTGCATCTTAATTGCATTATCTAATGCCACTTGTTTAGCCACCTCCATGAGCTGCTCGGTGTAGGGCTCGCTCATATCCGGGAAACGCGGTCCCAGCCGGGCGTCATTGGGTCCAATTAGCGGATTATCACCCAGCATATTGATGTGATCATTGATCAGCATTATATCCCCGCGCTGATAATTAGGATTCATCCCTCCGCATGCATTACTGACAATGAGCGTATTTGCACCTAATGCATGGGCTACGCGAACCGGAAAGGCAATTTGCTGCATTGTATAGCCTTCATAATAGTGGAAGCGCCCTTGCATAGCTACGACCTTTTTTCCACTAAGGGTTCCAAAAAGTAGTCGCCCGACATGGCTTTCAACGGTAGATACCGGGAAATGAGGAATATCCTCATATGAAATTGTTGCTGATACGCTTATATCGTCCGCCAAGTTACCCAGTCCGGTCCCTAAAATGATTAAATAATCCGGTGCCTCATCGATGTGTTTCTTTATAAAAGCCTGAGCATCGTCACGTTTGGAACGAAATTCTTTAACCGTTTCCCGCTGCATGAAAGATAGTATAATTAGATTGCAAAGATATTAGTTATATAGCCTTGGAAGATAAAAAACGGAAATATAAAGGTAACAGAGATTAGAAAACAGGATAATACTTTATCCATCCATTTTAACGCTATCCTGTCACTCTAAATCCTCAATAATATCATCTACGTCTTCAGTACCCGGCGGTAATGTAGAAGTCACCTCATCCCCGTTCTCTTCGGATTGCGCAGAAAAAGGGGCCTGGTGAACTTCAATACGCTCTTTCAGGTTTGATGAAATATTGTCCTCGTCTTTAGGAAGGTTGAAAAGAGAGGCTTCGTCTTTTGAGAATTGTTCCAGTGATTCTTGAGCCATTTCAAGATACGAGCTCATCCCGCCGATGATTTCTTTGCGCCGGTCGAGCAAACGGATAATACTTTGCCTGACCTGCTGGCGCTGCTGAGTGGCCTCACGAATAAGCGATTCAGCCTCCATTTCTGCTTTTTCGATTTTTGTTTCCGCTTCGCGGCGCGCTCCGGAAACCTTTTGTTCCGCAGACTGTTTAGCCGTTTGCAGGGTCTCGTGCAGGGCTTCTTCTACCCGCTCATAATGTTTCAGCTTATCTTCTAAATCATCAATTTTACTCTCCAATTCGCGATTACGGGCTACCATATGCTCCCATTCGTTCGACATCACATTTAGAAAGGCATCCACTTCGGCCTTGTCATAGCCGCGAATGGCCTTCTCAAAATTTTGTTGCTTAATTTCAAGCGCCGTTAATTTCATATCTGTTCGCCTGTGGTCAGAAAATATTAGTTATTATTGTAATGGCTTATTCGTGCAATATGTTCCGCAGGTTGTGATCGCCTGTGCCATCAGATTGTTCGCGACCCTCCTTGTCTTCAATTTCAATAGCTGGCCCGTGCTCTTCTATGGGTTTTTGGAGTTTATTTTGACGGATAATCGTCTCTAACTTCTGAATTCGCTGGTTGCTTTCTTTTTTGTGCTGTATAAACGCCTGAGCCAGCCGATCAAATGTTTGTTTGTCAATGCCGGTACTCTCCATTTTAGCTTTAATCAGCTTATAGATTCCTGCCCCCATTACGGTAAGGAAGCTGAACACTATAAAAATAATTAGAACATCTTCCATCAGTGCGTCCTTTTTTGGTCAGCGATATCAGATACCTGCTGCTGATGCTCCGTTTTGGAGGGCGGTTCTTCTTCGATTTCAATATTGCTTATTCTGCTCTCATCCTCTCTTAAAAAGTCATCCGGATTTCCTGCTGCGATAGCCTCCAGGTTTTCAATACGTCCTTTCAAGGAATGAATAAGCTTTCTCAAATCTTCTACTTCCTCAGCATGCTGTTGGTTATCCATCAACTCCAACTTTTTGCGCTGATGGGAATAATACATCCCCAACAGTGGAATCGAAAGCGCTAATATTGGTATTATAATCCACACACTTACTGAATAGTTAAGTTGTTGTTAAGTGCAAGAGTAACCCATAATTTATCGCATATGATCGTAACGTGCTCCTTCACAAAAATCTTGCAAGGGCCTCCTTTTATAAGGTACTAATTATAATGTACTAAAACTTAATCAAATATAAACCCCTTTTTAAAATTCAGAGCTTAATTATAGTTTCGCTCTCCAAAGATCGCCCGGCCCACCCGAACCATGGTAGAACCCTCCTCAATAGCAATTTCCATGTCGTTCGTCATTCCCATCGAAAGCTCATCGAGACTCACGTTCTCACATTCATAGGAGCGGTGTTCATCGCGCACTTCTCTGAGTAGCTGAAATTCAGGTCGCACCTGTTCTATCTCACTTTCATCTACAAAAGTAGCCATTCCCATAAGTCCACGCACCTGCACAAACTCCAAACCCTGGGCATATTCAAGGATTTCAGATAGACCTTCGGGGTCGCATCCTCCTTTTTGTTTTTCCCCGCTGATATTTACCTGGATTAGCGTATTGATTATCCGATCAATACGAGAAGCCCGCTTTTCAATCTCCTTTAGGTATTTAGTCTTTTCAATAGAGTGGATCCAATTAACCCGTTCAACCATATATTTAATTTTGTTGGTCTGCAAATTACCCACCATATGCCACTGAAGCTCCGGTTGAGCATAAGATTCCATTTTATCCTGCAGCTCTCGCGCCCGGTTTTCACCAAAATGCAGCTGTCCGCATCCAAATGCGGTTTTAATATTATCCAATGGCTTCATTTTACTGACAGCAACAAGCTGAACCTCCTCCGGGTTGCGTCCTGCACGTTCGCAAACTTCACTGATACGATTTTGTACAGATACAAGGTTTTGGCATATATTAACAGCCATAAAAAGTAAATTCAGGATTAAAATTATAATACGCATCTACTCTGTGTAACGGTGCAGATGCAATCATACTAAAAATAAGCTTTTATGAAACGGATTAAAATGGTATTTTTCAGGTATGGATTGAAAATAAGAACCAAAACATAAAGCACTCTTACTCTGAGTATCTATTATTTCAATTCTGGACGGATATTGCATCGGCTTAAACACTGTAAAGTCGAACCATCAAAGACCGGAGGCCAATAGCCCGCATGAACACTCCTGTTCAGCACATCTCCACTTTCCTTCACCAGTGGGCACCGCCCAGCACAAAGCTTGACTACGATAACGTTGGCTTGTTAGTCGGCGATCCGAACCAAAACACCTCTCGCATTTTAACATGCCTCGATGTTACCTTAGATATAGTGAATGAGGCCATAGAACGCAGATGTGATCTTATTGTAGCTCATCATCCCCTTATCTTCAATGGAATTAGCCGTATTAATCCCACCAATGAGCAGGGAAGGATTATCTATAAACTTATTCAGCATGGCATAGCACTCATTGCTGTCCACACCAATTTGGACGCCGCACTCGACGGCGTTTCTTTTGTTCTGGGGAAGCAGCTTGGTCTCCAAAATCTTAAATTTTTGGATAGCAGCTATCATATCAGCCGTAAAATAGTATTGACCACCGATCACTCTGACAGCGACTCAGTGCTAAAGATGCTAAACTACTATTCGGCAGAAGAAGCCCACTATTACAAAGTAGATGGCCGGAATGAAGGCCAACATACCTATGAAGCCATTATGGATGAGCATAATGTGGACGACCTCAAAAGAGAACTTCAAAAGAACGGCCTGTTGCACCACGGGACCTTCCAAGTTATGGAGGTAGCCAGTCCTTCTAATAATGTAGGGATGGGCGTTGTCGGGTTTTATCGCGATAAAGGGCTTAACCAAAAGCAATTTCTGGAGATTATATCGCGCGAGCTCAATGTAAAAGCGGTGCGCTTTTCCGGAGAGGCTGAGCGAATAAAAAAAGTAGCTGTCTGTGGCGGGGCCGGAGTCTCTCTGGCCCAAAAGGCCATTGCGCAAGGAGCACAGGCATTGGTTACCGCTGACATCAAGTATCACGATTATTTTACTGATACTGACAATTTTTTGTTAGTCGATGCCGGGCATTATGAGAGCGAAGTGCCTATGGTGGGGGCGCTTCAACAGGAACTAAGTGAAGCTTTCGAGCATCTTGAAGTTCTCAAAACACAAATATCCACCAATCCAATGCAGGTTTTTATACCTGATTAAAACGAAATACGCAGGAATAAAACGACGAAAATAATTTATGAAAGAAGTACTTCAACAATTAGCTAATCTTCAATATATCGACAGCAGAATCGATGAACTCAAGCAGCTACGGGGCGATCTGCCGGATGAGATATTGGATATTGAAACCGATATCAACCGTCATGAAGCACGAATAGAACGCCTGGAAGATGAAAAAGAGGAGCTTCAGATAGAGCACAACAATCTTGAACTCGAGATTAATGATGCCCTCGCAAAAATGGAAAAATATGAGGAGCAGCAGATGTCGGTTCGCAATAATCGTGAATACGATGCACTGACAAAGGAGATTGAGTCTCAACAGCAAATTATTGAGAACTCAGAAGCTCGCCGAGATGAGATTGAGGAACGCCTGGAGGCTATTGATCCTGAAATTGAGGAAAACAAGGAGCGATTAGATGAGGTTCAGGAGCTTTATGAAGAGAAGCAGGAGAACCTGGATAAAGTGGTTGGCGAGACCAAGGAGGAGGAAGAAATGCTCATTAACAAACGTGAAGAGGTTGAGGAAGATATCAGCCAGCGTTACCTGAAAAGTTATAAGCGCCTTCGCAAAGGGCTTTCCAATGGACTAGCGGTCGTTCCCATGGAAAGAGGAGCTGCTTTAGGTATGGCGCTGCCTCCCCAAACACAGGTTGAAGTACGCCACAAGAATAAAATTATTGTAGACGAAAACAGCGGTAGAATAGTCGTGCATCCCTCATTCTTCGATACTGCTGAAGAACAGCTTTCGATATAGAAATGGTTCTGCTTCCATAATTATGACGTATCCTGCCGGGCTGATAAGTACATCTTTTTTTAACCCCGGTTCAATTACTTGCTATAATTATGTATCTTAAGCAAAGGAAAGCCGGACCATCGCCCATCGGTTTTAAATGCCGATGAGAGGAAAGTCCGAACACCAACAAGCGCTGTGCTTCCTAACGGGAAGTGCCGAGCAATCGGTAGGATTAGTGCCACAGAAAACAAACTACTCTTGGTCTTTTGGGAGAAAAGGTGCAATGGTGAGGTAAGAGCTCACCGCTCTCTGAGTAATCAGAAGAGGCAGGGTAAACCTCACAGGGTGCAAGCTTATGCAGGCCGTGCGCAGCTTGTCGCTAAACGACCGGGTGAAGTGCTTGAACTCCGATGCGAATTGGAGCACAGATAAATGATGGTCTATTCCGTTCATTGGAATACAGAATTCGGCTTACAGGCTCTCCCAACTATTTAATCATAAAGGCCGTCCTGATCGGGCGGTCTTTTGTTTTTGACTACCTTAACAAGACCTTCAGCTTGCGTCACTTTTAGCAATTTACATGACTACTATCCGCTTATCTCTGCTTAGAAGGCATATGAGTTGCACCTAACAAACTGATCAATTATTCTCTGATAAATATATAATCACATCCTATTAATCCTTTTTTAAATTAGTCCAATGTGACTACTTGTATTAGATACGGAACTATCAAATTAGTCCTCAACAATGATCCGGGCTGATATCAACTAATAATAACCTCCTGCATCCATTCAGCTTCTAATTTAACAGCAGGATGAGTAATAATAGACAGGGAGTGGGATTAGATTGTGTGCGCTCAGAGAAATAGTAATAGTATAATGGTTAGCCTACCTAAAACAGCCAAACTTAGTTTGCATCAGCTTTAAGAAATGCTTCTTGTGCTGCCTGTTTACCCAAACATCAGAAATTAGATATTATATCGAAGACTTCTGCATATTTTACAAGTGTTGATAAAAGAATCTTTTTCCGTGCCCCCCACTTCTGAACGAGCCGATTTGTGCGCGGCAAGCCTGTCGGTGACTTCTTTTAGTATCAAATCCTGCTTATTGTATCCGTTTAGTTATATAAGATTCAAAAACACTCATTTTAATAGCCTGAAGGATTCAGTTTAGGTCAATAAATATTCCGTCAAGACTACGCTTTGTTGAAAATATATATTTTTAAAACCGCATAAATAAACTAATTCAGTCAAGCGGTAACCCAGTGAGATTTTTATTACCTGCACTGATTTACATAACGGCCTACTCGCCGGACTTTTTGGCAGACACTGTCCATAGCTCTTTAAACACGAATTATTTATGAATAATCCATGTTAATGCCATAAATTTTTCAAAGGGAGCCTATAGCTTTCTGGCTACTCTTATAGCAAAACAACTGTCTGTGCCTTGGAAAAAAAGCCTTGCAAACGAATAAATTATCTGATCAAAATTAAGTAATAGATTAGGTTTTCGAAAATGCAGGCTTGGGCAATTGTAAAGAGAGGAATACTGACGATACCCAAATATAAATGTTTTTAAAAACGCTCTTATTTGGTAACTCGTGGTTTAAAACAGGCTGGCCTGCTCATTATCTGCTTTCTTTGCCTGCTCCATGACCGGCTGAACAATCTCATCCTGATTGATCCGCAACATATCCGGATCAAATTTATTACTGTAAATGCGACGTGAAATTCCGTGCAGTGCCTTTTCTCCACGCGGCGTTATTAAGAGACATTTATTTTCGTTAATCGATAAAAAGCCAAATTCTTTTAAATCATTAACTATCATATAGGAAAGCTTATTAATAACCCCGGTATGCTGTTCAACATATCCACGTTTGGGCGCTCCATCTTCAGCCGCAAATGCCAAGCCCATAATATTTAACTCCACTTCCGTCAGCGGATAGCCTTCACAGCTATCCGTAAGGGTACGGTTCCAGGCTGCTTGTTCGTAATATTGCCCAAACCACCATTTACCTTCCTTGATTAGCTTTCCTGATTCAGCACAAGCAAAATATTCTCCGGGTCCTGCTTTTTTGGGCATACCACGGTCACGATACATCGAGACCAGTGTTGCCAAATCAATCCCGTGGAGGTTTGGCGGATATGTAAAATAATGCTTGGACGACTTTTCCATGACTATTCAACTTAGAAAACTATCAGATTATGGTCCTCTTTAACTTATGAATTTCTCATGAATCTTTCTTGGCCTTTCGATCCGGCTTGCCCAATAGGGCTTTGCATATTGAGATTGAAGCTATTAGCCTTTCTCTTCAATCAGCTGTAAAGCTATATCCATTGTCACATCTTCCGGATCAAAATCATTGGGTAAGCTTATATTCGATTTTCCATACTTAATATAGGGCCCATAGCGTCCATTCATGACGCGCACCTTCTTACCGTTTTCCGGATGATTGTCCAACTCTTTAATTACATTGCGTTTTTTGCCTTTTTTGTTTTTTTTCTTCTCAAAAAGCTCTACGGCACGGTCCAGTTCCACATCCAGCACGTTATCCTTCCGCCTTAGTGAAGCGAAAGTCCCATCATGAACTACAAAGGGACCATAGCGCCCAACTCCTGCTTTCACTACTTTTCCGGTATCCGGATGTTTCCCTAATGGACGAGGAAGCTCCAGAAGCCGCAGTGCCAGCTCCAAATCCACCTCCTCTGGCTTCATTCCTTTTAGGAGCGAAGCACGCTGTGGCTTCTTATTGTCTTCAGTTACCTCTCCTACCTGCACATAAGGGCCATATCGTCCATTCAGCACATAAACAGGTTCGCCGGTATCCGGATGATCACCAATGGATTTGGGACCTTCCTCTTCTGCTTTAATCAGCTCTTCCAGGTTTTCCGCATTCAGATCACTGGGTTTCCAACTCTCGGGGATAGAGGTTGTCAGCTCCTTGCCGTCAACCTTCTTCTTAATATAGGGTCCATAGCGGCCTACCAATACTTGTATGCCGTCTAATCCCGGTATGGGTAAGTCAAGATGCCGAGCTTCGCTGGGGTCAATCTCATCCTCCTGTTCGTCAACCTTGGCCTTCAGCCCATCATTACCATTATAGTAAGCACTTAAGTACTCATTGGTATCAAGCTTGCCGTGAGCGATTTCATCGAGCTTAGCTTCCATCTCAGAAGTAAAGTCGCTGTCCACAACATCTGCCAAATTCTTTTCCAACAGCTCAGTAACAGCAAAGGCCGTAAAGGTGGGTATTAATGTTTTCCTTTCAAACTCTGCATAGCCCCGATTCTGAATTGTACTAATAATTGATGCATAGGTACTTGGCCGGCCTACCGCTTTCTTTTCAAGCTCCTTAACCAACTTGGCCTCAGTATAACGAGCCGGCGGCTTCGTTTGGTGTGATGTGGGCTCTATGCCATCTTCTACCACTTTTTCTCCTTTTTTGAGAGCAGGCAAGAATTTTTCCTGGTTTTCTAATGCCGCATCAGGATCGTCGCTGCCTTCCACATAGGCCCGAAAGAAACCCGGGAAAATAATTTCCTTCCCATGGGCTTTAAATTCCGCCACCCGGTCATTCGCCTCAGCTTCTATGGTTACATTGGTGAATTCGAGCTCTGCCTTAGCCATCTGTGTTGCAACTGTTCGCTTCCAAATGAGGTCATAAAGCTTAAATTGAGCCCCATAAAGCCCTGTTTCTCCGGGCTTTTTAAAATAACTTCCTGCTGGCCGTATCGCTTCGTGGGCATCCTGTGCTGAAGATCCGCCTCCATAATTGCGAACCCGTCTGAAGAGGTAGTCATCGCCATATTCACCTTTCACGGCATTTCTCGCAGCATTTATGGCTTGTCCAGAAAGCCGGGCCGAGTCCGTACGCATATAGGTGATATAGCCATTTTCGTACAGCTTCTGGGCAACCCCCATCGCACGGCTGGCTGAAAAGTTAAGCTTTCTGTTGGCCTCCTGCTGCAGTGTTGAAGTAATGAAGGCCGGTGCGGGATTTCGCTTCTTCCGGCCTTTCTTCACCTTAGCTATGCTCCAATCCGCTTCATCTAAATCATCCCGCAGCTCATCAGCGGATTTATCATCCAGCAATACTACTTTCTCGGGCTTCTTTAGCTTTCCGGTATACTTGTCAAAATCCTTGCCGGAGGCTAAACGTTTACCATCCAGATGGGTCAGATCTGCGCTAAATATGGCTTCACTGTTCGGCTTATGTAGCTTTGTCTTCAAATCCCAATAGCGCGCAGAACGAAACTTCATCCGCTCCCGCTCGCGCTCTACCAAAAAGCGGACCGCTACAGACTGCACACGACCAGCCGACAGCTTGGGAGCAATCTTTTTCCACAATAAGGGTGAAATAGTATAACCTGCCAGCCGATCAATAATGCGCCGGGCTTCCTGAGCATTCACCAGATCCATGTCAATATCCCGGAAATGGTTAAGCGCATCCTGGATGGCCTCTTTCGTAATCTCGCGAAACACCATGCGCTTTACCGGAACTTCCGGGTCCAGTATCTCTGAAAGATGCCATGATATGGCTTCCCCCTCCCGGTCTTCATCCGTAGCCAGAATAAGCTCGTCCGCATCTCCCAGCTTTTTCTTGAGGCGATTAATAACCTTTTTCTTACCCCTTGGTATTACGTAAAGCGGCTCAAAGTCGTTATCCGTATTTACGCCAAGATTGGCCCAATCTTCACCTTTAAACTTTTTGGGCACTTCTTTGGCATTTGCGGGAAGATCCCGGATATGGCCCATCGAAGAATCAATGGTATACTCCTGAGGGAGGTATTTTTTTAGTGTTTTTATCTTTGTGGGTGACTCTACAATAACAAGAGACTTCATATAATTCTAATCTACAAATTCTTAATTACATCCATGAGCTCGGATGCATGATCTTTAGTATTAATTTTTTCAATAATTGCCAGAACGGTACCGTCCGTATCAATTAGATATGCGGAACGCGTAGGCGCTTCATATTCATTGCCAAACATTTGCTTCTCCACAACCGAATCGGTCGCTTCGCCAAATTTGTAATCCGGATCGGAGGCAAGTACATAATTGATGTCTAATTTTTTTGCATAATTTTTGTGTGACCCACAGGTATCTTTGCTAATTGCAACTAAATTATAACCAAGTTTATCAAACCAATCGGATTCCTCTGCCAAGCTTTTATTTTGCTTGTCGCAGCCTGAAGTATTATTTCGCATATATACGGAAACAATGGTGGGTCGATCCAGCATCTCGCTAAAAAGGACGGACCGCTCTTCTCCATCCTCTACAATATCCAGCGTAAAATTGGTATCGATTTTCGTTCCGGTTTCAATCATAAAGTTTTAATAGTTAATAGGTATTTGAAGGTAAATACAAGTCCATTCGTTCCAACGGGCGCCATCCTTTTATCGTATAATAATAAAGGGATCTGCTATATACTGCAATAAATCTTTTACGGGAAGACTTAATACTTCATTATGAAGTATTTATGAAGTGCAGTATCCCAATCATCCTTCTTGGTGCAATAAATATTTGCCTGCCGCTGCAACGACAATGCTATGATCGATGGTCCCGTCATTTACATAGCTTAAAAAAATATCAATCGGTATCTTGTGGACTTTGATGCGTTCATGAGTATCAAGGTTGGGTTCTTTTTTATAACTGCAATCTCTGGCTAAATAGATATGAGCAAAATTATCCATGATAGCCGGATTTGCACTCACCTTGCCCAGGCTTTCCCACTGATTGGTGCCATAGCCGGTTTCTTCCAGTAGTTCGCGCTGAGCAGCTTCTTTAGGATCCTCCCCTGCATCAACCATTCCACCCGGGATCTCCAGTGTGGGCTCTTCGATACCAAAACGATATTGTTCCACTAAAACAATATGGTTGTCGGAAGTTAACGGGAGAACGTTTATCCATTCCGGTACTTCAAGTACATAAAAATCACCCGATAATGATTCTTGCTCGCTTTGGAGCTTCAGATTACGTTTAAAAAGGTTGAATATTGGTGTATGATATTCCTTATTTTCACGACTAACTGTCCAGGAATTGACTGTAAACTGAAAGTCCTCATTCATAAATTATAAATGTATGGCTGATCGTTTTGAATTTCACCCCGAAGATACCCACTCTGATGCTGAAATCAATGAAAAGGTTCGGGAAGCTTGTGATATCATGGAATCAATTTATGAGGGAGGGGAATATCCTAAAGTCCTGGTAAAACGGTCGTGGTCAAAGCATAATCCCATTATTACCGGCGAGATCGCCCATCCCAAAGCATTTCGTTGGTATCTGCTGCGCGAGCTGAAGAAGTTAGCAGAACGGGGTGCGCTGATAAAAATATTTCCAACACGAGAACGGCTGGAACTCAACGATCCGGCGCTGCTGGATAATACGGATGAGGACGACT
>Ga0079226_10001048_pt1 | contig 20941 bp, 16 predicted proteins | sample Poulit2014_FD_76345 | JGI IMG/M metagenome (GOLD analysis project Ga0079226, IMG submission 76345) | Agricultural soil microbial communities from Georgia to study Nitrogen management - Poultry litter 2014 | ecosystem: Environmental > Terrestrial > Soil > Agricultural land | place: USA: Georgia... | reverse complement strand
TCAAGCCGAGGTTCCGGTCGCAGCTCTTCCGGCGGAAGATCATCATCAGGCAGCAGCCGTTCAAGCAGTAGCGGTCGAAGCGGCGGTGGCGGAAGAAGTGGCGGCGGCGGTGCTTCTGGCGGCTGGTAAGATGTTCTATCGCTGTGATCTATCCATTAACACAACAATCAGGACTGATTCAATATCTTCTTTCACTTTAAGCAGATTCACAACAACCGCTGATAATTCCAAGCCAATTAAAAAGTCATCGCGATCACAGCTAACACGATCTCACTCAAAGCAAGCAATCATTCTCTAGCCGTAAATCAGCTTTATAGTTATTTTGGTTTAAAAAGCGCTTTTATAACTACTGGCGCGGGATTGCTAAAAAGAGTGCAACCATTCTCTCCAGCCATGTATCGACTTTTAAATAGAATCTTTAATCAGATAATCTTAAGCCGATTTCACGATAAAATCCCGATTACTTCTCACATAAAAAAACCATTACCGTATTCACGATAATGGCTTCATTGATGGTGCTTTGATCAAAAGGGGTTATTGAGCTGATAGACTTTCAACCAAAGACTCAAGCGTTACTGAGCAGGCGCCGCGCCCCCTTCTTCGGGAAGACTGACGAACCCAATATTAGCAAGCCCGACTTTACTAAGCACTGTCACAATTTTTGCAACATCCTGATAAGGAACCGCCGCATCAATATGCAACTGAATCATAGGAGGTTTCTCACCGGCAGAGATTTTAATCTCTGTAAGCTTCGCTAAAGCCGATTCATGATCCACTTTCTCTTCATTAATAAAGATCTCTGAATCTGAATTAATCGCAATTAAAACAGGCTTATCGATCTCTTGCTGCGTTTGCTCCTCTTTTAGATCCACCGCTTCTGGAAGCTTCAACTTCACAGATTGTGTCACTAATGGTGCTGTCAAAATAAAGATTACTAACAGAACCAGCATGATATCAATCAGTGGGATCATATTGATCTCAGCTCTTGATTCACCACCGCCTTGGCGTAAACGTCCGAATGACATATCTCCTCCTAAGCGTTGGTATTGTTAGCTTGTGGCTTTGAAACTGGTGCGCGATCTAATACCGCTAATAATTCAAATGCGAAAGAATCTAAGTACCCCATTTGTAAACGATTACGGCGAACTAACCAGCTGTGCGCCATTACTGCAGGAATCGCAACAGCAAGACCTAAACCCGTCATGATCAATGCTTCACCAACAGGACCTGCAACCTTATCAATCGTTCCTGCACCAGTTGAACCAATCTCAATCAACGCATGATAAATTCCCCAAACAGTACCGAATAATCCCACAAATGGTGCGGTTGCTGCAATCGTTGCGAGAATTGTGACACCGTTTTCAATCGTCAGCTGAATCTTATCTAACGCCACGCGAAGAACGCTCGTTAAATACTCTTCTCGAGTACCATTGCCTTGGATATTAGAGATACCAGATTGATATTTTTGCAGCGCAGTGAAACCTTCTTTTGCTAATGTTTCTTGCGCTGTATGTGGCTTATTCGACACTAATTTAGCCGCATCCGTTAAATTCTTTGCTGCCCAGAAATCATTACAGAACTTCTTACCTTTGACTTTATCAACAATTCCTTGGAAGAATTTCAAGAAAATCACTAACCACGATAATACTGACATGATGATTAAGATGACAAAAAGTGCCTTCGTAATAAAGTCCCCTTGCTCAATGAAGCTCATAAACCCTAAATTTTCTACAACCGGTTCCATCTTGTTCCCTTATATACTTGATTCGCTGTTGTTGTGTTTAAAATATTTCGTCATTATATCGTTAAATGACATCCTTTACTGCTTGAATTCACGATAAAAACATCATGTTTATCAGGTGTTACATCTTGAAAACATATTGAATTTTCACTTGAATAGGTGTTGCAACACCATTCACTTTATACGGCTTCAAGCGGATTCCATGAGCGGCTTTTGCCGCAGCTTTGTCAAGAATATCATGACCTGATGAACGAGCAATCTTCACTGAATATGCCGAGCCACTCTCATTAATTCCCACCAATAAATCAACGGTTCCCTGCATTCGGCGTTGTCTTGCCGCACGTGGATAACCTGGTGTCGGCTTACTTAAAACACTCACTTCGCTTTCGCTATAAACCGCTTTCGCTGTCTGAACTGCACGAGCATTAGAGTCCGAAGCTTGCTTACGAGGCTGCTGGCGCTCTTTACGTGGCTCAGGTTTACGTTCTGCCTTAGGCTCTTGGCGCTGAACTTTATTCTCTGAAGGTGCTTTAGCCGTCACGACTTCTTCCTTCGGAGGCTCAGGTTTCGGCTCAGGCTCAGGTTCAGGTTTCGGCTCAGGCTCAGGTTCAGGTTCTGGCTCAGGAGGAGTTTCTTCACTATCCATTGCTGAATCTTCTGCATTTCCCTCTGTCTGATCGGTAACGCCTGCTAATTGGAATTCATGCATCGTCATGCTTGCCGCATTACCCTCTTGCATCATTACCATTTCAGGATCACTCGTCGCAGTAAGCCCCATATAAGCCCCCGCGTGAACTAAGCTCACGCAGAGGATGGCCATTATTGCAGTAACTCTATTGCCGTTATTCATCATTATCTCTTTAAGACTTTTTATTAGAACTCGTAATTAAGTTTTAACCAGAGCTTACGACCTTCTTCAATACGGGCGTAACCATTTTGGTAAGCATCATTTGCAGCTGGAGCCTTACTTCCGACTTCCGGTGCATGGTAATCTAAGAAATTTTTATCAAAAAGATTGTCAACACCGAAGTTAATCGTCATTTCACGAGATGGTTTATAACTTGCTCCTAAGTTCACAAGTGCATAGTTACGGTAATAAACCTTCTCTTTATTCCAGTTCAGATCGTTATACTCTTTCGCACGATACTCCCCTTCAGCCCAAACATTCCATTGTCCTGAAATCTGCCAATCAGCTTTTAAGTTCACCATATGTTGTGGCGTTTTACTGAACGGAATCTTCTGTCCATTCTTGTTCTTGTAACTGCTGTGCGTATAGGTATAGTTTGCACTTAAACCAATCGCTTCATTAACTTGATATTTACTACCAACTTCTAAGCCATATAGTTTTGCATCATCCACGTTAAACTGCTTACTGAAAGTTGCAGACCCTTTGTCATCACCATTAATTGTGATACATCCCGCAACATTACTGACTTTACAGTTATCAAGTGACACGCTTTCAATCTTATCTTTAAAGCTTGTGTAGAAACCTGTCGCATTAAATCTGAAATCATCAAGGTTATCGTATGAGAAACCTAATTCTGCTGATGTTGCTGTTTCTGGCTTAAGATCTGGATTTCCTAACAATGGTAATGCTCCCTGACGCCCTAAACCAATAACTCCATCGGTCATTTTTTGTAAGTCAGGCGCTTTAAAGGCACGGCTTACGCCCCCTTTTACTTGCCAATGATCATCGATATTCCAGACTAAATACGCACGAGGACTAAAGTGGCTACCAAAATCTTCATTCTTATCATAACGAAGACCAAACGTTGCAATAAGATCATCCGTAATCATCCACTCATCTTCTACAAATAACGCCCACTGCCACTGTTTTACATCTAACTCAGCACCTTCTAAAGTGTCTTTAAACTTTTGATCTTTATATTGAAGACCTGCACTAATAAAGTGACTCCCTAAACCAAACATCCATTTATGATCGAAGATAATATTACTGTATTTAATATCTCTTTTTTTACCCGACAATGGGCTATATTCAAGCTCATATGGATCACTGTTACCTGCAATTACCGTCATTGGATTCGTTCTTCCAATGGTTTTTGTTTGATCCCATAATAGAGATGACTCAACCGTCGCAAAGTCTAACTCTATTTTATGACTTAATCCTATTCTTTCACGAGTAAAACGTAAATGATCAGAATACCCCCCGCCACCTTTATATCCTGGTGTTGGCTCTTTCTCCTTAAAGTTCTTACCAGCATTTGCAGGGTCGCTTTCAAATGCTGACTTCGCAGCTTCATAATCAGCTAATTGTTGAGCTCCTGTTGCTGCCCATTTATCCTTAGCTTTATTATTGTTAGAGATAACTGAGCTATCTAAAGTCCCCAATTGTTCATCACCATTTACATAGCGCTGAACACCACGGTCGTAACTGACAACAAACTCTTGATTTTCTGGTGTAAAGGTTAAACGCGCACCGTAATTAAAATTCTTTCTTTCGCCTAAACCACTAAAGTTTGCAATCTTACCTAAATCCCCATTCGGGTTTTTAACATAAGTCCCTTTAGCATTACGTTTAGTTTGGAAACTGCCCATTAACGCAAGTCCGACTAAATCAGTCTTAAGAGGACCACCTAAATAAAGTGATGTGGTATTGCCCCCAGAAAACTTGCTGCTAGTTGGCTCTTCCACCGAGAATGACACTTGTCCGCCCCATGTATCTGGAACTTTCTTCGTAATCACGTTAACAACACCACCAAGCGCATCTGAACCATAGAGCGTTGACATTGGTCCACGCACAACTTCAATACGCTCAATCGCTGAACTTGGCGGAATAAAACTGGAGTCAACATCACCAAAACCATTAGGACGTGCGCCTGAACTATTCTGACTAACGCGCTGACCATCTACCATTAGTAGAGTGTAATCGGAACTCATTCCTCGAATACCGATATTCGCGCCCCCCGATTTACCACCACGACTCACGTTTACACCTTCTACATCTTTTAATACGTCGCCAATATCATTAAAAGGTTTTTGGCTAATCGTTTCTTGTCCAATGACAGAAATAGATGCCGGAGCATCTTTCACTTCTTGCGCAAACCCCGAAGCTGTCACAACTAGTGATCCGAGATCTACCGCTTTTGCGACCTCTTCTTCAGTTGCCTTCTTTAATGTAATCTCATCAGCATTCGCTGACATAAATAGAGACGTAGCAGCTGATAATAAGAGTGCTACTTTAATCTGTTGTGACAAAATATTACGACGCATTAAAATTCAATCCTTTCATAAAAATAAACGATAGAGGGCCTACCTCGATACGCTTCCTAAGCAAGTGCTAACCTTTAGCTAATAGGAATTATTGTCATTAATGAGCGTAAAGTCAATGGCAATGATAACTATTTTCAATCAATTATTTTTCATCAAGCTTGAAAAGCCTTTACTTTTTATATTCAAGTCACTTTGCGATATCATATCTACACGATATTTTTAATAACCCTCTATTATTTAAAAGTAGATCATTTTAATATGCGTACAATTACGACTTTTTCATCACTCTATCTCGCCACTCTTTTCATGCTTTTTGCCAACGGATTGTTAACAACATACGTTGCACTAGAGCTTGAAAGCCAAGGCGTTAGCGATTTAATGATTAGTAGCCTAACCTCGGCGTACTACACAGGACTTGTGATCGGTGCAAAATTAGGACATAAACTTATTGCCAGAGTCGGTCATATTCGAAGCTATGTTGCCGGCGCCGGTATTACAGCGGCTACTGTCATTATGATGGGATTAGTAGATATCATTGAATTTTGGATCGCCGCGCGTTTTATCATGGGTTTGATGATGATGTGCCAATATATGGTTATCGAAAGTTGGCTCAATGACCAAGCAGAACCGACTCAACGAGGCATTGTTTTTGGTATTTATATGGCAGTAAGCTCATTAGGTGTGCTTATTGGACAATTAGCATTAACAGCGATTGATCCTATCGATATTCGTGTTTTGATGATTGTATCGATGTTTTTCTCGCTCTGCTTGGTACCTTTAGCCGTTACAAGAGCTATTCACCCAATTCCACTTAAAGCAGCGCCACTGAATATCGGTTATTTCCTTAAACAATTACCACAAGTTCTATTAATCACCCTTTTCTCTGGAATGATGGTTGGCTCATTTTATGGATTGGGTCCTATTTTTGCGACGAGGCTAGGCTTAGATACTCAAGAAGCGGGGATTTATATGGCTATCGCAATTGCCGCTTCGCTCGTGATCCAATGGCCTTTAGGCTTATTATCAGACAGAATGAATCGTCTTCTTCTCGTCACTTTCGTTGCTCTTTTCCTGCTGATTTTATCGATATTTATTAACTTCCCCTTTGCGACAAACTTCTATATTGCCATTGCGAGCTTTTTTGCAATCGCCTTACAATTCACGCTCTATCCATTATCTGTTGCTATCGCCAATGATAATATCGATGAAGATAAACGCGTGTCACTCAGTGCGATCTTATTAATGTTATTTGGCATTGGCGCGGCCATTGGTCCACTTATTTCTGGATACTTTATGGCGATTTTTGGTGCAAAAGGTCTCTACATTTTCCCTATTATTATTGCGCTCTCAATCATTACCATTCACTTCACGAAAGCGAGCAAAAAACTTCATACCGATGTGGAAGATGCGCTCCCACACGTTATTATGCCGGATGGTCATGTTTCTCCCATTGCAGCTGCAACATTAGATCCACGGATTGATGAAGATGCAATTATCGAAGTGATGAAAAACGAAGAAGCTCACGAAATCAAGGAAGCACTTAGAGAAGAGATTGAAGCGGATGAAATTGAAAAAACAAAATCTAAAATTCAGCGTAATGCGCTCCTTCCTTTTGGAGAATATAGTTATGCCGCTTTTGTACAAGAGTATGGGAAACCAATGATAAATGCTGAAGATGAAGAAGCGCATTCATAACAAGCCACAATATCCAAGTCTTAGCGATTAATAATGATGAGGAGATTTTAAAAACTTCCTAAAACCAGAAAACCTTTTAGATGAAATTAAAAATCTAAAAGGTTTTCATTATCTTAAGACAACAATAAGTCCATCAAAATGGAATGAGCTTTAAACTTTAAGACTCAATATCTATTGATATCATTAACTAATAAACTTCAATAGCCAATGCGCACCAAAAGTTCCCGGCGATAACACTAATAATGACCAAGCCATTGCCGATAGCGTATTTAATAGTTGATATCGCCATTTAGGTACCGTAAAAGCCCCTGAAATCATCGGAATTGTCGCCCGAAATGGCGCTAGGAATCGGCAGAAAAATACTGCCCACAAACCCCATTTATGAATAAAGGATTGAACTCTTGGTAATAGAGTTGGTTTTTTAGAAAAAGGCCATAACCGATTCATCTCATCTTTATGAAGTGTGCCAAAATCATAAGAGCCCCACATTCCTAAAAATGCACCTAAAGCGGTTGCAATCCAAATCGGCAAAAAAGGATAATCTATCGTACCAGCGACGGTACTCAGCGCAACGATTAAAATAGTACCGGGAAATAGCATCGCAATCACCGCAAGTGATTCTAAAAATGCGATCATAAACAGTAACAGAAGCAGCCAATGCTCATGTCGATGCGCAAAATCTGCAACCATCATGGTAAAGTCATGTAATGACATTCCCACTCCTTTTCCGAATAAAAAAATATGTCGATACTGCATCATACCGACATATTTTTTTAATGGCTATTATCCTAGACACATAATCGCATCTCGCGATCATTGATAGAGCAATCTCTTTTAAATTACCGAGCGAGAGGTTTCTTTTTAAATGGAAACATGGCTGAAGAGAATATTTGCACTCTTTTATCAATCACATACCAGCAATAAGTGATAACTTTCTTAAATCCAAACAAGAAAATTTTAAGGTTCTTTATAAAAATTATCTCGCGCATGTTTCGCTCTAGCAAAGACCTTACTTAACGTTTCGCGCTCTTCATCTTCTAAAGCCTGTCGAAGAAGGTCGATCTTCTTCTGATACGCTGTTAAAACCTCTAAAATCGATTCCCGATTTTGTAAACAGATATCTGTCCATAGCTCCGGATCGGATGCTGAAATACGAGTAAAATCTCTAAATCCGCCGGCCGCAAAACGGAAAATCTCCGCACGATCATCTAGATTCGCCAAAGTATCAACCGTCGCATACGCCAATAAATGCGGAATATGCGAAGTTGCTGCGAGCACCTGATCATGATGCTTAACGCCCATCTCTTCTGTTTCTGAACCGGCAGCTTTCCACATTTCATGAATCGTACGCACCGCATCATGACTATTTTCTAAATGCGGAATCACGAGTGTCCGGCGATTATCAAATAACGATTCAAAAGAATTTTCAACACCATGTTTCTCTGTTCCGGCAATAGGATGCGCCGGCACAAAACGTTCAGGAAGATAACCAATTTCTGCTTTAATGCTTTCAAGCACCGAGCCTTTTGTTGAACCAACATCGCTCATCACGGCATCTTCTTTCAAATAAGGAATAATCTCTTTCACGATTTTTCCCATTGCCGTAATGGGAGTTGCCAGAATAATCACATCTGCATTTTCAGCCGCTTTAATTGGATCAATATAGATCTCATCCGCAACTCCCAACTCATACGCTTTCTGTAATGCCGCTTCGTTTTGATCATACGCAATGATCTTGCCCACAGAATTATGACGTTTCAATGCACGCGCTAATGAGCCGCCAATCAGCCCAATTCCCATAATGGCAATGCGCTCTTTAAAAAATGGTTGAGAGAGTTCTATCTTCATCTTTGCCTACTTTAATTCAATCCTATTCTGGTTCTCTATCTGTTCTCATTTTGCGCACTAGATCATTGATACCAGCGCACCATCGCTTAACATACTATAAATCGCCGTCGATTACTAAATCATAATGCGTCACAGCAAGAATAACGCATCTCTATCATCAAATTCAGGGGTGAAAAATTCTTTTAAGAGGTGATGCGAAGCTGTAGAGAATTCTTGCATGTTTTACCAATCTCGTGCCGGTACAATGGCAATCTATCTTGATCAAAACACTATCAGTCATGATGATTTTAGCGATATTCCCGACTTATTCCGAAATAAAAAATCCTCTCTAATAGAGAGGATTTCAATATCACCACGAAGCTTAATCGTTGTTGGTTAAAAACATCAATCTCATTCCTTGATTAACTGATCGATGGATTCAACATTAATGCCTTGCATTCTCAATCGTTGATAATAAGGAATCAAATGCAGCCACAAACTGATCAACGCCGGCAGTTTCTAATTCATCACAAATCTCATTGAGATCGATATTCAATGCTTTTAATTCCTGTAAGCGTGATTTTGCCAAATCTAATTCTAATCCGATTTGTGAACTTGGCATTTGCGAATCTTCTAAAAATGCTTGATATGTCTTCGGCGGAATGGTGTTCACGGTATCTTTACCCATCAATTTCTGCACGTAGAGCGTTTCTGGATAATTTGGATCTTTCACACCAGTCGATGCCCAAAGTAATCTTTGCGGCTGCATACCAGCTTTTAAAAGCGCTTTTGAACGATCTCTCTCCATTACAAATTGGAAATGCTCATAAGCCATTTTGGCATTATCAATGGCAATATGACCTTTTAAATGAGGCGCAATCTCTGCAACTTTCGCATCCACAACACTATCAATTCTCGAGATAAAAAAACTCGCCACAGACGCAATTTGAAAAATAGGAAGACCTAATTTTACTCGGGCTTCTAAGCCTTTCAAAAATGCTTCTAAAACTTGCTCATAACGCGCGACTGAGAAAATTAATGTCACATTGACATTAATACCTTCAGCAATCAAGGCTTCAATAGCGATAATTCCTGCTTTCGTTGCCGGTACTTTAATCATTAAATTGGGACGATTGACCTCTTCCCACAATGCTTTCGCTTCGATAATGGTGCCATTAGCATCATTCGCTAAATCCGGCGAAACCTCAAGACTCACATAGCCATCACGATAACGTGTTGATTCATAAGTATCAGCAAATAGATCACAAGCTGATTGGATATCTTCCATCGCTAGCTTAAAAAAGAGCTCTCTTGCTGATAAATCTTGACTCGCTTCATCCTTCATCACAGAGAGATATTCTACGCCACCGGCAATTGCTTTTTCAAAAATCGCAGGGTTAGAAGTAATGCCTAACAATCCTTCTTTCACAATCATTTGTGCGAGCTTACCTTTACTACCAAGCATGTTACGCTCAATATTATCGAACCAAATGCTTTGCCCGATCTCTTCTGCTTTACGAATATTTCCCATAATTTATCCTTCAATTTTAATAGGAAGATAACGATTTTAGATCGCTATCAGATTATTAAATTTTTATATTTCCCTGCTGTATCACGTGTTATTTTCATGTTTAAGATACCCATTCCTTATTGCCGGCATACGATTAATCAGCATCGGCAATCATTTGTCCTAACAATTTCTCAGTGCCAGAACTGGCAATCACTAAGGTTGGATACGGCTTGGACGATAAAAACCGTGATGATTAAGACGTTTCATTGTGCCTTTGGGTAACCAAATATCATAGTTACTCGGAATTACTGTACGATTCGTCTCAATATTGCGTAGCCATGCCGGATTTAAATCAATTAATACCACTTCAGAAATCCCCACTTCCTTAGAAAGATCGCTGAGTTTCATCGGTGTGATAAGTTGAATCCCTTCAATATCGCTTTTTGGAAAGTTATAGCGGAATCCTGGGAAGTATTTATCCGGATCTCTTGCAATTTTCATCGCAGCCACAAACTCGGCATAGAAGTTACGGGAAGCAAACTGGAATGCGCCTTCGTTATAATTAAAGACAATCATCCCCATATCATTGCCGTAACGCTCTTTCGCACGAATTCCATGACCCACGCCGGAGTTGTATGCCGTAATCGTTAAGGGCCAGAAATGCACAATTTTATGATTATATGCCATCAGTTTTGCCGCGCCTTGTGCCGAGTGTCTCGGATCAAAACGGGAATCGAGAACATTAGCGCGCATCGGCATAAAGCTCCTTGCTGTCGATGGCATAAACTGCCACATACCAGAAGCTCCCACTTTTGATCGAGCACCTTTATTAAAGGAGGATTCGACGTGCGGAAGATACGCAATCTCTTCTGGCAACCCGGCACTTCTAAAGACCTTTTTAAAGTAAGGAATATAGACTTGACTGCGCTCTAACCCCCGGCGAAACTCAGATTTTAATCCTCGTTGACCACGTAATCTTTCAGATGCTCCGATTAATGCGCCCTGTCCTCCGGCTTTTACTAACATCTTTTTAATACGTTCTTGATTGCTCGTCAATTTGCGAGGATTCGTCACAGATTCTTCAATCACAAGAAGATCATCTTTGATCAGCTCAGAGATCGTATCCCAAGTTCGGCGATCACCTTGCGTAATCGGCGATAGATCATAAACCACATCTAAATAACGATTATCATGAAAAGCAACTAAGCCGATATCCCAACGAGAATAGACATGCACCCAGAAATTAATCATCGGTGCCATCGCTTTCGGCTCGACAAATTCCACACGAGATCCAGTTCTAGGCGCACTTGCACAACCTGCAACGATTAACAGAAGAAGCAACAACGTTATATGGCGCTGCCATGCATGAATATTTTTAAACAATTTCATCAAAGTAAAGTGCCTCTTATCTCGCGATTTATCATTTCTATTTAGCATTTGTAATTGATTAAGGGATAGCTTTCCTATCCCTTAACTGTTTTAAAGTCATCTGATTCAAACTTTCTGAATCAACCTTCAACTTTTATCACTAACGCACTGAATGATCAATGAGCCATAGTGATATTCTTCATCCTAAATAAGAGCTTTAGCGCGCTCAATCGCAGCGAGAACTTGTTTAGGCGCCGTACCACCGTGATGATCACGAGCGGCGACAGATCCTTCTAGTGTTAAATATTCAAACACATCTCCCGTAATTAAATCAGAGAACTGTTGTAATTCTGCTAATTCCATCTCTGCCAAATCACGACCAGTGTCAACTCCTAAACGCACGGCATTTCCCACAACTTCATGTGCATTTCTAAATGGCATTCCCTTACGCACTAAATAATCTGCTAGGTCTGTTGCTGTTGAGAAACCAAGTTTAGTACGCTCATACATATTTTCTTTCTTACTCGAGATCGCCGGAATCATATCCGCGAATGCACGCACACAACCTAAAACGGTATCAACGATATCAAAAAGCGGCTCTTTATCTTCTTGGTTATCTTTATTATACGCAAGTGGTTGGCTCTTCATTAATGTGAGTAATGAGAAAAGATGGCCATATACGCGCCCTGTTTTACCACGCACAAGTTCAGGAACATCCGGGTTTTTCTTCTGCGGCATAATAGAAGAACCGGTACAGAAGCGATCTGGAAGATTGATAAAATCAAATGCCGGCGTTGCCCAAAGCACGAGCTCTTCCGAGAAACGTGAAAGGTGCATTGCTAAAATCGAGGCATCTGCTGCAAACTCAATTGCAAAATCACGATCCGATACAGAATCCAGTGAGTTTTCTGATGGCGCATCAAAGCCGAGTAATTTTGCTGATAGATGACGATCAATTGGATACGTTGTTCCAGCAAGTGCGGCTGCGCCTAATGGCGAAATATTTAAACGTTTACGGCAATCTTGGAAACGTGAACGGTCACGCTTAATCATCTCAAACCATGCCATTAAATGATGACCAAACGTGATTGGCTGTGCCACTTGAAGGTGCGTAAAGCCCGGCATAATCGTATCATGCTCTTTACTTGCTACTTCCAAAATCCCATTTTGTAAACGCTGTAATTCAGCATCAATCAAATCTAATTGATTACGAAGCCAAAGACGAATATCCGTTGCAACTTGGTCATTACGTGAACGCCCTGTATGAAGGCGTTTTCCGGCGATGCCGATTTTTTCGGTTAAACTTGATTCGATATTCATATGCACATCTTCAAGTTCGATAGACCAAGGGAAATCACCCGCTTCAATCTCTGCTTTTACCGCTGCTAAACCATCTTTGATCAGCTTAAAGTCTTCTTCGCTTAAGATCCCTTGCGTAAAGAGCATCTCAGCATGCGCAAGCGATCCGGCGATATCTTCAGCGTACATTCGTTGGTCAAAATCTACCGATCCTGTAAATGCTTGCACAAATGCATCGGTACTTTCTGAGAAACGTCCGCCCCACTGTTTATTGACTTTATTCGACATTGTCTTTTCCTTCTTCTATTTCCTGATAAATAGGTAACACAACTTCAACCTGAGTCCCGACTCTTTCTTTACCAGAATAGATCGCGATTCTGCCACTGTGCTCTTCTACAATTTTTTTCACTACAGATAAACCAAGCCCTGTTCCCTTCTCTTTGGTGGAAACATAAGGCTCAAACATTCGATTAATCAAGGATTCATCGATCCCTTTACCATTATCACTCACTCGCAACACAAGTGTTTCTTCATCATTTTTATGCAGATCCACCACAACTTTACCATCGCTACATTCTTTGTTTTCTTGGCAAGCTTCGATCGCATTTTTAATTAAGTTGTGTAATAACTGCCGCAAACGAATTTCATCACCATTCACATAGAGAGATTTCTTCGGTCTTTGCAACACCACTTCCACACCACGAACATAATCACTATAAAGGAATGTAATCTCTTCTGCTAATGCCGTAATATCGATTTTCTTTAAATGTAGCTTCGGCGCTCTAGCATACTGACTAAACGCATTCACCATCTTCTTCATGGCATTCACTTGTGTGATAATTGTTTGCGTCGATTTTTCTAGTAAAAACTGATCCTCAAGTTCCAACTTCTCTTTCAGCTTAAATGCCATTCTTTCCGCTGATAATTGAATTGGCGTTAAAGGATTTTTAATTTCATGTGCTAAACGCCGCGCAACTTCCCCCCAAGCAGCTTCCCGCTCGGAATTAATTAACTGGGTAATATCATCAAAGACAATCGCATAACCACTTGGCAAACTTCGGTTTTCAAGCGGCTCAGAAATTCTCACGGACAAGATCTGTGTAATACCTTTTTCAACGCGCATTACTTCTAAGCGATCATTCTCCTCGCCTTGTAACTTCTTCTGTAAATAATCGGCCAATGGCGTAAAAAAGAAACCTAATGTTTCATCAATCGATTCAGGTTCACTCAATTTCAGACGATGCAATAGTGAGCGCTCAGTTCCTAAAATTGATAATGCGGCTTCATTAAAGGTTCGAATCCGACCATGATTATCAAGCACTAAAACGCCGGAAGAGAGATTTGCGAGTACGGCTTCTAGATATGATCTTTGCGCAACTAACAATCGCTGAGATGCTTTTTCAGCTTCATTAGATTGGCGAAGCTTCATAATCATCTCGTTAAAGGATTCCGTTAAGAAACCGATTTCATCATTCGACTTCACCGTAATTTCTCGGTCAAAATTTCCTTCAGAAACCGACTTTGAAGCAATCGATAATCGGCGAATCGGATTCACTAATCGGCGTGTTGCAAAATAAGAGCCCCCAAGCGCTAATAAAATTGCCAATAATGATACCAATGTTAAGATCGCAATCAACTGTCCTTTGAGCGATTCCTGCAAGGTTTTATATTGCTTATAACTCTCCACAGAACGTTGCGTTGATAACCCTAATTCGGTATAACGTGGCGGAATTTCATAAATGGCTTGAACCACGCGCGGCACATCAGAATCCACCCGAATAATAACGCGCACTTGCAGTTCATCATCCCCAACCGGCTCGAGCCAGACATAATCCATATCGTTAAAAACGCTCATTAACACGATATCATTCGGTAATTCCGGCAAATTCACTGTTGTATTACTGGAGCTTGTGGCTAAAATTCTCCCCCGATGATCAAATACCGTCAGATCCATCGCATTCGCTTCAAAACGAAGATTTTCTAACTCATAAGCCAGATCTAGTGAATTCAATTGTGCCACATGGCTACCAATTGATTGGGTAATCTCTAACGCATCTAACCGGCGTGTTTCTAACGCCGATTGCGCCAAAGTTAAAGCATCATCAAATCCTTGATCTAAAGATTCATCGAACCAACTGTCAATTCCGCGCTGAATCATTAATCCCGCAAAAAGGAATAAAATCACAATCGGCACCACCGACAGCCCGGAGAAGAACATCATCATCCGCGCATTTAATCGAGCGCCAAGCCGCTTCTTTCGCACGCCTTGAAATAGCTGCACAAGGAAGTAAGTCACCAATGAGATCAGTGACACATAACAGATAATGCCGGCAACAATAATCCAAGTATAATAACGAGAGTACAGCACCGCCGACTCGATAGAACGAACCATAATACCGAGAATAATTGTCAGCAATATCGACAACAGAAGAAAGAGCGTAAAGGCGTGCTTGCGCAATAAACCCATCATAATTTGAGCTCCCACTTAAACCAACTAGAATTGAGTCGCCAGTTGCTTGATAAATATGCCGGTATTCGTAATGGTGTTGGCAACGCTTCAATATCCAACCAAAGCTTTGCTTGCCCCTGATAATCTTCGAGTTTCAAGCCTTCAGGATCATGTAGAGCAAACTCAATATTGCTCGGCGTAGAGATGGATAACAGCGCCAAACTTAAGGTTGGATAACTATGCTGATTCTTCGTTTCCAGATCTCGCACGACAAATTGCTTCGACAATCCATGATAAAAGAGCAAATAACGAATCTCTTTCGAATAGTGATTTCCGCCCCAGAAATTCCAAAAGCCTTTCTCTGCAATCCGAATATCATACACAAATGTCAGAGGAATCCCATTGAGAAGCATCTGTGCTTGCTCATCACTCATCACAATCTCACTCTTCATCGATAACAACAGATCCAGTTTTTTAAAGCCCCCATTCAGGAGTTTTTCAGTATCACGAATTTTAATCATGGCTGAACCAGAACGGTAATATTCACTACGCACTTCTTGAATGATTAAAGAGGATTGCTTCTGAGCGGTTAAAGAGACTAATGGCGTACAGATCATGACCATAATAATGATCAATAGCTGAGACAACCCTTGCGTTTTTTTCATAATAAAAAAGCCCTTTAATCTCTCTAAAGTCATCGTTAAACAACTTTTAAGAGATTGCGCTTTCATCACTTGACTCAAGGATTGTCTCAATACCATAGGATCCTAGCTGCTAAATCGCAACCTTCTCTAATAATGCATAATAGAAACCATCAACGCTCTTCTCTGATTCGAAGTAACGCGGTAAAATTTGCACTCCCACATCTCTTGCTTCACCAAATGGTAAGGCGAATTTCACCTCTTTTGCACTCGCTTCTTCTTTTAAAAATTGACGAATCTGCTGCTCATTTTCATCTTTTAAAATAGAACAGGTTGCATAGAGCAATCTTCCCCCAACGGCTAACTGTTCCCAAGCGTGCGCTAAAATCTCAGCTTGTGTCTTTCTTAAGTTTTGAATATCTGAAGCTTGACGTAATCTTTTGATATCTGGATGACGATGCATAATCCCTGTTGCCGAACAAGGCACATCTAAGAGAATACGATCAAACTTTGCAGATGTTTCATAAGCTTCACACGCGGTCGCTTCAATCGTGACAAAACTCGGCACTTCGCCGCAAACACGCTCAACATTTTCCACAACTCGACCTAAACGATCTTGTGAACTATCTAATGCGATTAATGTCGATAATGCAGATGCTTGCTCTAAGATCGCCGTCGTTTTACCACCAGGCGCGGAGCAAGCATCTAGCACTTTCATTCCATTTTCTGGCGCTAACAAAATTGCCGCTAACTGCGCCGAAGCATCTTGCACGCTCACTGAGCCTTCTACAAATCCAGGTAATTGATCCACGCTCACTGGCGAATCAAGTACAATTGCTGTTTCCACAAACTCATGTGCTATTGCATCAATGCCGGTATTTTTCAAGATTGCTAAGTATTGATCACGGCTATTTTTTTGCAAATTCACCCGTAAAATCATCTCAGGATGCAGCTGATAAAATGTACCGATCTCTTCTAACGCTTCTTTGCCCCACTGATTTTCCACACGTTTGGCAAACCACGCCGGCATATTGCTTTTCCCAGCTAATGTTTTCGCTGCTGGTAATTTGCCACGCTGAATATTTCTTAAGATTGCATTCGTTAAACCGGCAGCCCAAAGCTTATCCATCTCTTTAATAAGATTGACCCAATTATTAAGAATCGCATATTCCGCTGTCGCCATTTCGGTTAATTCGTACGCAGCTAAAATCTGCGCAAGTTTGACTTCCATTTCAGAGGGCTTAATCGGTTTTGAAAGCATTTGAGAAACACGATCTTCCAATGCATCATACTGTCTTAATGTGCCAAACAGCAGATGTTGCACAAAGCGCTTATCATTATCTGTTAATGCCGCCGATAAACGCGGTAATGCTTCAGTTAAGGATTCCCCTTGTAATACAGCGTTGAGAATTTCAACGGCGACAAAACGAGGGTTTTTCATGAGTTTAGGATATAGCGCTTCTTGAATTGCCATCTATTGACATACCTTTTGATTAATTTCGTTACCTTTAACAAAGAGCGCGCTCTCCATTCTTCTTTTACCAGCCGCCTGAAGTTCTAACACCTCTAGCTCAATTTGATCGCCAGCAACCACATAAATTTGCTCACCATCAACACGAATGGTGCCGGGAATTTGTGTGGATTTCTGTTCTGTAAGTGCCACTTTAAAAAGTTTTAATAGCTCACCATCAACCGTGGTAAAAGCCCCTGGAAAAGGATTAAACGCATGAATTTTCCGCATCAATGTCACATGATCTTCTTGCCAGTTAAGCTTCGCCTCCTCTTTAGAAATTTTCTCGGCATAAGTAATCCCAGCCTCTGGCTGCTTCTCCGGCGATTTTTCTCTAGCAATCACTGTCGGAATTGTCTCAAGCAACAACTTCGCACCCATTGATTTTAAAGCATCATGCAATTCGATCATCGTCATTTCTGGCGTAATTGCAATCTTGGCTTCACTCCAAACATCGCCGGTATCTAAACCTATATCCATCTGCATAATCGCAACGCCGGTTTCTTGATCACCAGCTTCAATCGCGCGATGAATCGGCGCTGCACCTCGCCAACGAGGAAGCAGTGACGCATGAATATTTAAGCAGCCATACTTAGGCGCATTTAATACAGCTTCTGGCAATATTAAGCCATAAGCCACCACTATCATCAGATCTGCATCTAGCGCGGCTAATGTTTGTTGTGCTTCTTCTTGACGCAAAGAGAGAGGTTGATAAACAGGAATATTATGGGCGACCGCTACTTCCTTGATCGGCGTAAATTGCATTTTTTTACCACGACCACGAGGACGATCTGGCTGCGTATAAACACCCACAACTTCGTGCTCACTTGAGATCAATGCCTCTAATGTTGGCACTGAAAATTCCGGCGTTCCCGCAAAAATAATTCGTAAACTCATTGTATCTTCCTTCTCTTTAATAATGACTTAACAACAAAAGTCATTCATGCCTATGCTTCACGCTCACGCTCTTTTAAGACTTTCTCAAGCTTTTTCAAAACACGTTGTTGCTTCATACGCGATAAATAATCGATAAAAAGAACGCCATTTAAGTGATCGAGTTCATGTTGAATACAACGACCTAATAATTCATCCGCTTCTAATTCAAAGAATTCCCCATTCACATCTTGAGCACGAACCGTGATTTTTTCAGGACGAACAATCGGACCACTATAAAGCGTTGGCAGAGAGAGACAGCCTTCTTCAGCGGCATCCGTTTCCTCTGATTCTTTAATAATTTCGGGATTTACAAAAACATATGGCTGATCACGATCTTCAGAGCAATCAGCGACAAAAATGCGCTTTAAGACATTAATCTGATTAGCGGCTAAACCTACGCCTTTTTCATCATACATCGTCTCAAGCATATCTGCGGCAAGCGTTTTCAACGCATCATCAAATTCTGTAACTGGTTCAGCAGTTGCTCTTAAAGCGGGATGCGGAACAGTAACCACATTTAGGATTGCCATAAAATTATTCTCTCTCTTTCTATCTTAATGTCCTATACAAAATAGAACTTCTACAAAACGAGTTATTTTACACTACTTAGCGCTTTCTCGGTAGCCTTCAAAATAATTTCAATGAAGTTAAAGCCATGATATAAAACAAGAGTGGTAACTTTTCGCACAAATATTCTCTATAGGATTATAGAACACCTAATTTTACTCAAATAACCACGAAAATATCACTGACTTCTCCATTCAAAAATAACCATAACCAATGAAGAACGATACAGTTCAAGAGCGACAACTAAAAAATTACAATAGGCAATCACAAATCACTATAAAAAATAATGGCCTCTCAATAAACCGGAATAAGTCTAAGGCAAAAAAGATCAATGCCAACTCAATAATGCAAAGGGGAAATTCATGAATCCATCCATCAGCTTTCGATTCATCATCTTATTAGTTGTTGCTACTTTTTTTATGGGATCATCCTTCCCAACCGGCAAATTTTTAATCTCTAGCGCACATATTCCTCCGTTTTATCTAGGAGGAGTACGCTTTATTATCGCCGGTATTGCCCTACTACTTTATTGCGCCTTCCGATACGGCATTAATAAGATCATCCCGAAAGCAGAAGATTCCACCATCAGAGGTTGGATCAATCTATTTTTTATCGGGGTCCTTCAAACAGCTTGCGCAATGGGATTTCTGAATCTCGCTTTTGGCTATATTAATTCTGCTTTAGCTGCTGTTTTATTTTTCACCAATCCTTTTTGGGTCATTATTTTAGCGCACTTTTGCCATATAGATCGCCTCACTTTAAAGCGTTTTCTCGGACTTATTTTCGGAATTACCGGCGTGGCACTCTGCCTTAATATCGATAGTAAAGGCAATATATTAGGAATTGTTTTCGCACTCTGCGGCGCACTAAGCTGGGCATTATGTACTATTGGTAGTAAAAGCATTCTCGCCACGCAAAATCCCCCTTTTGTCATTGCCGGCTGGCAGATGCTCTTTGGCGGCATCATTCTCTTTCTAATCTCCACATTCTCTACAGAATCCTATCCATTTTCAACACTCTCCGCGCTAGATTGGTTTAACTTTTGGTGGCTTGTATTCCCTGCTTCAGTGGGTTCATTTTCACTATGGTTTTTAGCATTACAACAAGGCGGTGTGGCACAAGCCTCATCATTTCTCTTCTTAACACCAATGTTTGCGACGATTTTATCGATGATTTTTCTTGCTGAATCACTCACCATAAAGTTTATGCTTGGCTGCTTACTGATTTTTTCTGCCATTTATATGATTAATCAACGCTCCAAAAAATCATAATCATCAATATTTACTGCCCCAAACTTTCTCCCCAAAAGAGCATAAGACCCGATAACACCATCATAAATCTATCTAAATTTACAAAACTAATCACTTCAAGCCATTTATCCTTACGATTTTTTTAAACTTCCCGATATTTTTTAATTGAAAAAAATATTATATAAGTCAAACTCAAGTAAAGTTCTCCCCAAATTCACTGAAAAGAGTGATATAACTAGTGGGGTGATTAAAAATTTTGATTAGTAATATAAGATCGATATGGCTGTTTTAAGCGCTGCTACAGATGGAGATGTCACAGAAAAAACGTTGAAAACCGCCAGTCAAAACCATCAATAAATAACAATAAAAACATCTCAAGGATAGATGTTTATAGGAGTTAAACAGTATGTATGCATTAGTCATCAATTGCGGAAGTTCCTCCCTTAAGTTCGCCCTAATTAGTGCAAAAGAACGAAAAACAATCGTTAGTGGAGGCGCAGAGCAGCTCGATTCTCCTGAAGCAAAACTGACGATTAAACATGCCGGGAAAAACACCGAAAAACTAGAGGATAATACGCATCTTGGTGCGTTTAAAAAGATTTTTACCTACCTTGATGATAATGGCTTTGCGAATAAAATTATCGCGGTAGGACATCGTGTTGTTCATGGCGGCGAATACTTCCAAGAATCTGTTGAAATCACTCCAGAAGTGATCGATATCATCAAAAAATGTGCGCCATTAGCACCAATCCACAACCCGGCAAACTTAATCGGGATTTTGGCAGCACAGGAAGTTTTACCGGAATTGCCACATATTGCCGTATTTGATACCGCATTCCACCAAACAATGCCTGAAGAAGCGTATCTCTATGGATTACCACTTGAAATCTACGAAAAATATAATATTCGTCGTTACG
>Ga0079226_10001047_pt1 | contig 20946 bp, 15 predicted proteins | sample Poulit2014_FD_76345 | JGI IMG/M metagenome (GOLD analysis project Ga0079226, IMG submission 76345) | Agricultural soil microbial communities from Georgia to study Nitrogen management - Poultry litter 2014 | ecosystem: Environmental > Terrestrial > Soil > Agricultural land | place: USA: Georgia... | reverse complement strand
TCGCAGCGGATGATCGACCGGTACGAAGGTGTCCAGATGAACAGTGGAAAACAGTGCTTCCTGGGTGATGTCGGCGCCGCGCATAATCAATGAGTTCCGTTGGGTATCGTCCCGGGTATTGTACTAGTGCCCGTGTTTACTGGGGTGGTCTTCAACAGCCTGTTAGACGTTCGCGGATCGTCCGCTGATCGTATTTGATCCGCTTTGATAGTTCCTCGGTCGTCAAGTAAGTTGTGTGCATGTAAACTGCTCCGTAGTTAATAGATTTTGAATGTAGTAAATAAACTACATATAAGATCACATTACGCTGTTTTTAATATAGTGTCAACTACAAATGTAACTAACAAACTACATGGCTATTAGGTTTAAGCTGAAAGAGGTCATCGCAGACCGCGAGTTTCGGGAACGACGGGTTATATCCTTGAAAGAAGTAGCTGAGGCAACGGGAGTGCATCGAGTTACTCTGTCGAAACTGGCTAACAATAAGCGCTACAACGTAGGCATAGAGACGGTGGAAAAGCTGTGTGCCTACTTCGAATGCGATGTGGGGGATGTGGTGGAATACATATCAGAGGAGAAATAGACCGACGGTCAAAGCAGGATTGCTTAACCAGTTACTCATGCAGGAAGCGGTCCCAATGTGGTCTCAAAGTGGTCTCAATTCGGCTCATCAGAAACCGGCGGCACCGAATCCTGTCTTCTCTGTATTTAGCATTTTGCGCTCAATACATGAGTATGTATTGCATAATAGCTTGATAATAATTGATTATTTTATTTTGTATTGCATGATGGTGCAGACCGAACTATAATGGCCGTCTATCGGATGCGGGGTGGAGCAGTCTGGCAGCTCGTCGGGCTCATAACCCGAAGGTCGCAGGTTCGAATCCTGCCCCCGCTACCATGTGCTTGTGAGACTTGAAAGCCCCCGATGCGGGGCTTTTTTATTGGCGCAATATGTCGCAACGACTACAAGAGCTGATCGCCCCGGTGATTGAGGATCTGGGCTACGAGCTGTGGCATCTGGAGCGCGTCGGCCCGGCTGCGGAGCGTATACTGCGTCTGTATATCGATGCGCCCGAGGGCGTCACGGTGGATGATTGCGAGGCGGTCAGCCACGAAGTCAGTTCACTGCTGGATGTCGAGCAGGCACAGGGCAACCGGGCGGCGGACTACGGTCGGCTGGAAGTATCGTCACCCGGTCTGGATCGGCCTTTGATGACGGTTGCTCATTTTGCCCGCTTTGTCGGCGAGTCGGCTCAAGTCACGCTGTATGCCCCAGTGGAGGGCCGGCGCCGTTTGCAGGGCGTGATCCGCGACGCAACCGATGAAACGGTTGAATTGGAGGTCGACGGCAGAATATTCAGCCTTGCGATTACGGATGTGGCGAAAGCGCGGCTGGATCCCGAAATATGAAGGCATAGGGCAGGTGGCAGCGATGAACAAGAATGTTTTACTGGTTGCCGAAGCGGTATCCAATGAGAAGGGCGTCGATCGCGAGATCATTTTCGAGGCGATCGAGGCGGCACTGGCTTCGGCGACACGCAAGAAGGACGGTCGCGATATCGCGATACGAGTCGATGTCGATCGCAGCACCGGCAATTACGATACCTATCGTCGTTGGCAGGTAGTCGAGCCGGGCGTGGAAAACGAGGACGGCGAGGTGGTCGTCATTGACGCGCCGGAGCGCCAGATTTCGCTGGAGCGGGCGCGCGAGCAGGATGCGGATATTCTGCCCGGTGATTTTCTCGAGGAGCAGGTCGAGTCCATCGAGTTCGGCCGCATTGCGGCACAGGCGGCGAAGCAGGTCATCGTGCAGAAGGTGCGCGATGCCGAACGCGCGCAGGTGGTGGAGCAGTACCGGAATCGTGTCGGCGAGCTCATTACCGGCCTGGTCAAGCGTATTGAGCGCGGCTCGGTCATCATGGATCTCGGCAGCAATGCGGAGGCGATCATCCCGCGCGATCAGATGATCCCGCGCGAGCCGATGCGTCCGGGTGATCGCGTGCGCGGCTATCTCTACGATGTGCGCTCCGAGCAACGCGGCCCGCAGCTGTTTGTCACCCGCACGCAGCCGGAGTTTCTGCTCGAGCTGTTTCGTCTGGAGGTGCCGGAGATCGGCCAGGGTTTGATCGAGCTGCGCGGTGGCGCGCGTGATCCGGGCCTGCGCGCCAAGATCGCGGTGCAGGCCAAGGATCGACGCATCGATCCGGTCGGCGCCTGCGTGGGCATGCGCGGTTCGCGTGTGCAGAGCGTGTCCAACGAGCTGGCCGGCGAGCGCATCGACATCATCATGTGGGACGAGAATCCGGCCCAGTTCGTGATCAATGCCATGGCACCTGCCGATATCGAATCGATCGTGCAGGATGAGGACAACAGAAGCATGGATCTCGCCGTGGTGGAGGAAATGCTGGCCAAGGCGATCGGCAAGGGCGGCCAGAATATCCGCCTGGCGTCCGATCTCACCGGCTGGGACCTGAATGTCATGACGCTGGAGGATGCCAACGCCAAGAGCGAGGCCGAGGGCATGGAACTGCAGACCATGTTCCGCGAGCAACTGGACGTCGATGACGAGGTCGCTGTTATTCTTGTACAGGAAGGGTTCACGTCGACCGAGGAAATCGCGTACATTCCCGCGTCCGAACTGCTGGAGATCGAGGAGTTCGACGAGGAGATCGTGGAGGAACTGCGCAGCCGTGCCCGGGATTACCTGCTGACCCGCGCAATCAGTGACATCGAGGGCGGCAACGCACAGCCCGAAGCGGATATGTTCGAGGTCGAAGGCATGAATGATGAGCTGGCTGGTGTGCTCGCGGACAACGATATCCTGGCGCGGGATGATCTCGCCGAGCTCGGCGTCGACGAACTGGTCGAAATGACCGGCATGGACGAGGAACCGGCAGGACAACTCATTATGGCAGCGCGTGCGCACTGGTTTGCCGACGAGCAGACCGACGCCGAATAACAACGCCGAGCCGCGCAGCCTGACAGTCAGTGCGCGCTGGCGCAATGCACAGCGCATGGAGTGGAACGTATATGGCGCAAACTACAGTCAAACAGCTGGCATCGGAAGTTGGTATTCCGGTCGATCGGCTGGTATCACGCCTAGCCGAGGCCGGCCTGGATGCCAGTGGGCCGGATGACCTGCTCAGCGATGACGACAAGCTACGTCTGCTGCGTCATCTCAATGCCGGCAGCAGCAAGGGCGGTGGCGGCAGACTGGGCGCGCGGCGCGGCAGTGTTTCCCTGCGTCGACGCTCGAAGTCGGAGCTCAAGGTCAACACCGGGCGCAGCGGTTCTTCCGGGCGTACCGTGAATGTCGAGGTGCGCAAGCGACGCACCTATGTCAATCGGCGCCAACAGGTCGAGGAGCAGGCGGAGCGCGAAGCCGCCGAGGCGAGACAGGCGGAGCAGCAAGCGCGTGAAGAGGCCGAACGCCAGGCCGAGGAAAAACGCGAGGCTGAAGCCGCGGAAGTCCAGCGCCAGAAGGAACAGGCGGAGCGCGAGGCCGCCGAGGCGAAGGCACGTCGAAAGGAACAGGCCGAAGCCGCGGAGGCGGATCGCAAGCGCGCGGCGGAAAAGGCCATGGAACAGCAGCGTGCCAAACGCGCCAGCAAGCTGGATGTGGCGCGCTCGCGTGCGCAGGAGAACCTGCGCCGGGCAGCGGAAAGCCACGGCCGGACGGAAGCGGACGAAAAGCGCGAAAAGCAGCGCGGCAAGCGCAAGGAATTGCACGTCGCCGAGGGCAAGAAGGGCCGCCGCAAGAACCGCAAGGCGCGCAGCGGATCCGCCAGATCGGTCAGTGTGGGTACCGAACACGGCTTCGAGCGCCCCACTGCGCCCGTGGTGCGCGATGTGGAAATCCCCGAAGTCATTACCGTGTCGGATCTGGCGCAGCGCATGGCCGTGAAGGGCGGCGATCTGCTCAAGCGCATGATGAAGCTCGGCGTCATGGCCACCATCAATCAGAGCATCGACCAGGAAACCGCAACCATTCTGGTCGAGGAGATGGGCCACAACCCGAAGCCGGTGAAATCGGAAAGTGCGGAAGAGACTCTGATCGAGGAAATTCGCAGCGAAGAATCGGAAATCGAGGGCCAGCCGCGTGCCCCGGTGGTCACCATCATGGGCCACGTCGACCATGGCAAGACGTCACTGCTCGACTACATTCGCCGCGCCAAGGTGGCCACGGACGAGGCGGGCGGTATTACGCAGCATATCGGTGCCTATCATGTGCCGCATGACAAGGGGCATATCACGTTCATCGACACGCCGGGGCACGCCGCTTTCACGCGCATGCGTGCGCGCGGCGCGGAAACCACCGACATCGCCATTCTGATCGTGGCGGCCGATGACGGCGTCATGCCGCAGACGATCGAATCGATCCAGCATGCGCGTGCCGCGGAGGTGCCCATTGTCGTCGCCGTCACCAAGATGGATGTGGAATCGGCCGATGTCGACAAGGTCAAGAGCGAACTGTCCGCCAACGACATCATTCCCGAGGACTGGGGCGGCGATGTGCAGATCGTGCCGGTATCATCGGTCACCGGCGACGGCATCGATGATCTGCTGGATGCGGTGCTGCTGCAGGCGGAACTCGCCGAGCTGACTGCGCCGCGGGACATTCCGGCGCGTGGCACGGTGATCGAGTCGAGCCTGGAGAAGGGCCGCGGCCCGGTGGCCACGGTGCTGGTCAAGGCCGGCACGCTGAAGCGCGGCGACAATCTGCTTGCCGGTCCCCATTTCGGGCGCGTGCGTGCCATGTTCAACGAGCTCGGCAAGCAGGTGAAGGCAGCCGGGCCGTCCATTCCGGTCGAGGTGCTGGGGCTGTCCGGCACGCCGGAAGCCGGTGATGATGCGTTCGTCGTCACCAACGAAAAGCGGGCCCGCGAAATTGCCGAACAGCGTGACGAGCAGCAGCGCGAAAACAAGCTGGCGCAGCAGCAGGCCGCGCGTCTGGAAGAGGTGTTCTCGCAGATGAGCGAGGACGGCGGTGGCGAGACCAAGGATCTCAATCTGCTGATCAAGGGCGACGTGCAGGGCAGTGTCGAGGCGCTGGCCGAATCATTGCGCCAGATTCCCTCGGAAGAGGTGCGCATCCGCATCATCTCCAGCGGCGTCGGCGGCATCAGCGAATCCGACGTGGAGCTGGCACTGGCATCCGGTGCCATCATCATCGGCTTCAACGTGCGTGCCGACGGCAAGGCGCGCAAGGCCGTGCGCGAGGCGGGCGTGGATGTGCGCTATTACAGCGTCATCTACGAGGCCATCGAGGACGTCACTGATGCGGTCAGCGGGCTGCTGGGCACCGAGCTGCGCGAAAAGATCATCGGCCTGGCCACGGTCAAGGAAGTGTTCCGCTCCTCGCGCATGGGCGCCATCGCCGGCTGCCTGGTCGAGGACGGCGCCGTCGTGCGCGGCCAGCCGATTCGCGTGTTGCGCGGCAACGTGGTCATTTTCGAAGGCGAGCTGGAATCGCTGCGCCGGCACAAGGATGAAGCCCAGCGCGTCGAGGCCGGTACCGAATGCGGCATTGGCGTGAAGAACTACAACGACATCAAGCCCGGCGATCAGATCGAGGTCTACGAGCGCACCGAGGTGCAACGACAGGTATCCACCACGGAGACGGCCTGATGCCACGCGAGTTTTCCCGGCGCCAGCGTGTCGCCGGGGAAATCCAGAAGGAGCTCGGTGACCTGATTGCCACGCGGGTGAAGGATCCGGGCATACGGCTGGCGACCATCACCGATGTCGATGTGTCGCCGGATCTCAAGCATGCCAAGGTCTACATCGGTGTGTTCGACATCGTCAGTGCAGCCGACACCATGCCGGAGGTCATGGCCGGCCTGCAGCGGGCGCGGGGTTTTCTGCGCAGCGAGCTGGGCAAGCGCATGCGTTTGCGCACGTTGCCGGAACTGCGCTTCTACGAGGATCGCAGTGAACGCGATGCGCAGCATCTGGAGCAGGTCATCCGCCGCGCCGTGGACGAGGACAAGCAGCGCAAGCCGCAGGCGGAGGATGAGAGTGACTCCGGGGACGCAGCGGACTGACCATGGCACGCCGCAGGAAGGGACGCGACGTCGACGGCATTCTGCTGCTCGACAAACCCGTCGGCCGCACCTCCAACAGCGCCCTGCAGCACGTCCGACGGCTGTTCAATGCGCGCAAGGCCGGCCATACCGGCAGTCTCGACCCGCTGGCCAGCGGTCTGCTGCCCATCTGTTTCGGCGAAGCAACGAAGATTTCCAGCTGGCTGCTGCATGCCGACAAGCGCTATCTCGTCACGGCCCGGAGCGGGCACGAAACCGATACCGGGGACGCCGAAGGGCAGCCGACGCGTTACAGCGAGACGGGCGTGCCGCCGGAATCGCAGCTGCGGGAAATGCTACAGGATCTTGTCGGCGCGCAGCAGCAGGTGCCGCCCATGTATTCCGCGCTGAAAAAAGACGGCAGGCCGTTATACGAGCTGGCGCGCGCGGGCCGCGAAGTCACGCGTGAAGCGCGCTCCATAACGGTTCACGCCATGCATTTGCTGACGCGTGCGGACGACCATCTGACGCTGTCGGTCCATGTTTCCCGGGGTACCTACATCCGCACGCTGGTGGAGGATCTGGCGCGCAGCTGGGATGGCGCCGCGCATGTCACCATGCTGCGTCGCACCGGTGTCGGCACGCATGACGATGCCGGCATGGTGGATACGGCAATGCTCGAGGCCGCCGCCGAGCACGGCCCGGAAGCGCTCGATGCATATCTCGCCCCGGTTTCCACCGCGCTCGCGCACTGGCGCTGCGTGCATCTCGATGCGGCGCAAGCCGCCGCTGTCACCAACGGGCAGGCCGTGTCGGCAGATCCAGCAGACGCGCAACCGGGCCTGGTGCGCATCATGGATGCGGTCGATGGTTTTCTGGGCATCGGCGAAATCAGTTGCGACGGGCAGTTGCAGCCCCGACGCATGTTCACGCGTGCACTGCGCTGAAGCTGTTTCCAGGCACGATTTTACTTGTTTTCAATGGTGCGGAAAGATTATAATTATTCGCTTGCATGAAATCTTTCTGTTTGCGGGTTTGATGCAAACTTCGCCCGTACCGGAACGGTGCGGTGCAGTCAGTAGGGTGGTTCGGGCGCCCGCCAGCAGGATCATTCAGGCCCGGACTGCAACTGTCGATTTTCTGGAGTATTGAATGTCCCTGTCCACGGAAGAAAAAGCATCCGTCATTGATAAGTTTCACCGCGGCGAGCGCGATACCGGCTCGCCCGAAGTCCAGGTGGCGTTGCTGACCGAGCGCATTTCCCAGTTGGGTGCTCACTTTGAACAGCACAAGGCGGATCACCACTCCCGCCGCGGTTTGCTGAAAATGGTCAACAAGCGTCGCAAGCTGCTGGATTATCTCAAGCGTCGTGACAGCACACGCTATCGTGCACTGATCAGCGATCTCGGTCTGCGGCGCTGATTCTGTTGCCAACCATTCGTTCCGGTTTTCTGAGCATCCTCCCCGGCATGACAATGCCGATCCGGGCAGAATGCATATCCACAGATATGCAGCATGGTCGGATAGCCTGGCCGGGGGCGATGTTGCATGGCGGAGCGGACCGTATCCCAGGCACTTGCGGAACAGGATAGTGCCGCAAAGCGCCCCCGGCGAAGCCGGGTACGGGCGCTTCATCATTTTTGAAAGAGAAGCAGGAAAGGAAATTGAGCAAAGCAAGTCCAACGAATACACAATCCTTCCGTTACGGCGATCATGAGGTGACGCTGGAAACGGGAGAGGTTGCACGCCAGGCCGATGGTGCCGTCATGGCCAGCATGGGCGATACCGCCGTGCTGGTGACCGCCACGGCGAAAAAGGAGGCCGCGCCGAACGCGGCATTCTTCCCGCTGACGGTCAATTATCAGGAGCGCACCTATGCCGGCGGCAAGATCCCCGGTGGTTTCTTCAAGCGTGAAGGCCGCCCCGGCGAGAAGGAAACCCTGACCTGCCGCCTCATCGACCGGCCGCTGCGGCCACTGTTTCCGGACGGTTTCTACAACGAAGTGCAGATTGTCGCCACGGTCGTCTCCGTAGATCCGGAAATCAATCCCGACATTCCCGCCATGCTGGGTGCTTCCGCGGCACTGGCCATCTCCGGCCTGCCGTTTGCCGGACCGATCGGCGGTGTGCGCGTGGGCCATGTCGATGGCGACTACGTGCTCAATCCGACGGCCACGCAGCTGCAGGACAGTGCGCTGGATCTGGTGGTTGCCGGCACCGCGGATGCCGTGCTGATGGTGGAATCCGAAGCCCGGCAACTGTCGGAAGACGTCATGCTCGGCGCTGTGCTGTTCGGTCATGAACAGATGCAAACGGCGATCGACGCCATCAATGCCATGGCCGAGGCCGTCGGCAAGCCGGCCTGGGACTGGCAGCCGCCGGAGAAGGACGAGGCCCTGGCCGAGGCGGTCCGCAATGCCGCCGCGAGCGACGTCACCGCCGCCTACCAGATTGCCGACAAGCAGGATCGCCAGGCGCGCCTGGATGAAATCGCCGACGCCGTGGTTGCGCAACTGGCCACCGAAGAGGGCGCGGAAGGCCCGGATGCCGGCGCTGTCAAGGAAGCACTCGGCGATCTGCAGAAGACAACCGTGCGCAGCCGCATTCTGGACGGCGAGCCGCGCATCGATGGGCGTGACACCCGTACGGTACGCCCGTTGACCATTCGCACCGGTGTGCTGCCGCGCACGCACGGCTCGGCGCTGTTCACGCGCGGCGAGACGCAGGCGCTGGTCACGGCAACGCTCGGCACGGCGCGTGATGCGCAGATGATCGATGCCATCGAAGGCAAATACGATGATCCGTTCATGCTGCACTACAACTTCCCGCCGTACTCGGTGGGCGAGACGGGTTTCATGGGCAGTCCGAAGCGGCGTGAAATCGGCCATGGCAAGCTCGCCAAGCGCGCCATCATGGGTGTGTTGCCGGATCTGGAGAAGGAATTCCCCTACGTCATGCGGGTCGTCTCCGAAATCACCGAATCCAACGGTTCGTCCTCCATGGCCTCGGTGTGCGGCAGCAGCCTGGCGCTGATGGATGCCGGCGTGCCGGTCAGCGCGCCGGTGGCCGGTGTCGCCATGGGTCTGATCAAGGACGGCGACAAGTTCGCCGTGCTCACCGATATTCTCGGTGACGAGGACCATCTCGGCGACATGGACTTCAAGGTGGCCGGCTCGAAGGACGGCATCACGGCGCTGCAGATGGACATCAAGATCGGCGGCATCACCCGCGAGATCATGCAGGTAGCGCTGGAGCAGGCGCTGGAAGGGCGTCTGCATATCCTGGCCGCCATGAACGACGCCATCTCCGCGCCGCGTGAGGAAGTCTCCGAATGGGCGCCACGCATCTTCACCATCAAGATCGACGTCGACAAGATCCGTGACGTGATCGGCAAGGGCGGCGCCACGATCCGCAGCATCACGGAAGAAACCGGCGCCAATGTCGACATCGAGGACGACGGCACCATCAACGTGTCCGCGGTCGACAAGGCGGCAGCGGATCTGGCCATCAAGCGCATCGAGGACATCACCCGCGATATCGAAGCCGGCCAGATCTACGAAGGCAAGGTCGTGCGCCTGATGGATTTCGGCGCGTTCGTCAATCTGGTGCCGGGGCGTGATGGCCTGGTGCACATTTCGCAGATTGCCAACTATCGGGTCGAAAAGGTCAGCGATGAGCTGGCCGAGGGCCAGACCGTGCGCGTCAAGGTGCTGGAGGTCGACCGGCAGGGCAAGATCCGGCTGTCGATGAAGGCGCTGGCCGACGAAGTAGAAGCCTGATCGATCGTCTTTCACCAGCAAGGCAAACGGCGCCCGCGAGGCGCCGTTTTTTTGCATGATGCTTTCGCACCGTTGCTTTCCGGGTCGTGTTACGTTCCACGGAAAGCCCTAATAGCAAGAGGAAGGTCAATGAAGATTGATGCCACGACAAGCGCCGTGATCACCGGCGGCGCATCCGGCCTGGGCGCGGCGACCGCACGCCATCTGGCTGCCCGCGGCGCACGGGTGGCGCTGTTTGATGTCGATGCCGAACGGGGCGAAGCGCTGGCGGCGGAACTCGGCGGTGTGTTCTGCGCCGTGGACGTGACGTCCGAAGTGGAAGTCGATGCGGCATTCGACAAGGCCCGTGCGGCCAATGGCCAGGAATGCGTGCTGGTCAATGCCGCTGGCATCGCCAATGGCTTCAAGACCGCCAGCCGGTCGAAGGACAGCGGTGAAATCAAGCATTTCCCGATGGCCGAATTCGACAAGCTGATTGCCATCAACCTGGTCGGCTCCTTTCGCTGTGCAGCGAAGGCGGCTGCCGGCATGCTGACGCTGGAGCCGCTGGCGGAGACCGGCCGCGGCGTCATCGTGCATACCGCATCGGTTGCGGCGCAGGATGGCCAGGTCGGCCAGACCGCCTATGCCGCCTCCAAGGGCGGCATCGTCGGCATGACGCTGCCGATGGCGCGTGATCTGATGGACGAGGGCATACGGGTCAATGCCATCATGCCCGGCATCTTCGATACGCCCCTGATGCAGGGCATGCCGGACAAGGTGCGGCAGACGCTGGCCGCCTCCGTGCCTTTTCCGAAGCGTCTGGGCCGGCCGCAGGAGTATGCCGCCATGGTCGAGACGCTCATCACGAATGATTATCTCAATGGCGCGAGCATCCGACTGGACGGCGCCATTCGCATGCCGCCCAGGTAGGCGGGCGGCAGCCGCGGGTCATGCCGGCCACCGCTGTCGTCCATGTGAACAGCGAATGGCCGGCATGCCCCGTGCGTGTGGTCAGTCGTCCATGCGGCCGGTGACCCAGTAGTCGACCAGGTCGGAATGCGCCTCGACATACTCCTGTGCAGCCTGCTCGAAGGAGGTTTCCTCGCCGCGGTACATGCCCGCTTCGACGTCCTCCAGCGGGATCAGCATGCGGTCGAGCATTTCATAGACTTCCGGCTCATCCACGTAGAAGCCCTTGCGCGCCAGAATGTCCGCGCGCTCGATGCCGCCGAGAGTGCCCCTGGGATCGTCGATGTAGCGCAGATCCCAGCGTCCGAACTTCCAGTGCGGACTCCAGCCGGTGACCACGATCCATTCCTCGTTATCGATCGCCCGACTCAGGGCAGCCGTCATGCCCGCATCGGAAGACACCGACAGCTCGTAACCGAAGTCACTGAGGCCGTAATCCTCCATCACCTGCTTGGACAGGCGGGTCAGGCCGGCGCCTGGATCGATGCCGACGATGCGACCATCCAGCTTGTCCCGGACTTCGTCCGACTTGAGATCCTCGATCGAGCTGATGGCGTCCTCGGGAATGTATTCTGGCACCACCCAGCCCAGCTTGGCACGGGTATAAACCGCCCCCAGATCAATGACGTCGTCGATGACCCGGCTATAGTAGTCGGCATGCGTCTCGGGCAGCCATGCGTCGGCATGAAAGTCGAGCTCGCCCTCGGCAACCCCTTGATAGACCAATGCCGGATCCGCCTTCACCAGATCCGTTTCCCGATCCATTCGCTCTGTCAGAATGGTGTCGATCACGTTGGTGATGAACAGATTGTCCGACCAGTCGAAATAACCGATCTTGATGGCATCCTTGCCCTGGGAGGCGCCGGCCACGCAAATGCCGACCACCAGGGTCAGGATTAGAATACCTGGTTTTTTCATGATCTCTCCGTTGTATATTCATCTGCTGGAGTTTGATTGGATTTTCGTTGCAACCACAGCCCACCCACAGACCCGCGGCAATGGCGCCGGAGTCAGTGGAGACACTGGACAATACGATGAATTCACACCTCCGTTCAAATTCCCCGGGCGGGGTCAGCATCAGCCTCGACGGCCGGAGAGTACATGCACATTGGTGTGCCGGAGGGGATTGGCCATGATGGCTATCGCGTCAGGCCATGCGTCCACGCCGCTACTTTTTGCGGATGGTTTTGCACAAACAGGGCCACCACTGCGTCTTCTGTCGCGCCATTGCGAATCTGGAGCTCCATGGCGTTGATCGCGTCAGTCGACAGCATGAAGCGCTGCAGAAATTCGAACACTGCAGGCGCCTTGTTCCACAGCGCCGGACTGGCCACGGTATCAACATGGTCGCCCGTGCCGTAAATGCCTTTCGGGTCGTCCAGCAACTTGAGATCGAAGCGCTGCCAGATCCACAGCGGCGTCCAGCCGGTGACGGCAATGAGGGCGTGTCTGTCGATGGCTTTCTTCAGCGCCGCACCCATGGCAGCGGTCGAACTGGGCACCAGGTGCACGCCGAGGTCGTACGCCTGGATGGCCTTTTTCGTGTTGATGTTGATGCCCGCCCCGGAATCGATGCCGATGATCTTGTGGTCGAAATCGCCGGCCCGCTCCTTCAGCTCCGGAATGCTGTTCACATCGGCGTAGGCGGGCACCGCAATGCCGAGCCGGGTGCCCATGAGATTCGGCCCCAGGTTGACCAGTTGTGGCCACAGGTTGCTGTAATATTCCTCATGGGTCGTGGGCAGCCACGCGGACAGATGAGCATCGAGGCGGCCATTGGCGACGCGCTTGTACATGGCCGCCACGGCAACCGGCACCAGTGTCACCTCCCGATCCAGTTCAGACTGTATGATCTGCGCGGCAATCCGTGCCGTCAGGCTGCTCGCAGGCCAGCTTCTCTGATAGCCGATGCGAATTTGATCCGCCAAAGCCGGGCCAGTGGTCATGACAACCATGCCCAGCACCAGCAGTAGTTTCACCAGCAAGCGGTTGCCTGTTTTCATTGGTCCCGCCTATAAAGTCGTATTTGCGGCGATCCTCGTGTTTTGTGCTCAAGCCGTGGTGGAGCCGCTGAATACGCCTTCATGATACAGCAGGCGGCGATTCAACAGGAGCCGTCTCATTGGAACGGCTGGGTCGCAAGCGCGTCCCCGGGGCAGCAATATGCGTGGCCCGGTGCTGTATCAGCGCAGTCGCCATGGCGCTGAAAATGCGCTCTTGCGGGCAACCGGAATTATTCATTACAGCAAGGCAATCAGGGTAAAAAATACAGAAGCAGCACACGGGGCTTCCCTACTGTTTACCGCTATGTCGGGCCGGGGTCGTGCGCCGCACGGCGGAAGTCACCCGGCAACTCGATAGATATCGATGTGAATCCTTGATTCTGCACCGTATTCCGGATGTTCCGGGAGATAGGGCAAGGGGTCGCTGCGGCTGTGTTCTTCCCATGCGCCTGCGTCGACAAGTGCGCGGGTCATGTCGCTGAAGTCCTGATCGTAGCAGTCATCGCGTTGGGTGAAAATGATGCAGGCGCCGGGTTTGCCCACGCGGCAAAATTCGAGCATCAGGTGTCTGGCATTGTTGATGTAGGTGAGTGTGCCGACACAGGTGATGGCGTCGAAACGGTCCTCCGTGAATGGCAGGGCATGGCCGAGATCCTGTTGCTGCAATTGCTCGTAGCATTGCTTGGCGCGCGCTATTTCGAGGGATTGTGCCGACAGATCAATTCCTGTGAGGCGCGCATAGCCCTTGTTCTGCAGTGCCTGGCCCGTAAGGCCGGTTCCGCAGCCGGCATCCAGAATGACGGCGTTCTTGTCAGGCAGCAATGCGGCCGCTTGTTCGGCCACCCACGCGGGTGCTCGATAGCCGGAGGCCGCAATTTCGTCATCGTAGGTTTGCGCCCAGGCATCGTAATAGTTCTTGATGGTATCGGCGCTGGCTGTGCGCAGTGCAAAGAGTCCGGATTCGTTCATGTGGTGCAATTTCCCCAACCAGATTCGTATGTACTATACATTCTTTTCCAGCCCACTGGCCGACTCGAGCTTCCGCGTTCAACCTGGACGGAGCGCAATGCATGTTCGTTGAGAGTGGACAATGGCTTTCATGCAATAATTGTTGCGTGACCCAGGCCGGCTGAGCCAGTCAATGGTGCTGGAAATCGGGGGGGGAGGCCCATGCCGGATATTCCGCCGCTCGCTATTCTGCTGATATTGCTTGCATTATCTGCGATAGTTCGCTTGACGGTAATGCATCAGCGGCCCTCGGCAACTGCCGGCGGCAGCATTGTCATGGCCATCGGCATTTTCGGGCAGGCTGCTCTGCAGCGTATTCCGTTCCTGCCTTCACTGGTGTCCGAGATGCTGGCTCTTTCGTTGAGCGTTATCTGGCTGTTCATCGCCTTTTCCTTCCTGCTCGATTTCATCAAGGGCCGCATTCACATCCATACGGAGTCCCTGATCGGGCGCTTCGGGGTTGGTACCTGGGTTGCCGCCACGGTTGTTCTCGCCCGCATGGAGGTGATCGGCGTGCCGAGCTGGACCATTGTCATCGAGGAGGTATTCGGTCTCATCGCCGTATTGCTGTGGCTGTGGTACATGTGGCTGGTGCTGGCCGGTTTGTATGCCATCTGCCGCGACCGACTGCGGCTGCAGACCAACGGCGTCATCCTGCTGTCTGCAGTCAGCACGCAGGCCATTGCGCTGGTGGCGGTCGATCTATCGTATGAACCCGGCCTGCAGTGGATCGATTACTGGACGGCACACCAGGTCTTTCAGCAAATCGCCCGGTTCCTGAACATCACGGGGGCAGCATTCTATGTGTTCTGCCTGGTGCTGATCGTGCAGCGTTATTGGCGTCAGCAGGACTGGACATTGGTGGATGACTGGGCCAACACCAACTGCATACTCCACGGCGGCATGTCGATCACCGGGCTCACTGCCGCCCTGATCGGCATCGTACCTGTTCGTGTGTGTCTGGGTATCTGGTTGTACTCGTTTCTCATGTTCCTGCTGGTGGAGGCGGTCGAGATCCTGCGTGCGGTGTTGCGCATCCGGCGTCTGGGCTGGCGCGAGGGCGTGTTCACCTATCATGTATCGCAATGGGCGCGCAATTTCACCTTCGGCATGTTCTATGCGTTCACCTGGGTGATCGTGTCCCATTTCTATGCCTTCCTGCCGCCCGCGCTGGCGGGGCTGTTGCACTGGATACTGGCATATGGTTCGTATCTGGTGATGGCGCTGCTGATTGCCGAGATGGTTCTATATTTGCGGGCGCATCTCAAGCCCCGGCCGAGGGTGGGCATGCCGGTTTCCAGGTAACGGTTTTTGCCGGTGACTGATGATGCGCTGGTACAGGCCGGCATGCGCCTGCGGGTTTGCCGCACTGTTCCGAGCAGCGAGCATCCGGCGATTGGCAAGCCTCCGGTTGCCCACCTGCACCTCCGGGCCTGCCAGCACAAGTTGCACTTCCCGCTCAGGTGCCGTGGTGTCAGTGCCAGCCGTTCAGGGTTTCATACAGCCGCGACAGGTCGCGCACGGCGACTGTCAGGTGGGCGAACGTCGGGTGGTCGATGGCCTGCAGATCATCGATGCGATTGCGGACAAGGCTGATTTCGCCGGCGTGGCTCTGTTGCCATGCGGCGAGGTCACCGCCGGCATCAAGGACGAGTTCGACCAGACCCTGATGGATTCGGTAGCAGTCGCCGCGCAGACTGGAGCGCGCCAGCGCCGGCCAGCGTCCGTCGACATTGAGTGCCTGGATCGCCATGTGCAGCCAGGCCAGGCCGAGCGTATCGCCCAGTTCGAAATACAGGCGGGCGACGTATTCCAGGTCGGCATCCCGGCTGTTGGCAACCGACACGATGTCCAGCAGGCCGCCGGCCACCGTGATGCTGGCCATGCGGGTGGCAAGAGGCTCCTGCAGTCCATTCTCGATGACGTTGTCGCGGTTGGTCTGCCAGTTTTCGGCATAAGCGCCGCTGATGTATTCCGGCAGTTCGTCCAGCAGGCGTCGCGTGGTGGTGCCGTGGCGTGCCACTTGTTGTCCGAGCGTGGCGTCGGTCTCCCGTGATGTGGCCAGCTGCCAGTTCATGGCATGTTTGACCAGCGCGTTGATGCGCCTGAGTTGCCGGTACTGGACATCCGTGCCGACGACGTTGTCCAGCGCTTCGATGTCGCGATACAGCGCCTCCGCGTCGAGCCAGGCATCCGCGAGCACATAGGCGCGTATGCTGTCGGTCAGGTCGACGCCGTGATCGGTGGCCATGCGATGTGCCATGGCGATGCCGGTACGGTTGACCATCTGGTTGGTGACCAGCGTGGCAACCAGTTCGCGCTTGAGGCGGTGGTTGCGAATGGCATCAGCATGATCCTGGCGCATTTGCGCCGGGAAACTCTCCAGCAGCATGGTTTCCAGATAAGAGTCGTCGGGCAGGTCGGAGTCGAGTGCGGCATTGGCCAGTGCCACCTTGGCATGGGACAGCAGAATGGCCAGTTCCGGGCGTGTCAGGCCCCGGCGGTTGCGCTGTCGCTCGGCGATGGTTTCCTCGTCCGGCAGATTCTCCACGGCGCGATCGACCAGGCCCGCCTGTTCCAGCGTGCGCATGAAATTGACCTGCTCATCGAAGCGCGCCGGGCTGTCCTCGGCCAGCAGACTGAGCTGCTGGGGCTGCAGGTAGTTGGTGCGCAGCACCAGCGACACGACATCTTCGGTCATGTCCTGCAGCAGCGTGTTGCGCTGTTCGCGTTGCAGCTGGCCGGCGGCTTCGACCGTGCCGAGGGCGATCTTGATATTGACCTCGAGGTCGGAGGAATCGACGCCGCCGGAGTTGTCGATGGCGTCGGTGTTCAGGCGCCCGCCGTTGAGGGCGTACTCGATGCGCCCGGCTTGCGTCATGCCGAGGTTGCCGCCCTCACCGACCACGCGGCAGCGCAAATCCTGGCCATTGACGCGCACGTTTTCGTTGGCGCGGTCGCCGACAGCGGCGTGCGGTTCGTGCCGGGCCTTGACGTAGGTGCCGATGCCGCCGTTCCAGAGCAGATCCACCGGCGCCTTGAGGATTTCGTGGATGAGCTCGTCCGGGGTCAGGCGGCGGCTGCGAATGTCGAGTGTCTGCATGGCTTCATCCGACAGTTCGATGAGCTTGGCGCTGCGCTCGTAGATATCGCCGCCCTGTGATATCAGGCTGGTGTCGTAGTCACTCCAGGCGCTGCGGCCCAGGTTGAACAGCCGTTCGCGCTCCTGGTAAGTGACGGCCGGATCGGGGTCCGGGTCGATGAAGATGTGCATGTGGTTGAACGCCGCGATCAGGCGGATCTGCTGCGAGCGCAGCATGCCGTTGCCGAACACATCACCGGCCATGTCGCCGATGCCGATCACGGTGAAGGGTTCGCTCTGCGTGTCCTGTCCCAGCTCGCGGAAATGGCGCTTGACTGATTCCCACGCGCCGCGGGCAGTGATACCCATGCCCTTGTGGTCGTAGCCGGCGGAGCCGCCGGAAGCGAATGCGTCATCGAGCCAGTAGTCGTATTCCTGCGCCAGTTCGTTGGCAATGTCGGAGAAGGTGGCCGTGCCCTTGTCCGCGGCCACCACCAGATAGGGGTCGTCGCCGTCGTGGCGGACAACGCGCTCTGGATGCACGATGCCGTCTGCATCGCGGTTGTCGGTGATGTCCAGCAGGCCGCGGATGAAGGTCTGGTAGCAGGCCACGCCGCGTGCCTGGCGCGCTTCGCGGTCCTCCACCGCCGGTGCGTTCTTGACCACGAAGCCGCCCTTGGCGCCCACCGGCACGATGACGGCGTTCTTGACCATCTGCGCTTTCAGCAGGCCGAGCACTTCGGTGCGGAAGTCTTCCTGGCGATCCGACCAGCGCAGACCGCCACGCGCGACCAGGCCGCCGCGCAGGTGGATGCCCTCCACCTGCGGTGCATAGACGAATGATTCATACGCCGGCAGGGGCAGCGGCAATTCCGGCACCTGGGTCGGATCCAGCTTGATGCTGACATGGGGTTTGGGCTCGCCTGCAGCATCGAGTTGATAGAAGTTGGTGCGCAGCATGGCCGTGATGACGCCGTAAAAGGTGCGCAGCGCGCGATCCGCGTCCAGGCTCGTGATGTCGTCGAAGTGTGCTTCTATATTCTGCACCGTGTACAGCCGTTGCTGCTCATCGCGCTCGTTGTCCGGATCGAACCGCAGGGCGAACAGGGTGAGCATTTCGGCGACGATGGCGCCGTGCTCGGCGAGCAGGCTTTCCAGATACTCGGCACTGAAGGGCAGGCCGGTCTGCAACAGGTAGCGTGTGATGGTGCGCACCAGCACCACCTGCCGCGGTGTCAGGCCGGCGGCGATGATGAGCTGGTTGAGGCGATCATTTTCCGCTGTGCCCGTTCTCACCTGGGTGAACGCGGTCGCCAGGGCATCGGCATGTTCGGCATTTTCCAGTGCCTGGGCCATCGGGTGCCGGGCGACGAATTCGTGAATCCATTGCTGGCTGCCGTCCGGCGCGTGAATCGGAAATGGCCGCTGCGTCTGCACGGCGAGGCCGAAATTCTCCAGAATCGGCAGCACATCCGACAGCGAGGCCTCGGCGCCGACGCCGAACACCTTGAGCAGCAATGCGCGTTCGTCCTGCGCATCGCGGCGCAGTGTCAGCACCGGCGGGCTGTCCGCATGCAGGGAGGCCAGTATGCGGGCGTCGTCCACCGCTGTCGCGGCATCGTTGCGTTCCGTATAGCCGACCGGAAATGCATGTGCATAAGCGCTCACGCGGCGCTGCTGACCGGCGGCGGTCTGCGTGAATGTATCCGCCCAGGAGCGCGTCGCCGTGAGCAGGGCCTGTTCCACTGCTGCGGCATCAATCGGCTGGCTGCCGGGCGTGGTGTTGATCTGGTAGTACAGGCGCACGCGGCCGTTGCGCAGGAAGGCGGCATGGGAATCGCCGGCGTTGCCGTCGAGCTCATGCTCCAGTACGCGCGCAATGGTCCAGCGCATGTCGGGCGTGTGCCGGTCGCGCGGCAGGTAGACCAGGCAGGAATAGAAACGGCCGTAACGGTCGCGGCGCAGGAACAGGCGCAACGGTTCGGACTCGCGCATGGCGAGAATGCTCAATACGGTATTGAACAGCTCGTCCTCACCGGACTGGAACAGCTCATCACGAGGAAAGGTTTCCAGGATGTAGAGCAGTGACTTGGCATCATGCGAACCGGGCTTGAAACCGGCCCGTGCCGTGATCTGCTGCACCTTGTTGTCGAGACCCGGTATGTTGCGCGGGCTCTGCGCATAAGCGTCGGCTGAGAACAAGCCAAGGAAGCGATGCGCGCCGATGATGTTGCCGTTACCGTCGAGCCGCTTGATGGCAACGACATCCATCGGTTCCGGATGGTGGATCCAGGCGCGGGTATTGGCCTTTGCCACCACCAGAATGCGCGGCGATTGCGCATACTTGTCCAGCTCCGCCGCCGGCGCCACATAGCCGTCCGGGTCGATGCCCGGACGATCCTCGCGCAGCAGGCCCAGACTGGAGCCGGGCACGTCGATCATGGCTTCCTCGCCGCCGATCGCACCTTCCGCAACCGCGCGCCGGCGATAGCCGAGCAGGGTGAAGTGATTGCCGTCGAGCCAGCGCAGGAATGCCTGCGCTTCGGCGCATTCGTCGGCATCGACGCTTGCGGGGGCGTCATCCAGCTGGTCGATCGCCGCCCACAATTGGTCGCGCATTGGCTGGTAGTCGTCAACGACCATGCGCAGATCGGCAAGGCTTTCCTTGATGTGCTTGATCAGCAATTCGCGGTCGAAGGTGGCCGGCGCGCGAAACTCGACATAGACCAGCGATTCTTCATTGTCGTGATCCTGTTGCCCGGCGCTGCCTTCAACGGCCGTCAGGGCGCCGGCATCATCGCGCACCAGACGCAGAATCGGGTGCATTACCCAGTCGATTTCGGCATCGGCATCACGCACCGCCATGAGTACCGTGTCGACGATGAAGGCCATGTCCGGTGCCACCGTCATCACCGCCATGTCGCAACCATGCTGGGATTGCTCCAGCGTGTCCACGGCGACGGCCACGGCGCCCCGCTGCCGCTGCGCAGCAAGACGGAAATGCGACTGTGCGACAGCGAGCAGTTCCAGTGCACTGCGGTTGCCCAGTTGTTCTTCCCTCGTCGGGCCGAAATAGGCCGTGACAAAGTCCTGCAGGAGCTCATCTCCCGTGTTGGTATGCGTATTCGTTTGCTGCTGCATCAGCTGCTGCAATTGCGCCTGTAGAGTCTCTGTTGCCACGCGCCGCTCCTTGATTTTTCGGGTAGTTCGTTGCTGTTTGCCCGAGTGGCGGGATGCTTCGTGCATTCTCGTGACGCCAGCGTAGCCCTGCGATGGCGGTGGAGCAAGTGCCTTGTTGCGTGGTCGGCGACTGGAGGTGCAATCGATTGCCCGCAGCAGGCCTGTGCGGCTTCCGGTTCGAGCCCGGTCAGCATCAGCCGGCGCGCAAACCGGTTGCTGTATTGATTCGGCCGTGGCAACAGCGTATTTTGTTCATCTTCACTGCATTGAATCGCCTCGCGGATGTATCCATGCGACATATCATCTCCATTCTGATGGCCAACGAGGCCGGCGCCCTGGTGCGGGTGGCCGGCATGTTCTCGCAACGCGGTTTCAATATCGAGACGCTCAATGTGGCACCGACGCAGAATGCCTCCGTATCCCGTCTGACACTGGTCACGGAAGGCACCGAACAGATCGTCACCCAGATCAACCGGCAATTGCTCAAACTGGTGGATGTGATCGAAGTCCGCGACATGACCGGCGATGCCCACCTGCAGCGGGAACTGGCCCTGCTGAAGGTGCGTGCCGAGGCCGATGCGGACAGCGAAGACAACAGCGCCGTTTCCCGTGTGGCACGGGAATACGGTGCCCGGATGGTCAGTGCCGTGGACGGCATACACACGCTGGAGTATGTCGGCACGGCGGAACAGATTGATGCCCTGGTGGCCGCTCTGGATGAGCCGGGCCAGCTCGAGGAAGAGGTGCGCACCGGCGCCGTGGCAATCACCCCGGGTACGCAGGGCATGCGCTACATAGAGCCTACTCAAAAATAACAAAATAGATTATAAACAACAACATAAATTATATTTCATGGTATAATGTGCACGTATTCCGTGCCATTTGACGCTCAAAGGCTTGCACATGATTCCGGATTT
>Ga0079226_10001046_pt1 | contig 20971 bp, 19 predicted proteins | sample Poulit2014_FD_76345 | JGI IMG/M metagenome (GOLD analysis project Ga0079226, IMG submission 76345) | Agricultural soil microbial communities from Georgia to study Nitrogen management - Poultry litter 2014 | ecosystem: Environmental > Terrestrial > Soil > Agricultural land | place: USA: Georgia... | reverse complement strand
GTTATAGTTTATTATGTATCCATACAGTGCTAATATTAATAACCGGAGGTTCATATGATTACGCGAGATAATATTATTAACCTTGCGAAGCGACAGCATGGTGTTTGTGTTTCAATTTATTTGCCAACACACAAGATGGGAGAAGAAGTACAGCAAGATCCTATCCGCTTAAAAAATTTATTGACGGATGCGAAGAGGCAGCTTGAGGATCAAGATCTGAAAGAAGAGGAAATTAAGAAACTATTGGAGGAGCCAAGGAAGCTTCTGGATCAACCCCTATTTTGGCAGCACAACGACAAAGGGTTAGCCCTTTTTATAAGTGATGAGAGCTTTGATTACTATCGCGTCCCGTACAGCTTCAAAGAACGAGCAATGGTTAGCTATCACTATCTTATTACACCGCTTATTCCTATGATTACGCTGGAGGGCAGTTACTGTGTGCTTACGCTGAGTCAAAAAAATGTACGACTTTTAAAATGTAGGCGCGGTTCTGTAGCAGAAGTCAACCTGGAAGAGTGTCCGGAAAGTTTTGAGGAATTCCAGCAATATGATGAGTTTCAAAGGAATTTACAGCATCATTCTGGCCAGGGAGCAGGAAACACTGCTATATTTCACGGTCAGGGGGGATCAGAAGAAACGGATAGCGAAATGCTCAGCAATTACCTGAGGACTATTGAAAAAGAGGTGACCTCAATTATGCGGAAGCGCAATGATCCGCTTATCCTGACCGGAGTTGATGGAGCTATCTCGGAATACCGAAAGGTAAATCATTACGACCGGCTGTTGGATGACGCCATAATTGGAAATCCGGATCCCAAAAGGGATGAAGAAATAAAGAATGAGGGCTGGGAGATTATTGAAGATCATTTTCTGCAGGATATGTACAACGATATCCATCGGTTTGGTAACCTTACCGGTTCAGATAAGCATTCGGATAACTTAACCAATATTGTGGAAGCCGCCTATTACGGAAAAATTGACTCCCTCTTTGTTCCTGTAGGGGAACACCACTGGGGATGGTTTGATCAGGAAAGTGATGTTGTGCACCACAGTACTAATGCATCAGGACCAGAAGAGCATGACCTGATTAATATGGCTGCAATTAAAACGCTTACGCAGAGTGGCAATGTGTATGCACTGGAGCATGAAGACATGCCCAATCAGGCCTCTATTGCGGCGATATTTCGCTATAGCTGAATGAGCTGAACTGATTTCCAGCTAACAGAGCCCGGCAGCTAACCTCGCCGGGCTCTTCTTTATTTAATTTAATACGAACGGAAAGTTTTGAGGCCATTAAATGGCATCAGCTATTTCATCAGCATAGTCCAGTTTTTCCCAGGGGAAGTCGGGACGTCCAAAGTGTCCGTATGTGGCTGTATTGCGATATATAGGGTTTTTCAGACCAAATCGGCTGATAATTGCAGAGGGATTTAGGTCTATTGTATTATCTACTGCTCTGGCTAAGGCTGTATCGCTGACTACCCCGGTATTATAGGTGTTTATATTAATTGAAACAGGCTGAGGAATTCCAATAGCGTAGGCCAGTTGAACCAGACATTCGTCAGCGAGTCCAGCCGCTAAAATGTTTTTAGCGACGTATCGTGCAGCATAGGCAGCACTCCGATCCACTTTGGAGGGATCCTTACCCGAAAATGCTCCGCCTCCATGTGCACCATATCCGCCATACGTATCTACAATAAGTTTTCGACCGGTCAGTCCGGTATCGCCATGAGGGCCGCCAATGACAAACTTACCAGTCGGGTTTACGTGAAATATTGTTTCATCATCTAACAGGCTATCTTCAATGACTTCAGGTAGCAGGTGTTTTTTTAAATCCTCCTTAATTTCATCCTGAGAGGCTTCTGCATCGTGCTGTGTTGAGATGATAATGGTATCTATCCGGTTGGGCCGGCCATTGTTTCCATATTCAACCGTTACCTGGCTCTTGCTGTCGGGGGCCAAATATTCCAGCGTATTTTCTTTACGAAGCCGCGCCAAACATCTGAGCAGATTGTGTGAATACTGCAGCGACATAGGCATGTAGGTATCAGTTTCATCAATAGCATAGCCAAACATCATGCCCTGGTCACCGGCGCCGTCCTTATCCACTCCTTGCGCAATATCGGGGCTTTGTTGGTTGATGGTCGTAAGGATTCCGCAAGAATCGGCATCGAATTGGTAGGAGTTTTTTGTATAACCAATATTGCGTATGACTTCGCGTGCTATTTCTTGCACATCAACATAGGCATCAGTACTTACTTCACCGGAGATGACGGCTAAACCTGTTGTCACCATCGTTTCTACAGCTACTCTCGATTCTGGATCCTGCGCGATCATTGCATCCAGAATAGAATCAGATATTTGATCGGCCACTTTGTCCGGATGTCCCTCAGAGACCGACTCAGAGGTAAAAAGGTTTTTCATTGATACAGTAATTCTTAAATGTATTGAATATTTTAGAGGGTTGAATCTACAAAAAACTGGCTACTATTGCAGAAAATGTCTGAGCCTGATTATGCCCGGAAATGGTTAGCCATAATGTTAATTTAAGAAGGGAGCTTTATCGGGGTCCGGATCGATGCCAAGGTATTTAAATGCTTTTAGCGTGGCTATGCGTCCTTTAGGCGTTCGCTGCAGAAATCCGGACTTGATGAGATAAGGTTCATAAACTTCCTCAATCGTTCCTTTATCTTCGCCCACTGCTACGCTAAGGGTGCCCAGGCCCACAGGACCGCCGCTGTAGTTTTCAATAATAGCATGGAGTATGCGGATGTCCATTTCATCGAAGCCGTTTTGATCAACATCCAGCGCATTGAGTGCCTTATCTGCAATGCCATCCGTGATGGTATCCATATCCTCCACCTGGGCAAAGTCGCGGGTTCTTCGCAACAGTTTATTGACTATACGAGGCGTCCCACGGCTGCGGCGGGCAATTTCATGAGCTCCTTTATCAGTAATTTTCATATTCAGTATAGACGCAGTCCGAAGGGCAATGCGTTGCAGTAGCTCAACCTCATAATAGTCCAGCCGCATATCAATGCCGAAGCGAGCTCTTAGCGGAGCGGTAAGCAATCCTTTGCGCGTTGTAGCGCCCACCAGCGTAAAGCGATTGAGTTCAATTTGTATGCTGCGTGCATTAGGACCAGAATCGATGACTATATCCAGCTTATAGTCTTCCATGGCCGAATATAGATATTCCTCTACTACTGGATTAAGCCGATGAATTTCATCAATAAACAGTACATCGCCTTCTTCCAGATTGGTAAGCATGCCGGCCAGGTCTCCGGGTTTTTCCAATACGGGGCCGGTGCTGGGCTTTATCATTACGCCCATTTCGTTGGATATAATATGGGCCAGCGTGGTTTTACCGAGCCCGGGAGGTCCCGACAGGATTACATGATCGAGAGCTTCTTGCCTTTTTTGCGCAGCCCGAATAAATACAGAAAGGTTTTTGATCACTTTCTTTTGGCCTATAAACTCATTGATACGCGTTGGTCGAATCGTTTGTTCATAAGCTGCATCATTATCGGAAGCATCTAACAGTGGGTTTTGCAAAGCAGCGAACCTGATTTATTTGAAATAATAATATGCTGTTAACAAAAGTAACTGTTTATGAGCAAACTTTCGAAAAGAATGCTTTTTAAATAACTCTTTCCGGCGAGTAGCAGTACGGAATGGTTGGTTATTATTTATTATTCTGAGCGGGCTGCCCCAATTGTTGGTCCATTTTTTCTAATATATCATTGGAAGGCCCGTAATAGATGCCGTTCATTTGCTTTGCTTTTAAGAGGGCCTGACGGGCAGAATCGGGCTGATCACTGTTTATATAGGTATTTCCGAGAAACCAGTAGCCCTTTTCCTTGTTGAAAGAGTTGGATTCAGATTTTTGTATAACCTTTTCAAAGGAAATTTTCGCTTTGTCAAATTTGCCTTTATTGAACAATATTATTCCTTTGTTCAGTAGTGCTTTTACCGCCACCGATTGGTTGGGATACCGAGAGATAATGTGATCATAAAACTGCACCGCTTCCGAAAGTTTGCCCCTAATAGCGGCACTATAGGCAAGGTTGAGCATTGAATCGGCCGGAGTGATTTGTTGTTCAGATGAGCGCAGAACCGATGGCGAGATAAGGTTTTCAGAAAGATTGATGTTTTTTATGGCCAAAGAATCTGCTGTTGGGCTACTGGTGTTCTTAAAATAATTGATAGAAACAACCAGAAGGATGATGGCTGCTGCAATGCCGACCCACTTCCAAATCTGCAGTTTTTGATAAACAAGCGTATGTTGGTCCTTTTGTTCCTTTTGAGCAGATATTCTATTTGTGCGATGGATAGTCCGTGCGGCAAGTTCTGTATTTAATAGCTCGATATAGTCGGGCCGCTTCAACAATTCTTCCCAGAGTTGTTGGGACTCCTCTTCGCTTAGATGCCCACTAATATAGGCCTCTATCTTCTTTTCAAGTGAAACATTTCTCTCCATTGCAATAAATTATATGTGACCAATACGCTCATTCGTATCGGTTTTTGCATAATTATAACTCGTGTTCAATAAGTAAGATCCTTTTGAAGGACAAACCTTACATTCTTTAAAAATTATTACAAATAAAAGAATAGATGTCACTTTTATAAGGGACATATATCAATTTCAGGGTTAATGTTAAGCTTAACCTAAAACAGGGTTATAATATTACATTATGTTATTGTTAACAATTTGCCGAAAAGTGGCACTTCTGTTCTTAGGCCGCTTTAAATTACCTGTTTTTGACCTCCTCTTTACTGAGCTAACGTTATGTAGAGCAAGCAATCCTCTCCTGATTACTCAACAGGAGTTTATAAGAAATATTTCAAAGGCTTTTTCTTAGTGTTGCTGATTTTATTGTTTGGGTCTGTTTTAGGTGGTTTTAAGGATACCCTGTGAAAGATTGTTCAATCTTATATTTTCATTTTTCAAACGTTATATGAGGTTGATACGAACAATAAAGCCATATCCAATGCAATGATTTTAATACATGGAATCTATAGGTTGCTTTTTTTCTGATAACAATTTTTAAGCTTTTTCACTAATCTGTGTTTCCGGGTCCATACATTGTTTACGCTAATATCGAAAAGTTTAGCAACATCGCCAGAGTGTGCACCGGGATGGTCGAACCAGTATTGCATGAATTCCCGAGATTGCTTTTTTAACTGCTGCATGCATTGGGCAAGTAGCATCCGCTGTTCCTCGTCCAGCATGGATTGCAACTGCGTAGGCATCTGGGCGTGCTGATGCTCGTCAACAGATGAATTTTTTTGACTTTTCTGTACCTTTTTAAGGTATTCATTTTTACAGATCGTAAGCAGGTATTGAATTAATTGAGAGGGATATTTTAGCTGATCATTACGTATAACTTGAATGATTTTAATCAAAGCATCTTGTGCAATATCCTTGGCGTCAATAGAATCTGCATTCATATGGATGCAGAGAAAACTTATTAGGCGAGGCCGTATCTCTTTAACCAGTTTATTTGCCTTTTGTTTATTATCAGCTTTTATTGCCGTTATGAATTCCGAATAGTCCATATGGTTAGTGCAAGACGCTAAAGGCAGTAAACACCACTACTAATAGTTAGTTAATTAAAGAAAATTCAGCCTCTATTAAAAGTATTTAATCGCAATATAACAAAAACAATTATTTTCTATTTATTGCATTAAATAAAATCTGTACTCCTATTCAATACGCTAATGTATCGCGTTAAACTTAAAAACTTTGAAGGTCCTTTAGACCTACTGCTCTTTTTTATCAAGAGGGATGAATTGGATATTTATGATATTCCCATCTCTTATATTACCAATCAGTATTTGCAGTATATCAATTTGATGAAGGAGTTAGATCTTGAGGTTGCCAGTGAATTCATTTTGATGGCCAGCAGTCTGATGTCAATTAAGGCCAGGATGATGCTACCGCAAGGAGATTCCGATAATGATTTAGATGAGCATGATCCGCGTTACGAATTGGTAAAACGCTTGTTGGAATATAAACGCTATAAGGAGATGGCCAGTAAGATGGAAGGTTTGGCCGAAGAGGCTCAGAAGAAGCATTTTAGAGGGAATCCGGAAGCTGATGAGGTCGAGAAGCAAGCCAGCGGGGAGGCCTTGAAAAATGTAACCATGTTTGATTTGATGACTGCTTTTAAAAAAGTGCTCAGGGATCTTAAAAGTCAAGAAACAATTCATACAGTAGAACAAGTAGAATATACCATAGAAGAGCAGACTGAGTATGTGCTCGATATTTTGCAGGATCGCGGTCGTACGGCGTTTTATTATGTATGCCGCCATCTCAGCGATCGGACAAAAGTGGTGGTCACATTCCTTGCTGTTTTAGAAATGCTTAAAGAGAATCAGATTAATTTGTATATTGAGAATAAGGATCCTACCGATTTTTATCTCGACCTTAAACCGGTTGATGAAATTCTAAGCCCAATTTAACAATCATCTAAGTAAATGTTATATCACAGTTATGATGCGTAATACTCTTGTAGGCACGTTATTTTTGTTATTTACCATTGGAGGCTGCAGTGGAACCCAAAAGGCAGGAATGTCATCTCCTGAAAAAGTAAGCACGGATACCCAAACGCTGCTTGGCTACCAGGATGAAATAGATATAGGATATCTCAAGCCCCATCTCTCGGCTTTTTCAGCTGATTCTATGGAAGGACGGGAAACCGGGATGAAGGGCCAAAAGAAAGCGGCCGACTATCTGGTTACTCAGTACAAAAAGATGGGTTTAAAGCCTATTGTAGAGGAAGATTCTTATCTCCAGAAATTTAAGGTAAATGCCACAAGGGACGATAGTATTGTATTTACCATTACCGCAAAAGATATAAATGGCACAACGCCTGCCGACCGTTCCGTTATCCGCGAAAATTCAACCGCTAACTTTATTCCACAATTTAGCAGAGGTGATACGCTGGATGGTGAAATTGTGTTTGTGGGTTATGGCGTGAGTAACAAACTGGATATAAATCAGCTGCAGGGACAAGATCTTCAGGACAAGTGGGTGCTGGCTTTTAATAATGCGCCACAGGTTATTGATGGAGATACGCTTTATAAAGATCATCAGGAATTTTATCGCGCGTGGATGACCGGACTTTTACAGCAAGGAGTTAAGGGCGTCTTGACTATTCCCGAGATTACTCCCGAAGAGTTTTATACAAAGGCTGAAGAGCAAAATGTGGCCTTTGGAAAACCTACTGGAATGAAGCTGGCTTATCTGGATGAAGGCCAAGAACCCCAGGGTCCGTCATTAGGGATTAATACGATCGCTCCGCAAACCGCAGCTGAATTACTTGATTTGGAAAATTTGGCGGAGCTCAATAATAAACGAGAAGATATTGCCCGGAATATGGATAAGTTCAACGCTCAAAAGACCGGCTATGAGCTCAGTCAGATTTCTTATAACACAGATGTTAAGCTGGGTTCCGAAAATGTAATGGCCTTTTTAGAAGGAGGCGACCCTGAGCTAAAAGATGAAGTTGTTGTGATCTACTCACATTACGATCATTTAGGGATTGGGAAACCCGATTCAACTGGAGATAATATTTATAACGGTGCTGATGATGACGGCAGTGGCGTCATTGGAACACTCAATATTGCAAAATCTTTTGCAGAAGCTGCCGAAGACGGCGTTCGCCCGCGAAGAAGTATCCTCTTTCTAAATGTTTCAGGTGAGGAAAAAGGGCTGTTAGGCTCACGCTTTTATTCCGACCATCCGGTGATTCCTATTGAGAAAACAATAACAAATATTAATGTAGATATGATTGGTCGGTTAGATCCTGCCCATGAGGAAAAAGGCGTTGAGGATTACAGCTATATTATCGGCAGTAAGCTCATTTCTTCTGAGTTAGATAGCCTCCTGCATGTAGCAAACGAGCGGTCAGGAAAAATTGAGCTCAGCGAAAAGTATAACGACCTGAATGATCCTAATCAGTTTTATCGTCGCAGTGATCACTGGAACTTTGGACGGTTAGGCATTCCATTTATATTCTTTTTTACGGGCGTTCACGAAGACTACCATCAACCGAGTGACGAAGTGGACAAAATACATTTCCAGAAGATGCAGAAGATTGTCCGTACGATGTATGCCACTGTGGTAATGGTAGCCAATGCAGATGAATCTCCCAAAGTGGATAACCAAGAATTTATTGAAATAACGAAAGAAGGGTAATTCCAATATTTACGTAGCGCTACGAATTGGGAGTTCAACAGGGTTCTCAATACTAGGTGTTTTACTACCCCGTATATTTTATCTGCCAACTACAATGAAAGGCGCCCAATATATGGGGTGACTGAATAACGGATGCTGCAGTATATTCAGTTTGGTTTTGCGCAGGGCTGCGGCAGTGTGTCCAAATTGCGGGCCCTGCTCCCACCCTATCCATCGTAGAAAAGGACTATACCAGGCTTCTTTACTGATTTGATTCAGACTCTTATAAAACCGATTCATAAATGTGGCGGTAGAACGATCATATACATTCCACAGGCTCACCACAACGGTAGAGGTTCCTGCATAGAAGAGCGAACGTTGCAGGCCCAAAATTCCTTCTCCCCCCACTATCTCACCCATACCCGTATTACAAGCGCTAAGTACGACCAAATCCGCATTAATGTCTAGTCCGTATATTTCATTGCTGCGGAGAATTCCATCCTCTTTAGATGTTGCGGTCAGGCTGTCGCTGGAAGAAAGAATCAGCCCATTTCGTGCTGATTGACGCTCATCAATAAATCCATGCGTTGCCAAATGGATATAACGGTATTTGTTATGCTGGAGAAGCTTTTTGAGGGAGTCTTCAGTAGCGTTATTATCCTTTAGTAGGGTAGCTGATTTAAATTGAGAACTAATAGAGTCTATTTCTACAATGGTTGATGGCAGTGCAGCCAGTTGCTTATCAGATAACGGCCGTTCGGTATTAATGGAAAAATCGGATGCAGCTACAGCCAACAGGTTTTTTTTAGTACTGTGATCCGGAGCCTCCAGCATATTCAGGCTTGTTAATGAAGGGGCATATTTTAAAGCGTGTTGCTCTATCAAATATTGGTTATTATGCCGGAGTGCAGCGAAAGGCAGATATGCTAAAGCCCCATCCGGAATTATAATTACATTACGATATTTTTTGAGGCTTTGTTCATAAGGTTGAATCAGCTTTTGATATAGTATATCTGATGATTCCTGGATTTTGTTTAAGGGGGCGTGAGAAAGAATGGCATTCCTGAACGTTTTAATTTGATCGGTAAGTTCTTCTTTGATGGAGCTTTCGCCACTTGACAAGACTGAATGAACGCTTACATCCTGATTGCTGATTAAAAAGGATATAAGCTTATTGCGTGAAAGAGCATATTCGATAATGACCGTCTGATCATTTAGCTCCTTTTGAGTCTCCTTCAGGCTGATAACCTCCGATGGTTTCATAGCCTTTTTCAGGCGGGGAAAACGTTCTCTCAGCTTATTTTCAAAAGAGGCTAAGTTTAATTCTGCTATTCGTGATTCCGCCGATAAACTGGACTCCTCGCTAAGATCATCGGTATGTTCCAGTGCAGTATACAAACTATCAACAAGATGTTGTTTTTGGGCACGTTGCAAACGGACCTTATCAGGGAACTGTTGATAAATATTATTAGAGGCCAGGGCCAGTTCTTCAATAAAGACCCGCTCTTTAGCCTGTTCTACCAGTTTAAAAGCGCGTGAAACATCCTGATTCTCTTCTATTACCCAGTCGGCCAGTTGTATATAAAATTCAAAATGTTGTTTGAAATAGCCGCTTTTAAGTTTTGAAATAGCCCCAGCATTCAAACGGCTTTTTTCAATTAAGTTAATTGCTGAGTAACCATAATATATTGCACTATCTGGTTGGTTAGTCGTGTAAAATTGCCGTGACAAATGCTTGAGCGCATCTATCTGCTTACTGTTTGCTAAATGCTGGCTGTAGTTGTATGCATCTTTGTATTTGAGGAGTGCTTTGTTCGGTTTGTTAAGCGTCTCATATTTGTGGCCCGTAAAATGTGCAGCATCAAAAAGAATAGAATAATTGCCGGTAGTGTCGCCAATTGTTGTTAGCTGGCGAATGTAGTGCTGGGCCATTTCTATATTATGCTTTTCCAGCGCTACCTTAATCATATCCTTTAACGAATATGATAGCTGCAATGGTGAGGCATGCTCTTTTCTTAATTCAAAAGTTTCTCTAAAATAGGATGATGCTTCTTCCTTTTTACCTTGTATCCATAATAAATGACCTAAATTACGGATGGTGGTACCAATCGTTTGAGATGAACCGGAAATTTTCCTTTTCTCGAGGCTCAGTTTATAATATTCTTTCGCTTTTTCATATCTTCCTAACTGTTTGTAGAGCAAGCCAATATTGTTATACGAATTAGCAATACGAGAATTCAGTCCTGTTTTGTTGGCATATTCCAGACTTTTTTGATGAGCTATCAGAGCCTGATCATAATTTCCCATATCCGATTGTATGCTGGCGAGCCCATTATAAATAGCATATAGGAGATATATATTGCCGGTTTCTTCCAGCAGTACTTTGCAGCTTTTAAGGTATGAGAGTGATTTATCGAATAAGCCAAGTGTTTGATAAATTTTTCCTGCATTCCCCAATGTAATAGCTACCCTCTTTTTATTTCCTAAGCGGTTAAAGTAGAGCAGAGCTTTATGGTTGTACTCAAGGGCTTTCTGGTATTGCGCTTTTTTATTATAAGCGCTGCTTAGGTTGCTGTAAACGACGCCAATAAGTTCATTATCCGCTGATTCCTCTGCGAAAGGCAATGCCTTTTGGTAGTATCGCAGTGATTGTTTAGAGTGCCCGGCAGATTGTGAAGCCCATCCCATACTGTTATAAAGATCCCCCCTGTTATAGGCATCATTAGCAGGGTGTTCTACCTGCAGTAATTGGGTATATAGATCCATCGCTTTATCCGGCTCAGACTGATAAACCAGACTGCTGGCGTATTTTTTTCCTGTTTTAAGCCACATACTTGTGGAGTCGAGCTCCAGATAGATATCGTAAGCCTCTTTATAATAATGGGAAGCTTTTTTAGGCTGGCCCTTTTCGTCGTATTGTTTCCCTTTTTGATAAAGCGAATAGGCGGAGGGATTATGCTGGGCATACAAGTGCAACGGAAGTATGAAACATAGATTTATAACAAAAATAACCTGCCTTAGCCGCATCGCCACGTATTATCCAGTGGGGTTCAAAAAAATATCCATAGTAATTTTTAGTATATCACTAAATGAAATATACCATTTTGTTTGAAATAATTAACCGTTAAATTTATTAGTGGTGGTACGCACATATTTATTATGTGTTAAGGATAATAATATTAAGTATATTTGATAACGTTAAGAGAGTCTCCAGTATAGATGCTAGCCTGTAAAAGGCTGCAGTAAAGTAATGGGATCACCAACTCTCAGAGAGTGTTATACACTACGATAAGAAAATCGTTGACTAAAATAGTTGATAACAATAAATAATAAAAAAACAACTAAAATGTCAGGAAATTACCTTGCAACAGCCCCTGATCAGGAAGTGGATTTTGACGAATGTGAAGAAGATGATGGGGGTGAGTAAAGCATAAAATCTACTTTTTCGCCAAGTAAGAGATCATGAAGAGCAGCAATTGGTGAATATACTGCGCTGCTAAAATCTTTTTTGTGATATGGTAGAAAGGGCTTTGAATATCGAAGAAAGTTCCTTTACAGGGGTTTAAGGCTATTGAAAATTGGGCATGAGGGCCCTAAGAGAGTAAATTGAGCCTTGAAATAAAGTCTAATACGGGTTTATGCGGACAGGTGGAATCTTTATTCTTTGAACATTGAGTTAACAAAAAGTTCACGATCGAATACCTGCAGATCCTCAATTGATTCTCCTACCCCGATATACTTAACCGGGACATCCAACTCATTGGAAACACCAATAACAATGCCGCCTTTAGCCGTCCCGTCTAACTTTGTAAGTACAAGTCCTGTGATATCTACAAACTCGGTAAAGGCCTTGGCTTGCTGCATAGCATTTTGGCCGGTTGATGCATCTAGCACCAACAAAACCTCGTGGGGAGCCCCATCAACCACCTTGCCCATTACGCGCTTGATCTTAGCCAGCTCATCCATTAGAGACTTTTTATTGTGCAGGCGGCCGGCCGTATCCACCAGGGCAATATCGGCTTGCTTAGCCTGGGCTGATTCTACGGTATCATAGGCGACGGCCGCCGGATCAGCATCTTGTCCTTGCTGAATAATGGGTACTTCGGCGCGCTCACTCCATATCTTGAGCTGATCTACCGCGGCAGCACGAAAGGTATCAGCAGCGCCCAGCATTACTTTCTTGCCAGCCTTGCGATACAAATAAGCGAGCTTACCAATAGAAGTGGTCTTCCCTACGCCATTAACACCTACAACCATTACAATATGAGGCTTTTGGGGGAACTCGGCATCGAATGCAGCAGGTTGTTCGGACGCATGATCTTTAAGCAGCGCTATAATTTCTTCGCGCAATATTTTTTGTAGCTCGCTGCTGTTTAAATACTTATCTCTGGCAACGCGTTCTTCAATGCGGTCTATGATTGCTATCGTCGTTTTTACACCGACATCAGAAGTAATCAGTATCTCTTCAAGGTCATCAAGTACGGCCGCATCAACGGTATCCTTTCCGGCAATCGCTTTGCCAATCTTAGACATAATGCCCGATCGGCTCTTTTCTACGCCCTTTTCAACCTTTTCCTTTTTTTTGATACCTATCTTTTCTAAAAAGCCCATAATATGTATTCGGTGTTTAAAACGGAAGCCTTAATTAGTATTATCTGTAATATGCGGTACCGCATAGATAAGAATGATTAGTTAAACTCGGCTCCTTTTCGTATTTCATTAAAACGATGAAGACAATCAAAGAAGGAGAAAAACATAAGGGCCAAAGATGCGCCCATCAGAAATTGATGCGCTGCAGTTAAGCTTGGGGCAAAGAATGAAAAAATCCAATACAGACCCAGCATATTAACGCTTACTTTTCCTGACATGGTAGCCATCGCCACTTTTCCGCGAATCTTTCGGATATAGAGCGATCCGAACATAATAATGATGTCGCGCGTAATTTCAATAATAAAGAACCAAAGGGGTATTCGATCTATGTATACCGCGTATAAAAAAAGCAAAAAGGCCGCAAACTTATCGGCCACCGGGTCTAATACCTTTCCCCACTCCGAAATATTGTTCGTCATACGTGCAACCAACCCATCCAGATAATCCGATATGATGCCGTAAAATACTAAAACACCTATAGTCCATGTTACTTTGTACCCATTGGTATAGTGCAGATATACAATAGGAATGACGACTAATATTCGAGAAAAAGAGATAGCATTAGACCATGTAAACAGCGCTTGTTTTACATCTACAATTTTGGGATCAATATTGCGCGATTTTGTCAATGAAATCCAAATTCTTTCTTATACTTCAAGATTAATGCTAAAGATACAAAAAAATGTTATGCATGATTCCACTAAGCTCATTGAGTTGAAACAATCCTCAAATGAGGTGTTTGAAGGACGTTTGCTCCACGTATTCTTGGATAATGTACGGTTGCCTAATGGTAGTAACTCTACGCGGGAGTGGATAAAACATCCGGGAGCCTCTGCAGTACTTCCGGTTTTTGAGAATGGCGATGTGATGATGGTTCAACAGTTTCGCTATCCGGTGCAGCAAATATTTCACGAAGTACCGGCGGGAACTAAAGGAAGAAAGTGGTCTTAGATGCCGCAACTGGCAATATATTGGCCATTTCTATCCGGGAATTGGATATTCTGATGAAATTATTCATTTGTATATTGCATGGAATATAGAATTCGTGAATCAGAATGTGTATGATGAGGAGTTCTTATTAAAGGAGCGTCTACCTTTTCATGAAGCCCTCCGCATGGTTCACAAAAACGAGATTACCGATAGCAAAACAATTATTACGCTTCTCCGCGGATGGCGCTGGTGGCAGGAGAATAGTCCCTTCGATCTTGGAATAGATGACCAATGAGTAGATTGACTGGTTTGCGTTGTATGGTAGAATTACTGCAGAATCGATTACTATTACTTAACGTATCCGACTAATGATAGCAGTGCTTGATTATTGGATAATGCCTTCGTCTACTGCAAGGCTGTAAAGTGAAGCATGAAGATCAGTATCCGTAACTTCCTCACGGCTGATTAGTTCTTCCACCTCATCACCGCGCAAAAGCAGTATGCAGCCCATTTCGTTGAGCACTTCATCGAATTTACGAGGTTTAGCCATTGAAAGCTTCTCCAAATCTATGCCATCTGGATTCTTACTGATGTTTACCAAACAGTAGAAATGGTCATCATCTTCGTCACCAAATCCAAAAATCTCGAGTTTAGTGTCGTCTTTTTCTAACATTATATTCTGTCTTAGACTTTCGTTCTTCTTTCCGAATTATGATTCGTGTTTGTCCAGAAAGTCACGCGCTTTAACAAGTTCTACAATTTCATCGCTGTCCTGGTTTATTACGGCCACCTGGAAGAGACTGATAATGGCCTGCTCTTGAATACAGTCCACTGTTTCTTCAATGGTGTCGCATTCCTCCTCTTCGCTTACCAAATCGTTAATGCCTTTAACAATATAACGATAATTCTGAGAGCTATTATTCTTTTTGGGTTTATCGGGTGAGCCTCCGTCAAAGTATTCATGTAGTGCCTTTTCAGAGACATACCATTTCACTCCCAGCTTGCGGCCGCGTATTTTTCCCTCGCGAAGATAAGTGCGAATGGTCATCTTGCTGAGCCCCAGCTGCCGGTGAAGATCATCTACGGAATAAAGTGTAAGTGAACCAATTTGTTTAGGCATTGTGCACAAATACTGCAATTATTATTAAAGAATTATATATTAGCACAAGTAATATGCGTAGTATTAATGATATAATATATGTATATTAATCTATTAAAAGTTATATATTAGTTGGGTATTGGTGTGGAGATAGCGAAAATACTTGTTCTGCGTAGGATGATTCCCGTATATTAATAACAGTTGATTGAAAAAGGCTCTGCGCAAGCAGGGCTTTTGTTGATTCACCCTGCCAGCAGAGACTTTTCTGGGCTACTTATTCCTCAAAAACCAATCCTTCAGGATCTGCTCCTAATTCTTTCAGATAGCCTAATATTGCATCCATGAAGGGGGGAGGCCCACAGACGTAGAAAGGCTGATTAAAATCGTCGATCTGTTCTTCGAGAAATTCTTTGTCGATAAAGCCATCGAGAAATAGATGTCCTTCTTGGGGCTCATCAGTAAGTACACTGGTAAAGTTGTTGCCCAAAATAGTATTGAACTCATCTTCCAGAATGACGTCATCCGCCGTTTTGTTAGAGAAGATGAGCCGGTTACCATCGATATTACCTTCTTCATAGAGCTCGCGAAAAATGGCAATAAAAGGGGTGATACCGGCGCCGCCTGCTAAAAATACTCCCGGCCCCTTATAAGAAATAGTTCCCCAGGGATCTTTAACAATAAATGAATCACCTTTCTCAAGCTTTCCTATTTGCTCGGTTAGTCCTTTATGACCCGAAAGGCTGCTTGGATAGCTTTTTATGACAAATTGGAGGTAGGAATCATCGTTTAGAGAGGTAAAGGTAAAGGGATGATTAGCATCACGCCAACCCTCCTTATCTATGGAGACTTCAGTGGCCTGACCAGGTTCAAATTCATAGCCATCCGGTTTTTCAAAAGTATACTGCCTGACGTCATGCGTTACCGGTTGTATATCGTTGATTGTTAACTTATGACTCATAATGATAGCATTAATTGAAGGTTCAAAATTCGGTATACCTCAAGTTAGCATATACTATTAAGATGATTAATCATTGAGTGTCTTTTAATTACTTTGAATAAATGAAGATTAAGAGAATGTACCAAAAATCTAATTAATATTGTTGATACAACAGTTTTAGCGTGTACTTTCATTCCGCCTTTTTAACGATGAGATAAGTAATAAAACAGCAGTCCTTTATGAGATGTCAGCAAAAAATTCAGGAACACAAATTCTTGCTGTTTTTCCTGTGCATTTATTTGTATATTTAGCGTCTCGAATTACTGCACCCGTAGCTCAACTGGATAGAGCGTCTGACTTCGGATCAGAAGGTTAAGGGTTCGAATCCTTTCGGGTGTACTTCTTGTTACCGATGACCAGATAATCTCCTTAGAGCGTATAGCTTCTCCACTTATCTGAACCATGTTTTAGATAAGCCCCCCCATTTCGCTTTATATCCCTTTCTTAAAATAATTTAATTAGCGTCTCATTACTTCACCTTAGACATAAATCATTATAAAATAATTCATATATCATTAATTGGTTTTGAACTCAGATTTGACCAGAATAAAGAATTGCTTCAGAAGGTTATTAAACTAAGTTATCATCATAAGATTCAATCAATAATATATATCATGGTTAACAAATTAAAGGTTTATCTTGCAAGTGGATTGGCATTAGCAGTAACTGTTTTAATATTTTCCGGTTCTCTGCAGGCCCAGGTAAATACCCAGGGTAATATGCAGAACGATCAGGATGCTAAAACAGTGGTTGATGTTGTAAAGGAAAAGGATAATACTGCAAAATTTGCCGATATGTTAGAAAAATCGGGCTTTGCAACGGTCTTGAATCAACAGACCTCTCAGTTTACCGTTTTGGCTCCTAAAAATGAGGCTGTTGAAAATTTAGATCCTCAGCTTAAAGAAAACCCCCAACAAGCTGTTCAAGGACAGCTTCTAAAGGGAGAAATGTCTAAGGATAATATTGAGGAACAGCTGGGAGTAAAAGTGGAAGAAACAGATGATTCGGCTAAGAACGGTACGGTCTATGTGGTCGATGACTTTGCTGACCAGTCGAATCAGCAGCAACAGCAAGATCAGGGACAAGGCTATTAGAAGAGGACTTTGAAATACCTCCATATAATCCTTCCTCTGGTAACTCAGAAGGGCTATCAGCGCTTCGTAGCTTTAGCAACGTAGCGGCTTTTCTGCTCAACGAAATGTTAGTGCAGTTGAGGTGTTTAAAACATAGATATTAAAACCTGATTAGCGTTAAACGGACAATATGTTTCTTAGAAGCCTTCTCATAGATCATGGGAAGGCTTTTCTAATTTATAGGGTGAGCTCTCTTTATACATTTTATTAACTTAGATTGACGTATGACGGTCTACAATTATCAGGCTTTGTGCTTTAAAAGTGATATATTACCCTTTATGGAACAACATTTTCATATAAAAAATATGGTATGCAGCCATTGTGCTGAGGTTTTGGAGAAAAAGCTAAGGGAGGCCAATTTTGAGGTCGAAAAGATCGATTTAGGCGAGCTGATCTTAGCGAATCCGCTAGATGAAGAGCGATACCAACAATTAGCTGAGGTTGTCCGCAACAATGGATTTGACTTAATTAATAATGAAAATGGACAAATAGTAGAACAAATTAAGCAGCTTATTATTCAGGTTGTTCGTGATAAAAAGGAATTGAAGCAAAATTTGTCGGATTATCTGGCAGAAAAGTTCTATAAGGACTATCAGTTGCTTAGCCGGCTATTTTCAAGTGTAGAAGGCAAGTCGATTGAGCGCTACTTTATTCTCCAAAAAATTGAGAGGGCTAAAGAACTGATTGTTTACGGACAGCAAAACTTGTCCGAAATTGCCTATAAGCTGGGCTATAGCAGCCAGCAGCATTTTTCAAGACAGTTTAAAAAAGAAACCGGTTTAGCGCCCTCCCATTTTAAGGAGATTAAAGAAAATAAGCGTATTTCTATTGATCAGTTATAGGGCATTGCTTTAGCAAGCTATTCCTATGCTGCATACCATTAATTTAATATGTGACCTTTATGCCTTCTTTTATATGTATATGGGTTTATGTCTGACCTGGGTAAATTGCGATAAATAATTAGCTGTTTTACCTATCAGTTCGGTACGTTCTTCAGTTCTAAACTTTTGCTGAGATCACTCGTGACCATACGACCATTTGGACTAAAAACGAACTGCCACTGATGATTCTTGCGGGCACGGAAGCTTCCGGCCGAACAGAGCAGATAGTATTCCCACATGCGGTAGAACTGTTCAGAATAATTCCTTTTAAGTTCATCCCATCCTTCATTAAGGTTGTCGTACCATGCCATCAGCGTACGGTCATAATGAGAAGCGTAATTATCCCACTCTTCCATCACAAACACGCCCTCTGCAGCAAGGCTAATTTGTCGCATAGATGGAATCATTGAATTAGGAAAGATATATTTCTCGATCCAGGGATCAGTCGTCTTAACCGATCGATTGCCGCCAATGGTATTCATTACAAAGAGGCCATCGTTAGCCAAGCAGCGAGAAACCGTTTGCATATATGTACGGTAGTTTTTTTCGCCAACATGCTCAAACATGCCCAGCGAAACTACTTTGTCAAAAGGTTCATCGATATCCCGATAATCTTGCAGGCGTATGTCAACAGGCAGGCCATCGCAGCGCTCGCGGGCAAGTTCTTGTTGTTCTTTAGAAACCGTTAGGCCAACTACTTCAACGCCGTAGTTTTCGGCAGCGTATTGCGCAAAACTACCCCATCCGCAGCCTATATCCAGCACACGCTCACCGGAAGAGAGCTCTGCTTTTTGACAAACCGTTTCTAACTTTTGTTCCTGGGCCTCAGCCAGAGTTTCGGCTCCATTAATCCAATATCCGCAAGTATAAACCATCCGGGGATCCAGCATAATTTGGAAGAGATCATTTCCGGTATCATAATGTTCTTTGCCAATTTCAAAAGCACGGGATTCGGCTTGTACATTTTGCAACATAGACTTGAGCACCAGACTAGCCATGGACCAGCTAATAATTGCACTGTGGTTAATTTCGGCGCGTAAAAGTCGCGTAAAGAATTTATCAAGGGCTCTGGAATCCCACCAGCCGGCCATATACGATTCACCTGCACCACTTGAACCTTCTTTTAGCACTCTTTTATAGACTCTGCTATCCTGAACTAATATATCCCACGGACGATCTCCATTTATTTGGATATCCGCCTTTTCCAGAAGTTCCTCAATCTTAGGCTTCAATATTCCCATGATTGTGAATTCATTAACAATTGTAATGAGTATAAATATAACAATTATGATGAATAAGTCGATCCACCTGATTGAAGGTACCATACATAATAATGCACAAAAATTACACAAAGGTATAAGTGAAGGACCCTTGTTTTTTTATACCTTATAATTGCAACTATACTGGAGGCTGTTTGCTTAATGGAGGCATAAATAAATTGTGAGTAGGCAGTTATTTATAGATAAATAGCCTAATAAATCGATTCATTCAATGGTTTATTTCCTAAAAGAATACAGAGAAGCGGTTTTAAGTACGATCTTCCTAATTGCAGCATTGATTTTTCAATACAGTCTGAAAGTAGCTCCTTGGATGTATCTGAGTTGCTATATCATTTCTTACTTAGCGGTGGGGGGGGCGGTTTGGAAGAAAGCATTTAAATCCATCCGCAAAGGCACTATATTCAGCGAGTTTTTATTGATGGGCATTGCTACTGTTGGAGCATTTGCTATTGGCAAATATGCTGAAGGTGTGGCTGTTATGCTTTTTTATATGATTGGTGAATATGTGCAGCATGGGGCTGTACACCGCGCACGCCGTTCTATTGAAGCGTTAATTAATCAGCAACCGGACGAAGCTGCCGTTGAGCGTAATGGCGATATCGATTATGAACACCCTTCAGAAGTACACAAAGGGGAGGTTATCCGTGTAAAGCCCGGCGAGAAGGTGCCCCTGGATGGGGAGTTGATAACCGATAGGGCTTCCTTTAATACTGCAGCACTGACAGGTGAATCGAAGCCGATAAATCGCAGAGCAGGTGAGGAGATTTGGGCCGGGTCTATTAATCAGAATCGGCCTGTTCGTATTGAAGTAAATCGTGATTACGAGAATACAAAACTGTCTAATATATTAACGATGGTTCGGGAAGCTGCTCACCGAAAAGCGCCGACTCAGAAGTTTATATCGCGCTTTGCGGAAGTATATACCCCTATTGTTGTTTGGCTGGCTGTGGCACTGACGTTCCTCCCCTATTTGATGGTTGAAAGCTATGTCTTTCAGGATTGGTTTTACTGCGCGCTTATATTTCTGGTGGTTTCATGTCCATGTGGCTTGGTGATATCTATACCATTAGGCTACTTTGGCGGCATTGGAGCGGCTTCTAAAAATGGCATTCTGTTGAAAGGCTCCAACTTTTTAGACCAGCTGCACAAAATGGAAACACTCTTTCTGGATAAAACCGGAACACTTACGGAAGGAACATTTGAGGTTCAAAAAATTATTACAACCAACGGTTTCAGCCGCAATGAGCTTTTGACTACAGCCGCTTCTCTGGAACAGAAGTCTACCCATCCTATTGCCGAGGCTATTCTCAATAACGTTAATGGACAAACACTGCCTGAAGCTCAGAATCAGCAAGAAATAGTTGGAATGGGCTTAAAGGCGCTGGTAGATGGTAACGATGTATTAGTGGGGAATAGCAAACTTTTGACTAAAAATAATATTACTCTTTCAGATAAACAGTCGAATACTCCGTATACCTCAGTCTATGTAGCTGTAGCCGGAAAGCATGCGGGAACGATACAAATTGCCGACCGAGTGAAGGATGACAGTAAACAGGCCATACAAGCACTTCGCAAGAAAGGACTTAATAGAATTATCATGCTATCTGGAGACCAGCAAGAGGTGGTACAGCATGTGGCAAATTCGCTGGGCATTGATGAAGCCTATGGCGGCCTTTTGCCGGAGGAGAAATACCAGCATGTAGAGGAAGCCCTGGAGGCGGGGGAAACCGTTGGCTTTAGCGGGGATGGCGTGAATGACGCCCCTGTTATTACCCGCGCCGATGTTGGTATTGCAATGGGAGGTATTGGTTCAGATGCG
>Ga0079226_10001045_pt1 | contig 20996 bp, 11 predicted proteins | sample Poulit2014_FD_76345 | JGI IMG/M metagenome (GOLD analysis project Ga0079226, IMG submission 76345) | Agricultural soil microbial communities from Georgia to study Nitrogen management - Poultry litter 2014 | ecosystem: Environmental > Terrestrial > Soil > Agricultural land | place: USA: Georgia... | reverse complement strand
GCTTCGAAGACCATCCCCGCCGAGGCGGCCTTCCCACCCGCAGACATCCGCCCAGCCGCGGACGATTCCCGCACACTGATGCTTCGGGTGACGAATCCCGGAAACCTCGCCGAGGCAACCCCACAGTCATCGAGTCAAGGTGACACGTTCGCGGTCATCCACGTTCCCGCCGCCGGCGATTTCGCCACAGCTCTCGTTCTCAACCCCTCCACTCAGATCGAGGCCGGTCAAACTTTCGCCACCATTGCCGACGAGGGCGGGTGGCCGGTTGTCGTCGCCATGGTTGAGGAGTTCCTCGGCATCCGCATCGATCACATCGCACAGCTGGAATCGGACGCGCTCGGGCGAGTCATCGACGAACTCGGTGGCCTGCAGGTGTACAGCCGCGCTGCGTTCAGCGCTGGCGGTACCGACTTCGTCGAAGGGACGAACAACCTCGACGGAGCGACATCATCGATCTTCACTGCGGCTGACCCGGTCGATGATGCCGGTCAGACGCGAACCCGTAACCAGCGTGCGGTCGTGCGCGCCCTCGTTCAAGGATTGAAGTCAGGCGGGTTGGTCAAGGACCCGAACAAGGGCGCAGCCGTGCTTGGACATTTCGCGTCGGGCATTCAACACAACGCGGAGCTCACGACGGGTGAACTCGTCAAGATCGCCAACCGCCTCCGCACTCTGCAGACGGACGACATCGCAGTGGTCACCGTGCCCACGAAGTCGCGTCGCGAGGAAGACGGCACAGTCATCATCGATTTCGACCCCGAGGCGGTTCCGGCGCTCAAGAACGCATTGGCCAGCAACGGCCTCGCAGATTTCTTTCGCTATCTCGTCTCACTGGGCTACTGACTTTGAGCTCAGCCCCAGCATCAGAGTTGCTTACTCAATTGAAACTATGTCTGAAGCTAGCTCTACACCCTATTGGGGAACTATAACTAGGTAGCGTGGCCTCGCCTGAGATTGGGCAAGGCACATAGCAACACCACCAAGTTGCCACCCTTGCACGCTGTTGCACCAGATGCGACCTTTGTCGCGGTCAATGTGGTGAAATCTTCCTTCAATTCGGCGTAGGTACTCATCTTGCCGTATACCTTTACGGGACGAAGTAGTCGAGACACCGTTCACCTTTTCCAGCCGAGTAAATGGGTCAATCCTCATAGCGACAGCGTGGCGCCTACGCTCGAGATGTTCCGACTCACTTGAGCGTGCTCTCGCAGCTTGATCACCGCAATTGCCAAGGTCAGTTTCCGTTGATCTAAGCTATTGTGGAGTAGCGTGAATGAACTTCGCTCTACTTCGCGCAGGGACGATTCAGCCGACAGCTCTCCGAACCCTCGGTCGAGAATCTGCTTGTTTACTATCGTCGTAGTCCTGCTCATTGTTGCAACTGCAACCGTCACTCTCACTTTGGATCGGCTTTCCAAACCGGAGGACCGGAGCAGCAGCGACAATTCAATACGGCAGCCCTCGATCAACAGCACTCCAACTTCTAACGAAGTCTCCCTGGACCAGGAGCAGCGCGATACCGTGCTCGATTCTGTCACTATCCCTGCGGACGAACACGGCTCATCCCAACTTCGATACGAAGTTGACATCGGCGCTGTCCCAATGGCTGCTTACCACGCCGCCTTTGTCTCATTCGAGGTCGAATGTACGGACGGCTCTGACTCCGTTGCCATGAAGACGACTGGAAAAGCTGGAACTAATGTCTTGCTCTCTCGCGGAGCAAAAGTTTCAGGGCAAGCGCTCACCTCCTCTTCCGACAGTGATCTCCGCTGTGAACTACTTGCAAGAACACCTTTCGTAGATTCCGACAAGATCGGAACAGACGCTCTGCCTGTGCGAGCCGGCTTGCGCCGGGAGCCGACCGATGCCACGAATACACCCGCCAACCATGAGCTAAGAGATGCCACCTTGCTGGAGGCCGGGTCCAACACGAACGTCCTGAGCCTGAAGGTCGACGACCCTGCATCACTTGAGGAGATGAGCACAACCGTCCGTTTGACGTCGTGCACGGTCGTTGGAGGTTCGAGGGATAGCGGCAAGAATAAGTGCACTAAGTCGATGTCCGGCAGAGAATCCTCAACCGTCCGTTTACGCATCATTGCTCGGTGGTTGGACCGCAGCGGGAGAGTGATGTCAACGACGACTTACTGGGACGAGATGGTTGCAATCGACTACAACACGCACCACTTACCATGGAATCTGCGGCAGGCCGACCTTGCCGACCGGGTTCCGCCAGAGGCTCAAGCCGGCGTTTTAGTCGTACAGGTGTCCTCTGTCGCCGGCACTCCCGCTGTCGTGCACGCCGATGGAACCGATTCGGTCGTTACAACAAGCAATTGAGATACAACTGCACCCCATGCCAACGAACCCTTTGCACCTGCCTGTTGCTTGCTACGACACGTCTGGGTGGCAGTTGCCTAAGAGGCACTGCAGATCTCAGAGTTACCGCCTTCTGCAAAATTGCGGCATGAGTACACACTGCTCTTCCAGCTCAAACGTCGTAGGCCTGACGCATGACGTCGGCGAATACTTCGTTCGAAGGAGAGTTGTGCCCAGGGCCTAAATCAAGATCGATCAGAGAAAAGCTTCCGGGAGCATGTTCGTCCATGAACTTCCTCAGAGGGTGCAAATGGTTGTCCCGATGGATCTGATCTCCACGATTCGATGCTGCAAATATTCGAGGGAAACGCCGCTCTACAAGCATACGAGCCATGGCGTTCACTCGAGCTTCTCCTAGAAGCTCTTCGCCTGAATCACTCGGCAAGCCTGTGGCGGCTTCAACCGCCTGAAGATAAAATCTTCGGATGTAGCGACGCAAATCCGTCTGCGGGTCAAAAGCTACGACAGTCGAATCATCCACGTACACTCCTGACGCGATTGCCCCGAAACCGCCACCTGAATTGCCTTGCAAAATTACTCGCTCTACACCAAGGGAATCGCGCAAGCGACTAATTACCTTGCCGATTATCGGGGGCAGTTCTACAGCTTCAGAACCCAGATACCAGCCCAACCTCAGGCTCGGGAGCAGATCGAGCGTCGGATCAGAAATCGCAACTGTGGGCCCTGAGTGTAGAGTCCTCTGGAAGCGATACCGCTGAAAGAACGGGAGTTCGAACCTCGAGCGATCTATCGCACCGTGGAATAAAACGGTCAATAATGGACCCGAATCAGGAGCTACAGCAACCGGAAGCACTAATTCATCGAGATCGAATGTCAACAGAGTCGGTTGCTCAGGCGGATGAATCGTGTCCGGCACGCCTCTGTGCGAGACGATTTGCAATTCACCTACAGGATCGATTGGTCTAGAGTTCGGCCATGAAATAAGACCCCGTCTTGCCACTGCAAAGGGCTTCCTTGCGGAATCAAGCTCTGCTCCCATCAAATCCGCGACCGCCGTATCGACTATTATCGAACTGTTCTCGGCAGGAATCTCCGCGTCGAGATCCTCGGCGACACGAATACGCTCTTCCGCGGTGTTGCTCGCCCAAGCCAGTTCTTTGGCTGACGCAACTCGCTTCATGATCTCAGACCTTGAGAGCACTTCTTCATCTGCGCCCGGGCCACTGTCTTCATCGCCGCCGTCGTCGTCCAAATTCGGGAGCCACCCGACAGGACCTGTAAGCACCTGCTCACGAAGGACTATGATTCGTTGCCGGATTCGCCCCGTTGATACATCAAATCCTACGGCCCCACGCGGCAGTCCGCTTACATTGCTAACTACAGGCTTCTGATCACGAAAACCAGCCGAAATGACTGTCAGGAACCTAAACTTAGTACCTGTGCGCTCCGCGCGGATCTGCGTCGCAGGATCCCGACGACGCCATCCAGTCGCCACCCAACCGACGAGTGGCTCGGTCTCACCGCGGTGAGCAGTTACATATGGGGCAATCCCAAACATCGCTATTACAGCGTTCTTGTTGTCCGAAGTGAGATTCACCCGATTCCCGTCAATCCACGAGTCCACTTCCGGCGACAATTGCCAGCTCTGATATGCGGTAACTTCGCGTTCCGAGTTCACCGTGTCGATGACCACCATGAACTCGCCCTCGGTCGAGTAAACAACCCTTCGTTCTACACGTACGTCTTTGTAACCCTTATCTTCGAATACAAAATCTGCGTACTCCGAAGTGATCGTGTGACGATCTAGCACTACTGGTATGCGCCGATCGTGAAACCGGTCCCTTACGACGAGGACGTTGTGTGCATCTCTACGATTGAAGTGCGCCCTGTCTGCTCCGCCGTCGTACGAGTATTTGCCTGGATCGACCAACCACGGCAATCCGTTCGCATAGAAAGTTAATGAACCCGAGTCGACATGCCCATGAACACGGTCATTTCGGCCGAACAACAGCGAAAAGAACGTCTCTTCGGACATCGGTCGCTCGTGTTCACCCCACCCGCTCCTTCCATAGATGTACCCGGATGAGTAGAGGGCAATAAGTTCGTCCGGCGCCGATCCGCGAGCACCGTTGCTATTCACAAAATCCAAGAAGTCGTTACCACGATCAACGGCTCGAACCACACCGGTGTTGCCGATTGGGACTAACGTCCCATCCGGTTGCGTTGCGTGAGCCAGCTCCAGACCAGTACGGTCCAATAATTTGAAGGGGTCATCCTTTCCGGATTCATTTAAGAACAGGATCTGCTGCGCCTCTCGCCACCATTTGTAGTTATTGAGGTGGTACCCCACTGCCCCTTCTGCGTTAACACCTTCATGGTCATATTGCTCACGAAATAGAGTCAAAGCGCTTTGAACGCCAGCCTCCCGCCAATCCGCTCGGCCGACTACCCAACCAATTGCAACCAGGGCTTCTAGCTGGTGCAGAAGGTGGTTGGAGTGCCCGTGATTTCTTGCGTCGGCCAGCCACTCTCCATGAGCAATCAAGGCCTCCTCGTAGTGCCCCAACCGGCCTGGATCAACGCGATCGACGAGGTCTAAACCAGCAACAAGCGTGCGGGCTCTGATACCGTCAACCATGTCCATCCAGGCACTGTCTGCAGCCGCAGACGGGTCAAGATTACGGTCGATCCACTGCTCTGTGATGTCCAACCAGCGCTGGCCGGCCGCCGCATTTCCGTGCGCTGCTTCACGCCGCAGCGGGTCAATCCACCGAAGCATATTGAGCTGTGCGCGCCAGTTCCGATCAGCAAGCGGGTCTGCGTCCCAATCCACCTGCGACTGAATGCGCTGCTCGGGGTGTGGAGACAATGTCAGCCGACCTTCAAGCAAAAGCTCGACAGTTTGTGCGTCCCTCGAAGAAGGCCTGAACATACTGCCCACAGTCACGCGGCGTGACAGCTCCAGATCGATATTCACCGAGTCGCGCATCTATACGATGTCCTTCACAATGTTGAGTCAACGAACATTCTTACAATTGGCCCCGTCTTCGTTGGCGACGGAATAACCCCACACCTTGCGCGAATCCTCGACGCAGACGCCGCTCGCAGGACCGAGAATCGGGCTTGCGGCTAGCTATGACATTCTAACAAGCGGAAGGACACTCCAGGTCGAATTCGGTGCTGCACCCGAAACCTGCGCGACATTTGATTGGGTTTTACTGAATTCACGGGCCAACAGCTGATCAGACAATATGAAGACCTTGGAAAACGGGGCCCTCGGATGCAACCTTGACCTTATCCATGGTCCCGTGGATCACCCCGGGAACCGCAGCCAGCAAACGACGACTCGATTCCACAGGGTGCCAACATACATAGGAAGGCCCCGCTCATGTTCCAGACTACGAGCATCGGACTCGATGTGCACGCAAAATCTATCCACGCTGCGGTCCTCGACACCACCACCGGTGAACTGACCAGCCAACGCCTGCCTGATGCCACCGACGCCGCTGTCATCGACTTCATCCACACCCACTGCAACGACCCCACCAACGTTCGCGTCGTCTACGAAGCCGGCCCTACCGGCTACCACCTCGCCCGAGCACTGTCTGCGGCAAACATCGATTGCGACATCATCGCGACCTCAAAACTCATCCGCCCGACCGGCGACAAGATCAAGACCGATAAACGCGACGCCGAGTTCCTCGCCCGCGTCGCCGCCGTCGGCGAATACACGACGGTGCGCATCCCCACCATCGAAGAAGAATCCGCCCGCGACCTCGTGCGAGGTCGTGACGACATCCGCCGCGACCTCGTCTCGGCGAAGCACCGGACCTCGAAGCTCCTGCTGCGCCGGGGATACGTCTTCACCGGGAAGACCACCTGGAGCGGTTCCTATACGAGAAGTCCGCGCTGGGGGCCTCGACGGTGCCGGCCCAGGCACCCTAGCCGCGTTCGATGACGCCTATGAAACCGTCCATACGCTCGAACAACGCCGCAAGAAACTCGACCGCCTCATCACCGAAGCCGCGACCACCTCGACCTTCGCTCCGACCGTGGCACGCCTGTCCTGCCTCCGGGGCATCTCGACCTTGTCCGCCTACGCCCTCGCCGTCGAAATCGGGGACTGGACGAGGTTCACTCCCCGCTCGATCGGGGCCTATCTCGGCCTGACGCCATCGGAGCATTCGTCTGGCCAATCTCGCACCCAAGGCGGAATCACGCGAACCGGCAATGCCCACGCTCGTCGCCTCCTCATCGAGTCCGCGTGGCTACACGCCTCTGCCTACAACGTTGGGGCCACATTACGAGCTCGGTGGGAGGCAGTCCCGACCGCAGTCGCGACGCACGCGGACAAAGGCAACCGCCGATTCCACGCCCGCTGGCAGGCAATGAAGGCTCGGAAGAAGAAGGGAACAGTGATCACGGCGGCCGTGGCCAGAGACATCGCTGGATGGTGCCAGGCGCTGGTGACGATGAACGCTTAAGAGGCCATACGATCTCGTGACAGGCCACCACGTGGTGATGCAGCGTGTGCGATGACGACTGGCGATAGGACTGTGAGCCACGATCGCATCGTGATGCTCGAACTCAGACCAGCCACAACGTCGTCGAATCGAAACGTTGTCCTGCGGCGATAAGACCCGCGCATGTTCCCCCGCAAACGGGAGGTGCCCCCTGACTGACCACGTGTCCCTATGGAACACGCAATCACGATGTTGGTGGCCCGTCACGACGAAGCAGCCGTGGCCTTTGGCCAGACCACGGCTGCTTCACCTTGCTCCCTTGACAAAAACCCCTACATATCAGTCCTTAGCGAGCGGGTCTAAGCCTCAGATCGGCTATGATTTTGAACATCGTCAGAAAAGATAGGTGAGCCTATGAGCAGCAAACAACTGGCCCTTGCGTATGCTGCACTTGACCGTTCTCTGAGCAAAGATGAGCTTGCAGTTCGGCTTGAGCATGCAACGCAGCACCTTCAGGATGTCTTCGAACCTCAGCTCGTGGTTCGAACATCCACTTCTGACTCGACTGGGATCATTTCGTGGGACGTCGCGGAGCCAACATGCTCATGGCCACAGTTCAGCACCGACGAATCGTTGGGCAGCGCCGTTTGGCTACATGTTCCGACAATAGCCGGGGCCCCTGTTGACGGTGTTGATGCTACGAAGACGGCCTTCGCAGTGAACAACGGCAAGATAGATGCTCCTGACGTAGGAGCGCCTTTTGCATCAATTTCAATCGACAATTCCGGAGTACTTCGCATCGCCAATGATGTTTTCGGCATGGCTCGTATTTTTCGGTTCGATTTTGACGGCCTGACAGTATGGAGCACTCGATCCGGGCTGGCACACGTGTTTGCAGGAGTGCAACCCAAAGTAAATACCGCAGCCTGGCAGTCCATGGCGACACTGGGATGGTCCGCGCGCGGTCTCTCTCATATGGGCGATGGGCGCCAACTCCCCCCACATAGCCTGACCATCGCGAGACCCTATTCATTGCCGAAGGTGGAATCTAAGCTCGATCAATGGCTGACCAATGCCAATACTGACCCTCCTGCGGAGCTATCCCAGAGCGCGGATGATATGCGTAGGTCTTTGGAAACTGTGAAGCATTGGAAGAGCCGACCAGTAGCAGACCTCAGCGGAGGAAAGGATTCGCGGGTCATTGCCGCAGCAGGAATTCGAGCGAACGCCATACAAGCAGTGCGGACAGTTAGAACTGATCATGGCGAAGTCGAGACCGCCGAACACCTAATGGAGATTATCGGACGTCCGGTAGAGCACCGAATTCAAGACCTTGCCCCGCCAAAGGCAATACAGGGCGGAGTCACACAGCGCCTTGCAGGACAGCACCAATTGTGGGAGGGCTATTATCTCGCCCGCACGGCCTACCGTGCACCGCTACTCAACGGCGTTCGCAGATCTGACAGTGCCAGATTAAACGGTCTCGGCGGTGAAGCCATCCAAGGTGGCTCAATTATGTCAGAAACATGGCGAAATAGAATCATAGAAGGCGGTTTCCCTATTGCTCAGAAGAGACTGGTCGCAATGGCGCGAGGTCCTCTCGGCGCAACCGAGGACTCACGCGAACAAACAGCGGAGACGCTACTCCGATTGGCTGACGAGTCGAGACGACTTGACTGGAGAAGCGCCACGTCGTCAGTCGACTATGTTTACAACTTCGACAAAATGCCCTACTGGTCTAACAATTTTGGGAGCTCGGAAAGTGTGCTCCCATATTACTCTCCGGCAATGCTGAAGCATATTGCACAAACTTTCAATCACTTGCAGCCATATGGAGAAATGCACAGACAACTCCTGAGAGCACTTATTCCCGAATGGGCGGAAGTTCCTTTTTACAAGCCCAGCCAAAAATCGCGAGCCACCATTCATATCTGGGAATTCGAAGATTGGAGTCAAGCGCGTGGCCTCCTCCTCGACAGGATGGAACTCGCTCGTTCGTTCGACACCAATGCGCTCGCGAATATTCTCGACATAGTCGACACCGGTGAAGGCAATGTCCACCACGAGACGGCACTAACTCGTGCTCTTTGGGAGATAACGTTTTACGACCACGTTTCAAACATCGGCGCTCAAGCTCAGCGAGTTAACGACGACCTCGCCCGCCATCGTGGCACCTACATCCTCTGACGGGCGGACGTCACGACTACATCACCGTCTCAGCTCAACGTTGAATCTGGTTTCGATAGAAGCTCTAGTGTCAATTGAGACTTCATACCCTACTGACCATACGGGTTCAAGTTTGCGATCTTGCTGCGACCTCCAACCACGCATGGGATTGGTTTGCCCCCGGACCGGCTCCACCAGACGCCCTTGGCTGTTGACGCTCAACAGCAAAGTGCCATCGGAAGTTTCTCGTGAGAATTCGACTCGCTCACCGGACCGTTCCAACCTAAAATCGCCCGCAACGTTGAACCACAAAGTCCCATTTCGCGTTTCTGGCGACTGTGAGAATACAGAATCCTTCAGAATCAGTTCGACGCCTGGGCGAAAAATGATTCGACGCCTGTGAATGTAGTCGAGGTGATGAACTCGCGCCGACAGGTCGAAAACATCGTTCTCGACAAAACACTTACCGAGCGCGCTTCCATACGGCTGGCGCCTCTTGCGATCTTGATCCACACCGTCCATCATCAGCGTATTGTGTGCTATCGTGCTTTCGACGTATTGACGCTCCGGATCGGCATAATAGAATCCTTCCGCACGCTGCGCCGCATTTGAATCGAGCAGCTGCCCATATCCGTACCTGCCGGAGTCAGTTAAGATCTGCTGCCCATGATCGAACCATACTATGTTGAGATCGTCTGCGTGCTTGTGCGCACGCGAGTGAAACGCCGCGCTGAACGCCAAATAGCTGCTTCGGCCAACAGCCTCTCCATCAGTAGGCTGAGGAGAGCGCACAAAGGCGTAACCTCCGTCAGAAAATACAGCAAGCTCCTTTTCAGGCTTACGACCCTTGGTTGATCCACTCAGAATGTAAGCCGTCTCCGGATCGATCGAATCAGCGTCATCCACGATCATGTCAATTTCCGGGGTATCACCAAGTTGGACCAACTTGCCGTCAGGCTGAACCATCCACCCGAGTGCATTTTCTGCAAGTGTAAGCCGTTTGAGTATCTCTTCGTCTTCAACAAAACCTTCTTCAACAGCAACTCTGAAGGAAGCGAGAAGCATCCGGTGATACGCCGGGGAATGTTCACGATGAATTCCGTCGGAAGTGAACTGAGAAGCCGCCATTTCCAGCAGTCTCGCCTGCCCCTCAGATTCGGCCAATGATGCACCAGGGATCATTTCCGCGTATTTGGCGACGTGGACCTGCGCGGCTGCAGTGTAGAAGCCATGGTTGTTGTGCGAATTGAAAGCTTCATCTCGATGCAACTCCGCAAGGTGCCGCGAAACCGCATCGGCCATAAGGACAGCGTCGTCGCGCGTCTCTACTTCACGCGACGCGCGTAATGCGAGAGCCAGCAAACGTGGCGTTCTCAACGCTAGAGACATGTCGTACCACGCCATCGGGTCAGCTGAATTCCGAACGCAGTGTCGATGGATCCACCGTTTGGCGATATCGAGGCCGGCACGAAGCCATTGCACATCTCCCGTCCGGTCAAATTCTTCGAGCAGGGGGTCCATGAATTCCCAAGCGTGTAACGCGAATCCCCACGAACGATTCTCGCGTCCATAGTCAGCCCAATCTTCAGTTTCGGCGACCTTGATCGGGGCGAAACCCTCGAAAATCCATCCCACGCTCAGGACTTCAGCGGCGGTCTGCCGTGGTGGATTCAAACTGAACCAACCTTGCAGCGCTGGCAGTTCGCACTGAGACAACGCCTCGACAACTTCTCCAGGATTCGTTCCAGTGACCTCAAGTCGAATTTCGGCAGCAACTACTTCGGAAATCGGCCCGGTGTATCCCAGCTGCTGATAGACACGGTAGTACTCATTGACGTTCCTGTCCCACGAACGGTGGTTCCTGACCCATTTGGCGCCGCGCTCGCTGAGTTCAGCTCGCCGTTCTGGAGAGTCGATTAGCCCGACCAAGGTCTGCGCCAAATCTGTAGCCGATCCAGCCGCGAACGAATTCGTCGACTGCGACTGTTCAGCGATCTCCTGGAGCGCGAATACGTCAGAAACAACTACCGTTCTTCCTGTGCTAAATGCTTCGAACGGTTTCAGCGGGGTAACCAAATCTGTCACTTTTGACTTTTTCCGCGGAATCACAAAGAGATCGATGAGGCCGTAATAGTCAAGAATCCTCTCATGGGGAATTCGACCGGTAAAGATCACATTTTTAATCGATCTTGATTCGACCTTCTGCTTCAGTGCATCGAGATAGTCTCCGTCACCAACAAGCAACAGATTGGCTTCGCGCCCCCGAGTGTTCGTCAAGATATCGAAAGCATCTATGAGGGTGTCAATTCCCTCATACTCGACCATTGAAGAAATGTAGCCGATTGTGCTAACACCCGCGACAAGACCGACCTCATCGGCCAATTGTTCATCTTGGATCTGGACCGGAAATTCTTCTGATTCGACAGCGTTAGGGACGATTGAAACTGACGAAGGTGAAATATTTCCCGAATCCAGAATGTGATTGCGCATCACATCGGCCAATGTGAAGACGTGATCTGTCAGACCCCGTGCGAGTTTTTCGGCATCTCGCCTCAATTCATAGGCAGAGGGAAATCCGTAAGTTGCAAACAGATTCTCCTGGTCCCGATCCCAACCTTCAGCGGCCACTGTTCGCGACAACCATGATTCTTCCCAAAATCCCCGCGATTCGTATACGGTCGGTATCCCGTACGCTTTCCCTACGGCGCTTACGATAAGCACATTGAAAAAATCGGAATGGGCGTGCAAGATGCTTGGGCGAAGTCGCCGGACGAGTCCAGCAAATTGCTCTATATTCTCTCTTAACCAGTCATCAAGCAACACTTCAGACCTTGCGCTACCTGGCAACAAGTAGTAATCAATTCCGGAGAGTTGGTAGTCAACGACCTCGTCGGACCGTTCAGAAGTGATGCCAGACTGTCCGACGATAGCTACTGGAAGTCCTTTACGCTTCTGCGCCATCGCAGTGTAGTGGGTGCGAAGCGTGTACCCCGTCTGTGTCTCCGGCAGGACTCGTCCAACCATATGAAGAATCGGCCCTGAAGGATCGTAAGCATTGCCCCCAGGCAGCTCAGGCTGCACAGCTGCAGGCCTTAAGAACACTTCGGCCTCGTGACGAAGCTTGACTCCTGCCTGCTGGTCCGAGTCGCGTTGCGTAAGCTCAAAGACCCGATCGATGGCAAGTATCGCCAGATCCCAATACCCAAGTTTCCGATAGTAGCGATAGAGCAGCCGAAGGTTAGTCAGATTCTGTACTGTCAACAAACCGAAATAGTCGATCAGTGGACGCAGCTTTAAGAACTCGCTACGGGAAACGTAGTCGTCAAAGAGCTGGCTTGCCTGCTCTCTTGACATCAAATCGCGCGGATCTCGACCAAGGCGCACAGCTGACTCAAAAGCTATGCGCAATGTCGTACGTGATACATCCCCGAGACCAGTGACTTTGGACTCAACGTCGTCGAGGAATCCAGCCGGGACCCGCCGCCTAAGGACCTGCAGATCACGCTTCACCGTCCGCAACCTTACGTTGTCTGAGTCGCGACCATCCTCAACTTTCTGTTCCAGCTCCATGGCTCGAGCCTGTGACTCTGCCAGGCGATACTTCAAGTTGCGCAGTTCGGTATGCAAATAGTCTTGACGTTGACTGTACTTACTCCCGAATTTCCAGGCTAGAAGACCAAGCCCAGCGAGAACCGCAACTCCTAGGAGAATAGAGATGAAACTTAGGACCTTCGAACTTTGTACGCCACTTACTATTCCCAACACGAAAGAAATAGCCGCCAGAACGATCATCGGGATGATTACCCAAAGTCTACGACTAGACCTAAGCTGACTCCCTTGTTCGGTCACACCGTTATTCGGGCGGGTCATTCGAAGCCTCCCTCATTTCGTTCAATTCCGATTCTCGCTGGGCTCCCAGCGATTCGTATATATTGCTCAGTTTTGACGCTAAGGACTTCCACTGGCGCCTCTCCTCTACCCACGCACGGCCAGATTCTGCAATACGGCCGCGCAGTTCGGGGTTGTCAAGCAACAGTCGAAGGCCCATTGACAGTGATTCAACATCCCCTTTTTCGAAGAGCACGCCATTAACCCCGTCGGTTACGATTTCGGCAAGCGCGGCAACATTGGACGCAACGACCGCCTTTTTCATGGCCATCGCCTCAAAGGGCTTGAGCGGTGAGACGATTTCACAAACCGGAAGTGGCAAGCGCGGAAAGGGAGCAATGTCAATAAGCGAATAGTATCTTTCAACGTCGCCGTGTGGTACGCGGCCAACAAACTTGAAATACCGTCCAACTTCGGCCTGTTCGACCAAACGAACCAAGTCTGATGTTGCCGCACCGTCTCCGACAATCAACATGACGAAGTCGTCTCGCTCTTTGGCAAGCGTAGAAGCCGCTTCGACAAGCAGACTTAGTCCCTCATAGTCAACTATCGATCCTACGTACCCGATCACGGTGCGATTGCCTATATTCAGATGTTCCGCGAGATCCTGATCCCGGACCATAGGCTGGAACCTTAAAGTGTCAACCCCATTCGGAACCACAGCAATCTTCGATTCATCAACGCCTCGTCTTACAAGTTCAGCTTTGAGTGCATCTGTAATGGCCACCACCCGTGTTGCATTCTTGGCTGCGTCAGTCTCCAATCGGGCAGTCGATCTGAATTCCTGCCCGTTTGCCCAAATCGGATCCCTCGAACCGCGCGTTATTTCCCATAGACCTCTGACTTCGTATATAGATGGGATTCCAAGAATGCGGGCGGCTGTCACTGCAGCCAAACCGTTTAGGTGATTGGATGCGGCGTGTACGATGGCCGGTTGCTCGATCGCCAGGCGCTCCACCAGCCGCTGAACGTAGGAATCCACGTACTGTGCCACAGGCCGCTTGTGCACCACCTCAGGATAAGGACTGAGCCGCAAGTAGGGTACTCCGCCAACGTGCTCGATCGGGTCCAGGGTTCCCACGTCGGTCCACCCCGGCATATCGTGCGGATACCCGATACGTGTCACACCGAAAGCATTCCACCCTTGGCCTCGTAGCTCTTTGAGTAGACCGTGTGTGCGTGTGGCATACCCTGCCGAATGATAGGGCAAGGAGTTATAAGCAAGATATGCAATTTTGTCTCGCGCGGGGACAATGTCAATATGAGAGGTAATAGGCGGAAAGTTGTAGCCATCCAGCATCAGCTCGTAAGATGCGTCGCCGGCTTCCGCAGGCAGCCACTGTGTAATCCATTGATCATCTGGCCTCGCGCGGAGATACTGCTCAATCATCTCAGTCAAAGTACTTTGACTGTTTGTGGCCCGTACTCGGACGCGCCGGATTGACCGCCTAAGACTATCCGCAGGAATCTCGCTTGCCGACACTTCACGGAGCAGCCGGAGAGCGGTATTCACGTCATCGAACACGATCGCAGTCCTGAGTTCAACCGCGATCGAATTCTTCTCGTCCGTGTGCTCGTGCGCAGGCGACTCTCGCCTGCGATAGTTACTCACAACACTTGCGGCGACCCCTTCAGAGCATTCTTCAACAATAGCTATTGCAGCATCGATGCGATAAGGAATTGAATAATCCAGTGAGTCAAGATATCGGTGCGGTCGAGCTTCTAATGCTCTCGGCAGTCTCGACAGAATACAGCTGACAATGTCGGTGTCATCTTGCGAATCGGCAATGGCGATGAATTGTTCAAGCGCAACGAAATTGCCAGGATCGATTTCAACTGCATTCGTATACGCGAGGTAGGCCGCCTCAGCGTTGCCAAGCTCCTGAAGCCGCTGGCCGAACGACATCCACAGGAGACTGTCCATGGGATATTTTCGTAACCCACCACGGAGCATTCGAAGCGCTCTCGCCTTGTCACCTTCTCTCCAAATCTTTGTCGCATCGCACCGGAGACTTGATGCTGAATCATACAAAGACTTTGCCTCGCACGATTCTTCGTCCGTCTGCTCCGAGGGCGAGGTGGAGATGCCAACTAGTCGACTGGATTCAATTTCGGTTTCCGCCTCGTGCCGTACCACTGGCAGAAGCGCTTTGGCGCTTCGGTAACGTAAACGCCAAATCGCCTTCCGGAGTCCGATAAAGTAGGAGTGCTTCATCCCTCTGACTTTCCCAATTGCACAAGCAAGTCTTTGACAATCGAATTGTAGTCCTGATCTCGATAGTGAAAGGGTTCCGGTCCCCATCGATGTTCTCTTCCGATTCTCACCTCATGGCTTTGTCGGGAGACAGCACGGGCGACAATAGAATGAACCGTCTTACGGTACCGGGTGTAGAGTCGATTTGATTCCGCTGCGCGATCTGCAAACAGTTCGGCCTCGGTGGCTTTGACGTTTTTCAACCGGGTCCAGCTCTCATGTGCACCAGCTCCATTTATCAGACTTCGAGTAGCGTCTCGCGCTCCACGCTTCACTCGGCGAAGGCGGCGGCCCAAGAGACCCACCATGTCACCTTGTGGGTGGTTTGCACCCTCCAAAGCTCCGGCCCATTCAATGTCGAGGAACACTGTTTTGTCGGCTAGGCCTGCAGTAGCGAGGGAAGCAAAGAGAGAATTGAACCCCCGGACCCAATGCGAATAATGCTCGTCAGTACCGAACTCGACTAAATGTGCTCCGGATTTCGTGGCCAGTTCGCGGACTCCGCATGCTTCGGCCTCCATCGAGTTCGTTACTCTTGTGCCGTCGGTAAACTGCCAGAAACCTCTACGTTCGTCTACTAAGTCTAAGAGGACAACATCGATGTCCTCGGCCCGATCAACTATTCGTTTGGCCCCAGAACCTTCCAGATCGCTAGCCACCATACGCTTTTGAAATTCCGAGCTAAGAACGCCCAGATCAAGATCCGGCTGACGACGTGGAAGACTGAGACTAGTGACTGATTGGCGGGCGACGTATTCAACGACGTTAGAGTTAGGAATAAATTCGCATGTGTCACGGCTAACGCACGAACCGAAGATTGCAATTCTCATTGCCCTGAGTCCTGTTGGACTGAGGATTGAGTCTCCTGCTGACGAATGCGTTGACGTTCCTCATACCGCTCATCAGCGATCTTTCGCGCACGAGAGGCGAGTCGTCGTCCCGTGAAGTCCTCGGAAGCGGCAATCGCAGAAGCACGGTCATCCGGATTTGCGGCTCTTAGCACGACCCGTTTCTTACTGGGGTTCAGTCGCAACGGCGGGGCATCTGTGATTCTTGGGGCGCTTACTGCCTGAGAGGCAGGTTTGGGCAACGCTGGGAACTTGGCCTTCGGCAACTCAGCGTCGAAAGATTTCGGCCAGACCTGTTCTTCGGCAGCAGCCAGCATCGGAGTCGGAGTCTCTTCGACTTCTTCGAGCGTGTCCTGTCGCTTCACATGGCGTGCCGGAGCCGCCTTCTTCTTGGACGGGCGCGCTGCATGGCGCGGGATAGGGTTCTTGATGAGTTCGGGTTCGAGGATATTGATCTCCTCTTTGACCGCGTTGCCCACCACATCGGCGAGGAGCTTGTCGGCGATATCTTCCTTGCGCTTCGCCACATTCCACGCCCACCACCGGTACTTCTCTGCAACAGCCTCGGCGGGGCCATTCATGAGGATCTCACCTCGGTGCATCCACACTGCACGGGTGCACAGCTCCTGGATCACCTTGGCAGCGTGGTTGACGAGCAACACCGTTCCCGCTTCAGCCAGAAGTTCATCCATCGCACGTTCGCTGCGCTCAGCGAAGGTCGCGTCACCTGTCGAAAGGGCTTCGTCGATGAGCAGAATCTTCGGGCGTGCAGCTAATGCGATGGCAAATCTGAGCCTGGCACCCATGCCCGACGAGTAGGTTCCCATCGGCCTGTGGATCGCCGAACCCAATGCCGAAAGCTCAACGACGTAATCGAAGGCTTCGGCTGCCTCTTCGGGAGACAATCCCATTGCCAGACATCCGAGGCGCACGTTCTCACTGCCGGACAGCGCCGGTTGCAGCGCAGCGCTGACACCGAGCAGAAGCGGCTGATAGCGGACGAGGATTCGGCCGCGGTCCGGTTGCTCGACGCCGGCGACATTGCGCAGGAATGTGGATTTTCCGGAGCCGTTGGCTCCGACGATTCCCACCATCTCTCCTTCACGGGCGACGAAGTTGACTCCGCGCAGTGCTCGTACGGTGGTCTGCCCTTGCCTCCCGACGATCTTGTTCGTCAGGCGTCGGACTCCAGTTGCCTTGCTGCCCGGATCATTGGTGTTGACGGTGTACCGGACCTGGACGTTCTCCGCGATGATATTGGGTTCCTCGACCTCAGAGTCGGCCATAGTTCTCCTCCCCTCTCCAGAAGAACAGGAATCCGACGATGAGAAGACCAAAGGCCCAAACCGTGCCGACGATCCACATCTTCGGATCCGAATCGACTCCGTATAGAAGCGAGTTGCGCACCAATGTCAGGTAGGCGTGCATTGGGTTGTACTGCATGGCTTCCAAGAGTGCCGGATGCTTTTCCAGGCGGTCTTCGATAGAGAAGAAGACGCCGGAACCGTACAGCCAAAAACGACTGACGATCGACATGAAGTTCGTGAGATCTGGGATCTTGTGTCCAAGACGAGCTAGGAAGCATGCCAGACCGACGTTGAATACCGTCTGCAGGATCACCACCGGGATCACCAGAACGATTCTCCACGTGATCTCTTCCAGCGGAGGGACAACAGCGAGGACGATCACCATGACCAGCAGCGTTGGCATGAAGTCAAGGAAATTCCGGACCACGGTCGAAATCGGAAGCGCGGCACGCGGGAACTGGAATCCCTTGATCATCGACGCGCCCGCGCGGATCGCTCCGGTTCCGCCGGTCATGCATTTACCTGTGTAACCGAAGAAGAATACGCCGACGACAAGAAACCCGAGGAAGTTGTGAATACCTCGTGAGGTCCCCAAGATGTAACCGAAGATGAACCAGAAGGCGAGCACCGAAAGCAGTGGATTGAGGAACAGCCAGCCGTAACCGAGTATGTTCTTCCGCGTCGAGCTCGACATCTTGGCTCGGGACTCGGCGATGATGAAGTGCCGGCGGTTCCACAGCGCGGCGAGGTAGCTGCTCAGACTCGTCCGCCGACCGACAGGTACGAGGCCTTCGCTGGAAACGGACGGGATCGAATTCAGCCCGAGGGGGTTCGTCGTCTCACTCATCGCGCATCACTCCCCACGAGTTGAGAATAGACCTGCCCATATCGTCGTCCGATTTCCTTCCACCTGCGAGTTGCAAGAACGTGTGCTCGTCCATTGTCTCCGAATCTGGCTCTCGCGGTGTCATCGGAGGCGATCTCGGACAGCAGTTCCGCGAGTTTCTGCGGGTCCTCCGGCGGTGTCACCAAGCCAGCGTTGTCCGGAACCAGTTCACGCAGTGCCGGCAGGTCGGATATGACCACGGGTCGTGCAAGGCCCATCGCTTCGATCGGTTTGATCGGAGTGACCAAACGGCAGACCGGTTCGTCCTTGCGCGGCACGACGATGGCATCGAGCGCAAGCTGGTACTCAATTGCCTGAGCTTGGGAGATCCGTCCGGTGAAGACTGTATTCTCTCCCAGTACCGCGGCGCGTTCCCGCAGTTCCGGCAGGGCGACACCGTCGCCGGCGATGAGGAGACGCAGGTCCGCGCCCTGGCTCCGGGCCAGAATGACGGCGTCGACGAGGTCGTCGAGGCCCTCATAGCCGACGATCGACGCCGCGGTTCCTACCCAGATTCCGTCCTCGGGCAGGCCGAGGCTTCTTCTCACATCGGCCGGAGCACGGGTGACATCGGTGTCGACGACGGCTTCGGAGACCGAATTCGGGATGAGGGTGATGGTGTCTGCCGGAACTCCCCCTGCGATCAGGTGCTCACGCATCGTCTCGCCCAAGGTGATAACCGCGTCTGCCGCCATTGCGACTTCGATTTCCTTGGCGCGCATGAGGGAGAAGCGCTGACTGTCCCGACGTGCGGAACGCTCTTCCGGACAGCTTCCTGCAGCCGCCCATGTCTCTTCCAAGACACCGCGGACTTCATAGACCCACGGCAGGCCCGCCGCTGCCGCGGCCGCACCGACAGCCAGGCCGTTGACGTAGTGCGTTGTCGTATGAAGGATCTGTGCTCCACGTCGATGCGCTTCAGAGGCGATGTGATTTGCCTGCTCACTCAGCCGTCCGGAAGGTGTGGGACGCGGTCTCAGCGGCACGTCTCGGATGTACTCGACGCCGTCGACGACCTCAGCCGGTCCCCGACTCAGCCGTCCGACGGTCACGGGATACGACGGGCGTGTGATAGCAGCCACTTGATGGCCCGCGTCCCGCAGCGTAGTGAGGATGGCATGGGACCGGTACGCATAACCGGAGCGGGTATGCGGCAGGGAGTTCGTCAGCACATGCAGCGCCGTCGGATGCTGACCTCGGTCACGTTCCGCATTGCCGCGTGCCCGACGAGCCGTGATGTAGCTGGAGACCTCAGGCCACCATTGCGGCTGCAGACTCTGTCGCTCATCGATGAGTCGTGTCCGCCGTGCGCCGTCAGGCAGAACTGCGATGGCTTCGTCGATGTGTCCCTTGGTCCACTCGATACGTGAGCTCAGTGCGCGGGCGCCGGGAACTGCAGCTGCGATCGACTCGGCTTCGTCGAGAAGCCCCAGATTGAGTGCGATCTCGCCGAGTAGGCGTGACGGCGACTGAGAGTCGGCGACCAATGACTTCGCCGCCGTCTCTTCTCCGAGCAGCCATGCAGAAGCCGCTCGACTGGCGTCACCCGGCAGGCGTCCGAGTGCATGTCCGACGAAACGCGAGGCGGGGCCCGGCAGGCGACGTGCCAGCTGCATTCCGAAGAACACGCGGTCGTCATTGATATGCCCGGCCGTGGTCAGGGTAACGTTCGTCAGCTGTCGGGAGAGGAAGCGCAGGTTCACGACACCACCTGCTCGAGGACGCGTTCGTACGTGCGCCCCATTGCGGCTGCCGAAGCATGTCGAATCACCCAGTCGCGAGGGTTCAGGCCTGCGGGCGGATTCAGTCCGAATTCCTCACCGGCTTCGACTCGTGATCGCATCCGCGTCATTGCCGCCGCCACTGACTCGGTGTCTCCGGGGACCGCAACTTCTCCTGCCGCGGTGCCCGTGATAATGTCGGCGGCCTCACCGGCGACGACGCCGAGGACTGGAATTCGACGAGCCATCAGAGAGTATAGCTTCGACGGAACAGTGCATTCGTAGGAGTCGAGGCGGCTGAGGCTGACCAGCCCGGCGTCTGCCCACTCCCAATGGGCCGCGAGTTCGGCGCCTGCGATCTGGGGATGGAACTCCACCGGCACCCCATTCGTGGCAGCGACGGCCTTGAGTTCGACCGTATCGACGCCGCCGCCGACGATGCGCAGTCGCACACCCCCGGTGCGGGCCAGCGCACGAATCGAAGTGCTGAGGTCCTGGGAGCGACCGACAGTGCCCACATACAGCAGGTTGAGCCCAGTGTGGTCAGCCGCAGTCCTGTCGAGGACTCCGTCACCGGCGGCACCCGTCTCCTCCGCGGGACGGATGAGGGGAATCGCTCCCGTCGCAGTCAGCCCGGATGCGCCTTCCAACTCCGCGGGTGAGACTCCACTGCGGACGACCTCTGCGGTCACCCCACGCTGTTCCAAGCGACGTTTGAAACCCTCCGTGGTGACGACGACGACCGCCGCACGCCGTTGAGCACGAGTGAGCAGGTCCGGCAGAAGCCGATGTTCGAGGCGATGCGTCAGCATCCCGGGCAGGTACTTCCCCAGGGCCCCCGTCACCAGGTTCATCTCCGAAATGAGGTCCGGCCACGCATCGCGGACTTCAGCGATATGCGGCACCCGCAGCAGTCGCGACAAGGTGTCACCTGCCAACAGGAACGGCAGTGCCGGGGTCGTGGAGACGATGACATCGGGACGCATTCTGCCCCGCAGCCGGTCGACGACCGCCGACATCGCGCCCGTCGCCGACACCGTCTGGTCGAGCAGCTGACGGGCCATCGACGATCCGCTGTGCAGGTACGGCACGCGCAGGATCCGCTCACCGTCGATGCCGG
>Ga0079226_10001044_pt1 | contig 20996 bp, 16 predicted proteins | sample Poulit2014_FD_76345 | JGI IMG/M metagenome (GOLD analysis project Ga0079226, IMG submission 76345) | Agricultural soil microbial communities from Georgia to study Nitrogen management - Poultry litter 2014 | ecosystem: Environmental > Terrestrial > Soil > Agricultural land | place: USA: Georgia... | reverse complement strand
GGTCCCTTGTCGAATGGAGGTTGCGATCAGGTTGAGGCGCACTCCGGATACGCGAAGACCCCCGCCGGGGCGGGGGTCTTGCTGGTGGCTCCGACCGGCGTCGATCCGGTGACCTTTCGATTTAGAGATCGCCGCTTTCGGGGGTTTCTGCGGGATGCCATGATCTTCGATCACTGCTGGTCAGAGGTCGAATCCGATGTCAGGCTCTTCTGCGCTCTGTCGCTGAATCTGCGGAGTAGATGCGGGATCCTGGAGCAGTCCCAGCCAGGTTCGAGCTCGTCCGAGATCGGAAGGTGCGGCTCGAAGGTGTGACGACGCAGCCGATGTCGGCGGCGGTGGAGCCTCGAAGGCGGCACTGAATGAGTCGGCCCATGGATGCAGTCTCGCAGAGCATCGGGGGCGAGTCGGTGAGTGAAGGCCGTGGCGGGCCCATCGATGAGCTGCCCCGACGTCGTGTCACACCTCACCGGTAGTATCGAGTCAACTCACAATTTTGTCTCGTCAATCAGGAGAATTCTCGATCGTGTCAGCTCTGTCAGGCTTCGTCTGGAGTGTCGCAGACACTCTTCGTGGTCCGTACTCCGAATCCGAGTACGGCTCAGTCATTCTTCCCTTCACAGTGCTTCGTCGACTCGAATGCGTCATGGCCCCGCATCGAGACGTGATGGCGGAGATCGTCGCCAGCTACGAAGGGGAGCAGCAGCGACGCACTCACCTGAAGCTGAAGACCCGGACGACCGACAATCCGGGCCTGTCGTTCTGGACGACGAGCAGTTACACGTTGAAGAAGGCGCTCCAAGATCCCGACAACCTCGCGGAAAACCTCATCGACTACGTCGGCGGGTTCTCGACGAACCTCGACGTGTTCAAGTCCTTCGACTTCGAGAACATCATCCGCACACTCGACAACCGCGAACGACTGTCGCAGGTGACCCAGCACTTCGAGGGCATCGACCTGTCACCGGACGCGGTCTCGAACGCCGACATGGGCGACCTGTTCGAGAACCTCATCTACCGCTTTGCCGAGTCGGCCAACGAGGGCGCAGGTCAGTTCTACACGCCTCGCGACGTCGTCCGCCTCCTGGTCGACCTCGTCTACGCCGACGACGCCGATGCTCTTCGTGGCCGCGGCACGGTCCGATCAATCTACGACCCGGCCGTCGGCACCGGCGGGATGCTCAGTGTAGCCGACGAGCACCTGCGCAGCTTCAGTCCGGACGCGTCGACGGCACTGTACGGGCAGGAGATCAACAAGCGCACCTACGCGATCTGCAAGGCCGACCTGCTCATCACCGGTCAGGACCCGACCAACGTGCGTCAGGGCGACACGCTCACTGTCGACCGATTCGAGGACCGCCAGTTCGACTACGTTCTGTCGAACCCTCCATTCGGCACCGATTGGAAAGCCGTAGAGTCACAGGTGAAGGCCGAGCACGCTCGCGGCGGCCAGGGGCGCTTCGCACCGGGGCTTCCTTCTGTGGGGGATGCGGCTATGCTGTTTCTTTTGCATGTTGCTTCGAAGATGCGTGATGTTGACGAAACTGGACGCGGCGGCAAGGCCGGCATCGTCCTGAACGGCTCGCCCCTGTTCAACGGCGGAGCGGGCTCTGGTCCGTCGGAGATCCGCGGCTACATGCTGGAGAACGACCTCGTCGAGGCGATCGTCGCTCTGCCCAACGACATGTTCTATAACACCGGCATCGCGACGTACCTGTGGATCCTGTCGAACGCGAAGCCCGCGGACCGCAAGGACACGGTCCAGCTTATTGACGCGACCAAGCTCGGCACGAAGCTGCGCAAGTCGATCGGGTCGAAGAGGATGGAGATCCCGGACGCGCACCGCGACGCCGTCGTCCGCGCCTTCACCGGCACTTTGAGCGAGGATGACGTCGAGGTCCCGGTGAAGATGTTCAACAAGCGAGACTTCGCGTACTGGACGGTCACGATCGAACGCCCGCTGCAACTGCGGTTCCAGTGCACGCCCGAGGCGATCAGCGCCGTGGCGGAGCAGAAGACGCTGGCGAAGATCGACGATCTGACTGCCGCTCTCGAAGAGTTCGGCGACGAGGTGTACCTCAACAGGGAGAAGTTCGACAAAGAGCTCGGCCGCCATCTTGGCGACCACGGTGTTCGTCTCACGCCGGCACAGCGCAAGAAGCTGTGGCAGACGATCGGCGTCCACGATGACGCCGCCGACTACTGCCGCGTACAGTCGGGCAAGAACAAGGGCGACTTTGAGCCGGACCCTGCATTGCGCGACACCGAGAACGTCCCGTTCGGCTGGGGAGACCACCCGAAGACCCACGAGGCGGTCGAGGAGACCGCGCAGGCCTACTTCGACGCCGAAGTGAAACCGCACGTCGCCGATGCGTGGATCGATTGGGACAAGACCAAGACCGGCTACGAGATTCCATTTACCAGGCATTTCTACGAGTATGTGCCGCCTCGGCCGCTCGAGGAGATCGATGCGGATCTCGAGCGCGTCGTCGGCGAGATCATGGGGCTATTGCGGGAGGTGGAACGATGAGTGCTGTGACCTCGCCTACGGCTTGGATCGATCCGGCACCTTCTCAGTGGACAGTTGCCCCACTAGGTACTCACTTCGACGAACGTAGTGAGACGGTTAGTGATGCAGAGTTCCAGCCGCTATCGGTGACACGAAATGGTGTTGTACCCCAACTTGAACACGTGGCGAAGACAGACAATAACGCTAATCGCAAGCTCGTTCGCACAGGCGACTTCGCGATTAACTCGCGTTCCGATCGCAAGGGATCTGCCGGCCTATCTGAATTCGATGGCAGTGTTTCGGTTGTCTACACCGTGTTGACGCCAAGGCCCTCGATCGACGGCCGATTCGCTCATCACCTACTTCGTAGCACTGCGTTTCAGGAGGAGTTCTATCGCTGGGGAAGTGGAATTGTGGAGGACCTTTGGTCGACACGATACTCGGCCATGAAACGGATCCCACTTGCCATCCCCCCACTCGACGAGCAGCGCGCCATCGCCGACTATCTGGACCAGGAGACGGCCCAGATTGACGCGCTCGTGGCGAAGCAAGAGGAGTTCATTGGGCTGCTGCACGAGCGGCGACGCGCTGTGATTGAACATGTTCTCTCTAAGATCGAAGGCTGTCGGGCCGCTCTTCGGCATTTCAGTGTTTTGGTCGCAGGCAGTGGGTTCCCTGTGGACTTACAGGGGCAGGCAGATCTGGAGCTTCCATTCTTCAAAGTAGCCAATCTGAAGAGCGCCGATCGAGACGGTGTGCTTGTTAGCTCTGAACACACTATCTCCCGAAGTACGGCAAAGGCACTACGTGCGACAGTCATTCCCGAGGGGTCGCTGATTTTCGCGAAGGTGGGCGCGGCGCTGTTGCTCGGCCGAGTCGGTGCACTGCCCCGTGACGGATGCATTGATAACAACATGTCGGCGCTTATTTTTGACGAGTCTATCGACTTGAAGTTTGCACGCTATTTGATGCTTACGTTTGATTTTCGTGAGTTTGTGCTACCAGGCCCTGTACCTTCGTTAGACATGGACGGATTGCGGGAGTTCAAAATCCCTGTGCTGTCTTTTGATCGCCAGAGAGCGGTTGCTGATTCACTTGACGAAGAGACTTCCCGCATCGACGCCCTCATCGCCAAAGCCGAAGAGCACATCGCCCTGGCTAAGGAGCGTCGCGCGGCGTTGATCACCGCGGCGGTGACGGGGCAGTTCGACGTACGTACAGCACGAAAGGCTGGATGAAGACAATGGCGTCACCAGACGGTACGCGCGAGGAAGCACTTGAAGTCGAGATCGCCGAATACCTTGATGAACACGGCTGGCTCTATAGCCCGAACGAAGACGGCTACGACGCTGAGCGGGCAATCTGGCCCGATGACGTGTTCTGGTGGCTGGGCGAGACGCAGCCGGATGAGTACGCGAAGGTCGTTCGTGTGGGCACGGGGGCCGAGCAGGCTGACCGTGAAGCGCTGTTGTCGACGCTCGTCACCAGGCTGGACACTCCGATGAGTTCGGGCGGCGGGACGCTCAATGTGCTGCGCCGGAAGTTTTCACACACCCGTGGGGCGACTGCTCATTTCCGGATGTGTCAATTCAAGCCGGCAACGACGCTGAACAAGACAGTGACCGAGCAGTACGAGAAGGTGCGGCTGCGTGTGGCTCGGCAGGTGTACTTCTCGCCGAAGCGAGGCGACAAACGGTCGATCGACCTCGTCTTCTTCGTCAACGGCCTGCCCGTGGCCACGTGTGAGCTGAAGTCGTTCTTCAAGCAGCAGTGGCGCACTGCCGTCACGCAGTACCGGAAAGATCGTGACCCGTCCGGTCAGCCATTGCTCGGTTTCGGCACGCGCGCGCTGGTGCACTTCGCCGTCGATGACGACCAGGTGCACATGACGACGAAGCTCGCGGGGGAGAAGACGTACTTCCTGCCGTTCAATCGCGGACATGACGACACCGGCGCTGCGGGGAATCCTGCCAATCCGTCGGGACCTGCCACGTCGTATCTGTGGGAAGAGGTGCTGCAGCGGGAGAACTTCCTCTCCGTCCTCGGCTCGCAGATGTTTCTGAAGACTGATGTGGACGAGGACCCGGCGACGGGGAAGATCAAGCGATCGATGGCGTTGATGTTCCCCCGCTACCATCAGTGGCGTGCGGTGAAGAAGCTCGTCGACACGATCGGCAACGAGGGCCCGGGGCGCAGGTACCTCATCGAGCACTCTGCCGGGTCGGGGAAGACGAACACGATCGCCTGGACAGCCCATCGCCTCGCGCGCCTGCACGACAAGTCGAACGAGAAGGTGTTCGACAAGGTCATCATCGTCTCCGACCGCCGCGTCCTCGATGCCCAGCTGCAGCAGGCCGTCGAGCAGGTCGACGACACTGGCGGCAGCGTCGCGGTCATCGATTCAGCGGCTGTGCGCCGGTCCGGGGGCTCGAAGTCTCGGGCGCTACTGGACGCATTGACCGGTTCCTCGCTGATCATCGTCGTGACGCTGCAGACATTCCCATTCGTCAAAAACCTGTTGGAAACAACGCTCGGTACGAAGAACTTCGCGGTGATCGTCGATGAGGCTCATACCTCTCAGTCGGGCAAGACTGCGGCGGAGCTGAAGAAGGTGCTCACGGAGGGCGGCGAGGTTGCTGATGATGAGGGCGAGCTCGACGGGCAGGACGTGATCAACCAGCTCGTCGAGGCCGACGCCGACCGTGAGCGCCAGATCGCCTTGGAGACGGCGGCGCGTGCAGGGGCCAGGAACGTGTCCTTGCTGGCGTTCACTGCGACGCCGAAGGCGAAGACGAAGCAACTCTTCGGCCGTCCCGGTGACGACGGTAAGCCGATCTCGTTCGATGTGTACCCGATGCGCCAGGCGATCGAGGAGGGCTTCATTCTCGACGTCCTGCGCGGCTACCAGACGTACAAGACCGCTTTCGAGATCGAGCAGCACGGCCAGTCCGGCATCGCGACAGGCATCGGCCCCGAGGACGACATGCTTGTGGATCCGAAGACTGCGACGCGGAAGATCATGCGGTTCGCGAAACTGCATCCGACGAACATCGGCCAGAAGGTCGAGATCATCGTCGAGCACTTCCGTGCCAACGTCGCGCACCTGCTGGAGGGGCATGCGAAGGCGATGGTCGTCACCGACTCTCGCCAGGCTGCACTGCGGTACAAGATCGAGACCGACAAGTACCTTAAGCAGCGCGGGTACGCGTACCAGTCGATTGTCGCGTTCAGCGGCAAGCTGAGCGACGAGGACTACGGCATCGAAGATGCGACCGAGGCCTCGATGAACCCGGGCATCGGGTCCGACCTCGCGCGCGAGTTCCGACGTCCTGAGTACCGGCTGATGATCGTCGCCGACAAGTTCCAGACCGGCTTCGACCAGCCGCTGCTGTGCGCGATGTATGTCGATAAGAAGCTGCCGGACGTGCACGCCGTGCAGACACTGTCGCGTTTGAACCGCACGTACCGGTCGCCGTCGGGGGAGATGAAGGACCGCACGTTCGTCCTCGACTTCGTCAACGATCCAGATGAGATCCTTGAGGCGTTCTTGACGTACTATCTCGAGGCGCACGTTGAGAAGGAGACCGACCCGAACCTCGTCCACCAGTTGGCGACGAAGCTCGCTCAGGCGCGGATCTACACGTCCAAAGATGTCGAGCGCTATGCAGAGGCTTGGTGGGCGAAGAAGCAGTCTCATGCCGCACTGGCCGCGGCCGTGACGCCGGCGCGCGACGAGTTCGTCGCCCGGTGGAACGACGCACAGACCGGCGAGGACAGTGAAGCACTCGACGAGTTGCGCACGTTTCGGAAGGACTGCGGCTCGTACGTGAGACTGTATGACTTCATGTCGCAGGTCGTCGACTATGGCACGAGTGGTTTGGAGAAGCTCGCCGAGTTCCTGCGCCAGCTCGTGCGGCTGTTGACGATCGACGGGGCCGATGCGGACGTGGACGTGTCGGGCTTGGAGATGCGCAGGGTCCGACAGATCGACCAAGGCAGTGCCGACATTGCGCTGTCCGGTGATCAGGAGACGCCCGGCTTGCAGGGCATCACAGGTATCGGAACGCGAGTGGCACACCAGGATCCGCAGCAGGCGCTGCTGTCGGAGGTGGTCTCGAAGATCAACGAGCTGTTCGGGTCCGAGTTCGCCGACCCGCAGATCGAGGGCTTCGTCCGCGCCGCGGCCGGCATGGCCGAGGAAGATCCGCGCATCGCCGACCAGATCGACCACAACGCTGTCGACCAGTTCATGGCGTCACCGGAGTTGCGCGAGACGCTCACCGATGCTGCGGTGCTCAACGAGGGGGCGTTCGGCAAGCTGACGGGTGCGCTTACCGGTGAGAGCGACCGCGCTGATGAGTTCATCCGTCTGATCGGGCAGTACCTTTACCAGTCGCGCAGGTTGCGAATGGATGATACCCGCGACGACGAAGACGGCGACCGCCCGGACGGGAGCGAGTGAATCTGATGTCAAAGCAGAAGAACTCTCCGCATCCTGCACTCGAGTACGTGCTGGGAAACCTCAGCGAAGATGAGTCTTCGCCGGGTGACAAACGCGCTAGCGCCACGGGCGTATACACCACGAGCCTTTCGCTGGCCCGCGCGCTCTCCGTCGGCTGTCTGGCTCGTCTCGACTCAGCCAGCTCCGCCGTCAACATCTGGGACCCGACGGCGGGCTCCGGGTTCGCAGGATCCGTCCTCGTCAGCGCTCTTCAATCGGCAGGTGTGCAGACGACCTACCGTGGACAAGAGATCAACGAGGCCGCGGCAGCCGCCAGTCAAGCGCGATTTCAAACGGACCCCGCTGCCGAGATCGCCCGCGGAGACACTTTGGCTTATGACGCATTCCCAGGCTTCGCCGCCGACCTGGTGATAGTCGATCCTCCGTGGGGCATGAGCTGGGCGGGTTCATCCACTGAGGTCAATGCTCGACAGAACGATGGGGCGTTCTCTTTCGGTCTCCCACAGCATTCGGACGGCATCTGGTTGTTTATCTCGCTTGCCCTCGAGAAGCTGCGCCCCAGCTCCGAGGGCGGAGGTCGCGTCGCTGCTGTAGTTAATCCCAGCACACTTTCCAGTAGTGGAGCTAGCGGTGCTGTCAGGCAGAGAATCGTTGAAGCCGGCCTGCTCGAATCGGTGACCCGCCTGCCAGATGGACTGGCACCGGACACCAATATCCCTTTGTACCTCGTCACTTTCAGCAACCGGCCAAAGGATATGAGTCGGGGCAAAGCGATGATCGCCGATCTGCAGACAGAGTTCACGACCGAGGGCGGCCGCCGCACGATGCCGGTCAATGCCTTTCGGGAACTCGAAACTGGGCTGAGATCCGGGAAGCCAGGGCCCCGTAACCGCATTATCACCGTCCGTCATTTCACGCGACGAGACGGGATTCTTGCTCGGACGGTGAACGACGGAATGCAGTTGTCATGGCGGGTGACGACGTATGCGGACACGCCGATCGACAGTCATTTCGTGGAGTCCCGCTACGGCCAGGCCTCAGGAGTGTCCGTCGTCGATGCCGCACGAGAAACCGTCGACCTCGACCCGAGCCGAATCTTTGGAGACGACTCACGCGACCTGATTAAGGGCATCGAGGCGACAGGTTGGCGGGCACGACGCCTGAGTAGCTTGATCGCAACCGAACCAGTCTCCGTAAAGGCAACGGGAGATACATTCCCCGACGGGCAACTGTTCATCCCGACAAATCGAGAGGGCAAGGTAGCAACAGCGTCGTCTGCCACCGGTTCAGGTGGTCGGGTCCTCTCGATCCTGCTGGACGCCGAGGCGTTGGAACCGAGCTTCTTGGCGGCCTGGCTCAACTCGGAGCACGGAGTCACCAGTCGCCGGAGAGCCATCGAGGCCAGCAGTACTGGGAAGTTTGTCAACGCGTTGAGATCGGATGCTAGCTCTTTGATGCGATGGGCCGATGAGCTCATCGTGCCTGTGCCTGATCGCAGCACGCAACTGGAACTCGCATCGGCCGACGAAAGGCTTGCATCTTTTGAAGCAGAGCTGAGCGCTCAGCGAGAGAGCATCTGGGCGTCTCCCGAGACTGCTGAGTCGGTCGTAAGCAAAATCGCCGGCGCGTTTGATAACTCGCTCAGCTCATGGTTGGAACAGCTGCCGTATCCGATCGCATCGGCACTATGGACAGCGGAGACTGCGTCAACGCCCGGGGATCAGCAACGTGCCTATATTCACGCGTGGGAGGCAATCGTGACTTTCCACGCCACTGTCCTGCTCTCTGCGAGTAGGACCGATCCTGCGCACAGCAGTGAAGTTGAGACAGCTATCGGTGAGACGCTGAAGCAGCAGAATCTGGGTATCGAACGTAGCTCGTTTAAGACTTGGGTGATTATCATCGAACGCGTCTCAAAAGAGTTTCGCCGAACACTCGAGAAGGGCGATGCTGATGACATCGCTCGTGTACGCCGTTCGTTCGCTGATTTGGACCAAGGCGGGGTAGAACGACTGATCTCGAAAGAACTCGTCGACAAACTCAATGAGGTGAACACCAAACGGAATCAATGGCATGGCCACAACGGCTACGCCTCGGATGACGACTGGCGCAGGCAGGTTCGATCTCTCGTGGCGGATCTCAGCGAACTCAGACAGATCTTTGGAAACGTTTGGGCGCATCTGCTCCTCGTTCGGGCCGGAACTTCAACACTTCGACGTGATGGACGCATTCAGACGGCCGAAGTTGCGGTTGGGACGCGATCACCGTTCAAGAAGCAAGACTTTCGAATCGGTGACCAGATGATCGACGGGGATCTATACCTGGTGAAAGATGGATCCCAGTCGCCGTTGCCGCTGGGACAGTTCGTACAACTACGTTCGGCTCCTCGAGACGCTCAGTACACAAGCTACTTCTACAACCGGACTGATGGAACCCGTGTCCGAATGGTCAGCTATCAGCACAGTTCTGAGAGTGAGATCCACGACGATGCTGAAGATTTTCGTTCAGAATTTGGAAGATTGTCGCTCGGATGACCCTGACACTCGACGCGATCTTCCGCAGCGCCGACATCGAACCCGCCGAGACCCAGGCAATCCGGCACGCCTTCGTACGTGAGCACGAGGACTCCGGAGCACCCGGCATCAACGCGAGCTCGACCGACGAACAAATTCTCGCGTACACCTGCGAGCAGTCGTCGAAACCACGGTTTTTCCCGGCAGTCCCGCCCAGGCTCTGGGTAGTGTTTATGCCCGAAGGCGGCGACCGGGCAAGACTCTGGTCAGTCCTGGAGAACCGAGGTGAAATGACTAACGACGGTACTCGACGTACCTTCGACCTCGTTGCCACCGATCACCTTGCTGACCTCACTGGTCGTCTTGTGATCGGTTGGAGGTCCCCGCGCACTTGGCGACTCAACGGACCGACGGCCGCCGCTTACCCAGTCGTGGAGATCGCCGACGCGCAGCCGGTTCCGTTTCCCGGCTTCGACTGGCTCGTCCTCGACCATTCTCAGTTGCAAGCCGTCATGCGCGAGCACCGGTACGCCTCGTGGAGGACCGCGCTGGCATCCGTGGTGGGCATCTACCTCATCACCGATACCCGCGATGGCCGTCAATACGTCGGCAAGGCCGACGGCGCAGAGAGCATCCGTCACCGTTGGAACGCCTATGCGACCAACGGTCACGGCGGCAACGTCGAACTGCGCAACGTCGACCCGAGCGGCTTTCGCTACTCGGTCCTGAGGGTCTTCGACCCGGCGACGCCGACGCAGGTGATCGACGAGGCCGAGAGCCATTTCAAGCTCGCGCTCGATACGCGCAGGCATGGGTTGAATCGCAACTGATCCAGGTCCTGCCATGACGAGGGACCCCTAGGCCCTCCTCGCTGGGACTTGAGACTGCTGAACCAAATTGAGACGAGAGCTCGATTCTCGAGTTTCTGGAACAATCGCCAAAAGTATTGACTGACTAGTCAGCCAACTCTAGAGTGCTGTACACCACAAAAATTGATTCATTAGTCAAATTAGGGAGTCAGCGATGGCAGGAAGTTTGAACGGCAAGGTTGTGGCGATCACCGGTGCAGCGCGCGGGCAAGGGTTTGAAGAAGCGAAGCTGCTTTCTTCCCACGGAGCTAAAGTGCTGGCGTTGGACGTGTTGGAACCTCATGAAGTCCTCCCTGACGGTGTCACCTTTCGGGACCTCGACGTGACCGACCCGCATCAGTGGGCTGAGCTTGCGAAATATATCGAGGCTGAGTACGGATCTCTCTTTGGCCTCGTGAACAACGCGGGCATTGTCGGAGCCCGCGGGAGCGCGGGACGACTAGAGAATGTCAACGTCGAGGACTGGAACAACCTTCTCGCGATCAACACCACTGGCCCAATGTTGGGAATCCAGCAACTTGCGCCGCTGATGTCCCACGGCGGATCGATTGTCAATATTTCATCGATCGCAGGGGCAGGAGCGCACTTCGCAGCTGCCTATGGGGTGAGCAAATGGGCGCTTCGTGGATTAGCTCGGATCGCAGCTATGGAACTGGGACCGCGGGGCATTCGCGTCAACACGATTCTCCCCGGGTACATTGAGTCGCCCATGCAGCATGACACTCTTCCCGTGTTCTTAGAAGCCCACAAGTCATTGATCAGCTTGCCGCGGACTGGTACTGCCCAAGACATTGCGCCCGTTGTGCATTTCCTCATGTCTGACGCCTCGGAGTGGATTACGGGTGTCGACATCCCAGTAGATGGAGGAGCACTTGGGCATAACGGTCTCCAGATCATTTCAGAAGGTATGAAGAAGATGGCGGCAGGGCTGGAGGCCGACATATGAGCGTCGAAGTCCAGGACTCCCTGCTAAAGCGGGAATACACTGAATACGAATTTTCCTATCCGACCACTTCGCCCGGAGATGGTGAATCGTCGGTGGTAGCAGGACCTCGTGAAGAAGCCGGTCTTAGGCAGTTTGATTTCACACGATTGATGGCGTACGGCATTGAACCAGGTGATGCAACACGGTTTATAGAGGCGCTTAAGGAAGGAGCCCACTGGGAAGAGGCCGCCCGTGAGATGGAAAGTAGCCTAAGCGATCGGCAAAGTATTTGGCAGTCACGCGAGATGCTAAGCCCGGCCTTAACGAAAGAATTCCTTGAGCGTCGATCCGCACTTCTGAGGATCAGCCAGGCGATGGAAGTGAGGAACACTGCCAGGAAGCGGGAGACCTATCTCGAGGCGGCCAGGCTCTATTCCGAGGCTAAAAGTTTCGATCCGCGCTACAGCAGCGAACAGATCTCCACACCGGTTGGGACACTACACGCCTGGCAGATCATGGCAGACAGTTCCACCTCGCGAGGCACGGTGCTAGTCCATGGCGGTGTCGACGGTTGGAGCATGGACTGGGACGGGCTCGCAACCGAGGTTGCCAGCGAAGGATTCAATGTCATAGTTCTCGACGGTCCCGGACAGGGGGAGTCGCGTTTTGTGTATGGCACTTACCTGACCGAGTTCTGGAGCGACGCGTACGGACCAGTCATCGAACATATGAAAGGCCTAGATCCTGAGCTGCCTCTCTTCGCCGTTGGGAACAGCATGGCAGCGGGGATCGTTCTCCAGCTCCAGAACCGGTTCAGAGCGTTCTCTGGCGTCTGTAGCAACGGCCCCGTCGCAAGTATGTCGGGGCTCTTCACGGGCAAAACGTACGGACTAAAACTGGCCTCTTTCTGTGGCGATGGCGAAGATGTTGCACACGCTCAGACAGTATTTCGCACCGTTGATCTCAAGTCCGAGCGAGTTGAACAAGACACCCCCGTATTGCTTCTTCAGGGAACTGCAGATCCGATGGTCCCTGTAGCCGATGGGAAACAAGTTCTTGAGTGGACTCGTTCTCCGCGTCAGTCATTCGCAATTTTCGAACGGGGCGAACACGTTCTTAACCGCTTCCCTTCCGACAAGCACATGTTGCTTCGTGCTTGGCTCAACTCACTGACATGAGTCGGTTGCCGGGGCAACTGTCGGAACAAACATTCCACGAAATAGAAAGGACTGTCTAACAATGACGCTAGAACAGGATCATGAGAGCCGCTATAGCCGGGCCCAGTCAGAATCGAACTCGTTCCAAGACGAGTTAAGAGCAGCGATCGACCAGGGTGAGCCGCAGACCGAGCTTCTAGTTTTGCTGGAACTTACTCGCAGTAGATCTCAAGCGAGCAAATGGGCCAGCGGGATCACGGGCCCCAATCTATGGGATCACTCGTTTACCGATGAAGACATCCGAAGCATTAGAGATGAGCTGCATGAAGCTCTCATGTCGAGGCAACGCCAACAACCGCAGTCGAATTCTGACCTCGATGATTTGCTGGATTTCGATGAGCTTTTAGACCTCGCGGGAGGTGAGCGTTTGTCGCCGGTCTACCACGATCTGGCGAAAAAGGAGATGGGGGTGCAGCCAGATACTGTCAACTGGACGGGGGCACCACCGGAGATTGCCAAGGATCTACGTGTGGGGATTATAGGGGCCGGGCCATCCGGAATCACCTCCGCGATTAGGATGAAACACCTTGACCTGGACTTCACAATCTTCGACTCCGCGGAAGACTTTGGTGGGACCTGGCTACATAACACTTACCCAGGTTGCGGAGTCGATATTGCCAGCCACTATTTCTCCTTCTCCTACGACCAGAAAAGCGACTGGAGCCGCTATTACGCAAAACAGCCAGAGATACTTGACTACCTGCAAGGTGTTGCAGAACGGGCGAAGCTTCATGCTAACGCACGCTTCGGCACAGAAGTCGTTGCAGCTCGCTTCGACGAGTCAGCCCACCAGTGGGAGTTGACTGTACATTCCAAAGGGGGAGAGGTCTCGACAGAACGGGTCGATATCCTCATCACTGCTGTTGGACTACTCAGCTCCCCAAAGATTCCGGATTTCCCCGGCCTTGCAAAATTTCAAGGCAAGTACTTCCATGCCGCCCAGTGGGATCACACAGTCGATTACAAGAACAAGAGAGTTGCTCTCGTAGGCACTGGAGCATCCGCAAATCAGATTGGCCCAACTATCGCTCCGGACGTCGATGAGCTCGTAGTCATTCAGCGAAGTGCTCAGTGGAATGTCGCGGTCGAAAACTATATGAAGGAAGTATCCGACGGCGAAAAGTGGTTGCTCGCCAACATCCCAGAATATCAGCGGTGGTTCAGGACCAGAACTATGCTGTCTCAAAACGACAGTCTGAGGCCAGCGGCCGAAGTGGATCCCGAGTGGAGTTCTAGTGACGGGTCTATCAGCGCCGAAAACGCACGACTCTGGACAGAGCTGACTCAATATATCAAGGACGAACTGGGCGATCGTCAAGATCTTCTGCCCATAGCGCTTCCCGACTACCCGCCATTCACCAAGAGAATGCTTCGAGATAACGGCTGGTATCGAATGATGCGCCGAGATAATGTCGACGTTGTCCCCGGTCGCGAGGTTCAATTTACCTCGGATGGAATAGTCGACGCTAACGGCAAAGAGCACAAAGTGGACATCGTTGTCTTTGCGACGGGCTTTGAAGCCTCTAGGGCCCTGGGATCACTTCAAATCGAAGGTCGGACTGGTCGAACGATTCGCGACGTCTGGGGTGAAGATGATCCGCGAGCTCATCTCGGAATCACTGTGCCCGGCTTCCCAAACATGTTTGTCATGTATGGACCCAACACAAATATCGGAACCGGGGGGAGCATCATCTTGCAAGCCGAGACATGGACGCGCTACGCAGCGGAAGCCATAGTCAAAATGGTCGAAGCGAACGCAGTCGAGATCGAATGTAAGCCGGAAGCTATGGATGAATATAACCGTGCAATGGATGCCCGTCTCGCGGAGATGATCTGGGCTGTCTCCAGTGGAAGTACTTGGTACCGCAACTCGGCTGGTCGAGTTGTATCCAATATGCCGTGGTCAACACCCGAATATTGGAATCTGACTAGACAGGTCAAGCAAGAAGACTACACCCTTCGATTCAGCAACGAAGACCGATCTGGCAATGAGGCGCAGAAGTATCGGCCTTCGGGCAAAGACGCAGAGCTAGAGATTGAGGCGAAATCGCTATGAAGGCAACTGTTAAAGTTCTGTCCGAAATTGCGCCAACGAAGTCGTCATCATTTACGTATAGTAAACGCCGTGCCTGGGCGGTCTCTATCATGCTGGTTCTCTTGGCTTTGGTCAATTGGGCAGATAAGGCTGTCTTGGGTCTTGTGGCTGTACCACTCATGGAGGATCTGAACCTCTCACCTGAACAATACGGAGTACTGGCCAGTGCGATCTATTTCCTGTTCTCCGCTTCAGCGATCGCGGGCGGTTTTCTCGCCAACCGCATAGCAACACGGTGGCTGCTCGTCGGTATCGTCATCATTTGGTCACTGACTCAATTTTCTATCTGGCTGGCCCCAACCTTTGCCGTCGTTTTGATCTCTCGAATCTTCCTCGGCCTAGGAGAGGGCCCATCGGCTGGACTGTCCTTTCACGCCGCAGCAAAGTGGTTCAAAGACGATGAGAGAAATCTACCAACCGCGCTTCAGAATGTCGGCTCGTTTGGGGGAATTGCAGTTGCCGCGCCGGTGGTCACACTGATTGCGACGAAGTTCAACTGGCATTGGGCCTTCTTCGCAGTCGGAGGCGCCGGAGTCATTTGGCTTCTTCTCTGGCTATTCATCGGAAAAGAAGGCCCGTACTCACCAAGCGACACTTCCGAGAGCGCGGAATCGATCGCTTCAAATCAAGTGGAATCCGCGAAAGATACGGTTGATATCGGCCTATCTCAGACCACGCTACGAGTGCCATACCGGAAGATCTTCTTCTCAAGAACTTTCATTGGGACCTGCTGCGTTAGTTTTGCGGCATACTGGGCTCTTGCGATCGTGTCGGCATGGTTGCCGACATTCCTCAACATCACCAGTGGCTACGGGATGACAGTCGCGGCAAACATCGTCGCAATTGTCTCTGTAACAGCGATCGTATTCCTCGTCGGAGAAGCGCTGTTGACGACATGGCTGATGAAACGTGGGACAAGCAGCCGAATCGCTCGCGGATTCATGGCTTCTGGAACGACTCTCATCGCAGGAATTTTCATCCTACTGTCGGCGGCTATCCCCGGAGGCATTCTGCAGATCATTTTGACTGCACTCGGATTCGGCATGGGGCTGGTCAGCTTCACAACCGGAAGCGTCATCATCTCTGAGTTTGTTCCGGGGCGTCAGCGCGGCGCTGCGCAAGGAACCTACGTCGGCATCATCACGTCGGCTGGGTTCATCGCTCCGCTTGTATTCGGCAATATTGTTGGTGCTGGAGCCACGCCCGATGCCGGCTACTTCATGGCGTTTACGATGTCAGGAATCATCGTGGCCATAGGCGGTTTGCTTGGCCTGCTTCTCATCCATCCAGCAAAAGACATTGACCGGATGACCGCGTTGCTGCGATAGAACCAGTTGCACTTAGTGAAAAGCTTCACGCGAGAACCCGCTCGGCCACTAGCAAACCGACGAATGTCCGAGCGGGTTCTCGGCTACCTGCCATAGACTGATCGAATGAGCGATCGACCGAAGCCCGAGACTGATGGCAAGAAGGTGTCAACGCGACAACGCATCGTGGAGACAACGCAGGAGTTGCTTGCGCAACGACCCCCTGGACTGATCATCAACAAGGACATCGCAGACGCGGCCAAAGTGCGTCAAAGTCTGATCTATTACTATTTCGGCTCTCAAGCCGATTTGATGCGTGAGGCTATGTTGCAGTTGACGGAGGCATATATTGCTCGCCGCAAGGCGGGGGTCGATAGATCTGAGACTTTTCCGCGCCTGCCTATCTCAGATCACGAATTGTGGTGGAGGGCTGCCGCAAACTTCTCAGCAGATTCGGGTCACGCCTACTCGAAGCTGAACTGGGAATACCCGGTGGTGCAGTTTGAATACAACGAAATTCTTGCGCACCACCCGGAAACGGAACCAAACGCGGTCAAACGACACATCCTTCGTGAAATATGTTTCAACTTCGGATGGGTGGTCTACAAGGACACAGTTGCAGTGGGCTTGAATATGGACGCCGAGGAACTTCGAGCGGTAGAGCGAGATATTCTGGCCTGAACGCTGCAGAGCTGTAGCTGCGGTGGAAATCTGAAGCGCATTCGATAGCATCGGCAGACAGTGCCCTTCCGTGAAGCGAGCAATTTCAGATAATCCACTTCCTGACTTCCACAATTCGTCGCTGATTTCGCGGTTTCGATTGTGTTTGTGCTGGTTACGGGTTCAGAGTTCGAGTTTGTGGGCCACTAATCGGCTCTCTATGATGGGTTGATGTCGCCTTGTCCACGGATGGATCCGGGGTCACAGCTGTCCAGATCGTGCGCAAACATCGTAGGAAAGTCACCGTCCGCGAACACCTCGGATCCGTTCGCACCGAGGCAGAAATGACAGCGATGCTCGCCGCCGGTGAAGAGAAGCTCTCCGACTAACCGAACAACTCGAACTCGAATTGGGTCTGCCTACTGATGCTGGCGCGCCACTGCGGCCCGAGCGGTTGTGGGATCACGGTCATCTGTCCTCAGCGACACCATCTCCCCGGCGTGGAAGAGACTCGGGTTCGGCGACGTGATAAATGACAACGCGTTCTTCCATCTCATGCTGGCACGGATAGTTGAGCCGGCATCGAACCTGTGCAAATCAGGTGTCAACAAAGTCGTTTGGCCTGAGTGGGACGCGAACACCGGGAACAATCCTGCCGAGGAAGCTACTGAGATTGTCTAGGCTCCTCATCACCCGGAAGGTCCAAGGTCGTAAGGCGGGACTTCCGGAAGAGCGGCGGCCAACAATAGTCTTCGCGCTCGAACTGCTCTTCGTGACCACAGCGTGGATTTCGACGCCGTGAAATTGTCGATGCGGTCGCTGTAGGTTCCCTTGGGACATGTCTACGCGACGTACGGAGTTGGCGATCGGCGACACCTCGTCAAGCTTCACCGAACACGAGTTCTCCGCCGATGATCGTCGCGGTCGGGCGGATGTCGCGAATGCTGGCCTCGCTGACGGCGAGAATGTCTTCGCTCAGAACTGCGAAGTCGGCTAGCTTCCCGACTTCAAGCGTCCCCACCTGATCTTCGTATCCGGCCGCGTACGCCGAACCGAAGGTGTAGGCCCGCAGTGCTTCAGCTGCGGTGACCCTCTCCATTCGGGCGAAGTCCGCGCCCGACGAGGTCTTACGATTGACTAAGTCGTGCATTGATACAAAGGGGTTGGCATCGGAAACGGGGGAGTCGGTCGAGCCAGGAACAATCATTCCTGCGTCGAGGAGAGAGCGCATCCGGTACGTGCCCGCACTGCGTTCGGAGCCAATTGCTTCGAGGATGCCGTCGCCGAACTCGGAGATGAAAACACCTTGCGGAACGGGAATGACACCGAGCTTCGCCGATCGCTTGACCTGTTCATCGGTGGCGATCGCGAAGTGCTCGATCCTGTGACGTGCCGGTCGCCGTGAGCTGGCGAGTGCGGCCTCGATTCCGTCGAGAGCGTGATCGATCGCCCTGTCGCCTATGGCGTGTGTGGCAACAGTCCAACCGGCACGGTGGAAGGCCGGGATGAGGCTGAGTAGATCCTCGGGTTCGACCACCATGATCCCTGTGTTATCGGCCTCGCCGCAGTAGCATTGGTGCACTGCGGCAGAGCGGCCGATGAGTGAGCCGTCGGAGATGATCTTGACGGGGCCGAAACGCAGCCGTTCGTCGCCGAATCCGGTGCGGATTCCGAGGTCGAGGGTCTTCATCCCGTCGGCATTGAGCTCGAGCTCGTGGAGGATGTGGTGGAAAGGCATCACCGTCATCCTTGGCCGTAAGGCGTTTTCAGCGACAGCCCTCTGATAAATATTCAGCACAGGGGCGTTGACGCCCATCGCTCCGCCGACGAGGATGCCGGGTTCGGTCAGGCTCGTGAGCCCGTAGCGTAGTGACTGCTCCGAAGCGAGCCGGAGCGACTCAATTGTCTCCTCTTCGGTGACTTTCGCCGCCTCGAATTGAATCGGCTCTCCGGCGTTCTCTTGCAGCAACCCCTCGGCTCGCCCTTCTGCATCACGGAAGACACGCCCTCCTGGAATGTCGGGATAGTCGTTCCTGCCTAGGGCTCCGACGCGTTCGAAAGCTGCCGTGTTCGCGACGATCATATGGTGTGAGACGTGCTCGATGATGGCAGGCCTTCCACCTGTGACCTTGTCGAGGGCTTCGGCAGTCGGATGGCCGCCGAGTCGGTTCTGATCGTAGCCGCTGCCCCTCACCCATGCGTTGTCGGGCAGGGACTGTGCGCGTTTCCCTAGTGCTGCGTAGAGTTCTTCGAGGTTCGTCACCGCTGGGTAGCGCAAGTCGACGTTGGCGAGCTGCTCGCCGGTGCCCATTGTGTGGTGATGTGCGTCGTGCAACCCCGGGACGATGCGAGACTCACCGAGGTCGAATTCCTCCCGCGCGCTGAGTCCGTCTAGATCGTCGACCGCGACGATCCGACTGTTGAGTACGGCAATGCTGCGCGCCTCCGGATAATCAGACAAGCCCGTCCAGAACCGTCCGTGCCAAATGCTGTCGATCTTCATGCTTTCCCTTCTTTCATGCTTGTGTCCTGTAAGCACTTCGGCTTCGCTCAGCGTCGTTGTGTTAGCCCGGTTCTGTGCCCCGATTCGTCGTGTCTTTGTCGTGAACGGAAGTAGCTGCGTCGAGTCATTCTTCTCGTTTCAGTTTGTAGAGTCCGACGACGCCGATGATCGAGAGCATGACCTGGACAATGTAGAACGTCATTACCGACCATGGGCTGTTGCCCGTCGTATTAAGCAGCCATTGCGCGATGATCGGCGTCGTGCCGCCGAAAATTGTCGCGCACAACTGGTAGGCCAGCGAGACTCCGGTGTAACGCACGCGGGCCGGGAACGCTTCGGAAAGCGCGGTGGCGAGCATCGCATAGTAGGCGGTGGCACCGATCGTATTAACGACGATCGTGACAGCAAGAAAGAGCTCGTTCTTTGACTGGATGGCGAGGAAGAACGGGGGAGTGACGATCAGAGTGAGAACGAGACCCCAGATGAGAATCGACCTGATGCCAAACTTCTCCGACAGCTTTGCCGCCACGGGTTGCCAGACAAATTGGACGATTGCGGCGAGCAGAATGAGGTTGAGGATGACGGTGCGGTCCATCCCGAGGATCCCAGTCGTCCATGAGAGCATGAAAGTGTTGTTGAAGTACGCCGAGGCGATTCCAACGATCGAAGCGAGGACGCCGAAGAAGACGAGGAGTCCGGCGACGTTGAAGGTTTCGAGGACTGGAACCTTCGGCGTCTGTCCCTGAGCCTTCACCTCTGTGAATTCCTGAGATTCCTCGACGCGACTGCGAATGAGTAGCGCCACGATGACCAAAATGGCAGAAAACAGAAATGGAACTCTCCATCCCCAGGACATGAACTGGTCGTCGGGGAGCAGCCCGACGAGCATAAACGCGACTGTGGAGAGGATCGAACCGGCTGGCGAGCCCTGCTGAACCCAAGCGCCGGCGAAACCACGCTTGCTCGATTCCGAATTCTCCGTCGCGAGTACCACAGCGCCGCCCCATTCGCCGCCAACGGCCAGGCCCTGGATTGCTCGCAGAACTATGAGGAGGATGGGCGCGGCAAGCCCGATCTGACCGTAAGTGGGTAGGAGGCCGATGCATGTCGTCGCAATGCCCATCATGAGCAATGTGACAATCAGGGTGTTCTTCCGCCCGAAGCGGTCACCGAAGTGGCTGAATATAAGTCCGCCGATGGGGCGGGCGAGGAATCCGACCCAGAATGTGGCGAATGATGCTAGCAACCCCGATCCCTGAGCGAGGTCGGGTTAGAACACAGTGCCGAAGACAAGCGCGGCGGCCGTGCCGAAGGAGAAGAAGTCGTACCATTCGATTGCGGTACCGACGAAGGCCCCGAGGATGGAACGCTTCTGTCGTTGTGTGGATGTTTGGTGGGTTGAAGTCATGTGGTGTCTCCCTTGACGGTGTCCAATGACAGTGTCCAATTGCTGACTGGTCAGAGTGGTTTGGAACACGACAGTTTCCTCGGCCGACGATGGATCTGCTGCGTCGTCGTCACGAGAGGTTGAAGGACGATACGACCCTGCTGTTCCCGACCGTGCTCATGCGCCTGCGCGACCCGTCGAACACGCAGCGCGAGCTGCGCGACATCCGGGAGGACCTCGGCTATCCGCAGCTGTCCACTCACACGTTCCGCAAGACCGCGGCGACGATGCTGGACCGGGCTGGCATGAGCGCTGCGGAGATCGCCGCCTACCTCGGACACGCCAACCCGTCGATGACCCAGGACGTCTACATGAACACCCTCAAGGGCGACACCAGGGCCGGCTCGGTGATGCAGGCGCAGCTGTCCGGCCTGATCTGAAAGTGCGGGGTTTTTGCGGGGTGGCCGACTGTTAGAAACAGAAAACCCCCGCCTGAGCGGGGGTTTCGTGGCTCCGACCGGCGTCGATCCGGTGACCTTTCGATTTTCAGTC
>Ga0079226_10001043_pt1 | contig 21012 bp, 22 predicted proteins | sample Poulit2014_FD_76345 | JGI IMG/M metagenome (GOLD analysis project Ga0079226, IMG submission 76345) | Agricultural soil microbial communities from Georgia to study Nitrogen management - Poultry litter 2014 | ecosystem: Environmental > Terrestrial > Soil > Agricultural land | place: USA: Georgia... | reverse complement strand
GTTAGTATTTGATACTATCATTAATAGAAAGGCAACAACTGGACGATTACCATTGCAAGGGTTTGAGCAGAATAAAGAATTAAATGATGCGTTATCTCAGTATTATGATTTGTATCAGGAAATAATTAATAGAATAGAAAGAAAGGAAGCAAACAATGAAAAATAACGATATGGAAGATTTACTAAATAACTTTAAGAAGAAAGAGATTAATCCAACAGCAGCTATTGTTGAACCGGTAGAAGAAAAAAAGGAAGATTCTAATCAGCTTTCAAAAATGGTGAAGAAAAAAGAAAAGATGGAAGATACACATACAAGAAGAACTTTCTTAGTGAAAAATGAGATTTTACAAGAACTAGATGATGTTGCTGACCAAATTAACAATACTGGTTTTAAAACAGAATTTATTAATTATGTTATAGATAAAGGGTTATCTGAATTGAGAAATATTGACGAAGAAAGTTAATTAGTTAAGTACTATCGTATTTCAATAAATAATTTACATAAACTTTTATGTAAACATAAAAGTATCCATAAATGTATTGGATTAATTATGTTTAAAATGTGATCTGGGTTAACTTAGATTTACAAATGTATTTTATTAAAGATGGCGTTTTTAATGTCCTGTCGTTCTTAATTAGTTTGTCTTATGGTTACTAGAAATGTTTTGAACTATCTAAATGATTATGTTACTTTGTTATAACAAAGAAATGTTTAAAACTATTTATTAATATTGAAAAAGGTGAAAATATGAACAATACAGTTTTAGATAAAAGTATACCTGTCCCACTATACTATCAGTTAAAAGAAAAACTTTTGTCAGACATTAAAAATGGAGACTATAAACTAGGAGACGCAATACCAACTGAAAAAGATTTAAGTTCTATGTTTGTTATTAGTAGAACTACGGTTAGGCAGGCTATTAATGAATTAGTTCAAGAAGGGTGGTTATATAGAGAAAAAAGTAAAGGGACTTTTGTGACTAAACCTAAAATAAATCAGTCTTTTGTACAAGCATTGGGATCCTTTAATGAACAAATGGAAAAATTAGGAAAGAGACCTAGTACTCAACTTTTAGAACTTAAAGTAATTAGCGTTCCCGATTGCGTATTGAATAAATTAAACTTAAATAAAAATGATAAGGTTATCTATATGCATCGTAAAAGGTACGCCGATGAAATACCAATAGTAATGGTTGAAACTTTTTTGCCTTATAATAAATGTCAGTTTATTTTAGATTATGATTTAGAAAATTTTTCTTTATATTCTTTATTAAGAAATTATGAAAAAACAGAAATTCATAAGATACATCGATATATTGAAGCAGTCATTGCAGAGGACTATGATGTTGATAATTTGAATATATCTGTTAACAACGCAATTCAATTATTTACCTCTATAGCATATAGTGCATACGAAGAGCCAATTGAGTATTCTATTGCAAGATATCGAGGTGATCAAAACGTATTTGAAGTAACTATAACAAATTAAGGTTCGAAAGTTAGAATCTTTTCTAAATTTTAAATCTAGTCGGCTAAAGGGAGAGTTTTAATATGACAAAATATATAATTGCTCATGACTTAGGAACTTCAGGAAATAAAGCCAGTTTATTTTCTGAACACGGACAATTGATAGGAAGTGTCATTTCTTCATACGAAACTAAATATATGGAAGGGAATCAAGTTGAGCAAAACGCAGAGGAATGGTGGAAAGCTGTATATAGTACAACTAACGCTCTTATAAATGATTTTGTTGTTAATCCAGAAGATATCGCTACAGTAAGTTTCAGTGGCCAAATGATGGGGTGTCTATGTGTAGATTCAGATGGAAACGCTATCCGAAATGCTATAATTTGGGCTGACCAACGGGCAGAAAAACAATCAGCAAAAATAGAAAAGCATATTTCGCAAAAAGATTTTTACAATATAGTTGGACATAAAAACACAGCTTCATACGGAATTCAAAAAATGATGTGGATACGTGATAATGAACCCGAAGTTTATAATAAAACATATAAATTTTTGAATGCAAAAGATTTTATTGTTTCTCGACTAACGGGCAAATTTTATACAGATTACTCAGATGGAAATAGTACTGGATGTTTTGACCTTAAAAAATTAAAATGGTCTGATGAATTAATTGGATATGCTGAAATAGATAAAAGTAAACTTCCGGAGTTAAAGCCTTCAACGTTTATAGCAGGGGGGGTGACTAAATACGCGTCGCAGTTAACAGGATTAGTTGAAGGAACACCAGTGGTTTTAGGGGCTGGAGATGGAGTGACTGCTAGTGTAGGAGCAGGGTCTGTTACCCCTGGGAGGACTTATTGTTCCATTGGAACTTCAGCGTGGATAACAACAACAAGTCAAAAACCTGTTTTTGATGAACATATGCGAACGGTTACTTGGGCACATGCTGTCCCCGGGTTGTATGCTCCGAATGGAACTATGCAGACAGCAGGCGGGGCTGTGCAGTGGCTTAAAAATGAAATTTGCAAAATTGAGATAAAAAAAGCTGAAAATAAAGGTAATTCAGTATATGATTACATAAATAAAGAAGTAGAAAAAGCTCCAGCGGGATCCAATGGCATTTATTTTTTGCCATATTTACTAGGTGAAAGATCCCCACGATGGGACTCAGAAGCTAAAGGAGCTTTTATAGGCATAACAGCAGAAAATAAGCGCCAAGATATGATACGTAGTGTTTTTGAAGGCGTAACATTCAACTTATCTATCATTTTAGACGCTTTACGAAAAAATATTACAATAGAAGAATTGGTGGTTGTAGGCGGGGGCGCTAAAAGTAAAGTTTGGAGTCAAATTATGGCAGATATTTTTGACGTTGATATTAATATACCTGAAGTATTAGAAGAAGCAAGTTCAATGGGAGCAGCTGTTATTGGCGGTGTAGGAGTAGGAATATTTGATAACTTTGATATTATTGATCAATTTCTTAATGTTAATGAAACTAAAACTGCCGAGCAAAAAACAGTGGAAAAATATAAAAAAATTAAAAAAAATTTTGATGAGATTTATTATGCTTTAAAACCAATTTTTCCTAATTTATCTTAATAAGTTTAAGGTTAAGAAATAAAATTAAGCGAATCAAATAAAATTTCTAAAATATTATTTTAAAAAGGAGTGTCTAGTAAATGGATGTTTTAAAAAAATTATTCTCACTAAAGGGAAAAACAGTGTTAATAGCAGGTGGAGCCCGAGGTATAGGTAAAGAAGTAGCAAAACATCTTGCAGGTGCAGGAGCTAATATTGTTATATTTGACTTAAATAAAGAGCAAGCAGAAGAAACTGCAAACGAAATATCAGAAAAATATTCGTGCCAAGCTATTTCATTTGAAGTGGATGTGACTCAACCAACTCAAATTACCAATGCTTTAGATAAAGCAGATTATGAAATGGGGAGTATAAACCTTTTATATAATAATGCAGGAACTGTACTTCAAAAGCCTGTAATAGACTTAACCCCTGATGAGTGGAAAAAAGTAGTAGATGTAAATTTAAATGGAATTTTTTTTGTTGCGCAAACATTCGGAAAATATTTAATTAAAAAAAAACAAAAAGGCTCTATAGTTAATACTGGATCTATGTCTGCAAAAATTGTAAATTATCCACAAAGACAAGCTTCTTATAACACCTCAAAGGCAGGCGTAGTTCAATTAACAAAATCTTTAGCAGTTGAATGGGCAGATTATGGGATTAGAGTAAATTCTATAAGCCCAGGATATATCTTCACGGAACTGACTTCCTTTGTTCGAGAAGATTGGCGTGAGTTTTGGAAAGATTTAACACCTCAAAAAAGGATGGGGTCTCCTGAAGAAGTTGCAGGAGGGGTGATTTTTCTTTTATCTGACTCGGCATCTTATACAACTGGAACTGACTTGATAATGGATGGAGGTTTTACGATAGTTTAATTAAAGTTATTATAAAATTTGCAAAACGGTTGAAAACGGATTCAATATGTATTATATTGAATAATAATTAGTTTATTACATAGTAATGTAGTAACAATATTATATTATGAGGAGGGCTTAACTATGAAGGGAAAAAAAATGCTTGTGTCTTTTGCTTTAATTACAATGCTAGCTATTTTAGCTGCTTGTGGATCTGATAATGCAGATGAAGGTGATGCAGAAGGGGAGGAATTTGATGTAGGTTTTTCAATTAAAACACAAGACTCGCCGTATTTTGTAACGTTAGTAGAAACTATAGAAGAGTTGGGTGAAGAAAAAGGATGGAACGTTGAAGTGTTAGACGCCAATAGCGATACAACAAAAGAGCAAGAAAATATGAATACTTTTATATCTCAAGATAAAGATTTAATATTTGTAGACGCTATAGAACCGGATGCAATTGTTCCAAGTGTCAACAAAGCAGCTGAAGAAGATATCCCAGTCATAGCTTTAGATAGTGGGGTAGATGAAGAAGCTGATGCTGTAACAACGGTTTATTCTGACAACGAAGAGAATGGTAGACTAGTTGGTTTGGAATATGGCGAAGAGATGGAAGATGAAGAAATTAAAGCAGTTCTTATGAGCGGCGCGAAAGGAAATATTGCAGGAAAAGAAAGAAGAACAGGGCTATTTGCTGGAATTATTGAATCAAAAACTGATATGTCAGAAGAGGAAGCTTGGGAAGAATCATTTGATTTCGACGATAGAATATCATCTGATGGAAAAGCGACTCAAGAAGAAGCAGACTTTACGGTAGTTGGACAGGGATGGGGAAATTGGACTGAAGAAGAAGGACTTACAGGTTCAGAAGATCTTATAACGGCAAACGAAGATATTACTACTGTGTTGGGTGAAAATGACCAAATGTTGTTTGGTGCAGAAACAGCATTGTCTAATAGTGGAATAGAAGATGACGTAGACTTAGTAGCAGGGGCAGATGGAGCTCACGAGGCAATGGATTTAATTAAAGAAGGAGAGTATTTTGGAACAGGATTAAACAGTCCTATACAAGTTGCAGAAGATGGTATAGAGATTGGCGAAGAAATTTTAGTTGATGAAAAAGATCCTGATTCATATGATGAAATTACATTGACTGAACCAGCTGGAGTTACTGAAGATAATGTAGATGAGTATTATGATTTAGGGTTCTAATCTTATTAAAACGTAAAAAAGCCCTCTTTTGTCATTGAAAAGGAGGGTTTCTTTTACAATATTTGTTTCACAATTAATTTATAATTAGACCGATTCCTTTTTATAAACTTTAATATGACTATTCTTACGGAAAGGAGATTTATATGAAAGATGAATATATTATCCAGATGGAAAATATATCTAAGCAGTTTGGTGGGGTAAAAGCATTAAATAATGTCTCTTTAAACGTAAAAAGAGGAGATATTCATGCATTAATAGGTGAAAATGGGGCGGGAAAGTCTACCTTGATGAAAATTCTTGCAGGAGCATATAAAAAGGATGCAGGAGAAATTAAAATAAGTGAAAAAAAAGTTTCTAAAAATGTAACTCCTAAAAAAATGATTGAATTAGGGGTTTCTGTTATTTATCAAGAATTTATGCTTGCGCCGGATTTAACTGTAGCCGAGAATATATACATTGATAGCTTGGTAGAAGGTGGAATGCTAGTTAATTGGTCAAAATTAAAGCGAAAAGCGCAAGAGCAGTTAGACAGGCTGGGGTTTGACCAAATTAAGCCTAGTGATATTGTTGGTAATTTAAGTATTGCAAATCAGCAAATTGTTGAAGTTGCGAAGTGTTTAGCTAGAGAATCAGAAATACTTGTATTCGACGAACCAACTGCTGTTTTAACTTTTTCTGAAACAGAAAAGTTATTTTCTCTTATTCGTAAATTAAAACAGTCTGGGGTAACAATTATTTACATCTCGCATAGATTAGAAGAACTATTTGAAATATGTGATAAAGTTACTGTATTAAAAGATGGAGAATATGTTGATACTCTTAATATATCTGAAGTATCTGAAGATAAACTCGTTACAAAAATGGTTGGAAGAAATGTTGAAAATTTATTTTCGAACAGGGATATGAATGTAGGCGAAGAAGTTTTGCGCGTCGAAAACTTAAACTCAGGGAGCATGGTTAAAGATGTTTCTTTTTCTGTGAGAAAAGGAGAAATAGTAGGTTTTAGTGGATTAGTGGGCGCTGGAAGATCAGAGACTATGCGTGCCTTATTCGGAGCAGATAAAAGAGACTCTGGAAAAATATTTTATTTCGGTGAGAAAGTTAATTTCAAAAACCCTCGAGAATCAATTGAGAATGGGTTAGGCCTAGTACCGGAAGATCGTAAGGGACAAGGGCTTATTTTAGAACAGCCGATTCGTATGAATACGACGTTAACTGCAATGAAAAAAATCAAGCATTTTGACGTTATTAATCATAAAAAAGAAAAGAAGTACGCGAAAGATTTGTTAAGCAGTATATCTACTAAATATGGGTCTCTTGAGGACAATGTTAACAGTCTTAGCGGTGGTAACCAACAAAAAATAGTCTTAGCAAAGTGGCTAGCAGCTGATTGCAAATGTATTATATTTGATGAACCTACTCGAGGTGTAGATGTTGGTGCAAAAACTGAAATTTATAATCTTATTAACGAATTAGCTGAAGATGGGGTTGCAGTAATTGTAATAGCCTCTGATATGGTAGAAATAATAGGTCTATGTGATAGGTCCTTAGTTATGAAAGATGGGAAAGTAGTAGGAGAATTATCCAAAGAAAATCTAAACGAGGATAATTTAATTAAAATGTCTATGGGGGTTTGACTAAATGGCAACTGAAAAAATTAAATTTAATATAAAAGATATGTTAATAAATTACAATACATATATAATATTTATCCTTCTGCTTATTGTTAGTTCTTGGTTAAGTGAACATTTTTTTACAACTGGTAATATTAGTAATTTACTTTTACAACAGTCAGGCCCAATATTAGTCGCTGTAGGTATGCTTTTTGTTATTTTAACAGGAGGTATTGATTTATCTGTAGGGTCAGTTATGGCTGTTGGTTCCACAGTTTCAGCAATGCTAATTACAGACTTCGATATACATTATATTCCTGCAATAGTCTTGGCAGTATTAGTCGGTACGGCTTTTGGAATATTTAACGGTGTACTCGTTGCTTATGTAGGTATGCAAGGCTTCGTAGTGACTTTAGCCACAATGACTATAGCCAGAGGTTTTGCTTTTGTATTAACGAATGGGATGCCTGTAAAAGTAGAAATTGGAACTTTAGACACTATTGCTAGTAAAAGCAACTTTTTCCCATTAATAATAACTGCCATTGTTTTAGTAATATTATTTATGTTGATACAAAAATATACTGGGTGGGGAAGAACAGTAATAGCAATTGGAAGTAATTCTACAGCAGTTGAATTAGCTGGTATCAAAACAAAAAAATTCAGAGTATCTGCTTATGCACTTTCAGGAACTTTAGCGGCATTAGCGGGTACATTTATTGCTGCTAGAACATCTACAGGCAGTGCAACAGTAGGAGAGATGCAAGAATTAGATGCCATTGCAGCATGTGTCATCGGTGGTGCAAGCTTAATGGGAGGGAAAGGATTTGTTTTGCGAGCAGTAATCGGTGCATTAGTGCTTGGATTAATTGGTAATGTGATGAATTTAATGTCTATCCCTTCCTATCCTCAAGATATTATAAAAGGTTTTATTATTATCGCAGCAGTTATCTTACAAATCGTGTCTGGTAAGCAAGAGCGGACAGTTTAAAAATAAGAAAATACTTGTTAGATATTTAAATAATATAGGCATAAAGAAGGAGATGTTAACTTGAAATCTTTAATTGTAACTGCAGAAAACGAGTTGGAAATTAAAGAAGTTCCTAAACCTATTTACAATACAAAACAAGCTTTAGTTAAAGTAATAAGTTGTGGCATTTGCGGAACAGATTTAACATTAATACAAAAAAGTTTTAAAGGAATACCGAAAAAATCATACCCTATAATGCTAGGGCATGAAGCCATTGGAAGAGTAGAAGAGGTAGGCTCAGAAGTTAATTCTTTCAAAAAAGGAGACATTGTTTTTCTACCTTTTAATGATGCTAAAAAACTTGAAACCGTGACCCTAGAATCTGCTTGGGGAGGTTTCAGTGAGTATGGAGTAGTTGACGACAATAATTCTTATAAATTTGTTGAAGCACCGGAAGCCTCTTTTGCTCAGCAAATAGTTCCTTCAGACATCGATCCTATTGATGCTGCAATGATAGTCACTTTAAGAGAGGTTTATAGTGCTTTAAAACATTTTAATATAAAATCAAAAGAAACCATTGTTGTATTTGGAAGTGGGACAGTAGCTACTACTTTCATAAAGCTTTTGAAATTAATTGGAGTAAAAACAATTATCGGGGTTGCTAGAAGTGAAGAAAAATCACAAATATTAAAAAAAAGCGGTGCGGCTTACGTCATTAATAGCAATATAGAGAATATTTATGAAAAACTAAATCAAATTCAACCTCATGGGGTAGATAGAGTATTAGATGCAGTTGGTTCTTCAGAAATTATTAATCAAGGCTTATCTTTAATAAAAGATCGAGGTGAAATACTTTGCTATGGAGTACCTAATAAAAATAATATGAATTTAGATTGGAGTAATGCTCCTTATAATTGGAAACTTAATTTCCAACAAATGCCGTATAAACAAGAGGAAGGTGAGGCAACTGACACTATATTAAAATGGGTTCGATCAGGTGATATTGATCTTAAAGAATACATTTCAGATTATTTCCATTTTGATAATGTTATAGACGCTTTTAAAAAGGTACAAAATAAGAGAGTGTTAAAAAAAGCAATAATAACTTTTGAATAATAGATTATGAGAAAGGATGTTGGCATGTTACAAGCAATAATGACTAAACCTGGAAAAATAGAATATAGAGATGTACCAGTTCCAGACGTAAGAGAAAATCAAGTTAAACTTAAAATTAAAACTATTGGAGTTTGTGGATCCGATATTCATGTTTATCACGGAGAACATCCATATACTGGGTATCCTGTAGTACAAGGGCATGAAGTTGCTGCGGAGATAACAGACGTGGGACAGAATGTCACAAAATTTAAAGTAGGAGACAGAGTAACAGTTCAGCCTCAAGTGGTGTGTGGGGAGTGTTATCAATGTGTACACGGCATTTATAATGATTGTGATAACCTTAAGGTTATGGGTTTCCAGACTACTGGGATGGCAAGCGAATATTTTGTAGTAGATGCTAATAAATTATTGAATTTGCCAGATAGCATGAGTTGGGATCAAGGAGCATTAATTGAGCCTTTAGCTGTTGCAGTACATGCGGTAAGAAGAGTAGAGAATATTGAAGGGAAAAAAGCTTTGGTTCTGGGAGGCGGTCCAATAGGAAATTTAGTAGCTCAAACTGCCAAAGCAATGGGAGCAAGTTCGGTTTTAATCTCAGAATTAAGCGATTACCGTTTAGAAGTGGCTAAAAAATGTGGGATAAATACAATTGATACTAATAAAGAAGATATGTTTGAAAAGATATTAGAAAATTTTGGTTCAGATAAAGCAGACTATATTTTTGAATGTGTTGGTATAAATACAACAACAAATCAGGCTATAGAATATGCTAGAAAAGGAAGTACAATTGTTGCTGTTGGCGTATTTGCAAACATTGCTCAAATTAATATGGGGTATGTGCAAGACCACGAATTAACAGTTAAAGGGAGTGCGATGTATAGAGAGGAAGATTACGTTAAAGCTATTGATTTAGTTAATAAAGGATTAGTTGATCTTGATGTTTTAATAACACATCGAGTGGAATTTCAAAACTTTATCGAAGCTTATGAATTAATAAATCAGCAAAAAGATAAAGTTATGAAAGTAATGGTTGATCTTGATAAATAAAAAATAAGGGGTAGATTTTGAATGAATAATATAGTAAAACCTTTTTCAATGAATTTTGATCTTAATAAAGGGCTATCACAAGATAAAAGATCTTCAAAAAGGATGCTTTCAAATATGAAAGGTATGTTTTTTGATGATACTTCTTATGAGCAAGAATTGGAAAAAGAAGATCGTCTAGTATATGAATTTTATGAACTCGATTTACCTTCGACGGATAGTAATTTGTTATTTGGAACAAGTATTGTTTATCCAGGTAAAGTAGGAAATGAATACCACATGACAAAAGGGCATTTTCACACCATTTTAGACACCGCAGAGGTATATTATTGCTTAAGTGGAGAGGGATATTTGCTCATGGAAAATCCAGAAGGAGATTGGTCTGCCGAAGAATTTCGTCCTGGAAAAGCAGTTTATACGCCAGGGAGGTATGCTCATAGAAGTGTAAATACTGGAAGTGAACCGCTCGTTACTTTTTTTGTATTTAGAGCAGACGCCGGCCATGATTATGGATCAATAGAGACTAAAGGATTTCATCATTTAATTGTAGAAGAAAATGGTGAACCGGAAATTATTAAAAATCCAAACTGGTAAAACTAACGAAAACCAATAAGGGTTAAAGGAGTTATGATGATACAAACAGTTTTAGGGTCAGTCCCTGTAGATCAAATTAAATTCTGTCATAGCCATGAACATCTGTTTTTAGCTGAGGGACAGCCAGCAAAAATAAACCCTGCTCTACGTATTGATAATTATCAGTTAACAATAGAAGAGTTAAAATCTTTCAAGAAAGTAGGAGGAACTACTGTTGTTGATTGTCAACCTATAGGTTCGGGAAGAATGGAGCAACATTTAGTTGATGCCTCAAAAGATACAGGGGTACAAATAATTGCATCAACAGGTTTTCATAAACTTTCTTTTTATCCAGGGAGTCATTGGATTCATACTTATTCCCAATCTCAATTAGAAGATATTTTTACTCATGAGTTAACAAGAGGGATGTTTGTGAAAACAGATAATAAAAAACCGAGCAAATTTATCCCACATTTAGCGGGCACCATTAAGACGGCTATTGATGAAGAAAGAGAAAAAGACTCAGAAAAAAAATGGTTTTATGCTGCGGCTAAGGCAAGTAAGAAAACGGGTACACCGATTATATGTCATACTGAGTCTAGCAAACAAGGGGAGATATTGAGTGAGTTTTATATAGATTGTGGAGTAAATCCTGAACAAATCATCATTTGTCACTTAGATAGACATTTAGGGAACTTAGAAGCACATAAAAAGATTGCAGATAAGGGAGTTTTTATTGAATACGATACAATAGGAAGATTTAAATATCATAGTGATAGTGAAGAAGCTAGTATAATAATTCAAATGCTTGAGTGGGGTCTAGAAGATTCTATTTTACTTGGATTAGATACAACACGACAACGATTAAAAAGTTATGGTGGCAGTATCGGTTTAGATTATATTAAGAAAAACTTCATTCCAACTTTAAAAAAATACGGAGTCAGTGATAGAGTGATTGAAAAGATGATGGTTCACAATCCAAGAAAAGCTCTTTCTAAAAATAAAGGAGAGATTTGACTGATGGAACTTAATAAAGCTACACAACCTACAATGTATTTTATTGGTGTAACTACAGAACAATCAACTATTATGAAACTATTTCCATTATGGGCAGAATCAATGGAGCTAGAAAATACAATATTAAAGGGTATTGATATAGATATTCGTGCAGAAAAAAGTGTTTATAAAAAGGTAGTGGATTTCATAAAAAAGGATCCTTTATCAAAAGGCGCTTTAGTAACAACGCATAAAATAGATTTATTTAATTCTACAAGAGATCAATTTGATTATTTGGATACGCATGCTTGTATGTTGAATGAAATTTCATCTATATCAAAAAAACATGATAAACTAGAAGGACATGCAAAAGATCCTATCACAAGCGGCTTAGCTTTAAGAAAATTTATACCTGATAATTATTGGGAAACGAATGGAGAAGTTTTCATAATGGGAGCAGGGGGAAGTGCATTAGCCATTTGTTCTTATTTAACAAAAAAAGAACACAAAAACAATATTCCAAAAAAGATAATTATTAGCAACAGGAGTAAAGAACGCTTATCTTCGGCTCAGAAATTACTAAATCAAATAGATACACCTACTAAGTTTGAATTTTATTTATGTCCTGATCCAGAGGATAACGATGAAATTTTGAATAATTTAAATTCACATTCATTGGTCATTAACGCAACAGGGTTAGGAAAAGATCGACCAGGATCCCCAATCACAGATAATGCCATATTTCCAAAAGACGGTATAGCATGGGAACTGAATTATAGAGGAGAGCTAGATTTTATGCATCAAGCGTTAGCCCAAAAAAGTACGCAAAACCTACATGTAGAAGATGGATGGATTTACTTTCTTCATGGATGGACTCAAGTAATCGCAGAGGTTTTTCAAATTGATATATCGCCCTACTTTGATAATATTGAAAAAATCTCAGCCGACTTTCAGAGTAAAACAAAATAAAATGCGTAAATGATAATATCTATCTTATATTAAGAATTAGAAAAATATATTTTTACCGTAGAGTTGGACTAAATTAAATACAATCACAGAAAACACCTTCTTATAAAATGTTCTACTACATAATATGAAGTATTAATTTAAAATAAATTAATGTAGAAGCATTTCTGATTTTTTGAAATAAACTGTAAATAAACATTCAATTTAAAAATCGAATTTCTTAATAATGAGATTATTGACTTTATTTTCATGAGTCCAAGACTAACAACTAGTAATGCTTGTTATCTACTTAGTTAAGGACCAATTTTGGATAAAATTAGTTTAGCTAACCTTTTTACCAGCATAAAGATGTTTTAATATATTTATTGAGACACCTAAAACGTACACTTAGTAAATTTAAAGGATGAATATAAAATAAATGACATATAAAATATTAGTAACACCTAGATCTTTTGGAAAACACAGTCAACGCCCAATGCAATTATTAAAAGAGAAAGGCTTCCACGTTAAAAAAAATCCATATGGCAAGATTTTAACTGAAGATCAGATGATTGAGCAAGTAAAAGATGTTGACGGGGTCATAATTGGCGTTGATCCATTGAACCAAAAAGTATTACAACATGCTAATAAGCTTAAAGCAATTTCTAAATATGGTGTCGGTCTGGATAATATTGATTTGGATTATACAAAAAAACATAATATAGCGGTATCTATTGCGTCAGATACTAATACAGATGCAGTAGCCGATTACACATTTGCATTAATGATGGCGGCCGCGCGTAGGGTAGCACACATAGACAAAGAATGTCGAAAGTTAAATTGGGAAAAAATTACGACGATAGATATTTCTAATAAAACATTGGGGTTAATAGGTTTAGGCAACATAGGTAAGAAAGTTTCACGTAGAGCACAAGGGTTTGATATGGAAGTGCTCGCTTATGATTTGAATCCTGATTATGAATACTCCCGAAATAATGGTATAAGTTATGTTGACTCTTTAGAAGAAATTTTAAAAAAATCTGATTTTATTAGCCTTCATTTGCCTTTGAATGCACACACGAACCATATAATTGGCAGTCATCAGTTTGACATCATGAAGTCCAATTCTGTTATTGTAAATACCGCACGCGGTGGTTTAATTGATGAACAAGCGCTATTTAATGCACTTCAATATAATAAAATATGGGGGGCAGGTATTGATGTATTTGAATCAGAGCCTCCTAAAAACACGGAAATGCTTAACATGGAGAACATTGTAGTAGGTTCTCATTGTGCTGCTTCAACTGTAGAAGCAATTGATAATATGGGGATAACAGCAAGTAAGAATATTATTGGAAATCTCCTAAGATAGGAAGTGTATATTTTTATGTTAAAAGAAAAAGTGATAGAAAATATTAGCGATACAGGGATTATTGCTGTAATTAGAGCAGATACTATAGACCAAGCTTTAAAAATTTCAGAGGCTTGCCAGAAAGGTGGCGTAAAAGTATTAGAAATAACTTTTACTATACCTAATGCACATCGTGTAATCGAAGAATTATCATATAGATATCACAAAGATGAAATTATTCTAGGGGCTGGAACTGTATTAGATGCTGCAACTGCTCGTATCGCGATCTTATCAGGTGCACGATATATTGTTTCGCCTCATTATGATGAAGAAATAATTAAGCTATGTAATAGGTATCGAGTTCCTTGTATGCCTGGAGCTATGACTATAAAAGAAGTATTAAATGCTTTGGAATCAGGAGCTGACATAATAAAAGTATTTCCTGGAGAGGTTAGTGGTCCTCAAATGATTAAATCAATAAATGGCCCTTTACCTCAAGCAAAATTAATGCCTACAGGAGGTGTTAACTTACAAAATGCAGAACAATGGATTCAAGCAGGTGCTGTAGCTATTGGAGTAGGGGGGGATTTAATAGGAGATGCAAAGACAGGAGATTATAAAAATATAACCGAGAAGGCAAAACAGTTTAGAAAAGTGGTTCAAAACGCTAAAAAAAAGCTTAAACAATAACCTTACTTGTGTAATAAAACTAAGAATTTTATTATATAGGATTAATAATATGTACATATTACCTTCGTTAATTTTCATTATAATTATAATATGTATAATAAAATGCAAAAGTATGAATGAACAAAACAGTTTTTTAACTTGAAGGGGATATAAATTATGTATTTGGAAACACTTTTTGGGTTAAGCAATAAAGTAGCTGTTGTAACTGGAGGAAGCCGTGGCATAGGACAAACGATAGCTTGTGGTCTTGCAAGAGCGGGAGCAGAAATAGCGATTTTATGCCGTTCTAATGCTGATGATACAATAAAAATGATTGAAGAAAAAGGTGGGAAAGCATACTGGATATCTACTGACATTCAAAAAAAAGAAGACGTAGATAGCGCATTAACAGAAATTTTACATCGTTCAGGAACTATCGATATACTATTTAATAATGCGGGAATTTGTATTCATCATACAGCTTCTGAAGTTTCTGTACAACAGTTTAAAAAGGTAATGAATGTAAATGTAATCGGTCAATTTATTGTTGCTCGTGCAGTTGGCGAAATTATGAAAAAACAAAATACTGAGGGAAGTATTATTAATATGGCTTCTATGTCTGGTTCGATTGTTAATGTACCACAAATGCAATCCTCGTATAATGCTTCTAAAGCAGCTGTGATTCATCTTACAAAATCTTTATCAGTTGAATGGGCTCAAAGTAAAATACGTGTTAATAGTCTTAGCCCAGGGTATGTTAATACCAAGATGTCTTCTGAAACTCCTCAAGATTTAAAAGAAGATTGGTTATCTTTAATACCAATGCATCGCTTCGCGCAACCAGAAGAATTAATTACTGCTGTTTTTTATTTGGCGAGCGACAACTCAAGTTACACCACAGGAAGTGATATAATTATTGATGGTGCTTACACATGTCAGTAATTATATTGATAAATGCAATTTTAGATTGTGTAGACAAAAATGAATGTTTTAAGCTAACAGTTCTTAAATATTGTAATGCTGCTAAATTTAAATATATTTGTAATAATACATAATTAATACAGGCTTAATTTAAAATGTTAAATTAAGGTTTCATGTACACCAAATGATTTTGACATAGATAGGTGGTAATAATAAATGAAGGGCGATATAGCAGTAGTAGGAAGTATTAATTTAGATGTCATAGTCAAAACTCCTTCTTATCCAAACTATGGTGAAACAGTATTTTGTAATGAAATTGATTTCCGTCCTGGGGGAAAAGGAGCTAACCAAGCAGTAACGATATCAAAAATGCAACAAAATCCATTAATGATAGGGGCTGTTGGAAAAGATTCATCTGGTAAACAAGTTCTGGAAAATTTAAAAAGAAAAGGTATCGATGCTTCATATATCCTGTCAGTTAATAATGTTACTGGTAGCTTTATAGCGATGATTGATAAGTTCGGTGAAAACACAATGGTAGGAACAAAAGGCGCTAATGAAGCAATCACGGAGTCATATATTGACTCTGTTTTTTCTCAAATAGAGGCAAGTATACTATTAATCCAGATGGAAACAAGTAAAGAATCTATCCTTGCTTCAGTAAAAGCTGCAAAAGAACGTGGTATATATGTTGTTTTGGATCCAGCTCCCGCTGACGGAATTTTCCATGAAGTCTTTCCATATGTTGATCTAATATTACCAAATCAACAAGAGACAAAAAAAATAACAAGTGTAGAAGTTACAGACAAAAAAAGTGCAGAGAAAGCTGCAGATAAATTGCATTTGCTTGGTATATCGAACGCTATGGTAAAAATGGGAAGTGAAGGTGTATTAGTATCTGTAAATGGAGTAAAGACATTCATAGATTCTATAAATGTAAAAGCAGTAGACACAGTAGGTGCAGGAGATTGTTTTGCAGGAGTAGTAGCCAGTCAATTACTTTATACAAAAGATTTAGTAAAAGTAGCTCGGCTTGCTACAATTGCAGCTGGTATCAAAGTTTCTCGTCCTGGGGGGCATGATTCACTTCCGACTTTAAAAGAAGTTAAAACATATAAGGTTAAGGAATAATCCCTAACCTTATATAACTTAAATTTAATTAAAATATTGTGTTTGAGTTGTCTCTCTTTCTATTAATTGAACTGGCAAAACAATGTGTACAGGCCCCCTCTTTTTTTCATTTTCCATAAAATTAAGTAGACATTTAGAAGCCTCTGTTCCCAATTTTTTAGTATCTTGGTTAATAGTAGTAATGCTTGGGTAACTATACTTAGATAGAGATGTGTTATCAAACCCAATAATTTTCACTTTATTGGGGACCTCTACACGATGTTTTTTAAGCGCATGTAACGCTCCTAGAGCGAGCCAATCATTTGTAGCGAAAATTCCATCAAAAAATGTTCCTTCTTGAATTAATTCACTAATGTTATTTTTAACCTTTTCAAAACTGGAATAACCTATATCTAAAATTAAATTTTTTTGTACAGGTACGTTATATTCTTTTAAAGCATCAAGATATCCTTTGAATCTTGATTGTACGGAAGAAATTTCTTTGTTTGTGTTTAAAACTAATATTTTTTCGCACTTTTTTTCAATTAACTTTTCTGTTGCTAAAAACCCGCCTAAATAATTATCAGATTCAATAATAGCTGCGCTTTTAGCTTTGCATGGAGCTCTATCAATGCAAACAATTGGTATGTTTCGCTTTAACATAGCGAAAGGAATATTGGCATTCCCTGAAATGTATATTATCCCATCTACTTCTTTTGCATCTAAGCTTTTTAAGTATCTTCTTTCTTTCTTTTCTTCACTATTTGTATTACAGATAAATACAGAGTATCCTTTATCGAAAAAATAATTTTCAATATTAAGCACTAAACTGGCAAAAAATTCATTTTTTAAGTGGGGAACAAGTACACCAATAGATTCAGTCTTCCGTATTCTTAAGCTTCTAGCTATCATATTTGTTTCATAGCCTAATTCAGAAATGGTGTCAAGTACACATTTTTCAGTTTCTTTAGAAAATCTTCCATTTTGATTTATAACTCTGGAAACTGTTGCAACTGAAACATTGCATAGTTGGGCAATGTCTTTCATAGACATATTTTTTTTAGACTTCATTTATTACCTCTATATACTTTATCTAATTAAAATCTATTACTTAATTTACTCTTTTTGATAATTTCAACAACTCATCACCATTATTAATCTTTCCATATTTCATTGTTTTAATATTAGAAAATAAAGAACTATTAGTAATAATGATGGGAGTATCTATTTTATAATTTTTGCGTTGTACTTCTTGTAAATCAAATTCAGCAATTAAGTCTCCTGCTTCTACAAGTTGATTTTGTTCTACATAAGAAGTGAAATTTTCTCCGTTTAGTTCGACTGTTTCAAGTCCTATATGAATTAATATTTCTGTCTCGTCATTTGTTGTCATACCAAACGCATGTTTAGTTGGAAAAACTGTTGTCATAGCCCCCTGGGCTGGCGCATAAACTTTTCCATCACTAGGGCGGATAGCAACTCCCTCACCTAAAGCTTGTTCTGAAAAAACGCCATCGTTTAATTCTTTTAAATCCATTACCTCTCCAGTTAAAGGACTTGCTAATATTTGTTCTTTAGTTATTGTTTCATTATTTTTTTCGACAGAGGTCTCTAATTGAGTAGTTTCCTCAGCATTAGCAGGGTCTTCAAACCCTAAAATAATTGCTGCGATAGCACCCACTATAAAACAAATAGATAAACCAATAACGTAGTGTATAAATGTGCTACCTACAAAAGCAGGAAGTGTGGTTAATCCACCAAATACAAATGCATATGATACAGTTCCAGTACCTCCTATATAAGCACCTCCAGCTGCTCCGCCTATTATAGCAGCAATTAAAGGACGCTTAAATCTGATAGCCACCCCATAAATGGCAGGCTCTGTAATCCCGGCAAAGAAAATGGATAATAAAGCTGACCAAGAGAAAGAACGAATCTGAGTATTTTTTGTTTTAAGGATTACCCCCAAAGTTGCGCCGGCCATACCAAAATTTGCTGCTCCAGTAAGTGGAACAATTTTATCATATCCTAGCGTACCAATATTGCTTATCATGATTGGATTTACTGCCCATTGTAAGCCAAATACGACAAAAACATTCCAAATTCCACCTACGATAAGTCCGGTAAGCCATCCGTTTGTCTCACTTAACCATTCAATGCCGCTAGCAATTCCTTCTCCTGTATAAACTCCAAAAGGGCCAAAAACTAAAACAGTAAGAGGAACGATAATAACTAGTGAAATCAAAGGGACTAAAATAATTTGTAAACTATTCCATACATATCTTTCTAAAATTCTCTCTAAATAAGAGTAAGCCCATATAGCTAAAAGTGCTGGTATCACAGTAGAAGAATATTCCATCAAAACAACTGGAATTCCTAAAAAATCTGTTGAAGCACCAGTTCCCTGCTCCCCTAATAAATCTATGAAGTCAGGATGTATTAGAGAAGCGCCTATTATTGCTGCAATATAAGGATTAGCATTAAACCGCCTTGCAGCTGTAAAAGCAAGTAACACAGGTAAGAAATAAAACACAGCCATAGAAGCAGCTGACAAAATGCCGTATGTTCCTGAGTCTTCATTCATCCATCCTAATTGAACAAATAAAAGTAACAAGCCTCGTAATATGCCTGATCCAGCTAATGGTGGTAAAAGAGGAGTGAAAATACCAGATATAACATCAAAGAGACGGCTGATAATATTACCTGTTGGTTGATTATTGGCTTCATTGTCAGTCTTTGAGGAAACATTTATAATATTTTCAATCTTTTCATAAACTTTCGATACTTCTGTTCCTATAATTACTTGATACTGACCACTTTTACTAAAGGCTTGCAAAATATTTGGATTGCTTTCTAGTTTTTCGCTATCTGCTTTGGATTCCTCATATAACTGAAAACGCAATCTTGTTGCACAAGAGGTCAAGCCTTTTATATTTTCTTCTCCGCCTACATCCTCGATAATTTTTCGCGCTAGCTGTTCGTAGTCCAATATTTCACCTTCTTTTATAATTGTATTAAAACAACTCCTTAAAAATCTTTTTATTCTTCTATTAAATTGACTCGATTTGCGTGTCTTCCGCCTTCAAACTCAGCTTCTAACCAAGAATTTATAATCATTTTTGCTAGTTCACTTCCTACCACACGAGAACCAAAAGCTAGTATATTGGTGTCGTTGTGCTGTTTTGACAATTGAGCTGAGTATGGCTCACTACAAACTACTGCACGTATCCCTTTAATTTTATTAGCTGCCAAAGAAATACCAACTCCTGTCCCACATATCAAAATCCCAGCATCTACTTTTTTATCAGAAACTGCTTTTCCTACTAATTTTCCGTAGTTGGGATAATCAGTGCGCTCAAAGGAGTTTGTACCAAAATCTTCTACTTCATGATCTAATTCCTCTAAATAATTTATAACTTTCTCTTTTAATTCTAAACCTACGTGGTCGTTTGCAATTCCTATCTTCATTATTATATTCTCCTTACGTTATTTATCTGCCCTTAAACTTTTTATTATATTAGTATAAGTTTCATTTTTTCCAAAAAGTGAAGAAGTACCTAAAATAAAACCTTCTACTCCCATTTTTGACAAAGACTGTACTTTTTGGGGAGATATGGCTCCGTCGACCATAATATAGAAATTATATTCTAACCTCTTTTTTAAGTCTATTATTTTATTCAATTTATCATTAACATAAGATAAATATTGTTGTCCGGAAAATCCAGGATTTACTGTCATTATCATGATATAATCAATCAAACTTAAAAGAGGTTTAATCGTTTCTATTGACGTTCCAGGATTAATAGCGATGCCAGATTTTATATGCATACCATTAATCCGTTCCAAAGTACGAGCAGGATGTTTATCAGCTTCTGGATGTATATAAATAATATCTACACCAATATCGGCGAATATATCAATACTATTGGCAGGGTTTTCAATCATTAAATGTACATCTACTTTTTTGTTTGTCGATTTCCTAATGTATTCAAGGTCTTGTAAACCCATCCCGAAATTAGGAACAAATTCACCATCCATAATATCAATATGATAACCATCTACGTTTGATTTCTCTAATCTCTCAACTTCTTGTTTTAGTGAACTGAAATCAGCGCACATCATAGAAGGCATTAAAAATTTTTTCAAATAAGCCACCACCTTTTTTAAACGATTATTTTATTGAGAAAACGATTACTCAACAAGCTAAATATAACATAAATATAACATTATTCAATTTAAATGAGTTAAGAATAAAATGATTAACTTTACACTAATTATAATAGTTTTAAATCTACAAAGAGTTTCAATAACGGCCGTTTCTGATGCAAGGATATTAACAAACTTAAATTCCGTATGCTCTTTCATACCTATAAAATAAAATCTGAAGCGTTTTAGGCGTATAAAACTGACTTTATATACGTTTTATTTTGCTTAGAATATGTTTATCACTTTTTTGTAAAAACCTACATTGTCCTAATTTGACACATACTTCAGAAACCCTAGTATATTTTCGTTTGTTAATGTGTATGTATATCAGTGAACGTTTAAAAATGAAAAATAGCCATAAAAATTTACCGTTCGCAAAAGTGT
>Ga0079226_10001042_pt1 | contig 21016 bp, 15 predicted proteins | sample Poulit2014_FD_76345 | JGI IMG/M metagenome (GOLD analysis project Ga0079226, IMG submission 76345) | Agricultural soil microbial communities from Georgia to study Nitrogen management - Poultry litter 2014 | ecosystem: Environmental > Terrestrial > Soil > Agricultural land | place: USA: Georgia... | reverse complement strand
GGTCCTGTTAAAACACCCATTAGTAAGTTAGTTGTAATACCTGTTAGAATTCCATAAGACATTCCAAATTGTGCAGCTATAAATATTGTTCCCATAGTATCTAAAAATAATAATGGTATTTTTAAAGCAGATACTACTGTGCCTAAGACAACATTGATTACTACAGCGATGGCACAAAATGTTAATAATTTAGTGTTGTTTTTCATAAAAATTTCCTCTTTTCAAAAATTCTTCAAAGATATTTAGTAAATTTCCTAAATTATCTTCGTTATACCAAGTAGGAATTTCCATGAAATTATTATTTAGTTTATTATCTTTAATTAATTTAAAATATTCTTCCATATAAACGCCTTGTCTATCAGTTAACGAACAATTTGGGCTTTCATTTATGCCTATAATACCTAGATAATTATATCCGTTTTCTATATAGCTTTTTAATTGCTCTATAATTGGAAGTAAAAGTTTTTTGCAAAAATCTCTATATCCTTTTATACACGCATATTCATCATAATTCATCGGTGGACGATTAAAGCCTAAATATAAAAATTCAGGACATGGTAATTGAATAATGGAAATATCTTTTTCTAGTATATTTTTACTTATAGGAAAAGGTCCTTTTGCTCTTTCTAAGCCATTTACTACAGAATTTTGATTTAGAATGCAATGAGATATAACTACTATATTTTTTTTCATACAATTCCTCCTAGCGATATTCTTATAATACTATAAAGAAATAAATATGACAATAATAATTTATTAACGAAGTTTATTGACTGAATAAGATAGTTGAATAATAAAGCTGTCTATATTTTTATTGTTGATTGTAAATAGATAAATCAATATTTTGATAAAAAATAAAATTTAAAATATAAGTTTATAAGAAAATAGTTAAAATAAAAAAGACAAATCTCTTAAAAGAAATTTGCCCTTAAAATAAAATATTAAATTTATATTAAACGTTAAATCTAAAGTGAACTACATCGCCATCTTGCATTATATAGTCTTTACCTTCTAGTCTAATAAGTCCTTTTTCTCTAGCAGCAGCCATACTTCCAAGCTCTACTAAATCGTCATAAGATACAATTTCAGCTCGTATAAAACCTCTTGATATATCAGTGTGAATTTTACCTGCTGCATCTACTGCTTTAGTACCTTTTTCGATAGTCCAAGCACGAGTTTCTACCTCACCAGTTGTAAGGAAACTCATAAGTCCTAAAAGTGAGTAGGAAGCTCTTATAAGTCTATCGACACCAGACTCTTTAATGCCCATAGCTTCAAGGAATTCTTGTTTTTCCTCTTCTTCATCAAGTTCTGATATTTCTTGTTCGATTTGAGCAGAAATTACAACTACTTCAGAATTTTCAGTTTTTGCAAATTCTCTAACTGCATTTACAAGTTCATTATCCATTGCGTCATTGGCAACATCTTCTTCAGAAACATTTGCCACATAGATAATTGGTTTTGTACTTAATAATTGATAACCTTTTAAAAGTTTTTTCTCGTCATCTGTTAAATCTAAAATTCTAGCTGATTTACCTTCTTCAAGTACTTTTAAAATTCTTTCAAGTAGAGATACTTCAGCAGCTAATTTTTTATCGCCTTTTAAAGCTTTTCTAGTTTTGTCTAATTTTTTTTCAATTAATTCCATATCTGAAAATATAAGCTCAAGATTTATAGTTTCTATATCTCTTAATGGGTCTATACCGCCATCAACATGAACTATATTTTCATCTTCAAAGCATCTTAATACTTGAACTATAGCATCGGACTCTCTTATATTTGCAAGGAATTTATTTCCTAGACCTTCGCCTTTACTAGCTCCTTTAACTAATCCTGCAATATCATAAAATTCAATTGCAGCAGGTATAAGTTTTTTTGAACCTGAGATTTTTGATAATACTTCTAATCTTTTATCGGGAACATCTACTACACCTACATTGGGATCTATAGTACAGAAAGGATAGTTAGCTGATTCAGCTCCGGCCTTTGTAATAGCATTAAACATAGTACTTTTACCAACATTTGGTAAACCTACAATACCTAATTTCATTTAATCACTCTTTCTACGATTATTCTTTAATTTTTACCATATTGATTTTATCATAGGCTAGATATATTGTAAATAAATGGCATTATATAGTTAATTAGAGATACTTAATTATGATATAATTGTAATTAAGAAATTAAGTAGTTTATGTAGGAGGAAAATATTATGGTAACAGAAAGACTTAAAAAATTAAGGGAAAAAATGCTTCAAAGAAATATAGATGCATATATTATCCCAACATCAGATCCACATCAATCAGAATATGTTGCAGATTATTATAAAGATAGAGAATTTATTTCAGGTTTTACAGGATCTGCAGGTACGGTAGTAGTTACTCATAAAGAAGCTGGCCTTTGGACAGATGGCAGATACTTTATACAAGCAGAAAAAGAATTACAAGGTTCAGGTATAAAATTATATAAGATGGGAATGCCAGGGACACCTAGTATTTATGATTTTATAAATGAAAAAGTAAGTCAGTTCGGTAAAATTGGTTTAAATGGCTTAACTTACAGTTATAAAAATTATTTAGAGCTAAGAAAAAATATTGGCGATAAACTTGTGATTACAGACACAGACTATATTGGAGAAATATGGGAGAATAGACCAGGAATCCCTGATAGCAAAGCTTTTGTCTTAGAAGATAAATATGCAGGAAAGTCTGTTATAAACAAATTAAAAGAACTTAGAAAAGCTATGATGAGTCAAGGTATAGACTATCATTTTATAGGGGCTCTAGATGATATTTGCTATTTATATAATATAAGAGGTAGGGACGTACAATATAATCCAGTTTTATTAAGTTATTCAATTGTAAGTCAAGATGAGGCATTTTTATTTATTTCAAATGATAAATTAGATGATGAAGTAAAAAAACATCTAGCTGACAATGGAGTTAAGGTAAGAGGATACAATGAAGTATTTAACTATTTAAAATCTATAAAGCCTAGAAAATATGTTTATTTTGACCCAGAGATGACAAATCTTGATATAGTAAATTCAGTAGATGCAAATGTTAGATTTATTAAAGGTATTAATTTAACTACATTTATGAAGGCTATAAAAAATAAGGTTGAAATTGAAAATCAAAAAAATGCATATATAAAGGATGGAGTAGCTTTAGTAAAATTCTTTAATTGGCTAGAAACTGGAGTGCCAACAGGTGTAGTTACAGAGATGTATGCTGCAAGTAAGTTGGAAGACTTTAGAAAAGAGCAAGAGCTTTTTATGGAACCTAGTTTTGGAACTATATCAGCTTATGGTAAAAACGCCGCTCTTCCTCATTACACTCCTTCAGAAAAAAATCCAGTAATATTAAAAAATAAAGGTCTTTATTTAGTAGATAGTGGTGGACAGTATCTAGATGGAACTACAGATACTACAAGAACTATCGCTTTAGGTGAGCTTACAGAAGATGAAATTAAACACTATACATTAACTTTAAAATCACATATTGCACTTATGACAGCAAAATTCCAAAGAGGTACTAAATCATCAGAACTAGATATAATTGCTAGAATGCCACTTTGGAAAGAAGGCCTAGATTTTAATCATGGTACAGGTCATGGAGTAGGTTTTGTACTTGCTTGTCATGAAGGTCCTCAAAGAATATCAAAGGCACAAAACGATATAGACATGGAAGTTGGCATGATAACTTCTGATGAGCCAGGTATATATGTAGAGGGAAGTCATGGTATAAGAATAGAAAATATAATGGTATGCGTACCTTGGAAAGAAAATGAATTTGGAGAATTTTTAGGATTTGAAAGTTTATCAGTATGTCCAATAGATACAAAACCAGTAGATAAAAATCTATTAGAAGATTGGGAAGTTGAATGGTTAAATAATTACAATCAAATGTGTTTAGAAAAATTATCACCTTATCTAAATGAAGAAGAAAGAAAGTATTTAGAAAAAATTACTGAAGTGATTTAAATGTTTAATATAAAAAATGAATTAAGTAAATTACCAGAAAAACCTGGTGTATATTTAATGTATGACAAAGACGATACAATTATATATGTGGGTAAAGCTATAAATTTAAAAAATAGAGTTAGACAATATTTCGATAATAGCAAGAATAAACCACCTAAAGTAGTTGCTATGGTCAGTCATATAGTTAGGTTTGAATATATTATTGTAGATAATGAAGTAGAAGCATTAGTCTTAGAATCTAATTTCATTAAAAAAAATCGCCCAAAATATAATATTTTATTAAGAGATGACAAACAATATCCTTATATAAAGATAACTAATGAAAAATACCCTAGAGTTATGAAAGTTAGAAATGTAGCTAAAGATAGGGCACAGTATTTTGGGCCTTTTCCCAATGTATATGCAGTAAATGACATTATACAGTTAATACATGAACTATTTAAAGTTAGAACTTGTAATCTAAATTTTAATAAAGGACAGAGATTAAAAAGACCTTGTTTAAATTATTTTATAAAAAGATGTCCAGGTCCATGTATAGGAGAAGCTGATGAAGAAAAATATTTAAAAGATATCCAAGAAATAAGCCAATTTTTAAATGGAAAGCATGAAAATATAATAAAATATTTAACTGAAAAAATGTATGAAGCTAGTAGTCAATTAAATTTTGAACAAGCTGCGAAATACAGAGATAATATTGAAAGTATAAATGTTATCTATGAAAAACAAAAAGTTACAAATACAAATAGTCTTGATATGGATATGATTTCCTTTGCTAGAGAAGAAGGGGTAATATGCGTACAAGTATTTTTCATGCGAAATGGTAAAATTGTAGATAGAGAGCATTTTATATTGGAAGATGATTTTTACGAAAGCGATGAAAAAGTAATGGCATCTTTTATGAAACAATTTTATTTAGATATAACATATATTCCAAAACTTATACTTGTAGATTATGAAGTAGAAGAAAAAGAACTAATTGAGAAGATGTTAAGTCAAAAGAAACAAAGCAAAGTTGCCATTAGAAAGCCACAACGTGGTGATAAAGTCGATTTAATGGAAATGGTTAGAGTAAATGCTAAAGATATGTTATCAAAATATATTTCTAGACATTATAAAAAAGAAAAAAACCTAGAATCGGCAATTCTTGACTTAAAAAATATAACTAAAATTGAAAACTTAAATAGAATAGAGTGCTTTGATATTTCTAACACTTCAGGTGTTCAATCGGTAGGCTCGATGGTTGTATTTGAAAATGGTAAAAAAGCACCAAAGGAATATAGAAAATTTAAAATAAAAACTGTTAAGGGCCCAGATGATTATGCAAGCCATAGAGAAGTTTTAACGAGAAGGCTTAAAAGAGGCATAATAGATAGAGAAAAGGGTATAACTAAAGCAGGTTTTGGCAAAATGCCATCACTTATAATGATGGATGGAGGAAAGGGGCAAGTAAATATTGCTAAAGAAGTACTCCGAGATTTAAATTTAAATATTCCTGTAATAGGTCTTGTAAAAGATGACAATCATAAAACGAGAGGTATTATATTTGAAGAAAGAGAAATTCTTTTAAAAGTTAATACTCCTCTATATAGGTTTTTATTTAATATACAGGAAGAAGCTCATAGATTTGCAATTAACTACCATAGGAAATTAAGAGATGACAATTTGAAAAAATCTGAACTCGATGAGATTCCAGGGATAGGCAAGATGAGAAAGATGGAACTGTATAAGTATTTTAAAACGTTAGATAAAATAAAAGATGCATCTATCGAAGAGTTATTAAAAGTGCCTAAGATGAATAAATCAACAGCAGAAAATATTTACACCTACTTTAGGAAATAATTTATATTTATATAATAATGAAAGGAGCAAATATTATGCAAGGGGTAAAACTCAGTGAGATAGTAGAATCCTTGAAGTTAAATATTGTTCACAAAAGTACAAATTTTTACGATATTGTAATAAAAAACTCGGAAGTAAATCGTCCAGGTTTGCAATTATCAGGCTTTATAAAGGAATATCCATATAAGAGAATTCAAATTATAGGTAGCGCAGAAACTGCATATTTAAGAGAATTAGATGAGGATGTCAGGTATGAAAGATTAAGTAAAGTATTATCTAAAGAGATACCCTGTCTTATATTTGCACATGGAACAGAAGTTCCAGAAGTAGTAAAAGAATTAGCAGAAAAATACGATAATACAATACTTACTACAGAAAAACCTACAACAGCCTTTATATCTAAATTATCACAAGAGCTAGAATATGAATTTAGTGAAGAGATAACTATGCATGCATGTCTTATGGAAATTTATGGTATGGGTGTGCTTTTAACTGGTAAGAGTTCTGTAGGAAAATCAGAGACAACTTTAGACCTTGTAATTAGAGGGCATAGATTAGTTGCCGATGATGTGGTTGAAGTAAAAAAACTTGAAGAAGGCCTAAGAGGACAATCACCAGCTAATATAAGACATTTTCTAGAAATTAGAGGATTGGGGATATTAGACATACAAAGACTATACGGGGTAGGAGCAGTTAAAACTTTTACTTATATAGACTTAGTAGTGGAACTTGAACAATGGGATTCAGAAAAAGAATATGATAGAATTGGATTAGATGAAGAATATATTGAAATCCTAGGAAAAAAAGTTGAGAGAATTACTATACCTGTAAAACCAGGTAGAAATATCGCTATGATAGTAGAGGTAGCGGTAAGAAATCGAAGACAAAAAAGTCTTGGATATAATGCTGCAGTAGAACTTAATAAAAGGCTAATTGCAGATATGACTGAAAAGTCTAAAAGTTGACAAAATAGAGAAAATTAGTATATAATAATTAATTGAAAACATGATAACAATATTTAAAATAAAAAAATTTAAATATGAGTTCTTTAACAATAAATTAGGAGGGATTATTAAATGGGTAGAAAAATGATGTCAATGGACGGTAACGCCGCAGCATCACACGTATCTTATGCGTTTACAGATGTAGCAGCCATCTATCCTATTACTCCATCATCAACAATGGCAGAAGTAGTTGATGAATGGTCAGCAAATGGAAGAAAAAATATTTTCGGACAAGAAGTTCATGTAACAGAAATGCAATCTGAAGCAGGTGCAGCAGGAGCTGTTCATGGTTCATTAGTATCAGGTGCATTAACAACTACATATACAGCATCACAAGGTTTATTACTTATGATACCTAATATGTATAAAATCGCTGGTGAATTACTACCAGGTGTATTCCATGTATCAGCAAGAGCATTAGCTTCACATGCATTAAATATATTTGGTGATCACCAAGACGTTATGGCAGCAAGACAAACTGGTTTTGCTCTATTAGCTTCAGGTTCTGTACAAGAAGTTATGGACCTAGGTTCAGTAGCTCACTTAGCTTCAATTGAAGGTAGAGTACCATTTTTACATTTCTTCGATGGATTTAGAACTTCACACGAAATTCAAAAAATCGAAGTTATTGAATATGATGAATTAGCAGAATTGGTAAATCATGATGCTATTGAAAGATTTAGAAATAATGCATTAAATCCTGAAAATCCAAAAACTATGGGTACAGCAGAAAACCCAGATGTTTATTTCCAATCAGTAGAAGCTTCAAATAAATACTATGAAAACATAGTAGGCATTACTGAAAAATATATAAATGATATAAATAAAATAACTGGTAGAGATTACGGTTTATTCAACTATTATGGTGCAGAAGATGCAGAAGACGTAATAGTAGCAATGGGTTCAGTAACTGAAACTATTCAAGAAACTGTAGATTACTTAATGGCTAAAGGTCAAAAAGTAGGGGTTCTTAAAGTTCATCTTTACAGACCATTCTCAAAACTTCATTTCTTAAATGCTATGCCAAAAACAGTTAAGAGAATAGCTGTTCTTGACAGAACAAAAGAAAAAGGTTCATTAGGAGAACCACTTTACCTAGACGTTAGAGATGTATATTATGATGAAGAAAATAGACCAATGATTATTGGTGGTATTTACGGTCTAGGCTCTAAAGATACTACACCTACACATATCAATGCAGTATATGAAAACTTAAGAGCAGAAGCTCCTAAAGAAAGATTTACTATTGGTATAGTAGATGACGTTACAAATAGATCATTAGAAGTTAAAGAACAAATAAATACTTCACCAGAAGGTACTATTAGATGTAAATTCTGGGGATTCGGTTCAGACGGTACAGTAGGTGCTAATAAATCAGCTATAAAAATTATAGGTGATGGTACAGACATGTACGCTCAAGGTTATTTCGAATATGACTCTAAAAAATCAGGTGGGGTAACTATTTCTCACTTAAGATTCGGTGACCAACCAATCCACTCAACATATTTAATTGATGAATCAGACTTTACTTCATGTTCAAAACAATCATATGTTTATCAATATGACCTACTTCGTGGACTTAAAAAAGGTGGAGTATTCCTACTAAACTGTATTTGGGACGAAAAAGAATTAGACGCTCATCTACCAGGTTCAATGAAGAGATATATTGCTGAAAATGATATCGAGTTCTACACAATCAATGCTTCTAAAATAGCAGCAGAAGTAGGACTAGGTGGAAGAACTAACATGATTATGCAAGCTGCATTCTTCAAACTTTCACAAGTATTACCACTTGATGACGCTATCAAGAGACTTAAAGATATGATAGTTAAATCATATGGTAAAAAAGGTGAAGAAGTAGTTAACATGAACTATGCTGCTGTTGATAGAGGTATTGAATCTCTAGTTAAAATAGAAGTACCAGCTTCATGGAAAGATGCAGAAATCGAAGTAGAAAAAGATTTAAATGTTCCAGAATTCGTAAGAGAAATTGCTGGACCAATGAATGCACAAGCAGGTAATGACCTACCAGTTTCAGCATTCGAATCAACTGCAAACGGTGAATATCCAAACGGAACTACTGCATACGAAAAAAGAGGTATCGCATTTAACGTTCCTGAATGGCAAATAGATAACTGTATCCAATGTAACCAATGTTCATATGTTTGTCCTCATGCTGCAATCAGACCTTTCTTAGTTAACGAAGAAGAAAGAGCTAATGCTCCAGAAGGATTTGAAACTAAAAAAGCTATTGGTAAAGCATTCGAAGGTTTAGAATTTAGAATTCAAGTAAGTCCTTATGACTGTACTGGTTGTGGAAACTGTGCTGACGTATGTCCATCAAAAGAAAAAGCATTAATAATGAAACCTTTTGAACCACAAGCTGAAGCTCAAAAAGACAACTGGACTTATGCTAACGATACTGTAGGATACAAAGAAGGATTAATGAGTACAACAACTGTTAAAGGTTCTCAATTCCAACAACCATTATTCGAGTTCTCAGGAGCTTGTGCAGGTTGTGGAGAAACACCTTACGCAAAACTTGTTACTCAATTATTCGGAGATAGAATGATGGTTGCTAATGCTACAGGTTGTTCATCAATCTGGGGTGGATCAGCTCCTTCAACTCCATACTGTACTAATGCAGAAGGTAAAGGACCAGCTTGGGCTAACTCTTTATTCGAAGATAATGCTGAGTACGGACTAGGTATGTATGTTGGTATAAACAAAATAAGAGAAAAATTACAACTATTCATGGAAGAATTTATCGAACTTAAAGTTGATTCTCCATTAAATGATGCTTTCAAAGCTTGGTTAGAAGGTAAAGAAGATGCTTCAGCTTCAAAAGCTGCTGCAATAGAAATTCTTTCAGGTATAAAAACTGCTAACCTTGAAGGTAGAGCTAAAGAATTAGTTGAAGAAATAGAAAAATTAAAAGACTATCTAATCAAAAAATCAGTTTGGATATTTGGTGGTGACGGATGGGCTTATGACATCGGTTACGGTGGACTTGACCACGTATTAGCATCAGGTGAAAATGTAAATGTTCTTGTATTCGATACAGAAGTTTACTCAAACACTGGTGGACAATCTTCTAAATCAACTCCAAGAGCAGCAGTAGCACAATTCGCAGCTTCTGGTAAGAGAATTAAGAAGAAAGACTTAGGTATGATGGCAGCTAGTTATGGTTATGTATATGTAGCTCAAATAGCTATGGGTGCAAACCAAAATCAAACTATCAAAGCTATCAGAGAAGCAGAAGCATATGATGGACCATCATTAATAATCGCTTATGCTCCATGTATAAACCATGGTATTAGAATTGGTATGGGTAAAACTCAAGAACAAGAAAAACGTGCTGTTGCAGCAGGTTACTGGCACCTATACAGATTCGACCCAAGACTTAAAGACGAAGGTAAGAATCCATTCCAATTAGATTCAAAAGAACCAACAGCGTCATTCCAAGACTTTATAAACTCAGAAGTAAGATATACTTCACTTAAGAGAACTTTCCCAGAAGAAGCAGAAGTTCTATTTGCTAAAGCAGAAGAAGATGCTAGGGAAAGATATGAAGGATACAAAAAACTTGCAGAGCAAGAATAATATTCTTTAATAATTAATAAAATTTACCCATCTAGATATTAATCTAGATGGGTTTTATTTTGCCTATTTTTAAATGTTTTTAAATAATATAACTAGAAATGTAAATTATTAAATAATTTATATAATTTAAGCTATAAATATATATAAACCGAGTTGCATTTTAAAACAACTAGCTTTACCTAAAAATAGACAAATATATAAATTTAATAAATTAATATTAAAGATTTATGCAATAATTTTATATAAATAATTAAAATAATTTAAATATAATTACATACTTTATTGACAATAAGCCTTTATTTCGTTATACTGAATAAGGAAGAATGAAAAAAAGGGGTAGGATTTTGGAAAAACATTCGAACATTCAGAGATCAAAAAGAAAATTGATAATACTCTTTATAGTGCTTATTATTACGATATTTATTTCTTTTCAATTAGGTAGGTACCCCATTTCCCCAAAAATGTTATTTAGATCGTTATTTGCTATTATAACTAATAATACAGATACAATTCCTAAAGAGGTACTTACAGTTTTATTAAAAATAAGAGTCCCTAGAATATTAAGCGCTATATTAATTGGAGCGGCATTGTCCATGTCGGGTTCAAGTTATCAAGCGTTATTTCAAAATCCTATGGTATCCCCGGACATTTTAGGAGCAAGTCAAGGTGCAGGTTTTGGTGCAGCACTTGGATTGCTTTGGTACTTTAGTTACCAGACAACTGCATTAATGGCATTTGCCATAGGATTAACTGCAGTTTTTATTGCATATATGATTAGTACAAAATTTAAGGTAGATAGAATTTTAGGACTTGTATTGTCAGGAATGATGGTTGGGTCTATTTTTTCGTCTATGATAAGTTTTATAAAGTTAGTAGCAGATCCAGATAATACGCTTCCAGCGATTACATATTGGTTGATGGGTTCTCTCGCATCTATTAGAAATGCAGATGTTAAATTAGTTTTTATACCTATATTAATAGGTATAGTGTTAACGCTTTCTATAAGGTGGAAGATGAATTTACTTACGATGGGAGAAGATGAAGCAAGAAGCATGGGTGTGAATACAAAGATGACAAGAATTATAATAGTTTTTGCTTCAACCCTTATGACAGCAGCCTGTGTATCAGTTAGTGGTATGATTGGCTGGGTTGGTTTAGTTATCCCGCATTTTGCAAGAATGGTAGTAGGTAATGATTATAGATATGTACTGCCAGCTTCTGGATTAATAGGAGCTATGTTTTTGTTAATTGTAGATAATTTGGCGAGAAATTTAACCACAGCAGAGATACCTTTAGGCATACTTACATCTTTTGTAGGAGCGCCTTTATTTATTTATCTGATATTAAAAAGAGGTTACGATTGATATGACGTTGGAAATTAAAGATGTTTATTTTAAATATACAGATGAATATGTATTACAAGATATTTCTTTCACTTTAGGTAAAGGTAAAATCTTAGGACTTTTAGGAGAAAATGGAGTAGGAAAAAGCACTTTATTTAAATGTATTCTAGGATTTTTAAAACCTACAAGTGGAAGTATTTTAGTTGATGGAATAGATATTGATAAATTGAGCTTGAGAGAGAGAGCTAAAAAAATTGCTTATATACCTCAATCTCATTTTCCTACATTTAATCACGATGTAGTAAATGTGGTAGAGATGGGAGCTAATGTAAGATTATCTGATTTTGGAGTTCCCAAGAAAGAGGAAAGGGAAAAGGCTTTTGAGAAATTAGAAATTCTTGGTATTGAAAATTTAGCTAATAGAGGATATAAAGAAATATCTGGTGGAGAGAGACAACTCGTTTTAATAGCCAGAGCTTTGATGCAAGATGCAAAAATACTTATTATGGATGAACCTACAGCTAATTTGGATTATGGAAATCAAATGAAGGTTTTAAAGACTTGTAAAGAATTAAGCAATATGGGTTATTCTATAATTCAATCTACACATCATCCACAGCATGCTTTTATGTTTTTTTGATGAGGCACTGCTTATGCATGAGCATAAAATATTAGCAAATGGAAAATCAAATGAAGTATTAACAGAGAAAAATTTAAAGAAAATATACGATATTGATTTAAAGATTATTCAAGTAGAAAATGAGGGTGTTAATCATAAAGTGTTGATACCAAAATTTATGGAGAATGGTTTTATATGAAAAATTTTTTTGAAATATATGATAGATTAATAGAAAATATACCTACTGGTATAAAAGTTACCGGTGGACTTCAGCATTTAAGATGGACTGGAGTAGAGGCAAATGGAAACATGGGCATAGCTCATACAATCGATGTAGATAGTGTTCCAAAGACTATGCCAGAAGACATAGTAGGAATGGATTTAAGAGAATTAGCAGAATTTTCAAAATCATGGAATTTTCTAGAAGCTGCTTATGGAGTGGCTGCCATAAATTGCTACTATAATACAGAAGAAAATATGAAAAAATTAGGCGTTTTTGACAATAAAGGAGACGCTTTTGATGTATATCAGGAAAAAGTAAAAGGAAAAAAAGTTGCTGTTATAGGTAGATTTCCTTTTTTAGAAAAAAGATTAGGAGATATATGTGATTTAAAGGTTTTGGAAAGAAATATTTCTAAAGGAGATTATCCCGACTCTGCTTGTGAATTTATACTTCCAGAAAGCGATTATGTATTTATGACAGGTTGTACTTTTGTAAATAAAACAGTAGTAAGATTATTGGAATTATCCGAAAATGCTCATACTGTTATAGTAGGACCGACAACTCCTATGAGTGAAATTTTATTTGACTATGGAGTAAATGATTTATCAGGATTTTTTGTAAAAGATAAAGAACAATGTAAAAATCTTATAAGTAACTCAGAAGGTCGCCTTGTATTGACCTCAGGAGAATTAATTAGTTTATCTAAATAATAATTTAAATATTTAAATATTATAGATAGTTAAAAATTGAGGAGGAAATTAGAGTGGATTTTAAAAAGAAATTTAATAAGATTTTAGCTATACTTATGGTTTCTGTAATGTCATTAAGTGTAGTTACAGGCTGTACAAACAAATCAGAAGAGCCTAAAAAAGATGTAGCAGTAGAAGAAAAAGCTGACAAAACTGACAAAAAGAACGAAAAAACAGACAAGGATGCAAAACAAGAACCTGTTGCCTTTAAGATAACAGAAACAGGTGTAGTTGATTCTATAGGAAGAGAAGTTGAAATAGACTTATCAAAAGTTGAGAGAGTAGCACCTATGGGAAATCCAGCACAAATGATTTTATCAACTATAGTTCCAGAAAAAATGGTAGGTTGGGCAAGTAAACCTTCAGAACAAACTATGAAATATATGAAAAAAGAATATCAAGATCTTCCAGAATTTGGAGCTTTCTATGGTAAAAAATCTAATTTTAACAAAGAAGCACTTATAAAAGAAAATCCGGATTTACTTATAGATGTCGGAGAAGTTAAAGGTAATATGAAAGAAGACATCGACAATATGCAAGACCAAGTTGGGGTACCTACAATCTTTATTGAAGCTACTTTAGACACTATGGACGATGCATACATAACTTTAGGTAAACTATTCAATAAAGAAGAAGATGCAGAAGCAAAAGCAAAATATATTAGAGAAACTTTAGATGAAGCAAAAGAAAAATCAGCTAAAATAAAAGATGATGAAAAAGTTTCAGTTTATTACGCTGAAGGCGAATCAGGGCTTCAAAGTAATCCAGCTGGAAGTTTACATGCAGATGTAATAGATATAGTTGGCGGTAGAAACGTATATACTAAAGATGAATCTAGCGGAAAAAATATGAGTGAAGTATCTATGGAACAAGTACAAGCTTGGAATCCAGATGTTATAATAGTAGGTCCTAATAGTATTTATGATACAATATATGAAGACGATGTATGGAAAGACATAAAAGCTGTTAAAGATAAAAAAGTATATGAAATTCCAGCAGAACCTTACAATTGGATGGGTAGACCACCAATGGTAAATAGAGTTATAGGTATAAAATGGTTAGGTAATTTACTTTATCCAGAAATTTATGACTATGATATGAAAAAAGAAACAAAAGATTTCTATAAATTATTCTACAACTATGATTTATCAGATGAAGAAATTACAGAGCTTCTTTCTAATTCAACATTAGTTAAATAGATGAAAAGGTCGTTGGTTTAAGCCAACGACCTTTTTACTTTATCATTGAAAAAAATTGGTATATATGGTATAATTTAGAGGTAATCATGAGCCGAAGTGATGGAATTGGCAGACGTGCGAGACTCAAACTCTCGTGGTGGCAACACCGTGTGGGTTCGATCCCCACCTTCGGCACCAAGACCTTAGTATTTTTAAATACTAAGGTCTTTTTTTATTTAAATTTATAATAATTAAAAGATAGATATTCTAATTTTTATGGTGAATTTTGCTGTTTTTAAATTAAATAATAGCTAAAAAATATTTTTCTTAGCAAAAAACTACTATAAATTTTAAAGAATCTCTTTAAATGGCTAATTTATCGAAAACAAAAAAATTAAAAAAACTTAATAAGATTAATATTCTTTTTGAATTTGCTTTTTTTGATAAAATAATACTTGCATAAAATTATTAAAATATTAATTTAATATATAAGGTAAAATATTAATTTTTTGTCATATACATATTGTATATTGATTATCAATCTTTAAAAATAGAGTTTTTACACATTAGAAATTAAAATCCTTAATAAAATTCTTCTTTAATTGTATATAAATATCTAAAAACGAATAAATAAACTATATAAAATAATGATATAATATTAACTAATTAATAATATTACACTATTAACGCATATTTATGCTTATAACAAAGATACAACCATAGAGGAAATTATTAAAAAAATTGACTTGAATATCATTATTCTTAATAAAGAATATCGTGTTTATGGGAAAAAAAGGCGTTAAGATGATAACTTATTATTGCTATATTTTAGTTATAATAAAATGAATGATAAAGTTATATTTAATATTGACCTAATTATTATACAATGATACCATTAGTTACGAAAGGAATTATAGGGGGTGTATGTATTATTATGAATAGTTTAAAAGAAAAAATCAGTATTATAGAAAAATATAATTCTGATAAAGAGCAAATTTTATCTATTTTATTTGAATTACAGGGAAAATCAAAAAGAAATTACATAGACAAGGAGACTGCTGACTTAGTAGCTGAAAAGGTAGGTTTACCAAAATCTAGAGTATACGAAATAATAACATATTACGCAATGTTAAAAGCAAAACCGAATGCTAAATATGTTTTAAAAATATGTAATAGTACTCCATGTCATTTTTCTAAATCTGAAGAGATTGTAAAAATACTGGAAGAAGAGCTTATGATAAGAATGAACGAAACTACAGAAGATGGTTTATTTAGTTATCATTATATTCCTTGTTGTGGAGCATGTGATATAGGACCAGTTATAAAAGTAAAAGATACAGTTTATGGTAATCTTGATCGTGAAAAAATAAGACAATTATTAAAAGATTTTAGAGAAGGTAAAAGAGATCAATAATAGGAGGATTTTATGAAAAGAGATAGAATATTTCTAACTAAAAGATTTGATAGATTTAATAATCCTTCTAGTGTAGATGAATATGAAAACCTAGATGGATATAAGGCTTTAAAGAAAGCGATTTCTATGACTCGTGAAGAGATATTAGATGAAGTAGATACTGCACTTTTAAGAGGCCGTGGTGGAGCAGGATTTCCTGCAGGTATAAAAATGCGTTCAATGTTAGAAGAAGAAAGTGATATCAAGTACATAGTTTGTAACGCAGATGAAGGTGAGCCAGGTACTTTTAAAGATGGAGCTTTACTACAAAAAGACCCATTAAGTGTTATTGAAGGCATGACTATTTCAGCATATTGCTGCGATGCTAAATATGGTTATATATATATTCGTGGTGAGTACGGAAAAATTAGAGCTGAATTTGTTGAAGCTGTAGAAAATGCTAGAAAAAAAGGTTATTTAGGAGAAAATATTTTAGGTGTTGAAGGTTTTGATTTTGATATAAAAGTTGTATCAGGAGCAGGTGCTTATGTATGTGGTGAAAACTCAGCACTACTAAATTCTATAGAAGCAAAACCGGGTAGACCTAAAGTAAAAATGTATCACTTAGCAGAAAAAGGTTTATATGATAGACCTACTCTAGTTAACAATGTTGAAACATTTGCTTGTCTTCCTATTATTGTAGAAGAAGGCGGACAAAGATTTTTAGAACTAGGAACTAAAGGTGGCGGAGGTACTAAACTTATATCTTTAAGTGGCCATATAAAAAATCCTGGTGTATATGAAATTAATTTAGGCACTCCTATGGATGAAATTTTAAATAGTGAAGAATTTGGTGGAGGTTCATCTACAGAACATCCAATTAAATTTATCCATATAGGTGGTCAATCTGGACCATTAGCATTTGATGAGCAATTAAAAGCAGAATATTCTTATGACGGATTAAAAGAAGTAGGATTATCTGTTGGTTCTGGAGCTATAGTAGTATTAGATGAAACTGTAAATGTAGTAGAATATCTAGAACATGTATTCCTATTCTTTGAAGAAGAGTCTTGCGGTAAATGTAATCCTTGTAGAATAGGTACTACAAGAATTAGAGAAATACTTTCCGATATGGTAAGAGGAAAAGGACGTAAAGATGATATAGAAACATTAGAATATTTAATAGACAATGTTTCATCATTAGCTATGTGTGGTCTAGGCCAATCAGAAGATAAAGCTATTATGAGTGCGTTAAAATATAGAGAAAATGAATTTAAAGAATTGGCTTTAAATTAAGAGAGGAGGGACTAATATGAGTATAAAAACAGATGGTAAATTAGTAAATATTAATATAGATGGTAAAGAGCTTCAAATTCAAGAGGGCAGTACAGTTCTTGAAGCAGCAATGGAAGCAGGTATTGAAATACCAACACTTTGTTATTTAAAAAATGCTACTGTAGACGGTTCTTGTAGAATGTGTACAGTTGATATTCAAGGTGTTAGAAAAAGTGGTTTAAAAACAGCTTGTTCTACTTTTGTAGTAGAAGGTATGGAAATTTATACAAATACTGAAAAAGTTAGAGATGCAAGAAAATTTGTTTTAGACTTAATACTAAGTGCTCACGAAAAAGATTGCGAAAATTGTCCTAAATCTGGACTTTGTGACTTAGAAAAATACTGTGACGAATATGGACTAGAAGAGAGTTCAATGATTCATAAATGTGTTGAGGAAGAAAAACTTCCAGATAACACAAATCCTTTCTTTAACTATGATCCAAACAAATGTATCATGTGTAGAAAATGTGTTAGAACTTGTGATCAATTACAAGGAAGGCATGTGCTTTCAATAACAGAAAGAGGATATGAAAGTGAAATTTCGACAAGCTATAAAATGCCTTGGGAATTCACAGAATGTGAACATTGTGGTAACTGTGTTTCTAACTGTTCAACAGGAGCACTTACTTCAAAAGATATAGTTAAATTCCATAACAGAGAAAAAGAAATAAAGAAAGTATTAACAACTTGTCCACACTGTGCAACTGGTTGTCAATATTATCTATTAGTAGAAGATGGAGAAATAGTAGGTGTAGAACCTTCAAATGGTCCATCTAATAGAAATCTATTATGTGTAAAAGGTAAATATGCTTCATATAAATTTGTTCGCTCAGGAGATAGAATTACTACACCACTTATAAAAAGAGATGGTGAATTTGTAAAAGCATCTTGGGAAGAAGCATTAACTTATGTAACTGATAGATTTAAAGAAATCCAAAAAAATCATGGTTATGATTCAATAGCAGGATTCTCATGTTCAAGAGCTCCAAATGAGGATAACTATTTATTCCAAAAAATGATGAGAACTGCATTTAAAACTAATAATGTTGATAACTGTGCTAGGGTATGTCACTCAGCATCAGTAACAGGACTTGCAGCAACTCTTGGTTCAGGAGCGATGACAAATCCAATCAGAGACATTACTCATGATGTAGACGCTATATTATTAGTAGGATCAAACCCTACAGAAGCTCATCCAGTTACAGGTACACAAATAAGAAAAGCTATAAGAGAAGAAGGTACAAAATTAATAGTTGTAGACCCTAGAAAAATAGATTTAGTAGATCAAGCAACTATTCATTTACAAATAAAACCAGGTACTAATGTTGCTTTTGCAAATGGTATGATAAATTGTTTCATTGAAGAAGGTTTAATCGATGAGAAATTTATAGAAGAAAAAACTGAAGGCTGGGAAAAATTAAAAGAGATAGTAAAAGATTATACTCCAGAAAAAGTTGCAGAAATTTGTGAAATTGACGCTGAAGATTTGAGAGAAGCTGCTAGAATTTATGGAAGTGCTAAAAAAGCACCTATAATTTATTGTCTAGGTGTTACAGAACATTCAAGCGGTACTGAAGGTGTAATGTCACTTTCAAACGTTGCAATGTCTGTTGGAAAAATAGGTAAAGAAGGTTGCGGTATCAACCCACTTAGAGGACAAAATAATGTTCAAGGGGCTTGTGATATGGGAGCTATGCCTACAGATTTCCCAGGATACCAAAAAGTTGCAGCACCGGGTATCATAGAAAAATTTGAAGAAGCTTGGGGTACAGAATTAAGTAGAACTACAGGACTTAAATCTACAGAAGCATTACCAGCGGCTTTAGATGGTAAGATAAAAGGATTATATATATTTGGAGAAGACCCACTAGTTTCAGATCCAGATACTAACCATACAAGAAAATGTTTAGAAGCATTAGACTTTTTCGTAATACAAGAATTATTTATGACGGAAACAGCTGAACTTGCAGATGTAATACTTCCAGGTGTTAGTTATGCAGAAAAAGAAGGTACATTTACAAATACTGAAAGAAGAGTTCAAAGAGTAAGAAAAGCTGTTGAACCTCGTGGTGAAGCAAGACTTGATACTGATATATTCTACGATATTATGAACTTAATGGGATATAGCTGTGAAAGAAAAAATGCTGAAGAAATAATGGATGAAATATCATCTGTTACACCATCATTTAGAGGTATAAATTATAGAAGACTTGATAGAGGCGAAACTTTACAATGGCCTTGTACAGATGAAAACTCTCCAGGAACTTATATAATGCATAAAGATGGTAATTTTGCTAGAGGATTAGGATATTTCTATCCAGCACAATACAGAGAATCTCAAGAACTTCCTTGTGATGATTATCCATTACTTTTAGTAACAGGACGTATGTTATATCACTATAATGCAGGTGCTATGACTCATAGAACTGAAGGTATAATGGAAGTTGCAGGAGAATCTTATATCGAAATAAACAAAGAAAATGCAGATAGACTTGGCATAAAAGATGGAGAAAAAGTAAAAGTTTCATCAAGACGTGGAGAAATTGAAACAAAAGCTGTTGTAGGCGATAAAGTTTCAGAAGATGAAGTATTTATGACATTCCACTTCCCAGATGGAAATGCAAACTATGTAACAAATGGAGCCTTAGATAATTTTGCAAGGATACCAGAATATAAAGTATGTGCAGTAAAAGTAAGTAAAATACAATAATTAAATATATGAGGATATGCCTAAAGGTGTATCCTCTTATATAAATAGGTGAGGCTATGAAGACTAAGGTAAAGATTAAAAGATATGAAAATAATAATTTTACATATATGGATGATTTAGTTTTAGATGAATATAAATTAGATATATATTTAAATGGAGAAAAATTTATAAAATTATTGACGATACCTGAAAAATTAGAAGAACTTTCGGTAGGTTACCTTTATACACAAGGAATTATAAATTCAAAAGATGATATAAAAAGTATAGAAGTTGACGTAGAGAATCATAGATTAGATATTTATCTATATAGAGAATTTAAAATACATAACGGTGATATATTATCTGATAGTGGTGACTTTAATATAAACTTAGGAAAGAAAAATAGAATATTAAAACCAATAAATTGGAAGCCTGATTTTATTTTAGAAAATATGAATAATTTATTAAATGGTACTAAATTATTTTCAGACACAGGAAATATTCATACGGTTTTTTTATCATCAGAAGACAAATTTTTAATATCTGCAGAAGATATAGGAAGGTTTAATGCCTTAGACAAAGCGATAGGTGAAGCGATTTTAAAAAATATTAATCTTTCAAACACAATAGTATATACAAGTGGCCGTATTCCAAGCTCTATAGCTATGAAAGTTATAAATGCGGGTATTCCAGTTATAGTATCTAGATCTGCACCAACTTCAGAGACTCTAAAATTGGCAAAAAAACATAATCTTACAGTGATAGGATTTGCCAAGAGAGATAGAATGAACATCTATCTACAAGAGGAGGATAATATATGAAAAAATTAGGTAATTTTATTTATGCAATACTAGCTGGTGCATTCATAGCTAGTGGTGGAGTAATAAATCTATTGATGGAGAATAAAGTAGTAGGAGCATTTTTATTCTCAGCTGGATTATTTGCAGTTTGTACATTAGGGTATAATTTATTTACAGGAAAAGTAGGTTATTTTTTTGATAACGATCCAAAGACATACACACCATTTTTACTTTTAGTATATGTAGGTAATTTTATAGG
>Ga0079226_10001041_pt1 | contig 21016 bp, 18 predicted proteins | sample Poulit2014_FD_76345 | JGI IMG/M metagenome (GOLD analysis project Ga0079226, IMG submission 76345) | Agricultural soil microbial communities from Georgia to study Nitrogen management - Poultry litter 2014 | ecosystem: Environmental > Terrestrial > Soil > Agricultural land | place: USA: Georgia... | reverse complement strand
TTTTGGGTGTGTGGTTACCTCATTAATACCCTATATTGAAGGGGGTGGCAAGTTTTTTTGTATAAAAACGCATGAAATCGGGAAAACTAGTAGTTTTTACTAAGAAACTTTTGACAATACGATAAAAATAAGAGGGGGGATCATATGAAAAATAAAACAGTTATCGTTACGGGGGCTTCCAGTGGTATGGGCAAATATATGGCCGCAAAATTTGCTGATGAAGGTGCCAATGTTGTTATGACAGGCAGGGATGAAGAACGTCTTGATACAGCACGACGTGAACTGGAAAAAACGGCAGTCGGGGAAGTGTACCCGCTTTCCATGGATGTGCGTAAACCGGAAGACGTTGAGCGAATGGTTGCGGAAACGGTTGACAAGTTCAGTTCAATTGACCATCTCGTGAACAATGCGGCAGGCAATTTTATTGCACCTGCAGAAGGCTTGTCTGTCAATGGATGGAATGCAGTTATTGATATCGTATTGAATGGCACATTTTACTGCAGCCGTGAAGTCGGTAAATACTGGATTGATCATGGCATGAATGGATCCATCCTTAATATGGCTGCAACGTATGCGTGGAATGCGGGTGCAGGCGTTGCCCACTCATCAGCAGCTAAAGCAGGCGTACTTAATTTGACGCGCACGTTGGCAGTCGAATGGGGAAGCAGATATGGTATCCGGGTTAATGCGATTGCACCGGGGCCAATTGAACGGACTGGTGGTGCGGACAAGCTATGGGAGTCGGAAGAAGCTGCAAAACGCACCATTAATTCTGTTCCCTTGAAACGATTGGGCAAACCAGAGGAGATTGCGGACCTGGCATACTTTTTACTGTCCGAAAAGGCGGCATACATAAATGGGGAAGTTATCACAATGGATGGCGGACAGTGGCTCAATCAATATCCATTTTAATGACAGAATGTAAAAGGAATGCGCAAGTATAAGAGCTGCATGCTTTAGTATCCGTGAATTTCGGTTGTAAACATAAGATTTTTATGTGGGACATCCTTATTTTCCATTCACTGATGCATATCATAAAGTAAATTGATGCTGCCGTTATCTCGTCTTAACAGTCAGTAAGCCCCGCAACAGAATGATAGAGACATTTAAATTGCAGTAGGAGCGAGTAACTATTCGTAAATGTCCGCTTCTGTTTGGGCAGCCACATGCAGCTCACAAAAAAGTTGCAACAGGACAAGGAAAACTTTGACAGCGATACATCGCACGAAGAAAAAGTGCTTTCCTTTTTCAAGGACGTTACGTACTTAGCCTTTGTTCCTTTTCATCAGTGGGGGAAAAGCACCCCACTGAATGCAGTTTCACTTTACCAAAGTTATGTCATTCGACTTTTGACCACTGTTGAGTGTAACGATCTTATTATATGAAAGCGCTTAAATAAACGGAATGAAAATGATGTTATAATAGCATATCCTATGGTAAACTATACTTGTGGTCAATATAATAAACTCCTTAATGGCTAGGATTTGAAAAGGAGCGTTTTATATGAGTGCAACACAGGATAAGAAATTGACGGATATTGTGATTGATGATTTGATGATTCCCTCTGAAAAAGTAGCCCATGTTCAAGTCAATAACCCGCTTGAACATGCTCTGCTCATACTTGTGAAATCGGGATACTCTGCCGTGCCTGTTGTGGATTCATCGTATAAACTGGTTGGAACGATTGGCAAAACGCCGATTTTAAATAAGGTAATCGGGCTTGAAAGGTTTGAAATGGAACAGCTATCTGCAATGCAGGTACACGAAGCGATGAATACGGATATTCCACGTTTATCAACTTCAGACACATTTATGGAAGGTTTGAAAGCGGTTATCAATTATCCATTCGTATGTGTCGCAGATGAGGACGGCTATTTTGATGGCATACTAACCAGACGTGTTATTTTAAAGCAATTCAAACGGGATTATTATACATTTAAATCGGAAGTGTAAGATTCATGAAATGCACCCTTGCAAGTTGGATTCGCAGAGGGTGTTTTTTTCAACTTAAAGCTTGTCCCGCCGATGATTTGGTTGCGATGAAAAAGCGGGTTTGCTAAAGTAAAAGAAATACATAATGTTGGAGGTTTCGTGAAGTGAAAATATTTGATGCAAACGATATTTAGTTTTATTCAAATAGTGAAAATTTGTGAAGGCTTAGGTGAAAAAGTGAACAGCTGACTCGCTCGCATACGGCAATGGATAACCATAACGCCAGCCTTCACCAAAAGTGATCGTATAAAGAAGATCAGTCATTATAGGGGGTATAAAATCGATGGATAGTAAGATCAAAGTTGGTATTGTGGGTTACGGTAACTTGGGAAAAGGAGCAGCAGCTGCTGTTAATCAACAAACCGATATGGAGCTTACCGCCATATTTTCCCGAAGAGATCCGCAAACCTTAAACGTCAGTGATCCAAACGTATATGTGTTACATGTAGATGATGCCAAGCAGTACCAGGAACAAATTGATGTTATGATATTATGTGGTGGTTCCGCGACTGATTTACCCGAACAGGCACCTGCTTTTGCAGAGATGTTTAACACGGTGGACAGTTATGACACACATGCCAAAATACCGGAATATTTTGCTGCTGTTGACAAGGCAGCACATGCAAGCGGGAAAACAAGTATTATTTCCGTAGGCTGGGATCCGGGGATGTTTTCCTTGAACCGGGTTATGTCTGAAGCGTTATTGCCAAAAGGTGAAACCTACACTTTTTGGGGCAAAGGACTGAGCCAGGGACATTCGGATGCTGTTCGCAGAGTAGATGGCGTGAAAAATGGCGTGCAGTACACCATTCCATCAGAAAAGGTAATGGAACAGGTAAGAAATGGCGAGAATCCATCAGTCTCCAAAAGCGACAGGCATGTCAGGACATGCTACATTGTCCCGGAAGAAGGGGCCGATACTGCGCGTATAGAACAGGAAATCAAGACGATGCCGAACTATTTTGATGAATACGAAACGACCGTTTATTTCATTTCGGAAGCGGAACTGAAGGAGAATCATGCTGCCATGCCTCATGGCGGATTTGTCATCCGCAGCGGAAAGACCGGTTCAAACAATCATCAAATTGTTGAATACAGCTTGAATTTGGATAGCAATCCAGAATTCACGTCGAGTGTGCTTGTTGCCTATGCACGGGCAGCATACCGGATGAGTGCGGAAGGCATCCATGGCGCTAAAACGGTGTATGATGTTGCGCCTGCATATATCTCCCCGAAATCACAGGCTGAATTGCGCCGGGATTATTTATAAAAGTATGTAGTGGCCGATAGACAATGCTGATTGACTTGCGCCTGAATTGCTTATAGGTGAAAAATTAAGAAATGCACGGTTTTATGTTTGGTTCGGTACATACACTTTTTGGGCTGAACAGTGCACAGTTGCGACCGGATGAAGCTGATTGAGATGGATGTTAGAGCTGCTGAGAAGACAATCAGTATCATTTCCGGATAGAATGCCGCATATCTTTTACTGTTTGAGCAAAACTAGTCGTGAAATGTTTTGCAGCAGAGGAGGTATGCAATAATGGCGCGAATAGGTGTAGAAGAAACGTTGACGGATGTGAAGGAAGCTCTTGCAGAAATGGGACATGATGTCGTTGACTTACAATCAGAGGACGACACCGCCTATTGCGATTGCTGTGTCATTTCGGGCCAGGATAAAGATGTCATGGGCATGTCAACAGCAAGTATCGCAGGCTCTGTGATAAATGCAGACGGCTACAGTACCCGGGAAGTATGTGATATGGTGAATGACAGATTAAATGAACAACAGTAGCCGAAAAACGTCGGTATTCGCTATGGTTATGGTGAATACCGACGTTTTTCATATAGGCCAATAGCAGCTGAAGCTTTTTAGCATTAATTCTAATTGTTTTGGATCGCAATTTGCTGCGGAACTGGTGATTCAATCCCTACCTTGACAAAAGCCTCTTTAATTTGCTTTCGCATCGCGCGTTCACATTCCCACTGGAGTCCGTTTTCAGTCTGGCCGACGACACGCAGCACAATATCTGATGAACCAAAGTTTTGGACGCCAATGGCATCGGGTCCTTCTTTAAAACGTTCATCTTCTTTAAATCCGGTACATACCTGTTCGAGCACTGTAATGGCTTCATCAATATTATCATCATAGCGGATGCTTATATCGACGAGTGCACGCATGTTGCCGCGGGTATGGTTTGCGACTCCCTCAATATAGCGGTTAGGCACATAGTTTAATGTACCGTCAAAACTGCGGATTTTTGTTGTCCGCAAGCCGATTTCCTCTACAATACCATCATAGCCTGCCGTAGTCACATAGTCATCAATCTCAAGCTGCCGCTCCAGCAAGATGAAAAATCCGGTTACAATGTCACTGACAAGTCCCTGCGCACCAAAGCCAATCGCAAGTCCAATAATCCCTGCACCTGCCAGCAGTGGGCCGAGCGGGATTCCGAGGATCCCAAACATCATTAAGACAAACACAAAAAACATGCTATACGAAAACAGGTTCAGTAATAATTTTTCCAGTGTTTTAACACGTGACTGGGATATTTTTTGATTTGATCCAGCTTTGTTTATGGCTTTTTCAATCACCTTTTTGCCAATTGGAACCAGGATAATGAATGCTAATATGAGTAAGCCGATTTTTAATATTGCAGGCGCAACAATCTCCAGCATGCCGGCTAAACTGAATTCAATCCCAAAAAACTCCATATGTATTCCCCTTTCAGTCTAAAAATCTATGAACAGATGGTATGAGTATACCCTGAATGTGATTAAGTGAAACATGATCTGTTTTTGGTTCCGGGAATAATCTGTTCGGCATATATAATATAGGGAACATGTGTGGAAGTTACAGCCAAAAATTAACAGTCGGAGGTCATAAGATTGAGATTAAGAGATCAAATGCCGGAATTGAATGGAGCGGCTAAATGGCTCAACAGTAAGTCACTGTCAAAAAAAGATGTAACCGGAAAAAAACCAACTTTAATCTATTTTTGGTCAGTCAGTTGTGAAACATGCAAAAGAGCGATGCCCAAAATGAAAGAATTGTACAACGCTTATAATGGTCAATTGAATGTCATCACTGTTCACATGCCGCGGTCTGAAGCTGATCAGGATTTGAATGAAGTACGGCATGCTGCGAAAGAGTACAAGATTTCAGAGCCAATCCTTGTCGATAATGATCATACATTAACGAATCAATTCAAAAACAGGTATGTACCGGCTTACTATCTGTTTGATGCTAGCGGGAAACTAAGACACCGACATTCAGGGAGTGGGGGGCTGCAAATCCTTCAAAAACGAATTAGCCGAATACTAAATGAAACAGAAAAATAAAGTGAAACTTCATTCAGCGGGGGCGCTTTTTCCCCGTTGAATGTTAGTTGAACCGAATCGGACATTTAGGGTCAGTTAACCGGCGTATTTTGGCGGATTACTGACCATTACATGCGGGATAAAGTGAAACTTCATTCAGCGGGGGCGCTTTTTCCCCGCTGAATGAAGGGGAACAAAGCTTAAATTCGCAACGTCCTCGAAAAAGAAAAGCACTTTTTCTTTGTGCGATGTATCGCTGCCGGAGCTTTCCTTGTTCTGTTGCAACGCCTTTCTGACCTGCATCGTGCAGGCCCAAACAGAATCGGATCTTTACAGTCAGTTGATTCCTACTTATTTTTCTTGATTTACTTGAATGTTAAAGGATTTACTGCCTGTTAAGGTGGGCTATACAGCAAACAAAACTTCTGCGTTGATAGGCAGAAGTTTTTTAATTATGCAATTAAAAAATATTAAAATAAGCAAAAAAAGTGTGGCATTTTATTTCGAAACCCGTTATATTAGATATTGTGAAAAGTCATCGGGGGAGGGGTAAACACATTGAACATTTTTAAAAAATTAAAGCGTTTCTACTGGCCTTATAAGAAATATTTCTTTACATCGTTATTTTTTCTGTTTTTTGTTGTGGCCATTACAATTGTTTATCCAATTGTACTGCAGCTGACGATTGATGAAGTTGTGCTGCAGGAACGTTATTCATTGATTCCGTATATTGCCGCCGGATTCTTTTTCATTATGCTAATAAAAGGGGTTTCGTCGTTTTTTCACCAATATATGGGCGATCTGTTTGGGATAACAGTTGTCTATAAGCTCCGGGAAGCATTGTATAAAAAACTTCAAGCTTTATCATTTAAATACTTTGACAATGCCAGGACCGGGGATCTGATGTCCCGTAAAACGACAGATGTGGAAGGTTTTCGTAATTTTATTTCATTTGGCATTTCGGATCTTATTGAGATCACACTGCTTATTTTGCTCAGCTTAGGGGTTATGTTTTATTATTCGACGCCGCTTGCATTGATCACGATGGCTGCCATGCCATTTTTGGCTGTCGTGGTATATCAATTTGATAAACGGGTTCATCCGGCATTCAGAGGAATCCGAAAATCGTTCGGCAGGCTGAACACCCGCGTACAGGAAAATATCAGCGGCATGAATACAGTGAAATCATTATCAAAAGAGGACTTTGAAGTTGGCAGGTTTTCAGACAGCAATGACAACTACCGTCAGAATTACTTGTTTACCGCAAATATATGGTCGAAGTATATGCCGGTTATGGAATTTATCGGTAATGCATGTGTGGTGCTATTATTAGCCTATGGCGGTTATCTGGTAATTAACAATGACCTTAGCCTGGGAGCTCTGGTAGCCTTTTTCAGTCTTGTCTGGTATATTATGGGGCCGCTGATGAGTCTCGGGTTTGTCATTAACATGTTTTCACAGGCTAAAGCATCCGGAGAAAGGCTTCTGGAAATTTTAGAAGCAAGAGAGGATGTAACGGAAAAAGAGGGGGCAATCGATACACCGATCAAGGGCCATGTCACATTTAAACATGTCTGGTTAACCTATACGGAAGATGATGATAAAGCACTTAAAGATATCACATTCGATGCACCACCGGGAAAAATCATCGGTCTGAGCGGTCCGACCGGATCAGGCAAAACAAGCATCACCCAGCTGATCCCCCGGTTTTATGAGCCTGAAAAAGGTGAAGTTCTGGTTGATGGCAGGCCTGTAGATGAATACAAGCTGAAAACGCTGCGCAAGCATATCGGGTTTGTTCTGCAGGAATCGTTTTTGTTTTCTACCACAATAAGGGAAAATATCCGCTATGGGAACCCGGAAATCCCGGAAGAGCGGATTATTGATGCCGCCAAACGGGCACAGGCCCACGACTTCATTATGGAAATGCCAAATGGTTACGACACAATGCTGGGGGAGCGCGGCATGGGATTATCCGGCGGACAGAAACAGCGTATTGCGATTGCCCGGGCGATCTGCATCAATCCAAGTATATTAGTACTTGATGATGCGACATCGGCAGTTGATATGGAAACGGAATTTAAGATACAACAAGCTTTAAAAGAAGTGATGAAAGGGCGGACAACTTTCATTATAGCCCATCGGATTTCGTCGCTGAAACATGCCGATGAAATACTGGTGCTGGAAGATGGCGAAATCGTTGAGCGGGGCACGCATGAGGAATTAGCTCATCATAACGGACCGTATGAACGGATCTACAATATCCAGTACCAGGACCGGGAACAAATTATGGATACTGCAACATAGAAAAGGGGGGAGATCATGGCAAAACAAACATCTAAAGAGAATCGCCATTTGAACCGATTTTATTACACAGTCGATCATGCTGTGGAAAAACCGTTTAACTGGAAGCAAATGTGGCGGCTGCTCACGTATTTGAAGCCATATTCCAAAACCTATTTGCCCGGTGCGATCATAGCGATGTTCATTTCGACCGTGGTGCGTTTGATTGTGCCTATCCTGATTGGTAAGGTTGTCTTCGATATTGTCATCGCTAATGAAGATATGACAATGCTTACCTATATGGTAATCTGCATCGCCATACTATACTTGCTGAGCTATATTGGAAATGTCTTTCGGATAAAATGGGTAAATATACTGGGGCAAAACGTTATCTATGATCTGCGGCAACATTTATTTTCGCACATCCAGCGGTTGTCACACCGATTTTTTGACTCACGTTCGGGCGGATCGATTATCGTCCGTATAATGAATGATACCAACTCCCTGCAGGAACTGTTTACAAATGGGATCATCAACCTGCTGATGGACACTGTGACACTTATCGGGATTGTTGTGATCCTATTAGTGTTGAGTCCAAAACTGGCACTGGCCATTATGGTCATACTGCCGATTATGTTTTATATTTCAACAAAACTCAGACGAAATATCCGGCGTTCATGGCAGGATGTACGTATTCAGCAATCACGCTTGAATTCCCATCTGAATGAAAGCATTCAAGGGATTCGGATTACCCAGTCATTCTCCCAGGAAAAAGAAAATGAAGAATACTTTGATGGTGTTAATACCGATAATTTTAAAAGCTGGCAAATCGCCGAAAAGAAAAGTGCGATGTTTGGTCCGTTTGTTGAAATGAGTAATGCACTCGGCACTATTATCCTGATTTCCTATGGTGCTTACCTCATTTTGCTCGGTGAGACAAATGGCGGTATTGCCATTGGTACGTTTGTATCGTTTGGTTTTTATGTTGGCATGTTCTGGGAACCGATTTCCCGGCTTGGCCAGATGTATAACCAGCTGTTGATGGCTATGTCGGCATCTGAGCGCATCTTTGAGTTTCTTGATGAACAGCCGAATGTTGTTGACAAAATAGATGGTGCCGATTTAACCGATATGAAGGGGCACATCGAATTTGATCATGTGGAATTTTCCTATGATGAGGAACGGACGGCATTGCATGACATATCACTGGATATAAAGGCAGGCGAGACGATTGCGTTGGTCGGGCATACGGGTAGCGGCAAGTCAACGATTGCCAATTTGATCAGTCGTTTCTATGACCCGACAAAAGGTGCTGTCAAAATTGATGGATACGATTTGCGTGATGTCAGATTGAACAGTTTGCGACGCGGGATCAGTGTTGTTTTGCAGGACACGTTCATTTTTTCCGGCAACATCATGGAAAATATCCGATTCGGTCGCCCGGATGCAACGGATGGGGAAGTGATTGAGGCAGCCAAAGTTGTCGGAGCTGATGATTTCATTCAGCGTCTGGCAAACGGATACGAGACAGAGGTGGAAGAGCGCGGCAATATTCTTTCAGCAGGCGAAAGGCAATTATTATCATTTGCCAGGTCCCTATTGGCGGATCCGAAAATATTGATACTGGATGAAGCAACGGCAAGTATCGATACTGAGACAGAAGTGAAAATACAGGCTGCACTGCAAAGGTTATTAAAGGGCAGAACAGCCATCATTATCGCACACCGCTTGTCAACGATCAGAGAATCGGATAATATTTTTGTACTGGAAAATGGCAAAATACTGGAGAGCGGCAGCCATGATGAACTCATGCAACAGCATGGTGCATATTTCGAATTAGTCAAATCACAGTTTCAGATGCTTGATGCGATGTAACAAAAAACGAAAAGCCCTGCTTTTCGTTTTTTGTTACAGCATATCTTTCTCAATCTGTTTCATTTCGAACAAGTAGCCTTTTTGGGACATCAGTTCATCAAACGTACCGGATTCAATGATTGTACCTTGATCGATGACAATAATCTGGTCCATGGATTCCAGATTCGTCAGGCGATGACTTACAAGGACAAGTGTGTCATCTTCAGCCTGTGAAAAAAGATGGTCATAGATGATTTGTTCAGTTAAGGCATCCACAGATGATGTCGGCTCATCCAACAGCCAAAGATGTGAACCTTTCAGCATTGCCCTCGCTATTGCCAATCGCTGCTTTTCACCGCCGGAAAGGTTTTCACCTTTTTCATGAACCTGGTCCTCCAACGAAAAATAGGCAAGTTTCACTTTGTCCAGTGCTGTCTTCATGTCGGAATCGGTTAAATTATCACCGGCAAGGCGCAAATTATCACGGATCGTACCAAAGAAGAAATGATTTTCCTGCAGAACGACATTCGCATTTTCCCAAATGGATTCCTGATCTATCTGATTCATCGGTTTTCCATCCACACGGATAATACCTTTCTCTACAGGATACATTTGCAACAGAAGTGTCATCAAGGTTGATTTGCCGGAACCACTTGGCCCGACAATCGCTGTCTTTGAACCCGCAGGCAATGTCAGGTTGATGTTTCGTAATGCCAGACGCGGCTCATCCGGAAATGCGAACGAAACGACTTCCATCTCAATTGAAAACGCTCGATCAGTTTGTAACCGCTGGCTGGTCTTTGTACTAACGTTTTTACCTTCCTGCTCCACTGTTTCAGATAGGCGGATGGCTGCCCGTCTGCTGTCCTGAAAATGAATGGGAAAAGCAGCCATTGACGCAGCATCTTCAAAAACTGTCAGCGAAATCATTACAAGCATTGCAAGCATTATGCCTTCCAGCTGTCCATTGCTGATCAGCCAAGCGCCCAATCCCAGCACAGACCAGGAAATAATGAGCGATATGAATGAATTCACCGACTGGCTGTACAGTTTATTGATGTTTTCACGTTCCTGCCGGCTAATATACGTATCAGATGCCCGCATCAATTGTTGTTCTTTTTCCGCTGCCTTCTGATATATTTTCAAATCACGGAATCCGTACAGGAACTCGGTTACTTCAGTGGATAAGTCACCTCTATGTTTCCGTACATCAGCATCAATTTTTCGTTGTCTCAAGGCAAACAGCGCCGGTACGATAAAGGCCGTCAGCAAAAGCCCAGCCATAAGCACAAGTGCCACAGGAATGGAGAAGATCGTTGTAAACAGAATGGTGCTTAAAAATACCAGCACTAAAACAATTGGCGGATAGAATACCCGCAGAAAGAAGTTTTGCAGTGTTTCAACGTCACCGACAACCCGTGATAAGAGATCACCACTCCTGTATTTTTGAAAAATCCCTGGTGCTAATGGTTCGAGTTTACTAAAAAATGACACACGCAAATTGCTTAAAATCGTAAACGTTGCCCGGTGGGAAAAATAGCGTTCCGCGTAACGGGCAATCGCTTTGGTAATTCCGAGCAGTTTCACGGCTGATGTGAGAATGATCAGTGTGTAAAAGGGAGGAGCCAGTGCGGATTTGGAAATAAGATAGCCGCTTGCTGCAAACAGTCCGACAGCTGTTATGCCCGCTAAAAATCCAAAGATAATTGAATAAAGAATATCCTTTTTTTCCAACATTATTAACCTAACGATTCCGGTCAATTCTTTCATTCTGCCTTCACTCCCTGCTGTACAGTTACCATTTCCCGATAATCCGGGGCTGCTGCCATCAGTTCGCTGTGTGTGCCTTCAGCAACCAATCTGCCATTTTCCAGAAATAATATCTTATCCGCATTCTTGATTGTATGAAGACGATGGGCGACAGTTATTACTGTTGCGTTTTGTGCCAGTTGTTTCATAGAAGATTGCAGAATCTGTTCTGTTTCAAGATCAAGCCCTGTTGTCGGTTCATCAAAAAGAATGACAGCCGGTTTTTTTAAAAAAGCTCTGGCCAGAGCCAGCCGCTGCATTTCACCGCCTGAAAGACCGCGGCCTGCCTCACCGACCGGCGTATCATACCCTTTGTCCAATGTTTGAATCATTTTGGCAATGCCGGCTTTTTCGGCTGCATGTTCAATGTCATTAAGTCCGGCATTGGAGTCAGCGCCAATCGCAATGTTTTCTGCGATGGTCCCTGCAAAAATATAAGGGTGCTGCGAGATATAACTCAGTTGATCAAACCAGTCGTTTTCAGCGAAATGCGGTAATGGTTTCCCATTGACCATCATATTCCCTTGTGAGGCGGGGAGGAGGCCGGCCATGAGATTTAGTAGTGTCGTCTTTCCTGAGCCGCTCCTACCGGCAATCGCAATCTGCCCGTATGGCGGTATGTCAGTCGTGATGTTTTTTAATGAGAATTGACCATCTCCATAGCTAAAGCTGACGTTCTCGAGACGAATAGCCCCCGGCATTGCTTCAGCAGGTAATTTTTCTTCGCCCCACTGAACCTGCTGCTCCGGACGGTCCAACGCCTCCGTTATTTTTTTGGCTGCACCCATACTGCTCCGCCCGTCATGAAACGTGCTGCCGAGTTCTTTCAGTGTTGAATAGAATTCAGGTGTCAGCACAAGCAAAAAGAAAGCTGTAAAAAAAGAAACCTGTTCATAAATGATCAGCTGGATGGCCAGTTCCAGGGCAATAATCCCGATACTGAGCATTGAAATCAGTTCCAGCATAAACGAGGATGTAAAAGCGGTTTTCAATATTTCCATTGTGGCATCGCGAAAACTCAGACTGCTTTTCTTCAGAGCATCCTGTTGTTTCCTGGCACGGCCGTATAGTTTAAGGGTGGTGAGCCCTTGCAGTGTATCCAAAAAACTGCCGGAAAATGCAGCCAGTTTTTCCTGCTGTTCTTCTGATTTGTTTTTCGTCTGCATCCCAATGATAATCATAAAAATCGGGATGAATGGCGCTGTAATAATCATGATCAGACCTGTATTAACATGCTGGGTAAAAGCAACAGCTAAAATAATCAACGGAATGATTGAGGACTGGATCAGCTGGGGGATATACGCACTGAAATAACTGTCGATTTCGTCCACAGCATCCAGCATAACACTTACTTTACCCCCTGACTGATCTTCCCCTAGTTGTCTGGTTGGCATTTTTGCAAATTTATGCAACAGCGACTTCCGATACATTGCTTTGACGTTCGCCGCTATTTTGATACCAATCCGTCCGTTTAGATACGATGCTGCTGTTCTGAACAGAAGGACGGCCAATAAGCCTGACAGCATCCATAAGATGTTAGAAAATCCTTGCTGCTCCAGAAATACGCGATCGACAATTGTCACCAGAAAATAGGCCTGCAGGATAACCATCACTGCTATGATGACAGACAGGATAAACAAGGATAGAATTCTTCGTTTATGTCTGAATACTATTTTTCCCAGACCGTCCATTGCACCTCACCTCCCAGAAGTGGGACAAAGGGTAAGTGGGACAAAGGGTCAGACCCCTTGTCCCACCGAGGGGTCTGACCCCCGTCAATCTTTTTTGCCTTTGACATAGTCAGCATTAAATAAAAATAGCCTCATTAATAAAATCAACGAAGGTATCAAGAGCAACAAGCCGCCTATAAAAGCTATGACAAGAGCTATTCCCATTGATTCATGTGTGGCACTGTCATGAATGGAAATATAGGGGTCAAGCAAATAGGGATAGTGTCCGATACCATAACCGAAAAAGGCAAACAGATATTGCAGCATAACACTGATGAATGCCATTCCGTAATATTTTCCCCGGTACAAGAGCCATATGGCTATCAAGAAAAACCCAACAGACAGACCGAACATCCACCACAAGTCGAGCATGCTTTCATAATGTCTTGCATTATGCTGGCTTAAAAAGATGAATGTCGTCAAGGCGGCAATAATGGCCGGTGTGCTCCAGAACAGGGCAAACTTGCGCACCAAGCCCAATGCCGGATAGTCCTGGGCACGTGCGGCGTAAAATGATAAAAAAGTCGCACTGATAAATAATACGGACACAATTGCTAATGCGACAATGCTCCATGACAGCGGGCTTGTAAACAGCTCCATGTACTGCAGTGAGACAGTACCGTTTGTTTCCTTAATAAATCCGCCTTCAGACAATGTCAGGGCGACTGATAAGGAAGCTGGAATCAAAAGACCTGTCGCACCGTATAAAAATGTATAAACCAAGCTTTGTTTGGATCCGTAATTTTCGAAGGCGTAAAACGAACCACGGATAGCCAGTAGAATAATCGCAATGCTTCCGGGCACCAACAATGAAGTCCCGTAGTAATAAGCTGTTTCCGGAAAAAATCCGACGATACCGACGAAGAAGAAGACGAAAAAGACATTCGTCACTTCCCATACAGGTGACAAATAGCGCGCAATCAGCTGATTGACCACGTGCTCCTGTTTGGTGGCTTTGGCATAAAATGCAAAGAACCCGGCGCCGAAATCAATTGAAGCAACGATCAGGTAACCGTACAAAAACGTCCATAAAACCGTAATGCCGATTATTTCATAGCTCATGATTCATCACCCTTTTCGACAGTTGGATAGTGTTTCTCCAATTCTTCCTCAGCCGGATTATTCCGGAATAACTTGCGCAGTGTCACAATGCATAAGGTTCCCAGTACGACATATAACGCCAGGAAAAGGAAAAACATCAGGCCGACATAAGGTGAGGAAGTAGCAGCTTCTTCCACTGACATATACCCTCTTATAATCCATGGCTGACGGCCTTCTTCGGCGTAAATCCAGCCGAATTCAATCGCCAGGAATGCTAAAGGACCACTTAGCATGATAAGTGAGAGAATTCCCCTGTTATGCTCATTCCGATTTTTCAGTTTGCTTAAAACGAGGTACAGTAACGCTACACCAGGCAGAAAGAAGCCAATCACCACCATTAAATCAAACATGTAATGCACCCAGAGCGGCGGCCAGAATTTTTCCGGGGTTTCTTCCAGACCTGTTACTTCAGCATTAAAATCAGCATGAGCAAGGAAACTCAGGAAATTGGGAATGCGGATTTCACCGATTGCTTCGTGTGCATCATTCAGCCATCCGAACAGGATCAGATCGGCACCTTCCTCTGTTTCAAAATGCCATTCAGCTGCAGCCAACTTCTCCGGCTGATGTGCTGCCAGAAATTTAGCTGATGAATCTCCGGCGATGATTGTCAGCACAGCAAATATGAGTGTGAGTGTCATCGTAAGCTTCAATGCTTTTTTATGATAGTCAGTCGCTTTCTTTTTCAGAATCATGAAAGCGGTTATGGCAGCAAGAACGGCTGCACATGTCAGGTAAGCGGACGTTAATACGTGAAACACTTTTGTTGGTGTTGCCGGGTTCAGCATGGCTGCAATCGGATTAACGGCGGCAAACGCGCCATTTTCTGTTTCAAAGCCTTGCGGGGTATTCATAAACGCGTTGACCGTGGTAATAAATACGGCAGAAAATCCGCCACCGATAATAATCGGCAGGGAGAATAGCCAATGGATATATTGGTTTTTAAACCGGTCCCACGTATATAAATAAATGCCCAGAAAAATGGCTTCAAAGAAAAACGCAAAGACTTCCATGAAAAGTGGAAGACTGATAACGTTGCCCGCAACTTGCATAAAATTCGGCCACACAAGTGATAATTGCAGACCGATAGCCGTTCCGGTAACTACACCGACGGCAACTGTAATGACAAAGCCCCGGGTCCAGCGCCTTGCCAGCAGCCGGTAATGCGGATCTTTCTTTCTGATCCCGATAAATTCAGCAATTGATATCATCAGTGGGACACCAACACCGAGTGTGGCAAAGATGATATGGAATCCGAGCGTCATGGCAGTAAGTAGTCTGCTCATCAGTACTGTATCCAGCTCCATATTTAATCCTCCTTAATTGGAATGTGTATATAGATGGCATACGTGAAATTTTTTGAAAGGTTGCTGCATTGTAGTTTTCCCTATACAGATAGTATAAACCATTGACTTAAGGCCGCGTACTTGTAACTGTGACAGCAGAATGAAAACTTTGTTGCGAAATAGTTAACATTAGCCGCATTGATGTCAGATTCTAAATGGTATGGTAAACTATGAACAAATATATTGGTGTATGGAGGGACCGGTATGAAACGGGACTATGCCGTAATCGGGTTAGGTCGTTTTGGCGGCAGTATTTGTAAAGAACTTAGTTCAGAAGGCATGCAAGTGTTGGCCATTGATTCAGACGAAGATAAAATAAATAAATTTAAAAATATTGCCTCACATGCAGTCATTGCTGATTCCACGGATGAAGCTACACTGAAGGAGCTTGGTATTAAGAATATTGATCATGTCATTGTCGCGATCGGCGATAATATACAGGCAAGTATTTTAACAACTGTTGTCTTAACGGATCTTGGTATCAAAACAATTACTGTTAAAGCACAAAACGATTATCACGAGAAGATTTTGAACCGGATTGGTGCGAATCAGGTTGTCCATCCTGAACGGGATATGGGTAAACGTATTGCACGTAATGTAATCTCCAATAACATATTGGATTATCTTGAGCTTTCCGACGATCACAGCATTGTTGAAGTGAAAGTCGGCAGAAAAATGGGAGGGAAAACGTTAGCCGAACTGGACATCAGGGCCGAATATGGATGTAACGTTGTAGCGATTAAACGTGAACAGGATATTAATGTTTCGCCGGCTGCAGACGAAATTCTTAAAAACGATGATATCCTCATTGTGATCGGCGCTGACAATGATATATCCAGATTTGAAAAACACCTTGTGATTGAACGGTAACCTTATTCATTACTACCATGAACATAAACTTATTAATTCAAGAAAAAGCAATACTAAAGACGACACAGTTATTCATTTTTTTCAAAAGAGGCTGAGCCTTGATTCATGAAAATATGGTAAGTAAGTGAACTGGATTAAGACGCTTCAGTTTCTGGCTCTGTTATTGTATTGGCGGCTGGTGCAACAACCAGAATAGAGTTAATCTACCATGCGTGTTTCCCAAAGAGGGAGCACAATCGGTGGTGCACCGTGGTCGTTGGAGTCAGAGTACAATAACGGGCTCTAATGCACCATAGTAATACGACCTTCCTCGCCAGCCGTAGAACCAATATCGCAATCCGAACTATTTTCATTCTCTGTGATGAAGCGCTGGTTTTGTGCTGCTTGTGTGACTATATATCGAAAGAAAAGTTAAAAAGGTGGCATGAAAAATGAATTTTTTCATGCCACCTTTACTGTTTAAAATCCGATTATAATAGTGAAACAGCCCTTAAAACAGGCGCCGCTGCTTGGAATTTAAATCTCCATAATGATCGGTAATATCATTGGGCGCCGCTTTGTTTTTTCAAAGAGGAATGGTGCAATGGTATCGGTTATTTCATTTTTAATTTCAGACCATTGGCTTGTCCTGCGCTCCATCACTTTTTCCAAATGCTTGGAAACAAGTTTCTGGGCTTCGTTGATCAGGTCTTCTGATTCGCGCATGTAAACAAATCCGCGGGAGATGATATCAGGGCCTGATGCAATTTTAAATTCTTTCATGTTGATGCTGACCACAATCATAACAAGGCCTTCTTCCGACAGAATACGGCGGTCACGCAGTACAATATTGCCTATATCGCCAATTCCGTTTCCATCAACATAAATGGAACCTGATGGGATTTTACCGGCAATCATGGCGTTGTCACTGCCCAATGCAAGGACATCTCCATTATCCATAATAAATGAATTGGCTGGATTGATACCACATGCTTCCCCAAGTTTAAGGTGTTCTTTCAGCATACGGTATTCACCGTGGATCGGCATAAAATATTTCGGTTTCATAAGTCTGAGCATCAGTTTTTGCTCATCCTGGCTGCCGTGTCCCGAGGTGTGAATATCACTTAATGGACCATGAATGACATCTGCTCCGGCACGATACAGTTTATTGATCGTCCGGCTGACACTTACCGTATTACCAGGGATTGGAGAAGATGAAAAGACGACCATATCACCAGGGATAATCTGAATTTGACGGTGAGTGCCATTTGCTATTCGCGACAATGCTGCCATTGGTTCACCTTGGGATCCTGTACAAAGAATGGTCACCTTGTGTGCAGGTAAACGGTTAATCTGGCTCGCTTCTATGAATGTATCTTTAGGCGCCTGGATATAGCCCAGCTCCTGACCAATACGGATGGAAGATTCCATACTGCGGCCAAATACAGCTATTTTACGGTCATATTTAACTGCTGCTTCCACTACTTGCTGCAGACGATAGATATTCGAGGCGAATGTTGCAAAAATTAGTCGCCCTTCGACTCTGCTGAATATGTCACGAATGTTCTCGCCAACAACCCGCTCTGACATGGTAAACCCTGGCACTTCGCTGTTGGTACTGTCTGAAAGCAGGCAAAGTACGCCTTCTTTGCCAATTTCAGCCATTTTGGTCAAGTTGGCAGGATCGCCAACAGGTGTGAAGTCAAATTTGAAGTCACCGGTATGAACGATATTTCCCGGTGGTGTTTTGACAACGATACCATATGAATCAGGAATACTGTGGGTTGTGCGGAAAAAAGAAACAGATGTCTTACGGAATTTGATAACATCATCCTCTTGAATGGTGTTCAATTTCGCATTCCGCAATAGACCATGTTCCTCCAATTTATTTCGTATTAAACCAATCGCAAGCTTTCCGGCATAAATTGGAACATTTATGTCACGCAGGAGGTAAGGGATCCCTCCGATATGGTCCTCATGCCCGTGCGTTATGAATAATCCTTTTATTTTATCCTGGTTTTGCGTCAGATAGGTGTAGTCTGGAATGACATAATCGATACCAAGCAATTCGTCTTCCGGAAATTTGATTCCGGCATCAACGAGGATGATTTCATCCTGAAATTGGATTCCATATGTGTTTTTTCCGATTTCACCAAGTCCGCCTAACGCAAAAACAGCTGTCTGATCATTTTTAACAAACTTCATTATGTCAGATGTTCTCCAGTTCAAATTGCTCGGATTTTTTTTCAAAGGCTAAATGGGCATCATCCAGAATTTGGATAAATTCAATGTTATAGTTGCGATCGGAAAGTTTGCGGCGTACATCTCTCTCAGATGAACCTTCAATATATAAGCTTTTTGTTCGTTCACGTACAGGTATTTCATCAGGCAGTTCCTGATATAAAACTTTAAAAACCATGATTATCTCTCCTAACACATCGATACTTTTAGTAAAACGTTTTTTATTCCGTACTCCTGTTCAAATGGCTCTTTTCATCGCAAAATAACTGATGACTACACGCCGAATAAAAGGTGGTTTTATTATCAGCCTTGCCACCGTATAGTGCCTTAATGGGTTTTCCACAGCAATTTAAGTTCCACAACCTTTCCTGCACAGTTATTTAAGGTAGTCTTTTTTAAAGGTTGTAGGTACACGTCCTCTTCCCAGAAAATCTTTCCAGCGTTTTTTTAGCTTTTCTTTCAGGCGTTTCAACATGAGATATGCATCTCCTTTCAGTTGTTTAAGAAAAGCATTAAAAACGTACGTTCTACCGATCCAATCCCTCTTAACTATAGTATAATACGGTTAGCGTATTTTTGAAATAAAAACATTCCATTTGTTTAAAAAAGATCTCCCTTTATTGTTTAGCAGAAGCTTTCAACGTGAATGATTAACAGTTATTTTTCGCTGATTACATAAAATTATGCAGGAACCCATAATGATAGATCCCTGCAGGTTCATATCCCGTATGTAATGGGCCGCAATCCCAAAAAAAACGGGGAATAACGGTCCCTGAATGTCCGATTCTGTTCAACTAACAGTCAATGGGGGAGAGCACCCCATTGACTGAAGTTTCACTTTACTTACCCGATTGATTTTGAATTATCCGGGATGGCGAATGGATTTTCTTTATTAATGTGATCATAAAACATAACGCCATTCAAATGATCTATTTCGTGCTGCACAACAATGGCAGCATAGTCACGCAGCCGTAATTTCAGTTCCTTGCCATCCATTCCAATGGCTTTTACGGTTACACGGGCATTCCGTGGGACGTACCCTTCCACGTCCCGGTCGACGGACAGACAGCCTTCCCCGGCTGACAGGTATGCCTGTTCGACCGAATGGCTGACGATTTTGGGGTTAATCAGACCGTAACTGTAAAGTTTCCCTTTTAAGTCCTCAAAGTGAACAGCACACATTCGTTTATTAATTCCCAGTTGTGTTGCAGCCAGTCCAACACCGGGCCTCAGACCATATTTATTTGCCATTTCTTCGTCTTGACTGTTTTTGATAAATGTCAGCATATCGTTTAATAGCTGTATATCTTCATCAGATGGAGGAATGGGTACTTCCTCAGCTTTTTCACGTAATGAAGGATGTCCTTCCTTGACGATATCGTCCATTGTTATCATTATTTGACACTCCCTAGCTTAATCATAAAGTGAAACTTCATTCAGCGGGTGCTTTTCCCTGCTGAATTGAACAGAATCGGGCATTTACGGACAGTTATCCGCCGTTTTTTTGGGATTACTGCCCATTACATGCAGGGTAGTGGTATTTTAACATATTATGCTTTGAAGCATCATAAATTTGCTGTAGGACAGGCAAAATTCATCAAAAATAATCCGATTTATCCGAATGATATGATATACTGTGATAGAAATTCCGCACCTGAGTTGAAGGAGGAAATGTTTGTGATATGGAAAAAGTTATCATTATTCATTAGTTTATTCATTCTGATCATTTTTCTGTCTGCCTGTAACAGTACAGCGTCGTCGGAACAAATTTATAATCATTTGGAAAAAGCTGTTGAACTTGAGCAGACGTTTGACGAACAGCAAGATTCGATCGTTGAGCTTGAGCAGGAAGAACAGGAAATATACAGTCAAATCATTGATTTGAGTATGGAAGAGTTCGATAAAATTAAGGAACTATCCGGACAAGCACTTGATAATATCGAAACAAGAAATGAAAAAATAGACTTGGAAAAAGAGAGCATTGATGCATCAAAAGAAGCGTTTTCCAATATTGAAGATATGATCCCTGAGCTGGAGCAAGAAGCTGCAAACGAAAAAGCGGAAGAAATGTACAATGTCATGATGGACCGTTATGAGGCTTATGATAAACTTCATGAAGTTTATTCCAAGTCATTAACGCTTGAAGAAGAATTATATACAATGCTGCAGCAGGAAGACCTTGAACAAGATACCCTCTCGGAACACATCGCAAAATTGAATGAAAATTATCAAAAAGTGATTGATGCCAACAAGTCGTTCAATGAACTTACGACCAAGTACAACACATTAAAAGAAGAATTCTATAACGCCGCTGGAATAGAAGTGGAATTTGAAGAGAACCCTACAGGAGAAGGAGAAAGTGATAGCGGCGATTCAAATGAATCAGAGCAGGAAAAAGAATCAAATGAATCAGAACAAGAAAAGGAATCAGATGAATAAAACATCTGGTTCTTTTTTGTAACTTAGAAGATTAAATAATGGATAACCTTA
>Ga0079226_10001040_pt1 | contig 21020 bp, 24 predicted proteins | sample Poulit2014_FD_76345 | JGI IMG/M metagenome (GOLD analysis project Ga0079226, IMG submission 76345) | Agricultural soil microbial communities from Georgia to study Nitrogen management - Poultry litter 2014 | ecosystem: Environmental > Terrestrial > Soil > Agricultural land | place: USA: Georgia... | reverse complement strand
TATTTTAAAAAAGATTAATGCTTTTACTTATATCGAGGTTCTTTTTGCATTCTTAATTACCACTTTAATACTAATAATAATACCTCCTTTGATAAAATCCACCTTTACTTTCAATTTTCTAAATAGCAATGATATGGTTGTTGAAGTTGAATTTTTTGCTAGAGACTTAACACAGGATTTATTAGAGAAAAATACTAAAGTAAATGTCAATAAGTATAATTTAAGCCATCTTGAAATTAAAAATGAGCAAAACACTATATCTTATAAGTTAAATAATAATAAAATTATTAAATATATAAATGGAAAGGGGAATATCACAATACTTAATAATGTAAAAACAATAGAATATAATATTATAAAACGCAACTCTATACTTATTAAATTAAAATTAATTGATGGAAGACAAACATTTGAGAAGCAAATTTATATTTAACTTATCTGGCTATATATATCCTTTTGTGACAGCAATATTTATGCTATATTTATCATTAATATCAATCTCTACTTTCCAATTTAGCATCCAGCTAAAAACTTTGGATAATATTGAGTCGTATTATGACAAACAAATAAAATTATTTATAAAAAAGGAAGATATTTTTGAAAAATAATATTTTAAAGCCAATTATCCTTGTAGGATTTATGGGTACTGGTAAAACAACGTTAGGTAAATATCTTTCTAAACGAAATCATCTGTCGTATGTTGATTTAGATGATTATATCGTAGAGAAAGAAAATAAATCTATTCCTGAAATTTTTAAGCAACAAGGTGAGAGCGGTTTCCGCTTACTAGAACATAAATATTTAAAACAGTGTATGAATCGTTTTGATATTATTTCTACAGGTGGTGGAATCATTGAAGGTGATAAATCATTTTCTTTGTTAAAAGAATATACCTCTATTATTTGGTTAGATTGCGATTTGAAAATAATTTACAATAGAATTAAAAATGATAACAATAGACCGAATGCTAATAATAAATCGCTTTTTGAATTAAAAAACTTGTATTTATCTAGGGTTTCAAGATATAATGAAATCGCATTCATAAAAGTGAATAGTAGTAAATCTCTTTCAGATTTGCATAATGAAGTTATGGAAGAGTTAATATGCGACTGATCAGTATTAGAGAGAATGGTTCGTTATATATTTGATATAACATTATGCCATCGCCGAAGGTGCAAGTTTAACGAAACTCTCAGGCAAAAGGATAATACTGTGACGCATTCCTGGATTATCTTAAAACAGGGTAGCTTAGCCTACTCTGTTTTTTTTATAAAATTATTAGGAGGTTTCTTCATGTCAAACGAATTAAAACGTACGCCGCTTTACCAAAACTTTGTCGATAGCGGAGCTAAAATAGTAGAATTTGGTGGCTGGGCAATGCCAGTTCAATTTTCAAGTATCAAAGAAGAGCACAATGCTGTGAGAACTGAAATTGGCCTTTTTGATGTAAGTCATATGGGAGAAATTATTATAAAAGGCCCTGAAGCAGATCAATTAGTACAATATTTACTTTCAAATGATACTGAAAACTTAACTACTACTAAATCGCAATATACTGCCTTATGTAATGAAGAAGGCGGTATAATAGATGATTTAATTACGTATAAACTGGATGACAAATTATATTTATTAGTAGTCAATGCTGGTAATACGGATAAAGATTTTGAATGGATGAAAGAAAATGCAACAGATTTTGATGCAGAAGTTTTAAATGTATCCAAAGACTATGGTCAAATCGCGGTTCAAGGTCCAAAAGCTCGTGATTTAGTGAAAGAACACGTGAATGTAGACGTTGCAGATATGAAACCTTTTGATTTCAAACAAAATGTTGATTTCTTTGGTAAAAATGTAATTCTTTCTCAATCAGGTTATACTGGTGAAGACGGTTTTGAAATTTATTGTGAGGCTGATGACACACCTTATTTATGGGAAAAACTACTCGAATTCGATGTACAACCTTGTGGACTAGGTGCAAGAGATACATTAAGATTAGAAGCAGGATTACCTTTACATGGTCAAGACTTGACTGAGTCTATTACACCATATGAAGCTGGTATTGCATTTGCAGCGAAGCCATTAATTGATGCAGATTTTATCGGTAAAAGAGTGTTAAAAGACCAAAAAGAAAATGGTTCTAAAAGAAGAACAGTTGGCTTAGAAATGATAGACAAAGGCATTCCAAGAACTGGTTACACAGTCTATGATTTAGAAGGTAATGAAATCGGTGAAATTACTTCTGGAACACAATCACCATTAAGTGGTAAATCAATTGGCCTTGCTTTAATCAATCGCGATGCATTTGAAATGGGTAAAGAAGTGATTGTTCAAGTAAGGAAACGCCAATTAAAAGCTAAAATTGTTAAAAAAAATCAAATTACTAAATAATCCAAAGGGGTGTTACCATGAGTCATCGTTATATTCCATTAACGGAGCAAGATAAAAAGGAAATGTTAGATACTATTGGAGCTGGCTCTATAGAAGAATTATTCGGAGATGTTCCAAAAGATATATTATTGGGAAGAGAATTAGCTATTCCTGACGCTGAGTCAGAAACAACACTAACAAAACGTTTAAGTAGAATTGCAAACAAAAACATCACTAAAGAAACTCATTCGTCATTTTTAGGTGCAGGAGTTTATGATCATTATGCACCTGCTGTAGTAGATGCAATGATTTCACGCTCAGAATTTTATACTGCATATACGCCATACCAACCAGAAATTTCGCAAGGTGAATTACAAGCTATTTTTGAATTCCAAACGCTCATTTGTGAATTAACAGACATGGATATTGCTAACTCATCTATGTATGACGGTATTACAAGTTTTGCGGAAGCGTGTATTTTAGCATTTAACCAAACGCGTAAAAATAAAGTGGTAGTGTCTAAAGGATTACATTATCAAGCATTACAAGTCTTAAAAACTTATGTTAAAACTCGTGAAGAATTTGAGATTGTTGAAGTTGATTTAGATGGGACAATTACAGATTTAGAGAAACTTGAAGCAGCAGTTGATGATGACACAGCTGCTGTGGCTGTGCAGTATCCAAACTTCTATGGTTCTATTGAAGATTTAGAAAAAATCAATTCATTTATTGAAGATAAAAAAGCATTATTCATTGTATATGCAAACCCACTAGCATTAGGTTTACTAACGCCTCCAGGAAGTTTTGGTGCTGATATAGTTGTAGGAGATACGCAGCCGTTTGGTATCCCTGCTCAATTTGGTGGACCACACTGTGGATTCTTTGCAACGACTAAAAAACTAATGAGAAAAGTTCCTGGCCGCTTAGTAGGTCAAACTGAAGATGGAGATGGCAACCGTGGCTTTGTATTAACTTTACAAGCACGTGAACAGCATATTCGTCGTGACAAAGCGACATCTAATATATGTTCGAACCAAGCATTAAATGCATTAGCATCTTCGATTAGCATGTCAGCATTAGGTAAACAAGGTATCTATGACATAGCTGTGCGTAACTTTGAAAATGCTAACTATGCTAAAGATCAATTCGAACAAGCTGGTTTCGAAGTTGCTAAAGGTACATCGTTTAACGAGTTTGTAGTTAAATTTGATAAACCAGTTAAAAAAATCAACGATGCATTAGTTCAAGAAGGAATTATTGGAGGATTTGATTTAACTGAAGCTTCAAACGAATTCGATAATCATATGTTAATTGCTGTTACAGAGTTAAGATTGAAAGATGAAATAGATACATTTGTGAAGAAAGCAGGTGAATTAAATGGTAGTAAGTAAATCTAGTCCACTCATTTTCGAACGTTCAAAAAAAGGGCGTTATGCATATTCATTACCACAACAAGAAATAAATAACGGTGCTGTAGATAAATTATTAGATGATAAATTTGTTAGAAAAAATAAAGCAGAACTACCAGAAGTCGCAGAATTAGATTTGGTACGTCATTATACTGAACTATCAAATAAAAACTTTGGTGTTGACTCAGGATTTTATCCTTTAGGTTCATGTACAATGAAATACAATCCAAAAATCAATGAAAAGATTGCTAGAATTCCAGGATTTGCAGAATCACATCCTTTGCAGGAGGAGTCTCAAGTACAAGGTTCTTTAGAAATTGTTCATAGTTTACAAGAAGAATTGAAAGAAATAACAGGCATGGATGAAGTTACATTACAACCTGCTGCTGGTGCCCATGGTGAATGGACTGCACTAATGATTTTCAAAGCATATCATCAAAAAAACGGCGAAGGCCATCGTGATGAAGTCATTGTACCAGACTCAGCACATGGTACTAACCCAGCTTCAGCTGCATTTGCAGGTTTCAAAGCTGTAACAGTTAAATCTAATGATCGTGGTGAAGTTGATATTGATGACTTGAAACGTTTAGTAAATGAGAATACAGCTGCAATCATGTTGACAAACCCTAACACGTTAGGTATTTTCGAGAAAAACATTATGGATATAAGAAATATAGTCCATGAAGCTGGAGGTTTATTATATTATGATGGTGCTAACTTAAATGCCATTATGGATAAAGTAAGACCAGGTGACATGGGATTTGACGCAGTTCACTTAAACTTACACAAAACATTTACAGGTCCACATGGTGGAGGAGGACCAGGTTCAGGTCCAGTTGGGGTTAAAAAAGAGCTTGCTAGTTTCTTGCCAAAACCTATGGTTGTAAAAGAAAATGATGAATTTAAATATGATAACGATATTGAAAATTCAATAGGCCGAGTTAAGCCGTTCTATGGTAACTTTGGAATTTATTTAAGAGCTTATACTTATATCCGTACAATGGGTAATAAAGGCTTAGAAGAAGTTTCAGAAGCAGCCGTTTTAAATGCAAACTACATTAAAGCGCGCTTAAAAGATCACTTTGAAATCCCATACGAACAATATTGTAAGCACGAATTTGTACTTAGTGGTTCTAAACAAAAAGAACATGGTGTACGTACATTAGATATGGCTAAACGTTTGTTAGACTTTGGCGTTCATCCACCTACAATCTATTTCCCACTTAACGTAGATGAAGGCATGATGATCGAACCAACAGAAACAGAGTCTAAAGAAACATTAGATTACTTCTGTGATACTATGATTGAAATTGCAAATGAAGCTAAAGATAATCCAGATAAAGTCTTAGAAGCGCCACACACTACAATTATTGATAGATTAGATGAAACACAAGCAGCACGTAAACCAGTTTTAAAATTTGAAAACTTACGTTCTGAGAAAGAATAAAATACATTATAATTACGAAAAAGCTATACTCAAATGTATAGCTTTTTTGTCACGTATAAAATGGTTTTTAAGCAAATAAAGAGCGAGAGATAGACTTTTATTGGTCAATCTCTCGCTCTTTATTTTAGTGTCTTTATTGTAGGTATAGTAAATTCAATATAAACAGTTTATATGCTTACAATTTTATTTTTTTGATTTAATTTTACCTGTCCACTTTTTATATCCACCTTTTAACATGTAGATATCTGTATAACCATTTTTCTTTAATGTTCTTGCAGCGCGATAGCTAGCTATGCCATTCGCATCACATAGATATATAGGTTGGTCTGTTCTTAAACCTTGATATCTCTGCTTAAACATTGTGATTGGAATGTTACGAGCACCGTTAATGTGTCCGTAATCATAATCCACTTTTTCTCTTACATCAATAACTTGAGCTTTACGTAAACCATTATGGAACTCATTTTGGTTTAATTCTGTGACTGCTCTTTTATTAAGAAGATAATTGATTAGCATGTAAGCGATGATGATTATTAAAACTGCTAACGCTATAAACCAAAAATTACTCATCTTGCATCCTCCCTAATTAACCGATATTATATATTATAAGACTGTTAGCATCATTTATCAAAATATTTTTATTAAATTTGTTAGATAATACTGACAAACTTGGACAATTTGTGTAAACGATAACACAAATTGCTAAATATCACAATTTAATTTATTGATTGGAGTTTTTAACGTGACTGAATCTTGGAATTTTATTAACACAGGAAGTAATGACCCGTATTTTAACATGGCAATGGATGAAGCCTTACTTAATTTTGTTTCTAGGGGAGAAATTGGTCCGGTTATCAGGTTTTATACGTGGAATCCAGCAACATTATCTGTTGGTTATTTTCAAAGATTAACCAAAGAGATTGATGTAGAGAAAGTACAAGAAAAAGGTTACGGTTTAGTCAGACGTCAAACAGGTGGTAGAGGGGTCTTACATGATAAAGAACTTACATATAGTGTCATAGTCTCAGAATCTCATCCAGAAATGCCTTCGACTGTTACAGAAGCATATAGAGTGATATCTGAAGGATTATTAGAAGGGTTTAAAGCGTTAGGTTTTGAAGCATCTTTTTCTATTCCGCGTTCTAAGGAAGAAAAAAAGAAATTAAAGCAACCGCGAAGTGCTGTATGTTTTGATGCGCCAAGTTGGTATGAGTTAGTAGTTGAAGGTCGTAAAATTGCCGGTAGTGCTCAAGTTCGCCAAAAAGGTGTAATTCTTCAGCATGGTTCATTATTACAAGATGTAGATATTGATGATTTGTTTGATATGTTCATTTTTAAAAACGACCGCTTAAAAGCTAAAATGAAGCAAGGATTTATAGAAAAAGCTGTAGCTATCAATGATATATCTGACCGCCACATTACAATATCGGAAATGGAAACAGCTTTTGAAAAAGGATTTAAAAAGGGGTTAAATATCAATTTTAAGCCATTGGAGCTAACAACGAAGCAACAGAATGAGGTTAATGAGTTGATTGAGAAATATAAGACACATGAGTGGAATTACCGTAAATAGTTATTTCAATTCAATAAAAATGTGAGGATACAGTATAAGTGGTACTGTATCCTCACATTTTTAATTACATATAATGTTTGTCGATTCAAGAACAATAATAATCACAAACTGTTTAGAGAAAAACGCTATTTTTTTCTATTACGCTTTTTGTATTTTCTTTGAGCCTTTTTATACTTTCGTTGGTCTTCTGTTAAAAAGAAGAAATAATATATTGCATAAATAATACCCGCTAAAATAGCAAAACTAATTGCCATACTAACAAAGCTAAATATAAATGCATCTAAATTGAGGATTAACCCAATTGCCGCGATTGCGATAATGATATAGAATAATGCTTGTTTCAATTTGTAACACTCCTATTTAGTTGTTAACTTTATTCATTACTTATACTAATATTTGAAAGGGACTTTTGTCCTTTTTTTAGTTTGTCTTTATCTTTTTCACTATAACCTTCTCTAATATCACTTATTGCTGAATCAAGATCTTTATTTAATTTAGTGATATTTTTATTTTTATCCTTAGCCTCATCATTCATCTTGTCTTTATCAATATCATTTTTATATGTAGTGTAAGCTGAATCAATTTTATTAGTAATATCAGTTAATTTATCTTGAATCTTTTTATTCCCCTTATTTTTTGTTACATCACTTTCAATGTCATTATATTGATCAATTGCTTTTGCTATATCTTGGTAATACTTCGAAGATGCTTTTAAATTTGTTACTTTCGCTTTATTACTTTTAGCTTGTTTAATATTATCTTTATCTTTTTTTAGTGAAGCAACCTTTGATTTTTCTTTATTAATTGATTGCTCTAATTCTTGAATATTACTTTTTAATTTATGGTTTTCATCTCGAAGTTGGGTTGTCTTGTCTTCTAAAGGACCTAAATTTTGACTCCCACACCCCGCTAATATACATGAAGCACCTAATATAGCTACAATTTTTTTCTTCATAATTCTCTCCTAATTCAAAAACTATATATTCGTATAATAATTATGCTATCATTTTAATGTATAAAAAGAAAATGTACAAATTTATCGAATAGGAGGAAGACAGATGACTAGAATAGATAAACTGTATTCTGCTTTAGAAAAAAAACATTTAGAAGCAATCGTTGTACTTTCAGAATTTAATAGAAGATACTTATCGGGTTTTACAGGAACGAGCGGGGCCCTTATTATTACTAAACACAAAAATTTATTGATTACAGATTTTAGATATGTTGAGCAAGCGACCTCTCAAACTAATGGCTTTGAAATCGTCAAACAAAAGGGTAGTCTTATCGAAGAAATAAAAGCAGAATTAGAAAAACTGAATGTACAAAATGTTGGTTTTGAAGGTGACCTAGTAAGCTATGATACATACTTACAGTTAAGTAAATCCTATATAAGTTTAATCAGTATTTCAGGCTTAATTGAAAAAATAAGAGAAGTCAAAGATGAAGAAGAAATTAAACTTATTCAAAAAGCGGCGGAAATTGTTGATGAGACATTTGAATATATTTTAACAGTTGTCAAAGTAGGAATGACTGAGCAAGAAGTGAAGGCAAAATTAGAAAGTAAAATGCTAGAATTGGGAGCAGAAGGGCCATCGTTTGATACAATAGTAGCCTCTGGATTCAGAGGTGCATTACCACATGGAGTAGCAAGTGAGAAAGTAATCAGCGAAGGTGAACTCATTACTTTAGATTTTGGAGCATATTATCAAGGTTATTCATCTGACATTACACGTACCTTCGCTATAGGAGAACCTAATCCTAAGCTTAAAGAAATATATAACATTGTGCTAGAAGCTAATATTAAAGCTATTGAAGCTGCTAAGAAAGGTGTAACAGGCAAGGAGTTGGATGCTGTTGCGCGAGATTATATAACAGAACATGGGTATGGGGAGGCATTTGGTCATTCTCTTGGACATGGTATTGGATTAGATGTACATGAAGGCCCTAATTTATCTAGAAAATCAGATAGCAAATTAGAGGTTAACAATTGTGTTACAATTGAACCTGGTATATATTTAGACAGCTTAGGAGGTGTTCGTATCGAAGACGATATCTTAATTACAGAAAATGGATGCGAACGCTTTACTAAATGCTCTAAAAACCTTATTATTTTATAGAAGACCTTATAATTGAGGAGGAAACTGAATGATTTCGGTTAATGATTTTAAGACAGGCTTAACAATTGCAGTAGATAACGGAATTTGGAAAGTTTTAGATTTCCAACACGTTAAACCGGGTAAAGGTTCTGCATTTGTACGTTCCAAGCTACGTAATTTAAGAACAGGTGCAATTCAAGAGAAAACATTTAGAGGCGGCGAAAAAGTCGAAACAGCAATGATTGAAAACCATCGCATGCAATATTTATATGCTGATGGCGACATGCATGTTTTCATGGATAATGAAACATTTGAGCAGACAGAATTATCAGCCGACTATTTAGAGCATGAATTGAATTTCCTAAAAGCTAATATGGATGTTCAAATTCAAACTTATGAAAGTGAAACGCTTGGTGTTGAATTGCCGAAAACTGTACATCTTACAGTTACAGAAACTGAACCAGGTATCAAAGGTGACACTGCTACTGGTGCAACAAAATCAGCTACTGTTGAAACAGGTTACACTTTAAATGTGCCTCTATTCGTCAATGAAGGTGACACACTTGTTATCAACACAGGTGACGGTAGTTATGTCTCAAGAGGCTAATATCAAATCAATTCATCGTAGGTATGAATAATAAAAATTAACCTCATTTTATAAAAAACCGTTCCAACACATTGTGATTTGGAACGGTTTTTTATTTTTATTTTGAAAAAATTAAAATAGTCACGTAATATTTTTAAATAAATGAAAAATGACAAAAATATTTATCATAAGTTATCCCTATTTTTATTAAAAAACGTTATAATGAATAGAATTATCTTTAAATTTTATTTATATAAACCTCTATAAAAGATATACAGTTTAAAATAGTAAGCATGCATATGCTTGAATTGATGATTTCACTAAAGTAAAATAAACTAGGTAAATGAAAACAATCTGAAGGAGTCAGTACTTATGAATTTTAAAGAAATTAAAGAGTTAATAGAAATTCTTGATCAATCGAGCTTGACTGAAATTAATATAGAAGATAAAGGCAATATTGTTAATCTAAAGAAAGAAAAAGAAACTGAAATTATTACACCACAAGTTTCACAACAGCCAATGCAACAAGTGGCGCCACAACAAAGTGCAGCGCCAGTTTCACAAGGGGCACAAAATTCAGAAGACGTAAATATGAATCAAGCAGATGACAACTTACAAACAATTAATGCACCGATGGTAGGGACATTTTATAAATCACCATCACCTGAAGAAAGTGCTTATGTTCAAGTTGGTGATTCAATTACTAATGAATCGACAGTATGCATTTTAGAAGCTATGAAATTATTCAATGAAATACAAGCCGAAGTAACAGGTGAAATTGTTGAAATCTTAGTAGAAGACGGTCAAATGGTAGAGTATGGCCAACCGTTATTCAAGGTGAAATAATGAATAAGATATTAATTGCGAATAGAGGAGAGATTGCGGTAAGAATCATTCGTGCATGTCACGATTTAGGTTTACAGACTGTGGCTATATACTCTGAAGGGGATAAAGACGCTTTACATACTCAAATTGCTGATGAAGCATATTGCGTTGGCCCAACACAATCTAAAGATTCTTATTTAAATATCCCGAATATATTATCAATAGCAACATCAACTGGCTGTGATGGCATTCACCCTGGTTATGGGTTCTTAGCTGAGAATGGTGACTTTGCAGAGTTATGCGAAGCTTGTCAGCTTAAATTTATTGGTCCTAGTTATGAGTCTATTCAAAAAATGGGAATTAAAGACGTTGCTAAAGAAGAAATGAAACGAGCTGAAGTTCCTGTTGTTCCAGGTAGCGAAGGCCTTGTACAAGATATTAATGACGCTAAACGCATCGCGAACGATATTGGTTATCCAGTAATTATCAAAGCAACTGCTGGAGGCGGTGGTAAAGGTATCCGTGTTGCACGTGATGAAAAAGAACTTGAAACAGGCTTTAAAATGACACAACAAGAAGCTGAAACTGCTTTTGGCAATGGCGGACTATACCTCGAAAAATTCATAGAGAATTTTAGACATATAGAAATTCAAATTATGGGTGATAGCTATGGTAACGTGATTCATTTAGGTGAACGCGATTGTACAATACAACGTAGAATGCAAAAATTAGTAGAAGAAGCACCCTCTCCAATTTTAACTGAAGATAAACGTCAAGAAATGGGAAATGCAGCTGTAAGAGCAGCCAAAGCTGTTAATTATGAAAATGCAGGTACTATTGAATTTATATATGACTTAGATTCAAACGATTTTTATTTCATGGAAATGAATACCCGCATACAAGTTGAACACCCAGTAACAGAAATGATTACAGGTGTTGATTTAGTTAAATTACAATTAAAAGTTGCTATGGGCGAAAAGTTACCATTTAAGCAAGAAGATATCAAAATAGAAGGACATTCAATGGAATTTCGTATCAATGCAGAAAATCCTTACAAAAACTTTATGCCTTCTCCAGGACAAATTACGCAATATCTTGCTCCAGGTGGTTTCGGAGTGAGAATTGAATCGGCGTGTTATACTAATTATTCTATACCGCCATATTATGATTCTATGGTTGCTAAACTTATTGTTCATGAACCAACTAGAGAAGAAGCAATCATGACAGGTTTACGCGCATTAGGTGAGTATCTTGTATTAGGTATAGATACTACAATTCCATTCCATGTGCGCTTATTAAATAATGATATTTTCAGAAGCGGTGAGTTTAATACTAAGTTTCTTGAAAAATACAATATTATGGATGAAGAATCTAAATAGGAGGTCTGTGACATGGTCAAAGTATCTGAATCCTCACATTCCAATTTAGGAAAGATAGAAATCGCACCTGAGGTATTAACGGTTATAGCAAGTATTGCACTATCAGAAATTAAAGATATTCAAGGTCATTTTAAAGAGATTAAAAATACAAGTATTGAAGGATTCACTAGAAAGCAACTTAGCAAAGGTGTTAAGGTTGATACAAGAGAAGATGGTATTTATATTGATGTCTACTGTTCATTATCATATGGCATCAACATCTCAGAAACTGCTAAGACAATTCAAAGTACTATTTTTAATACAGTAACGACAATGACAACAATTGAACCTAGTCAGATTAATGTTCATATTACCCATATTGAACCAACAAATTAAAATCATAAAAGCAAACTTAATTTAAATCTATTTTGTAATTAAGTAATAACAAGTACGTTTTCCAAGGTATAGTTATTACTTTTTGCAAATGATTTACAATAATACTATGCTTGAAGGAGTTTATAATGAGTCGAAAAGAATCCAGAACACAAGCCTTTCAAACTCTTTTTCAACTTGAAATGAAAAATAGCGAATTAACAATTGAAGAAGCAATCACATTTATTAAAGATGAATATCCAGATCTAGAATTCGAATTTATCAATTGGTTAGTAACTGGAGTAAAAGATCATGAAACAGTATTAGATGAAAAAATCCAAGCCAACTTAAAAGATTGGACTTTAGAGCGTTTATTAAAAACAGACCGTATTATCCTAAGAATGTCTACTTTTGAATTGTTGCATAGTTCAACACCACAAAAAGTAATTATTAATGAAGCAGTTGAATTAGCGAAACAATTCAGCGACGATGATCATTATAAATTTATAAATGGTGTATTGAGCAATATTGAATAAAAGAGTGATATAAAATGGCAGATTATTTAAGTGTTTCCGCATTAACAAAATATATTAAATATAAATTTGATCAAGATCCTCATCTACAATCTGTTTTGATAAAAGGTGAATTATCAAATTTCAAAAAGCATAGTAGTGGTCATTTGTATTTTAATGTCAAAGATAAAAACAGTGTCATTAGTGCAATGATGTTTAAAGGAAACGCCTCTAAAATCGATTTCGAACCAAAAGAAGGTGACGAAGTTCTTTTGGAAGCCCGTGTTTCAGTATATGAACGTCGGGGCAATTATCAAATCTATGTGAATAAAATGCACATTGATGGTGTTGGTAATTTATACCAAAAATTGGAACAGCTTAAAAAGAAATTAACTAAAGATGGTTATTTCGATCAAAATCACAAAAAGATAATTCCTAAATTCCCCAAAAAAATAGCGGTACTTACTGCAGGCACAGGTGCAGCTATTAGAGATATTCACACAACGATTAACAGTAGATATCCACTAGCTGAACAGGTACAAATTAATACTTTAGTTCAAGGTGAACAAGCTAAAAACGATATAATAGATAAAATTCAACAAGCTGACAGTTTAAATGTTGATACAATTATCATCGGTCGTGGTGGTGGTTCAATTGAAGATTTGTGGAACTTTAACGAAGAAGATGTTGTAAAAGCTATATTTCATTGCGAAACACCTATCATTTCAGCAGTAGGACATGAAACAGACTTTACATTAAGTGATTTTGTTGCTGATGTTCGTGCTGCTACACCGACACAAGCAGCAGTCATGGCAACGCCAGACCAGTATGAACTGCGCCAATATTTAAAGCAAACGAACCTTTCGCTGACACGCTTTATAAAACAGCATATGCATCAACAACGGAAGCATTTGGAACATGTATCCTCGTATTATAAATTCCAAACACCAACATTGTTATATGATCAACAGATTCAAAAGCGTGACGACTTAGAAAAGCAATTAAATCTGTCAATAAATTTGAAAATTAAAAATGAACACCAACAACTGCAATTACTTACAAATAAATTTAATTTAAAAAACTTCAAACAAAATATTATGCGAGAACAAATAACAAATAATCAAAAACGTGATGATTTAAATAAAGTTATGAAAAATTTTATTAGTAATCAACAGAATAATCTCGCTAGAAAATTAGAAAGTTTAAATAATTTAAGTCCTACAAACACTATGTTACGCGGTTATACAATAGTCAACAAAGATGATGATGTGATAACAAGTACGAATGACTTAGCTGAAAATGATAACATAGTATTAACAATGAAAGATGGCATTGTTGATGCACAAGTTAAGAAAGTAAGGTGTAATGATGAGTAATAGTAATACACAAAGTTTTGAAGAAATGATGAAAGAACTTGAAGGTATCGTTCAAAAGCTAGATAATGAAAATGTTTCTCTCGAAGAATCTTTAAATTTATATCAACGTGGAATGAAATTATCTGCAACATGTGATGAAACATTGAAAGATGCTGAAAAGAAAGTCAATGAACTCATGAGTGATGAAAATGTTGAAAATGAGGAGAAGGTTGATAACAATGACGAATAATAAAATGAATAATATGATTGAAGAAGTTAATCAAAAGTTATCTACAACAATTCCCAATTCCTCACTAAACACAAATTTAGAAGAAAGTATGCGCTATTCTTTAGAGGCAGGCGGTAAAAGAATTAGACCTGTTCTATTATTATTAACTTTGGATATGTTAGCAAATGATTATAAAGTTGGCTTATCTCCTGCAATTGGTTTAGAAATGATTCATACTTACTCATTGATACATGATGATTTACCACCGTTAGATAATGATGATTACCGTAGAGGAAAACCGACCAACCACAAGGTGTATGGTGAATGGAAAGCGATACTTGCTGGTGACGCGTTGCTTACAAAAGCTTTTGACATAATCATAAATGATAATGTATTAAACGACACTGCTAAAATAAAGTTAATTAAACGCTTATCACAAGCAAGTGGCCACCTTGGAATGGTTGGAGGTCAAACTTTAGATATGCAGAGCGAAGGTTCAACTATAGATTTACATACATTAGAACAAATTCATAACGCTAAAACAGGCGAGTTACTTAAATTTGCAGTAATGGCAGCTGTCGATATTGCAGAACCTGAACAAAACGTAGCCGACCTTTTAGAGACATATAGTGAACATCTAGGTTTAATGTTTCAAATTAAAGATGATTTACTTGATATATACGGTGATGAAGCAAAATTAGGAAAAGCAGTCGGTAGCGATATCGAAAATGATAAAAGTACTTATGTATCCTTACTAGGCCAATCTGGAGCAGAGGAGAAACTGAAATTTCACACTGATGCTGCATACCAATGCTTAAAACAATTGCCACAAACTTATAATACAAAAAACCTTAAAAGTATTATTGAATTATTTAACAACCGTGAATCATAGTTTACAACAAAATACACTGTGGTTAGTACATATATCTAAATTATTTTGTTATTCTTTTAATAAAAACATGTTACATTATGTGACATGTTTTTTTATTGTATGTAGATATATTATTCAATAATTATTCATCTTTCCAATAATTATTTTACATAATACAATTAAATTTCAATATAGTGACGCCTAAGTTTAAGATTGTTGTTACCATGTTTTTAAGCAATATTATCTAATATTTTTAATGAATATCTAAATTAACTTTAGTAGTAGAATAAGCATCCTTGTGATAAAATAAATGTATAAATATTCGTTTATAGAGGTGCTATACATGGCTAAAAAATCAGTAAGACATATAAAAATACGAGAAATTATTTCCAATGAAAAGATAGAAACACAAGATGAATTAGTAAAACGTTTAAATGAATACGAATTAAATGTTACTCAAGCAACAGTTTCAAGAGACATTAAAGAATTACAACTTATAAAAGTACCGACACCTACTGGTCAGTATGTCTATAGTTTGCCAAATGATCGAAAATACCATCCTTTAGAAAAATTAGGACGTTATTTGATGGACTCATTTGTGAATATTGATGGGACTGGTAATTTATTAGTGCTAAAAACGTTACCTGGTAATGCACAATCAATAGGGGCTATATTAGACCAAATTGATTGGGAAGAAGTTTTAGGAACGATTTGTGGTGATGACACTTGCTTAATTATCTGTAGAGATGAAACAGCAAGTGAAACAATTAAAACACGCATCTTTAATTTATTATAAGTATAAGGAAGTGATATAAGGATGCTACAAACTTTATCTATTAAACAATTTGCAATTATTGATGAACTAGAAGTCCATTTTGGTGATGGCTTAACAGTCTTAAGCGGTGAAACAGGTGCAGGGAAATCTATTATTATAGATGCAATCGGTCAACTTATTGGCATGCGTGCTTCTTCAAGTTATGTCAGACACGGTGAAAAGAAATCCATCATTGAAGGTATTTTTGACATTGACGAAAGTAAAGAAGCGATTTCCATATTACATGATTTATCAATTGATATAGACGAAGACTTTTTACTAGTTAAAAGAGAAATTTTTAGTTCTGGCAAAAGTATATGTAGAGTTAATAACCAAATTGTTACCTTACAAGATTTAAGAAAAATAATGCAAGAATTATTAGATATACACGGTCAACATGAAACACAATCACTATTAAAACAAAAATATCATTTACAATTATTAGATAATTATGCAGAAGACACATATCAAACACTACTAAATGATTATGTTGAAGCGTTTGATCAATATAAAGCAAAAAAGAAAGAATTAGAAGATCTAGAAACAGCAGATCAAGCATTACTTCAGAGATTAGATTTACTTAAATTCCAACATGAAGAGTTGCAAGAAGCTCAATTAATAGATGGCGAAATTACTCAACTTGAAACAGATATTAAACGTATCCAAAACTCAGAGAATCTAAGTTTGGCGCTTAGCAATGCTCATCTCACACTGACTGATGAACATGCTATCACCGATCGTCTATATGAATTAAGCAATCAGCTACAATCTATTAATGATATATTGCCTGAAAAGTATGATCGTCTTAAAGAAGAAGTCGACCAGTTTTATTACACATTAGAAGATGCAAAACATCAGTTATATGATGAAATAACAAATACAGAATTCGATGAACAATACCTCAATGAACTCGAAGCTAGAATGAATGTTCTAAATAGTCTAAAACGTAAATATGGTAAAGATATTAACGAATTGATTGTTTATCAAGAGAAATTAGACAATGAAATCAATAAAATTGAAAATTATGAGGAAAGTACTTCGCAGTTACGTGAAGAGATAGAGGCGTTGTATAATAAAGTATTTGAATTAGGGAAAAAATTATCACATGAACGTCGTTCAGTAGCTCAGACGTTACGTGATCATATTGTGGAAGAAATTCAAAATTTACAAATGAAAGATGCTAATTTGGAAATATCGTTTAAACCATTAGAAACGCCAAACCGTGAAGGTATTGAATTTGTGGAGTTTCTAATCAGTCCGAATAAAGGTGAACCACTTAAAAGTTTGAATAAAATTGCTTCTGGAGGAGAATTATCGAGAATTATGTTAGCTCTCAAAACAATTTTTGTGAAAACAAGAGGTCAAACAGCAATTTTATTTGATGAAGTAGATTCAGGTGTATCTGGGCAAGCGGCTCAAAAAATGGCTCAAAAAATGAAAGATCTAGCACAACACATACAAGTTATCTGTATTTCTCATTTACCTCAAGTAGCAACAATGAGTAACCACCATTTATTTATTAACAAAGCTTCGAATCAAGATAGAACAACAACGCATGTCAAAGAATTATCCGGTGAAGAACGGATAGATGAAGTAGCAAGAATGATTTCTGGAGTAAGTGTTACTGATTTAACACGTCAAAACGCTAGAGAAATGATTGAACAAAACCAGCTTAACTATAAATAAATCAAAACATATAAATACTGCTTTATTCATAAAGAAAGGCGTTGATCTTTATGCAATATCAACATTTAATTGAACCTTCAAAATCTTTTACGGGTAATATAGCCATGGTGTACGCAAACGATGAAAAGATGCTTTCAGTGATTATCAAAGCACTCACTTTAACTGATATAGAAGTATTTTTGTATGATACTCAAGATCCAACTGAAATTATTAGATCATATGACGTAGATGCACAACTTTTAAATAGGATTCATATCTATACATTTGATGACGAAAATAAGTTATTTAAACAATGCGCACAGGACTTATCACAAGGGAAAGTTTCGATATTAATGAAAGGTAACCTTACATCATCAACATTATTGTCATTTGTTCTAAGTAACAAAAATTTCATGGAAAATCATGGTTTTTTAAGTCATGTTGCATGTTTCGATATACCAAATTATCATAAAACATTAATGCTCAGCGATGCAGCATTAAATATTTCACCAACTGTTGAAGAAAAAAAGCACATCATCCAAAATTTAACCGAATTTAGTAAAGCACTAGGGTATGATCAATTCAAAGTAGGATTATTATCATCTGTTGGAAATGTGACAAGGAAAATTCAGTCTTCTACAGACTCCCAAAAACTGACAAATATTTTCAGTAGAAATAAAGATGAATATCTTCTCGTCGATGGTCCGTTAGCATTTGATAATGCTATAAGCATGGAAAGTGTCATCAATAAAAATATAAAATCTTCCGTAGCAGGTGATGTAGATGTTTTGCTCGTATCACATATTGATGTTGGTAACGCCTTGTATAAATCCTTCACATATTTTGCAAATGCACGCGTTTCGAGCTTAGTCTTGGGCGCTAAATTTCCTATTGTACTTACTTCTAGATCTGAGAATAAACAAAATAAGTTAGATTCTTTGTTGTTAGCATTGAAAACTTTGAATTGATGCTTATATTCAGCATTATTTGTGTTGATATACTAAATTTATAGGTTATTAATTTTATATTTTGTGTGTTTGATGTAAAATATAAGTGGATAATTTAAGAAGTTTAATGAAGTCTTTTTACATGCAATCCATTTCATATTGAGTGTGAGAATAAAGTGAGTAACTCACTTTGATTTTCAGAAAAGAGAGTTAGGTAATGTTTCGAATTTTAGTGCTTAATTTAGGAAGAACTACTTCTAAAGTTACTGTTTATCATAATGGAAATTGTAAATTTAATATAGCAATGTGCCGTGCCATGACCTTAAAGTTACATCTTTTAGTATGACCATACGAATTAACTATAGACGTGATGAAATTGAGCACTTTGTAACCATTCTTCCTAATATACATTTTAAATGCGGTTACGAAAATCAGATCACCCCTGAAGAATTGAATCACGTTTTAAGTGAAAAGCTGGGCTTTATTAGTATGTTTAATACAAATGATTTAGTAGCTTTAGCAAATAAATACACGATTGATAGTGAAGATAAATTAGCATTTGACGCATTGGCATACCAAATCCCTAAAATGATAGATGAGCTTGTATGTGTTTTTAATGAATGTTCACACAAATAATACCTACAAGTGCGAGTTAAGTTACAATGATATATTAACTTCAATAATTCAATTATATGTAGGATGGATAGCATCAGTTACAATTTATCCAGGAGAAAAGGAAATGGATGCTTTAGTAACGCGAACATCATCTGTTTTAGTTGGTAAAGAGAATGCCATTGTGTAAAGTTAGGAGTACAAAAAATGTCAGAAGAAAAATATGATTTAGTAATATTAGGTGGAGGGACAGCAGGTTATGTCTCTGCTATTAGAGCATCTCAGCTCGGTAAGAAAGTTGCACTAGTAGAAAAATCACTACTTGGAGGTACTTGTTTACATAAAGGATGTATCCCGACAAAAGCACTTTTAAAATCTGCAGAAGTTATGCGGACGGTTAAGTATTCAAGTGACTTTGGTATAGATATAACCGATTTTAAATTGAATTTTTCTCGTGTTCTAGAACGTAAACATGAGGTCGTTAATCAAATGTTTAATGGCGTTAAACACTTAATGGATCATAATAAAATTGACGTATTTAATGGTATAGGTCGCATTTTAGGGCCATCTATATTTTCGCCACAAAGTGGCACAATTTCTGTAGAATACGAAGATGGAGAATCTGAATTGATTCCAAATAATAATGTGCTTATTTCTACAGGGTCTCAACCTATGACATTGCCATTTTTACCGTTTGATCATAACGTTGTATTATCAAGTGATGATATATTAAACCTTGAAAAATTGCCTGATTCAATTGTGATTATAGGCGGTGGTGTAATTGGTTTAGAATTCGCATCATTATTAATAGATTTTGGTGTAGAAGTATCCGTTATTGAAGCCGGTGATCGTATTTTACCTACTGAAAGTAAATCAATAGCAAAAATATTGAAGAAAGAATTAACTGATCGCGGTGTTTCTTTTTATGAAAACACACAACTTTCTAAAGAAGATATAAAAGTAGAAGATAATCAAATTACCCTTACACTCAATGACACTAATATTACTTGTGAAAAAGCGTTAGTTTCAATAGGTCGTAAGCCGAACACAGAGGATATCGGCTTGAACAATACAAAGATTAAGCTAAATGAAAAAAATCACATCGTCGTTAATGAATATCAGCAAACTGAGGATAAACATATATACGCGGCTGGTGATTGCATTGGTAATTTACAGCTTGCCCACGTAGGCTCAAAAGAAGGAATTATTGCTATTGAACATATGTTTGACGTATCTCCTTTACCTATTGATTATCTCAATATGCCAAGGTGTGTGTATAGTCAACCAGAAGTTGCAAGTATTGGTAAAAATATAGAAGAAGCTAAAGCAGAAAATATTAAAGCACGCACTATAAAAGTTCCATTTAAAGCAATCGGAAAAGCTGTTATTGAAGATACTAAAAATCAAAGTGGTTTTTGTGAGGTTGTAATCGATCAAGAAAGTGATACTGTGTTAGGACTTAACATGATTGGACCTCATGTTACAGAACTCATTAACGAAATCTCTTTATTCCAATTTATGAATGGCTCTACGTTAGAACTTGGGTTAACTACTCATGCACATCCATCACTTTCTGAAGTATTAATGGAATTAGGACTAAAAGTCGAAAACAGATCGATTCATGTTTAATAAGGAGGCAATAAAATGTTTGATTATAAATCAGTAGGTTTAGAAACAGCGGATCTACAGTCAATGTACAAATGGATGGATTTAGGTCGTAAAATTGATGAGCGTTTATGGCTACTCAATCGTGCAGGTAAAATTCCCTTTGTCATTAGTTGTCAAGGTCAAGAAGCAACACAAATAGGTATGGCTTTTGCTATGCACAAAGGAGATATTTCTTCACCTTATTATAGGGATTTAGCATTCGTAACCTATCTAGGAATGACACCTCTAAATACAATGCTATCTGCATTTGGAAAACGTGATGATATCAATTCAGGTGGAAAACAAATGCCATCTCATTTTGGACAAAATGATATAGG
>Ga0079226_10001039_pt1 | contig 21036 bp, 22 predicted proteins | sample Poulit2014_FD_76345 | JGI IMG/M metagenome (GOLD analysis project Ga0079226, IMG submission 76345) | Agricultural soil microbial communities from Georgia to study Nitrogen management - Poultry litter 2014 | ecosystem: Environmental > Terrestrial > Soil > Agricultural land | place: USA: Georgia... | reverse complement strand
TTTATTTGATGAACCAACCTCGGCATTAGATCCTGAGATGATTGGAGACGTCTTAAATGTTATGAAAAGAATTGCGAACGAAGGAATGTCTATGATTGTTGTAACCCATGAAATGAATTTTGCCCGTGAGGTAGCAGATCGAGTGATTTTCATGGCTGAAGGTCAAGTATTAGAAGATAGTCGTGATGTTAATACCTTCTTTGAAAAGCCTGAAGATGAACGTGCCAAACAATTTATCAATAAAGTAATCAATCATTAAAATTTTATGATCGATGAGGAGGAGAAGCAATGTCAAAGAAAAAAATTGTTTCGTTTCTTTTTTTGCTGGCGCTTAGTTGCAGTTTATCTGCTTGTAAAAGTAAAAGCGTAGCGGACAAAGATATTTTAGAAACAAGTCAGCAAACCAATACAATTACTTGGGGAGTAAAAAATGATACTCGTCTTTTTGGATTGATGGATATCTCTTCCAAGGAAGTGAAAGGTTTTGACATCGATATCGCAAAAGCAATCACTGAACAAATCATTGGACGTGATGGAAATGCTAATTTCGTAGAAGTGACTTCTAAAACTAGGATTCCTTTGTTAAAAAATGGCAATATCGATGCCATTATTGCTACTATGACTATTTCGGAAGAACGTAAAAAACAAGTTGATTTTTCCGATGTTTATTTTGATGCTGGCCAATCTTTATTGGTTAAAAAAAGGAGTCCTATTGAAGGGGTTGACTCTTTGAATGCGGACCAAACAATTTTAGCTGTGAAAGGATCCACTTCTGCTGAAAATATTCGTGAGCATGCACCAGATGTCAAAGTATTGGAATTAGAAAATTATGCCGAGGCATTCACAGCACTACAAGCTGGACAAGGAGATGCGATGACAACAGACAACGCTATTCTTTTAGGAATGGCCAGTGAAAATGACAATTATGAATTAGTAGGGGGTAGTTTTACTGAAGAACCCTACGGAATTGCTATTAACAAAGGGCAAGAGAATTTCTTGAACGCCGTTAATACAGCACTTGAAACGATGCATGAAAATGGTACCTATGATGAAATTTTTCAAAAATGGTTTCCTGAAAGTGATGATGGTTATGTTGATGGAGGTGAGCAGTAAATGTGGAGTTTATTTCAAAATAATTCGTCTTTATTTTTCGAAGGATTTAAAAATACTATATATTCTAGTTTGATTGCAATGATTTTTAGCTTGACTATCGGAACTTTACTAGCGATTTTTCAACTTTCGGATAACAAATGGATTAAAGGAATCTCCAAAGCTTATGTAGAGTTTTTCAGAAATATCCCTTTGTTAATCATTGTTATGTTCTTTTATGTTGTGTTACCTCTTTATGTCTTTCCGTTTACGGGATTTCAGGCAGGTACAATTGGGTTGACTATTTATACCTCTGCTTTTATTGCAGAAACCATTCGTTCTGGGATTCAAACTGTACCAAAAGGGCAAACAGAAGCGGCATTATCCTCTGGTTTAAGTTATACAGAGGCGATGCGTTATATTATTTTACCACAAGCCTTTAAAATTGTTATTCCACCACTTGGGGGCCAATTTATCAACTTGATCAAAAACTCATCGATTTTAGCGATGGTAGCAGGTCTGGATCTAATGTATCAAGGCGATTTAATAGCTAGTGCTACATTTATAACCTTTGATACTTATATCATTGTGGGTATCTTTTATTTGATACTGACACTACCATTATCTTATTTGATGACCTTCCTCGAAAGAAAATGGGAAATACGAAGTTGATCACTAAAAATAGCATTTATATATTCGAAAGGAGTTAGCGATGGATTTTATTGGAGCATATTCGTTAATAAATTTACAGTTTTTACTAGATGGGTTACAAGTAACGGTCTCCGTATCCGTTTTATCAATAATTTTTAGTTTTTTGATTGGTGGTTTGACAGGGACGATTCGTTTTTCTAACATTCCTATTTTGTCACCTATCGTAGGAGTTTTAATCGATATTATCCGTAACCTGCCCTTACTATTGATTATTTTCTTTACTTATTTTGCTTTACCACAAATAGGTATCCGTTTTGATATTTTTTGGTCAACAGTTGTCGCTTTGACGATTTTTGAGTCAGCGATGTTATCTGAAATTTTTCGAGCAGGATTAAACGCAGTACCAAAAGGCCAGATGGAAGCAGGACTTTCTACCGGACTAAGCTATTTGACAACCATGTTAACTATTGTGTTGCCTCAAGCGTTTCGGTCTATGATTCCTGCAATCGTAAGTCAGTTAATTTCTTTGGTCAAAGATACTTCCTTAGCTGTAATCATTTCATTGCCAGAGTTAACACATCACGCAAAAATTATCTATGGTCAAAATACTTCTTATGTCATACCAATGTTTGTCTTGATGGCCGCTGCTTACTTTGGAATCTGCTATATTTTATCTTTACTTTCAAAATACTTGGAAACAAAACGATATAATTATTGATAAAAAAGCTTTTTTTCATTTTACAGTGAAAGAAAGCTTTTTTCATCTTTGATTTTTAAAAAGAAAACTTGAAAAAGAAAGCAAAAAAGTCCAAAATAGAGGAATAGACAAAACGTATATACTAGAGGATGAATAGCATGAAAAATCAGCAACCAATTGGCTTCATAGATTCTGGCGTAGGCGGCTTAACAGTCGTAAAGGAGGTAATGAAACAATTACCGAATGAAAATATCATTTATTTAGGTGATACAGCCCGTTGCCCTTATGGACCCCGTTCTACTGAAGAAGTGATTACATTTACTTGGCAGATGGTTGATTTTTTATTAAAAAAAGACATCAAGATGTTAGTAATTGCCTGTAACACTGCAACTGCCGCTGCTTTAGAAAGTATCAAGGAAAAATTGCTGATTCCGGTAGTGGGCGTGATTTTACCTGGTACAAGAGCTGCTGTAAAAGCAACAAAAAACGGTAGAATTGGTGTGATTGGGACAAAAGGAACGGTTGCTAGTGGTTCTTATAAAAGAGCAATTCAAGAAAAAGTGCCTGAAATAAAAGTGATTAGTTTGGCTTGCCCTAAATTTGTTTCCATAGTAGAAAGCAATCAGTATCATACATCGGTAGCAAAAAAAATTGTTTCTGAAAGTTTATTTTCTTTACGCCGACAACACTTAGATACGCTTATTCTAGGATGTACCCATTATCCACTATTAAGGCCAATCATTCAAAATGTCATGGGGGAAACGGTGACGTTGATTGATTCTGGCGCTGAAACAATCGGAGAAGTCAGTATGCTTTTAGATTATTTTTCAATTGCCAATAAGAAAAATCCACAGGCAAGAAGAGCGTTTTATACGACAGGTTCCACACTATTATTCAATGAAATAGCTAATGATTGGCTTGCACCTGAGAATGTTGATTCCAAACAAGTTATTTTAGGAGGAGAAAAGTAAATGCGTCAAGATGGCAGAGGATTACAAGAAATTCGCAAAGTAAAAATCCAATCCAATATTTTAAGAAAATCAGAGGGATCTGTTTTGGTTTCTGTTGGCGACACAAAAATTATTTGCCGCGGTTCAGTAAAAGAATCTTCTGAATTCTTAAAAGGAACAGGAACTGGTTGGATTACTGCGTCATGTAAAAATATAACTGGCAATACCATTCACTCTAGAAGCAAAGAAAGAAATCGGAAAGAATTCAATAAAGTAACCACTCAAATCTCAAATTTGATTGAAAACTCATTATTGGCTGTCACAGAACTTGCGATTCTTGGCGAAAGAGTTATTCATATCGATTGTGATATTTTACAAATTGATGGTGATTTTATAGCTCCTTGTATCACAGCAGCTTTTACTACATTACGACTTGTAGTCGATGGTTTATTACAAAAGAAGTTAGTAGCTACTGATCCCCTTCAAGAAAGTATAGCGGCAATAAATACCGGAATCTTGGCAACTGGTGAATGTGCCGTCGATCTCACAGAGGATGAATCAATGGGCTCATTAGCTACTATGCTATTGGTAATGACTGAATCTGGACGCTTTGTTGAGTGTCATAGCTCAGGGAAAATGACAACTTTTAAAGGACAACAGTTGAATGAATGTTTGATTTATGGTCAAGCAGCTATTGAAGATGTGCTTGCATATCAAAAAGAAGCCTTATTTTTAGACATTGAGACCAAAGAAAAAGTGGATAGTCAAACCATTATCATTGCTACCGGAAATATGGGGAAAGCCCGTGAATTTTCTTCTATGTTTCAAAAGGCCGGCTATAAAATCAAAACGATGAATGATTTTCCAGAATTACCAGAAGTGGAAGAAACGGGGAAAACCTTTGAGGAAAATGCACGCTTAAAAGCAGAAACCATTGCCCACTTACTAAAGTGTCCTGTTTTAGCCGATGATTCAGGTCTTAAAGTGGATGCTTTGGACGGCAGACCTGGTGTTTATTCCGCGCGTTTTGCTGGAGAACAAAAAAGCGATGCTGCCAATAATGCCAAATTACTTTACGAATTAACCAATATTCCTGATGAAAAAAGAGCAGCTCAATTTCACTGTACCTTAGTTTTTGCAGCTCCTCAAAAAGAAAGCCTTGTAGTTGAAGCTGATTGGAATGGTCATATTGGTAGAATTCCTAGAGGAGAAAATGGTTTTGGTTATGATCCATTGTTTATCGTCGATGGGTTGGACAAAACAGCTGCAGAGCTTCCTGAGAATGAGAAAAATGCGATTAGTCATCGAGGACAAGCAATGGCTAAATTGCAAGAAAAGTGGCAAGTGTGGTTAAACCAACAAGAATAAAAATTAGTTAAGGAGAGGATTTTATTGAAATATTTAGTGGTTAGTGATAGTCATGGCGATCGACAAATTCTAGTGGATTTAGTTCGTCATTTTGAGAACAGCGTTGATTTCTTCATTCATTGTGGCGATTCTGAATTACCTGCAAAAGATGAGTTATGGAATGTTTTTCATGTGGTAGGTGGTAATTGTGATTATGATTCTAATTATAAAAGGCAACAATTACTTGTAACGGATAAGGATCGTATTTTTGTGACCCATGGCCATTTGTCAAATGTACGGATGGGACTGACTAATTTAAAAATGCAAGCCTTAGAAGAAGAAGCGACCATTGCTCTTTTTGGACATACGCATCAAATTGGGTGTGAACAAGAATCTGGAATACTATTTTTAAATCCAGGTAGTATTTCCCAACCAAGAGGATCGTTACCTTATAAGAGTTTTGCAATCATAGAAAGTCAAGAAACTGAGTATGACGTCCAATACTATGATCGCGATTTTCACGTGCTGTCTGATCTTCACTTTAAATACAACAAATAATTATATTTTTTTAAAAGAAAGCGATTTTCATGCTTTCTTTTTTTATTTGCTGTACAATAGTATATTGTAGACGGAAAGGGAGGTAAAATTTTGATTGGGAAAAATACAGAGTCTTTATTGATGGAAAATCAGGAAACGTTGATTATTCCTGCTGAAAATGTTGCGACGGTGTTATATAGTCATCCACTAGAACACGCGTTACTCATTCTTTCAAAAGTAGGATATTCAAAAATTCCTGTTTTGGACTCGAATGATCGACTAGTCGGTTTGATTAGTTTGGCAAATATAGTAAATAAAATGATGGGATTAACTGGCTTTGATACGTCGTTAATGGAAGGATTGACCGTAGCAGATGTTATGGAAGTGAACGTTCCAACGGTTACAGATTCTGAAGAACTAGAAGAAATTCTTCACCTTTTAGTCGATGCATCTTTTCTTCCACTTGTAGATGAAGACGGAATTTTTTTAGGAATCATTACGAGAAAAGAAATCTTGAAGTCAGTAAATCATCTGGTTCATGAGGTTGAAAAAAGATATTTGTTTGTTCCCAAAAACGAATATCTAGAAGAAAAACCTCTCCAAGAAGAAATAAATATCTAATAAAAAACCTGGAAAAACACCTTTTAAAGGTTATTTTCCGGGTTTTTAAATGATTAACTATTCGCAATAATAGGTGAGTTGGGTATACTAAACCCAGCTTTTGTTAACTCTTCGATGGTGAGAGCTAAAAGTTCTTCACTGATACTTGCTTGTTGACCGTTTGTTACATAAAAAGTAGTGCGAATCGCAAAATTACTATTTCCTAAATCAACAATTCCAAAAATCGTAGGCTGAGTTTGAATATCTTGAACGTAATTTTCAGCAATCGTATGATTCACTTGACTTACGATTTTTTCAATAGCTTCGATTCCTTCTGAAGGAATGATGCGAACATCTACTAAAACACGCATATCTGCTCGTGAGGTGTTACTAATTGTTATAATATTACGGTTGGGAATAAAATGAATGGTTCCATCACCTGATTGTAATTTTAAGGTCCTGATTCCAACATTCACAACAGTTCCTTCAATTGTAAGGTTACTTAATTTGATATAATCACCAACATCAATTTGTTGTTCGGTAATAATAAATATCCCATTGATAATATCACTCATAAATCCTTGTGCGCCTAAACCTACCGCTAACCCAGCGATTCCTGCCCCTGCTAGTAAAGAACCCACCGGAATGCCAATCGTTGAAAGAATCGCGTAAATAAATAAAAAGCCCAGAGTATATTTCGTAACGTTGTTTATGAGAGCTTCTAAAGTATTTATTCGGACTGTTTCTACTCTTTTGTGGCGATAGGAATCAAATGTACGTTTTAATAAGAATTTGACTACCTTTGAAAGGATTGCAAATAAAACGATAATCAATAAGAGCGTTAATGTTTTTTGAATGACGATACTAATAAAATGCTCCCAATCAATATTTTGCCACCAACGTTGTAAAGCACTTAACTGTTTTGCTGTGGGATCAATTAAAGGTGATTGAGAATCAGTGGTACCAGTTGCTGTTAAAATAAGTTTCATGTTATCCGTCCTCCAAAGCTTTCTATTATTTATTGTACCAAGGCTTTTGGAAAAAAGAAATCATTTTAACATAAATTATAACTAAGAAAGGTGCACTCCTTTATCCACAAAGATTACTTCACCGATAATACCACTTGCTAGTGGGCTGATTAAAAAGGCACAAGTATTTCCAACTTCTTCAATAGTTACCCCTTCATGGTCTGGCGTTCGATCTTCTGACAATTGTATCAATTTATGGTAATCTTTTACCCCGGTTACGGCTAGCGTTTTGATGGCGCCTGCTGAAATAGCATTCACATGAATTTTTTGTGGGGATAATTCAGCCGCTAAATATCGAACAGTTGCTTCTAAAGAGGCTTTCGCAATTCCCATCATATTGTAATTGGGAACAGCGCGTTCTGATCCTAGATAGGTAAGTGTTACAATGCCACTATTTTCTGTCAAAATTGGTTTGGCATAATGCGTGACCGCAATCAATGAATAACTACTAATATCTTGGGCAAGGGCATATCCTTGTCTAGAAATATCGGTTACGTTTCCTTGTAAGTCATCTTTACTAGCATAGGCAACAGCATGAACAATGCCGTCGATTTCATTTGCGTATTCTTTAATTTTTGAAAATGCAGACGCGATACTTTCATCATTGGCAACGTCACACTCAACCAAAAATTCGTTTCCGGTCAACAATTTTTCTAATGATTTTTTCATACGTTCGTTTTGATAGGTGTAGATGACTTCACCACCTTGTTGGGTAATTGCTTGTGCACATCCCCAGGCAATACTACGTTTATTTGCTACTCCCATGACGACTATTTTTTTACCAGATAAAAAACTCATATCTTCACTCCTTAATAAATATGATTTTATAATTGCTTCTTTTCATGATAGGTCCATGATTATCTATTATTAGATAAAATTGTTTGATTGTCAAACTAATTTATAAAAAATAAATATTTAGTTGCTAAATATTCGTAATTATGATACTTTGATAATCAAAGTAAATCAATAAATGAGAAGAGGATTTCTATCTATGGAAAAAGAATTGAACGTAACAGAAGTGATGGATTCGATTCCGAATCGTTATCCAATTATTTATATTGACTATGTGGACAGTATTGAACCTGGTAAAAAAATCATTGCAACAAAAAATGTCACCATCAACGAGGATTTCTTTCAAGGACATTTTCCCGGCAATCCTGTGATGCCAGGTGTTTTAATCTTAGAAACGTTAGCGCAAGCAGGATCAATCCTTATTTTAAAGTCAGAAGAATTTTTAGGACACACTGCTTATATTGGTGGTATTAATAAAGCGAAATTCCGTCAAAAAGTAGTACCAGGAGATACCTTAAAATTATCTTTTGAAATAACTAAGATCAAAGGTTCTGTTGGAACAGCGGATGCCGTTGCTACGGTTGAAGGAAAAAAAGCAGCTGAATGCGAATTTACTTTTATTGTTGGACAATAAAAAATATCCCTTAGGAAGTTCTCAAAAGTTTCCTAAGGGATATTTTTATTTTGCTTCTTGTAAAATGGTTATTTTATCAATTTTAACTGGGTCAACAGGGACTGAGCTTTCACCTTGCGCGTTAGGTTCTACTTTGGCTTTCGCAATTTTATCGACAATTTCCATTCCGTCTGTCACCTGTCCAAAGACAGTGTATTCACCATCAAGAGAAGGAGAGCCACCGTTTTTATATGTTTCAATGATTTTTTCTGGTGTAAATTGAATGGCTAGATTTTTTGACATATCTTGATCGTTTTGAACAATAAAAAATTGACTACCTTGGCTGTCTAAAGCTTGGCCACGGGCCATCGATAGAGCACCGCGAATGTGATAAAGTTGATCGGATAGTTCTACTTCAAAACCTTCTCCCCAAATACTTTCTCCACCCATGCCGGTGCCTTCTGGGTCACCACCTTGAATCATAAATTCTTCAATGACGCGATGAAAAGGTGTTCCTTTATAATAGCCTTCTTTGGCATGAGTCATGAAATTTTCAACAGCTTTTGGGGCAATTTCAGGAAATAATTTGATTTTAATTTTCCCGGCTGTTGTTTCCATTTCTACCAAATCTTCATTTTCTTTTACTTCTGAATCTAATTGGGGAAGCTCAATTTCGTTTAAGTCAACCGTGGAACTAGTTGTGCTTTGAGACGTTTCCTGTGAATTTGAAGTGGCTGCTGTTTGGCTTTCATTGGACCCACAACCACTAAGTAATAGGATACTTAAAATGAGTGAGCTTAAATAAATAAATGGTTTTCTTGTCATTATACAAATCCTTTCTTAAATCATCTGTTTCATCATACCAAATTTTTAAACGATTTCCTAGATGAACTTGAAAGAAATGACTATATTCATTTCTAAAGGTTTAAAAAGGTTGCGATGTGTCACCATTCACGGTAACTTTTTCGATCAAGTTTACAATCAAGAATACCTCCTAGTGTAACGTTCTTTCAAATTGAGGTGAATGGTAACTAATATGTATAGCTAGACCTGAGTTGTCAAGGAGGACAATACTTTTTTAAAAAAATTTGGTATAATAAAAGAGGTGATATAAAATTAGGTTAATAAATTTTATTATGTAAACCCGTTTTTTCTATTCCTTTTATTTTAGAGAAGAGAAATGATAGACAAACCAAAGAAAACTAGGTAAAATAAGCAGTATTGATTCGATAGGAGTTATACAGAAATGGAGGACAAAAAATGTCCATGTTTTTAGATCAAATTACAATTGACATAAAAGCCGGTAATGGCGGTAACGGGATGGTGGCGTTTCGTCGGGAAAAATATGTACCGGACGGAGGACCTGCTGGTGGTGATGGTGGCCGTGGCGGTGACGTTATCTTGATTGTGGATGAAGGATTACGTACCTTAATGGATTTTAGATACCATCGTCATTTTAAAGCAGATAGTGGTGAAAATGGAATGATAAAGGGCATGCATGGTAAAGGTTCTCAAGATACTTATGTAAAAGTCCCTCAAGGAACAACGGTACGTGATGACAAAACAGGTGCTTTACTTGGTGACTTGATTGAAAATGGCCAAACTTTAGTTGTTGCTAAAGGTGGTCGTGGTGGACGAGGGAATATTCGCTTTGCCACCCCTAAAAATCCAGCCCCAGAGATTGCTGAAAATGGCGAACCTGGTCAAGAACGAAAAATAGAATTGGAGTTAAAAGTTTTAGCCGATGTTGGCTTGGTTGGATTTCCATCTGTAGGAAAATCCACTTTGCTTTCTGTCATTTCTTCAGCCAAACCTAAAATTGGTTCTTATCATTTTACGACTTTGGTTCCTAACTTAGGTATGGTTACAGCAAAAAATGGGAAAAGTTTTGTCGCAGCAGACCTTCCCGGGCTGATTGAAGGAGCCTCTCAAGGAGTAGGGCTTGGCATTCAATTCTTACGGCATATTGAAAGAACTCGTGTGATTTTACATGTTGTTGATATGAGTGGGATGGAAGGAAGAGATCCGTATGAGGATTATTTAGCCATTAACCACGAACTAGCTTCTTATGACTTGCGTTTGTTGGAACGACCACAATTGATTGTAGCCAATAAAATGGATATGCCAGAAGCAAAAGAACAATTGCATCAATTTAAAGAAAAAATAGAAATGAATCAGGATGAATTTGATGACCCAATTCAAATTTTCCCTATTTCAAGTGTGACGCGTGATGGGCTAGAGGCTTTATTAAATGCTACAGCTAATTTAGTAGAAACAACACCTGAATTTCCTTTATATGATGAAGAGCTGGAAGAAGAAGTTGTGGAATATCGGTTTACTCCCGAAGACCCAGGTTTTATAATCAATCGAGATCCTGATGCAACTTGGGTACTTAGTGGTGAAAAATTAGAACGTCTATTTACTATGACTAACTTTGACCATGAAGAAAGTATCTTACGGTTCACTCGCCAAATGCGAGGAATGGGTATTGACCAAGCGCTACGAGAAAAAGGCGCAAAAAATGGTGATATTGTTCGCATCGATGATTTCGAATTTGAGTTTTTAGATTGAATAAAAAAGGATCTGGTTTATCAGATCCTTTTTTTAAATGAAAATGTTCTTTTATTTACAAACTGTGTTCTTTCTTGATAAAATAAGGATTAAAGAGACTGATGAAAATAAATGATTTTTTAGGAGGAAGATTGAATGACAAAACGTGTGATTATTATGAACTTTGAAATGAACGCTCAAGCTTATCAAGCCTTTTCAGAAATAAAAAAATTACGTAGTTCAGAAGGTCTAAAAGGAGAACAAATGGCTGTTGTTACGCACTCTAAAGAAGGAACACATCAATTTAAGATGGAAGATTTTGTTGATTTTACAGGAACTAATAAATCCTCTAAAGCCGGTATGATTGGTATGTTGATAGGGCTTTTAGGCGGTCCCTTAGGGATGATGCTTGGCTGGTTTGGTGGGCGTATGATAGGCGGAAATCAAGATATGCAAGAAATTCAAAAGGCTCAATCCATTTTCACTTTTGTTGGAAATAAAATAGATGAAGGAGAAACGGGTTTGATTTTGATTGCTGATGAAGAAGATAATCGTCCGATAAACAATTTAATTATGTATGAATTGCATGGAGAAGTTTCTCGGTTTGATTTGGAAGAGGTAGAAGAAGAAATACAAAAAGCAAAGGAAGTAGAACTTTCAGCGAAAGAAACTGCCAAAAAGAACTGGAACGAAAAACATTCAGAAGAAAACGAAGAAAACAATAATTGATTTATTTTAGATGGAGAGAAAAATTTTTATGGAACTTGAATTTTTAGGAACAGGCGCCGGACTACCGGCAAAACAGAGAAATGCCTCAAGTATTGCTTTAAAGCTTCTTGATGAAAGAAATGCTGTCTGGCTTTTTGATTGTGGTGAAGGAACGCAAATGCAAATTTTACGAACGGCCATCCGTCCACGAAAAATCGAAAAAATATTTATTACCCATTTACATGGAGACCATATCTTTGGTTTGCCTGGTTTATTGAGTAGCCGGTCTTTTCAAGGAGGAAATGAACCTTTAGAAATATATGGTCCAAAAGGGATTGCTGACTTTATTCAAACAACTTTACGTGTTTCTCGGACTAGACTCACTTATCCAATTCGTTTTATTGAAATAAAAGAAGAGGGTGTTCTTTTTGCAGATACCCAATTCAAGGTAATCTGTAAGAAATTGAATCATGGTATCGATAGTTTTGGCTTTCGGGTTATTGAAGCTGATCATAAAGGAGAGCTCCAAGTAGAAAAATTACAAAGTTTAGGAGTAAAACCAGGACCGGTTTATGGTAAATTGAAAAGAGGGGAAACTGTTACTTTAGAAAACGGTAAAGAGCTTATTTCAAAGGACTTTTTAGGAGAAGATCGCAAAGGTCGGATTGTAACTATCTTAGGAGATACTCGCTACAGTCAAGCTTCCATCGAATTAGCTAAAGATGCAGATGTTCTTGTCCATGAAAGTACTTATAAAAAATCAGAAGCAAAACGTGCCAAATCCTATTTTCATTCTACGACAGAACAGGCGGCTCTAGTGGCTAAAAATGCAAATGCAAAATTATTGATTTTGACTCATATTAGCGCGCGTTATTTGGGAAAAGATGCGCTACAATTGGAAGAGGAAGCAAAAGAAACCTTTCCAAACGTAAAAATTGCCAAAGATTTCTTTTCAGTACCAATTCCGTTATCTGAATAGATATAGGATTTTTGAAAAAATGGAAAAGGAGTGGGTCGCTTGTGAATTTAGAAAACAAAGTAGTACTTGTTGCTGGAGGGTCTTCTGGAATTGGTGAACAAGTTTGTTATGAAGCTGCTAAAAAAGGAGCCATTGTGGTTACCTGTGCCCGTCGGATCCAATTGATTGGCCAGGTGAAAGAAGAATGTAAAAAATTAAGTAAGAAAGAAGCGTATGCTTTTCAGATGGATATTACCAACCCTGATAGTATAAACAGAGTGGTACAACGCGTAAAAGATGAAGTAGGGCAAGTCGATATTTTAGTGAATGCTGCCGGATTTGGACTGTTTGAAGATTTTCTTTCTATTGATTTAGAAAAAGCTCGAAATATGTTTGAAGTCAATGTCTTAGGAATGATGGTATTGACGCAAAAAATAGCCAGTGACATGCTAACGAATGAATCAGGACACATCATAAATATAGCTTCTTTAGGCGGAAAGATTGCGACCCCGAAATCTACAGTGTACTCTGCAACAAAATTTGCGGTTGTTGGTTTTTCAAATGCTTTACGTCTAGAATTAAAACCGTTTAATATTCATGTAACCACAGTGAATCCTGGTCCTGTAAAAACAACATTTTTTGAGCAGTCTGATCCTAGTGGTGACTATTTGAAACGAGTCGGCCAACTTTCTTTGGATCCTACTTATTTGGGCAGAAAAATCGTTAAAACTATGGAACATCCAAAAAGAGAAATCAATAAACCTGTTATTATGGAAATAGCTTATCGATTTTATGTATTGTTTCCTGCAATAGGCGATTATTTAGCTGGTGGACTATTCAATATGAAATGAGGGAAAACAAATGAAAAATCAGTGGCGAATTGTTGCTGGCTTGATTCTTACTCTTTTAATTGTCATTTTTGCTGTTTTAAATAATTCACCAGTTTCCATTAATTTTGCCTTTACCAAGGTAACGATTCCTTTAATCGTAGTTATTATTGGGGCTGCATTTATAGGTGCAATCATTGTTTCCTTAGTATCGACCGGAACCTTATGGCAACAAAAAAGAGAAAACAAAAAATTGATGCAACAAGTTAACGAGTTACAAAGTACCATGAATGAACAAGTTGAAGCAAAAAGAGCGGCTTTAGATCGAGAGTTTAATAATAAACTCGCTGAAGTAAGGGCGAATTCAACTGCTAGTTCAAATGAAGAAACAAAAACGACAACTAGTTCTGATTCTTTAAGTGAAAAATAAAAGGGATCATATATTCTAAAGATTAGGAGGACGTAACTGTCTTTCTAATTTTTTGTTTCAAGATAAGAGCACTTTTTATTGCCAAGTATGATAAACTATATGAGTTGAAAGGAGAGGAGAATTTGAAACCAGCAGCCTATGAATGGAAATTACCAGATCACTCACAATTGCCTGAGGAGTTTATGGCTTTATTGAAAGAACATCACATATCTCCTTTGTTGGGGTCGATTTTTTGGAATAGAGGACTTAGAGAAGCTGAAGATTTTATCAGTTTTTTATCTCCTTCGCTTGAACAACTCCATGATCCATATTTATTATTTGATATGGAAAAAGCCGTTGCACGGATTCGAAAAGCTATAGAAAATGAAGAAGCTATTCTCATTTATGGGGATTATGATGCGGATGGAATAACAAGTACAACAGTTTTGTATGAGACTTTAGAATCTTTAGGAGCTTCAGTTGAGTATTATTTACCCAACCGTTTTAAAGATGGGTATGGTCCCAATGCGAAGGTTTATAAAGAAAAAATCGAAACGGGTATTTCATTGATTATTACAGTAGATAATGGTGTATCTGGCCATGAGGCAATCAATGTTGCCAACCAGTTTGGGGTTGATGTGATTGTCACTGACCACCATGAATTACCTAAAACACTTCCGAATGCTTATGTTATTGTTCACCCGCGTCATCCCAAAGGAAGCTATCCATTTGGAGATTTAGCCGGAGTTGGTGTTTCGTTTAAACTGGCTTGTGCGTTGTTAGAAGAAACGCCTACTGAATTTTTAGACTTAGTGGCGATTGGGACTGTTGCTGATATGGTTTCATTGACTGATGAAAATCGTGCCATGGTCGCAATTGGAATAGAATATATAAAACAAACCGAACGTATGGGTCTATCTGAACTAGTAAAAATAAGTGGAATCAAACTTGTTGAGTTTGATGAATCTAGTATCGGCTTTGGAGTGGCGCCACGTTTAAATGCTATTGGACGCTTGGAAGATCCCACTCCTGCTGTAAAGCTATTGACGACCTTTGATGATAAAGAAGCGCAAAGTTTATCCCAACTGATGGAGTCTCTCAATAACAAACGAAAAAGCCTAGTAGAAGAAATCACGGAAGAAGCACTGGCATCCCTTGACCCGAACGAATTGATTCATATAATCGTCGGTAAAAATTGGCATGAAGGTGTCTTAGGAATTGTTGCTGGGAAAATTGTTTCTCATACTGGTCATCCTGCCATTGTCATGACTTTAAAGGATGGAGGAATTGTCAAAGGATCAGGTAGAAGTGTTGATTCGGTCAATTTATATGAAGTCTTAAATGAAAACAGAGAACTTTTTGTCTCTTTTGGAGGACATCACGCGGCGGTAGGTGTTAGTTTGAAAGAAGAAAATATTTCCGAATTAAAAACTAAAATCAATCATTATATGCGTGACAATAAAATTGAAGTGAAAAATAATTTACAGGTGGATGCTGAAATTTCACTCGAGGATGTTTCTTTAGCTATGATAGCTGATTTGAAGAAAATGGCACCTTTTGGAATGAACAATCCTTTTCCACGATTCCTTTTTCAAAATGTAAAAATAACGAATTGTCGAACTATTGGAACGCAAAAACAGCATTTAAAATTTACTTTAAAAAACGAATCTGGAAATATAATAGAGGGGATTGGTTTTGGTTTTGGTTCTGATAGTTTAGAATTTCAGAGCCAATCAACAAATGTTGTTGGAGAGTTATCCATCAATGAGTGGAATGGAAATAAAAAATTACAACTTCAATTAAAAGATTATCAAATAAAAGGTTTTCAATTATTTGATTTACGTACAAAGAATAACCAAAGTTCCATTAGACTATCAGAAGATATCTTATTTATTAGTTTTTCGGATCAAACTATGAAAAAATGGGAGAAAAAAACCAAACATACCATTGTTTTCTGTCAGGATGTTGAACTTTTTAAAAAAGAACAAATGACTAATAAATACCAAGCAGTGCTGTTTCTTGATTGTCCTACTGATAGAGAAGAAATACGAGAAATTGTCCAATTTCTTAACAGTTCTAGAGTTTATCTTGTCTGTCAATCTTTGGATGAGGCTTATTTAGATGGAATGGGTTCAAGAGAACAATATGGGAAATTATTTAAGTTTATTGCAGCACAGGATCGTATTGATATAAGATATAAACTTACAATGGTAGCAGATTATTTAAAAATACCAAAAAAATTATTAATTTTTATGATTCAAGTGTTTTTTAACTTAGGATTTGTTACAATAGAAGATGGCATTTTAACAAGTGTAAAAAATCCTGAGAACCATTTGCTTTCTGAAAGTGATATCTACCAAATGCGAAAAAAGAAAATTAGATCAGAAGAATTTTTATTACTTAGCGACTTGCCCACGATAAAAGAATGGCTAACCGCTTAGGAGGAAAAAAAGTATGAACTTAAAAGATTATGTTGCTAGCATACCCGATTATCCACAAAAGGGGATTATCTTTAGAGATATCTCTCCACTTATGGCTGATGGAGAAGCTTATAGTGCTGCGACCAAAGAAATTGTAAAATATGCACAAAAAAAAGAAATTGATATGGTTGTAGGTCCTGAAGCAAGAGGGTTCATTGTTGGCTGTCCAGTTGCTTATGAAATGAACGTTGGTTTTGCCCCAGTTAGAAAACCTGGAAAATTACCTCGTGAAACAATTGAAGTTACTTATGAAAAAGAATATGGAACAGATACGCTAACCTTACATGCTGATGCAATTAAACCAGGGCAACGAGTATTGGTTATTGATGATTTGCTTGCAACTGGTGGAACGGTTAAAGCGACAATCGATTTGGTTGAAAAGCTAGGTGGAGTTGTTGTCGGGTGCGCTTTTTTGATTGAGTTAAAAGAACTTAATGGACGTCAATTGATTTCTAATTATGATATTAAAGCTTTAATGGAATATTAGACTTTTCATAATTTATTAAGAACTCATATTTTAAAAACTGGCTAGATAAAGGGCCTTCTCTTTAAAACACTCGTGTGACTTAAAGAGAAGACCCTTTTGGTATTTTATTACTCATAATGATAATAGTTTGAATGTGACGATGGATGAATATCAAAATGAGAAAGTTTTTCTTGTTGCTTAGTTTCAGCTTGATGAAATCTTTTGTCGTCCCAGAGAATTAGCCATAACACGAGTAAAGGACAAATAATTAATAAGATCGTTCTTAGTTGTAGATGACCAATAACAATTCCTAGTAATAAAATAAAAAGAATAAAACCAAAACGACGAGTTGCCTTCATATTTTTCACTCCTATTCCGAACGAATGTTTGTAATATCATTATACAAACATTCGTTCGGAAAGTAAAGAAAAAATACTAAGTTTTTCAAAATTGTTGAAATCCTTAGTATTTAGTAGCGAAATTATTTAAAAATGCCGATAAAGCCCAACTACTAAACCTAAAATTTTTACATTAGGTAAAATAATAGGATCCATATAGTTGTTTTCAGGCTGCAAACGGATATAGTCTTTTTCTTTATAAAATCTTTTGCATGTTGCTTCATCTTCATCGGTCATGGCGATGACAATATCGCCATCTTGAGCAATGTCTTGTTTTCTGACAATGACCTGATCACCATCTAAAATGCCAGCATTGATCATGCTTTCTCCGCGGATTGTTAGCATAAACAATTCTGTTTCGGTTCGAGCCAAATTGGGTGGAATAGGGAAAAAGTCAGTTGCTTCTTCCACAGCTAAAATAGGCTCGCCTGCTGTGACAACTCCCAGTAGAGGAATTCCTTCTGGAGAAACACCAATTTCATGTAATCCTTTTGGCGTTAATTCCATTGCACGAGGTTTTGTCGCATCTCGGATGATAAATCCTTTTTTTTCTAAGCGTGACAAATGACCATGTACGGTCGATGTAGAAGACAAATTGACAGCTTCTCCAATTTCACGTATAGTTGGAGGATATCCTTTTTCGGAACTACGAGTATAAATGAATTTCAAGATTTGGTTTTGTCGGTCTTTGGAGGCTTTTGACAAAATAAACACCTTCTTTCAATTGATGATTCCATTGTAGCATAGAAAAAATATATAGTCAAACAAACGTTCGCAATCTATTTAAGAAAATTTCTATTGAACAGAAGGAATGAACAAGATTTTTTTCAAAGGAAATGAGTAATGATTGAAATTTTTGCTTAGATTGGATAAGATAAATTAGAAAGGAGCAAACCAATGGACGGAAAAGAAAAACTCACACGCATTAATGAACTTGCTAAAAAGAAGAAAGAAATAGGGTTAACACAAGAAGAACAAAGAGAACAAAAAGTATTGCGAGAAGAATACCTTGAAGAATTCCGCAGTGGGATGAGACATCACATCGAAGGAATGAAAGTTGTTGATCTAGAAGGAAATGATGTTACTCCGGATAAGTTAAAAAAGATTCAAAAAGAAAAAGGGTTACACAATAGAAAATAGCTTGTTTTAAAAATAATTATTTTTACTTTGGAGTATTTTAATAAGGTTTTTGAAATCCTTTCCATTGATATTGAAACTCGACAGTTTATTTTTTATAATGAAGGTAAGAATTTAAAATATGGGAGGCGTTAATTTTGTTTGATAAAATCGATGATTTAGGCGTAAACACTCTACGCACATTAAGTATGGATGCGGTGCAAAAAGCCAACTCAGGACATCCGGGATTACCTATGGGCGCGGCACCGATGGCCTATGTATTATGGACGAAATTTTTAAAGATTAACCCAGAAACTTCTAGAAATTGGGTTGATCGAGATCGTTTTGTTCTTTCTGCAGGACATGGTTCTGCCTTGCTGTATAGTTTACTACATTGCGCTGGTTATGATGTGACCATAGAAGATTTGAAAAACTTTCGTCAATGGGATAGTCGGACCCCAGGGCATCCAGAAGTCAACCACACTGATGGCGTCGAAGCAACTACCGGGCCATTAGGACAAGGGATTGCAATGGCTGTGGGCATGGCAATGTCTGAGGCTCATTTAGGGGCAACTTATAATAAAGAGTCCTTTAACATTATGGATCATTATACCTATGTGTTATGTGGTGATGGCGATTTAATGGAAGGCGTCTCTCGGGAAGCAGCATCTTTAGCTGGACACTTAAAACTTGGCAAGTTAATCATGTTGTATGATTCAAATGATATTTCTTTGGACGGACCGACGTCTAAAGCATTCACTGAAAATGTAGGACAGCGTTTTGAAGCGTATGGTTGGGAACATATTTTAGTCAGAGATGGCAATGATTTAGAAGAAATTGCGCATGCTATTGAAAAAGCCAGGGCCAATACAGAAAAACCATCTATAATTGAAGTAAAAACCACAATTGGTTTTGGAGCACCAAAAGAAGGTACTTCGTCTGTTCATGGTGCGCCACTTGGAGATGAAGGTGTTGAGGAAGCAAAAAACCGCTATGGTTGGGACTATCCAGAATTTACTGTGCCTAATGAAGTTTCCCAACGATTCAAAGAAACAATTAATCAAAAAGGACAAAAAGTCCAAAAAGATTGGCAAAGTCTTTTTGAGGATTATGAAAAGCAATATCCTGAATTGGCAAAACGTTTTATAGATGCCTTTTCAAATGAATTACCTGAAGGTTGGGATAAGGAGTTACCACATTATGAAGAAGGAACGAGCCAAGCTAGCCGTGTATCTAGTAAGGAAATGATTCAGGCTCTAACTGAGTCGGTTCCAAGCCTGTGGGGCGGCTCAGCAGACTTATCTTCTTCAACGAATACAATGGCACAAGTTCAAAAAGATTTTGAACCTGGTCAATATGATGGTAAAAACATTTGGTTTGGAGTCCGGGAATTTGCGATGGCTGCTGCCATAAACGGAATCTCTTTACATGGTGGCACACGCATATATGGCGGAACCTTTTTCGTGTTCACTGATTATTTAAGACCAGCTGTACGTTTGGCAGCCATTCAAGAGCAACCAGTTATTTTCGTATTAACCCATGATTCCGTTGCTGTTGGTGAAGATGGTCCAACACATGAACCCGTGGAACAATTATCAAGCTTACGAGGAATGCCAAATCTTCAAGTAATCCGTCCAGCTGATGGTAACGAAACCAGAGAAGCATGGAAAGTTGCTTTAAATTCTACGAAAATTCCGACTGTCCTAGTGTTGAGCCGTCAGAACTTACCTGTTTTAGAAGGAACAATTTCTTATGCAGAAGCAGGTGTTAAAAAAGGCGGTTATATACTTTCCCCTCAAAAAGAAGAGATACCGCAAGGAATTTTAATTGCAACTGGTTCAGAAGTATCATTAGCGGTTCAAGCGCAAAAAGAACTAGCTACTCAAAATATCGATGTTTCTGTTGTTTCACTTCCGAGTATGGAACTGTTTGAACAACAATCTTCTGAATATAAGGAAAAAGTGTTACCTCAAGAAGTTAAAAAACGAGTAGCTATTGAAGCAGGAGCCTCTTTTGGTTGGGAACGTTATGTGGGACTAGAAGGAAAAACAATTGCTATCGATCATTTTGGAGCTTCGGCACCAGGTGCAAAAATAATGCAAGAATTTGGATTTACTGTAGATAATATTGTAAAAACTTTTAAAAATTGTTAACTCACATAGAGAAGAAAAGGAAGTTTACCTTTTCTTCTCTATAGTTTTTTTAAAAAACTTTTAGCCTGGGGATAGCTCAACATCAAAGGATAACAAGTGATGGACGTAAAATTTGCATAGTTTTTAGTACTTATAGGTTTACAATTAAACACTTTTCCTTTAAACTTATTTTAAATACTTAAAAGCAAGTGAAATTTAAAAACTTTTAAAAAACTTTTCAAGGAGGAAGAGATGGCTTATCAAACTCGTAGTCAAAGACATCTAGAAACAAAACAAAAACGTAGAAAACATGCAAGAGTTTTCACTTCAATCGTGGGGACAGGTTTACTAGCTGGTCCAACTGCCTTAGCCATTTTCCCCCAACAAAGTTCAGCTGAAGAATATCAATTTTCAAATACACCAGCGGAAAGTCTAATTGCTCAAATTGGAGGGACGGCTCAAGAAATTGCGGCTAGTAATGATCTATATGCTTCCGTTATGATTGCACAAGCTTTGTTAGAAAGTGGAAACGGGCAATCCTTATTGTCTAGTGCTCCGAATTATAACCTTTTTGGAGTGAAAGCTTATGGAGAAGAAGCCAAAGTTTGGTTAGCGACCCAAGAATATTTAAATAATCAATGGGTCACAATGAATGAACCATTTCGTGTTTACGGTTCTTATTGGGAAT
>Ga0079226_10001038_pt1 | contig 21050 bp, 20 predicted proteins | sample Poulit2014_FD_76345 | JGI IMG/M metagenome (GOLD analysis project Ga0079226, IMG submission 76345) | Agricultural soil microbial communities from Georgia to study Nitrogen management - Poultry litter 2014 | ecosystem: Environmental > Terrestrial > Soil > Agricultural land | place: USA: Georgia... | reverse complement strand
TCTTCAAAGTCAATAGAGACAACCATAACTGCGAGACCTTCTTCAGATAATTCTTTACGATCGCGAAGTACGATGTTACCGATATCTCCGATACCAATACCATCCACAAACACTGTACCACTTGGCACTGAATGAGTTACTTCGGCATGATCTTCAGATAAAGTTAGGACTTCACCATTTTCCATTAAGAATACATTGTCTGCTTCGACACCTGTGTCTACAGCAAGGTCCTTATGGATTTTCAGCATGCGGAATTCTCCGTGAATTGGCATGAAGTATTTTGGTTTCATCAGACGTAACATCAGTTTTTGTTCTTCTTGTGAACCGTGTCCAGAAGTATGAATGTTTGACAGACGACCGTGGATGACTTCAGCGCCACGTTTGTACAATGCGTTGATCGTACGGTTGACGCTTAGTGTATTACCTGGAATTGGTGATGAACTGAATACAACAGTGTCATCTGGAATAATGCTGATTTGTCTATGAGTACCATTTGCAATACGTGATAGGGCAGCCATTGGCTCCCCTTGAGAACCTGTACATAGAATCATAATTTTATGTTTCTCAAAACGGTTAATTTGTTTTGCTTCAATAAATGTTTCAGGTGGTGCTTTAATATACCCAAGCTCAGTACCAATTCTAATATTGTTTTCCATGCTGCGTCCGAATACACAAATCTTGCGGTCAAACTTAACCGCTGCATCAATTGCTTGTTGCACACGATAGATGTTTGATGCGAAAGTAGCAAAGATAATACGTCCTGCACATTGTCTAAAAATATCTTCTACATTTTGTCCGACTTGTTTTTCACTGATTGTGAAGTTCGGAACTGTTGCGTTCGTTGAGTCAGATAAAAGACAGAGTACACCTTCTTCACCGATCTGTGCCATTTTAGCGATGTTTGCTGGCGCACCTACTGGTGTAAAGTCGAATTTAAAGTCTCCAGTATGAACGATGTTTCCAACAGGAGTTTTTACTACGATTCCGTATGCTTCAGGAATAGAGTGAGTTGTAAGATAAAATTCAACCTTGAAACTATCGAAGTCGAGAACCGTGTCTTCATCGATAGGAATGAGTTTAGTACGGTGCATGAGCTTGTGTTCTTCAAGCTTATTTTTAATTAAGCCTAAAGCAAGCGGGCCAGAGTAGATAGGTACTGAGATTTCTTTTAATAGGAAAGGAATTCCTCCGATATGGTCTTCGTGACCATGTGTTACAACGAGCGCTTTGATACGATGTTCGTTTTCTTTTAGATATGTGTAATCAGGGATTACGTAATCAATACCGAGTTCGTCATCGTTTGGGAATTTGATACCCGCGTCGATCATTAGTATGTCGTTACCTATTTCAATACAGTAAGTGTTCTTTCCAATTTCACCTAGTCCCCCGAGGGCGAAAACACCTACATCTTTAATGTTACTCATTTACCTTCGTAACCTTGAAATCTGCGTTGTTATCACGTTCATACTCTAAGTGGTCGGGACTGAGTGTTTCGATGAACTCGATTGTAATATCTTCATTTTGTAAGAACTTTCTTACGTCTTCAATTTTTTCGGCTTCAACGTATTTAATAAGAGTTTCTTCTCTAATTAATCGTTGTGTTTTGTGGCCTTGATAAAATACTTTAAATGTTTTCATAAATCTATTCTCCTTAAAAATATATAGAAATGTATTGTAAGTTTTTTCATAAAAAAGATGTGCTTCTTTTTTAGCAAGCACATCTATAAATTAGGATTATTTATCCTTCATATACTCCTGTTGCAGTAACCCACTACGACCTAAGATGCTCTTTAACTTCTTTTTGAGTTTTTCTTTTAACCTTCTCAACATGAAAATCACACCTTTATCACTTATCCTTATTTTACCTTATAGACTTATAGGTTGCAAAGACTTTATACTAATAGTAAGAGGTGAGATAAATGGATGCTCAAGCGTTATATCATAAGATACGCACAGAAGAAAAGCGCGAGGATAAGCCGTTTGATTATGTAGAGTTCAATAAACGTGATTCCCATATCGTTATGAATATCGTGTATCAAACAAACGCATATATCAGCAGTGATGACCACCATACGTATAGACATGACACTGATCCCGAAATTTTAAATGAGGAAACATACGACCAATTAAAGTCGTTACTCATTGAAAGAGGGATACGTTTTATTGAACGTGTCGACGAATTTATTTAGCTTTATTACTCGAGTGGTGTTGCTCCATCTTTTGGTAGTAATGGTGTTTCTTTATTAATGTGATCATAGAATAAAATTCCATCTAAATGATCCAGTTCATGTTGTAATACAATCGAGAGCATACCACTCGCTTTAATCACAACTTCATTTCCGTCAATATCTAATGCACGGACTTTAATTCTTTTTTTACGATGGACTAAGCCATCGATGTCTTCATCTACACTTAGGCATCCTTCGCCTGTTGGAAGGAATGATTCTTGAACTGAATGACTGATGATTTTTGGATTGATTAACATCAGATCATAGACAGGTTCATCATTTTCATCAGTTAAATATACTGCAAGCATTCGCTTGTTTAAATTTATTTGTGGTGCCGCTAATCCAACACCCGCACGTAAATCATATTTTTCAGCAATTTCTTCATCTTGTGAGTTAATTAAAAATTGTCTCATTTCACGGAGTTCGTTTTGTGTTTGTTCGTCAATAGTAGTCACTTCGTCAACCTTTGTGCGAAGAATTGGATGACCATCTCGAACAACATCTTTCATCGTAAGCATGTTTAGCCTCCTATCAAAATACATTTCTTAATTATACTATAATTTCACAGAATTTTCACGATTCATCTACGATATTTGTAATTGTTTATCATCAAGCTTACTTATAGATTAAAACACGTGAAAAACTTACGGTTATGTATGTATTATGATATTATTAATGTAAGCATTTTATTGAAAGGTATGGTGAACAAGTATGGCACCGAAAAACAAAAGTTTTGACCCGGTAGCTCAATTAAAAGAAATTGAAGAGTCTTTTGAACTTTTTCAAATTTTAGATGAGAACGGTAAGATTGTGAATAAATCAGCAATGCCTGACTTATCTGATGAGGAGCTTGTTGAGCTTATGACGAGAATGGTTTGGACACGCGTACTAGACGAGCGTTCTACATCATTAAACCGTCAGGGTAGACTTGGGTTCTATGCGCCTACTGCAGGACAAGAAGCATCACAGATTGCAAGTCATTATGCATTACAAAAAGGGGATTACGTTTTACCAGGGTACAGAGATGTACCACAACTGATTTGGCATGGACTGCCTTTATCGAAAGCATTCCTATTCTCAAGAGGACATTATGAAGGGAACCAATTCCCTGAAGGTGTGAATGCACTTAGCCCACAGATCATCATTGGTGCTCAGTACGTTCAAACAGCAGGTGTTGCTCTTGGTATTAAAAAACGTAAAAAAGATAATGTAGTAATCACATATACAGGTGACGGTGGTACTTCACAAGGGGACTTCTACGAAGGTATTAACTTTGCAGGAGCATATAAAGCACCAGCGATTTTTGTAGTACAAAACAACCAATATGCTATTTCTACACCAAGACACGTTCAAACTTCTGCTAAAACATTAGCGCAAAAAGCAGTTGCTGCTGGTATTCCAGGCGTTTATGTAGACGGAATGGATGCGCTTGCGGTTTATAAAGTAACTAAAGATGCAAGAGAGCGTGCAATTAAAGGAGAAGGACCAACGCTTATCGAAACTGTTACTTACCGCTATGGTGCACACACATTAGCTGGTGACGATCCAACGAGATATCGTGAGGACAACGAGCAAACTGAATGGGAGAAAAAAGACCCAATCACTCGTATGCGTACGTTCTTAGAAGAAAAAGGTCTATGGTCTAAAGAAAAAGAAGATGAAGTGATCGGACAAGCACGTGCAGACGTGAAAGAAGCAATCTCAGAAGCTGACAAAGCTGCTTCACAAAAAGTCACAGATCTTATGGACTTAATGTACGATGAAAAACCAAGCAATGTGAAAGAGCAATATGACTACTACAAAGAAAAGGAGTCAAAGTAACATGGCACAAATGACAATGATTCAAGCGATAACTGATGCGATGCGTACTGAATTAAAGAACGACGAAAACGTTCTAGTATTCGGTGAAGACATCGGTGTCAACGGTGGTGTATTCCGTGCAACTGAAGGACTATACGAAGAATTCGGTGAAGATCGTGTATTCGATACTCCATTAGCTGAGAGTGGAATTGCATCACTCGGTTTAGGTTTAACATTAGAAGGATTTAGACCTGTTGTTGAGATTCAATTCTTTGGTTTCTTATTTGAAGCTATGGATGGAATTGCGGGACAAATTGCACGTCACCGTCAACGTTCAGGTGGAACAAAACCAATGCCAATCGTAATCCGTGCACCATTCGGTGGTGGAGTAAACACTCCAGAACTTCACGCGGATTCATTAGAAGGATTAATGGCACAAACACCAGGATTACGTGTAGTCATTCCTTCAACACCTTATGATGCGAAAGGATTACTCATTGCAGCGATTCGTTCTAATGATCCTGTTATCTATCTAGAGCACATGAAGTTATACCGTTCATTCCGTGAAGACGTACCTGAAGAAGAGTACGAAGTGGAATTAGGTAAAGCAGCAGTGAGAAGAGAAGGTAAAGACATTACTTTAATCGCATATGGTGCGATGGTACAAGAATCTCTAGCAGCAGCTGAAGCACTTGAAAAAGATGGAATCAGTGCTGAAGTCATCGACTTACGTACAGTTTCTCCAGTAGACTACGAAACACTTGTAGCTTCTATTGAGAAAACAAATCGTGCAGTAGTAATTCAAGAAGCACAACGTCAAGCAGGTGTTGCTGGACAAGTGGTTGCAGAATTACAAGAGCGTGTGATTTTATCTCTTGAAGCGCCAATCAAGATTGTAGCTGCTCCGGATACAGTGTATCCATTCACAGCTGCGGAAAAAGTTTGGTTACCAAACAAAGAAGATATTATCGAGAAAGCGAAAGACGCGATCAATTTCTAACCAGATGGAGGGTAAATAAATGGCATATGAAGTAAAACTTCATGATATCGGTGAGGGTATTCATGAAGGTGAAATTGCAAAATGGTTTATTGCCGAAGGCGATAAAATAGAAGAAGATGATACCCTAGTAGAAATTGCAAACGACAAAGCAGTTGTTGAATTACCTTCTCCAGTTTCAGGAACGATTGAAAAAATTCACGTCCCTGAAGGAGAAGTAACGACGGTAGGTAGTATCATCGTAACAATCGATGATGGTTCTGGCCCTTCAGAATCCACTGAAGATAAAGAACCAGAAACTGACGAAAAAGAGTCAGCTGAAAAAGAAACAAAAGACGAGGTTGCTAAAGAGGTAGAGAAATCTGAGCCTGAAGAAGCGCCTAAAAAAGAATCTGCATCTAAAGATGTAGAGGCTGAAGAGTCTGATTCAGATAAAAAATTTATTATCGCTATGCCACGCGTACGTAAATATGCACGTGACAACGATGTTGACATAAAAGCAGTATCAGGTAGCGGTAAAAATGGTCGTATTTTAATTGAAGATATCGATGCTTATCTAAATGGAGATCAAAACTCAGCTGAAGAAACAAGTGAAGAAACAAGCTCAACTGAAACGGAATCAGTAGAAGAAGTTGCTGAAACAAAAGAAGAATCTAAAGTTGCAGCAGTATCTACTGGTGAACGTGAAACACGTGAAAAAATGTCTAGAATCAGAAGAACAATTGCAGATGCAATGGTTAACTCTAAACAAACATCACCACACGTTACAAATATTGACGAAGTAGTTGTAGATAAACTTTGGGAGCATCGTAAGAACTTCAAAGATGTTGCAGCAGAGCAAGGTACGAAACTTACTTTCTTACCATACGTCGTGAAAGCTGTCGTTTCAGCACTTAAGAAATATCCTGAATTAAATACGTCTATTGATAACGAAACAATGGAAATTATTCAGAAGCATTATTACAACGTAGGTATTGCTGCGGATACTGAACGTGGATTAGTCGTTCCAGTTGTTCGCGATGCCAATGCATTATCAATGTTTGAAATTGCTGATACAATTTCAGAGCTTGCAGATAAAGCGCGTGACGGTAAACTTACTATGGATGAAATGAAAGGCGGATCAATTTCTATCTCTAACCTAGGTTCAGAAGGTGGAAAATGGTTTACACCAGTCATTAACCAACCAGAAGTAGCGATTATCGGTATTGGTAGAATTGAAGAGGCACCAATTGTACGTGACGGTGAGGTTGTTGCGGCACGTGTCTTAGCACTTTCTATCAGCTATGATCACAGAGTCATTGACGGTGCATTAGCTCAAAAAGCATTAAATCATATTAAACGCTTATTAAATAATCCAGATTTATTATTAATGGAGGGGTAAAGAATGGTAGTTGGAGATTTCGCAATTGAGGTAGATACGGTTGTTGTAGGTGGAGGTCCTGGTGGATACGTTGCAGCAATCCGTGCAGCTCAACTCGGTCAAAAAGTTGTATTAGTAGAACGTGATAAAGTTGGAGGCGTGTGCTTAAACGTTGGTTGTATCCCTTCTAAAGCACTAATTTCTTCATCACATAGATTCCAAGAAGCACAAGATTCTGAAGATATGGGTGTGACAGTAGAAAACGTTAAACTCGACTTCACAAAAGTACAATCATTCAAAGAAAGTGTTGTACAAAAACTTGTTGGTGGTGTTGAATCACTACTTAAAGGTAACAAGGTCGAAGTTGTTCAGGGTGAAGCTTACTTCTCATCTAATAACAGCATCAAAGTTGCTCAGGAAAATAGTTCACAAACTTATGAGTTCAAAAATGCAATTGTTGCGACTGGATCTAGACCAATTGAAATCCCAGGATTTAAATTTGGTAAACGTATCGTTGATTCAACTGGTGCGTTAAATCTAGAAGAAAAACCTGAAAAATTAGTTGTAATTGGTGGAGGATATATCGGTACTGAACTAGGTACTGCATATGCTAACTTTGGCACTGAAGTAACTATTTTAGAAGGCACTAAAGACATCCTTGGTGGATTCGAAAAGAATATGACACAGCTTGTTAAACGTAACCTTAAGAAAAAAGGCGTTGAAGTTGTAACACAAGCGATGGCGAAATCAGCTGAAGAAACTGAAAATGGTGTGTCAATCACTTATGAAGACAAAAATGGTGAGTCACATACAATTGAAGCGGACTACGTTCTTGTAACTGTAGGTCGTCGTCCAAACACTGACGAAATTGGTTTAGAACAAATTGGTGTTAAGATGACTGATCGTGGAATTATCGAAGTAGACAAACAAAGCCGTACAAGTGTAGACAACATCTATGCAATTGGTGATATTGTTCCTGGACTACAACTTGCGCATAAAGCAAGCTACGAAGGTAAAGTTGCTGCAGAAGCAATCGCTGGAGAAAAATCTGAAGTAGATTACATCGGAATGCCAGCAGTATGCTTCACTGAACCAGAACTTGCTTCAGTAGGATACAACGAAACACAAGCAAAAGAAGAAGGTCTCGACTACGTTACTGGTCGTTTCCCATTCGCTGCTAACGGTCGTGCTTTAGGTCTAAACAAAACAGATGGATTTGTTAAAATCGTTGCACGTAAAGAAGACGGACTGGTTATCGGCGCTCAAATTGCTGGTAATGGTGCTTCTGATATTATTTCAGAGCTCAGCCTTGCAGTTGAAACTGGCATGACATTAGAAGACATTGCGCTTACAATTCATGCTCACCCAACTTTAGGAGAAATTCCTATGGAAGCTGCTGAAGCAGCACTTGGTCGTCCAATTCACTCAATGTAATTTTTAATAAGCGTCCTTAGGGACGCTTTTTTTATAACCGAAAGGAGATAAAAAAATGGAGAAATCGTATAGTTATCCGCTAGATTTAGACTGGAGTACAGAAGAAATGATTACAGTGGTAGAATTTTTTCAATGTATTGAAGCAGGATATGAAAATGGAGTAAAAGCAGCAAAATTAAATGATGCTTACAAAAATTTTAAAGATATTGTTCCTTCAAAAGCAGAAGAGAAAACAATATTTAGAGAGTTTAAATCCGTTTCTAGTTTAGAACCATTTACGTTAGTAAAACAGTTAAAGATAAGTAGTCCTGAAGACATTTTAAAAGTTTAAAAAATGTATTGTTAAATGCGAGCAAAAAAAATATAATTAATTGAATTAAAGATTAGGAGGAGAAAATGACAGAGATACGTTTACAGAATATTAACCAATATTTTGATGATGCACATATATTAAAAAGTATCGATTTTACTTTTTCTGAAGGCAAATTTTACACAATCTTAGGTCCATCTGGATGCGGTAAAACAACATTATTAAAGATCATTGGGGGATTTGTTAATCAAACCTCTGGAGACCTTTATTTTGGCAATAAAAAAATGAATGATATTCCTGCAAATAAGAGACAAGTGAATACAGTTTTCCAAGATTATGCACTCTTTCCACATTTAAATGTGTATGAAAATGTCGCATTTGGTTTAAAAATTAAGAAGGTCTCAAAGAGTAAACGAGATGAGCGCATCAAAGAAGCACTTCGTTTTACTAACTTAACAGATTTTAAAGATCGAGATATTGAGAGCTTATCTGGAGGACAGAAACAGAGAGTGGCGATTGCCCGTGCAATTGTAAACGAACCTGACATTCTTCTCCTAGATGAATCACTGTCTGCATTAGACCATAACTTACGTGTGGAAATGCAGTATGAATTAAAGGAACTCCAACAAAAATTAGGCATTACTTTTATCTTTGTCACACATGACCAGGAAGAAGCACCCGCATTAAGTGATGAAATTTTAGTCATGGATAGAGGACATATCGTGCAAGCAGGTAGTCCGAAAGATATTTATGATGAACCGTTAAATAGATATGTTGCTGATTTTATTGGTGAATCCAATATCATTGAAGGTGAGATGCTTGAAGATGGTAAAGTGTCGATTTATGGTCGCGCGTATGAATGTGTCGATGGTGGTGTAAAACGTGGTACACCAGTCGAAGTAATGGTACGTCCTGAAGACATCATTCTAAAACCTGCAGGCGAAGGACATTTAAATGTCACTGTGGACTCAATTCTTTTCAGAGGGGTTCATTACGAAATTTGTGTCCTTGATGAGGATGGTTATGAATGGGTGATTCATACGACACAAAGAAGTGAAGAAGGTAAAAAGGTCAGCATTTATTTTGATAAAGAAAACATGCACATCATGGTTCCAGGTGAAAAAGAAGAAGAATTTAACGAACGATTAGAATCATATGATGGTATCCTATAATGAAAAGTGTATTAGCAATTCCGTATTTATTATGGATGGTCGTATTTGTGATACTTCCGATTTCGTTTATGATTTATTACTCTTTCAACGACATGAGTGGCAATCTAACTTTACAAAATTATGCAGAATTTTTAAGTAGTAACTACTTAAAAATGACTTTAAATTCGTTTTGGTATGCATTTTTAATTACAGTGATTACTTTACTTATAAGTTATCCATTAGCACTCGTTATTTCAAGATTAAAACACAAAACTTTTTGGTTACTAATCATTATTATTCCTACTTGGATTAATATCTTACTAAAGACGTATGCGTTTATCGGAATTCTAGGTATTAATGGAGTCGTAAACACTATTTTTGAAACAATTGGACTTACAAAAATTCAGTTACTATTTAGTGATTTTGCATTCATAACTGTTGCAGTTTATATTTTTATTCCATTTATGGTGCTCCCAATTTTTAACTCTATAAACGGAATCAACAAGAACCTCATTTCGGCATCATATGACCTTGGTGCTTCAAAATTGGAAACACTCACAAGGGTGATCTTTCCCTTATCTTTAGAAGGTGTAAAGTCAGGAATTCAAATCACATTTATTCCGGCACTTAGTTTATTTATGCTCTCAAGACTTGTAGCAGGAAACAAGGTTGTGACACTTGGAACTGCGATTGAGCAACAGTTCTTAATAAATGAAAACTGGGGCATGGGATCGACGGTCGGCGTGTTCTTAATACTCTTCATGGTATTCGTCATGCTTGTCACGAGAACGAAGAAGGAGAGTGTATAAGATGAACACATTAAGCAAAAGTTTTTTAACACTGATGATTATTTTCTTGTACTTCCCAATTCTCTATCTCGCGTTCTATTCGTTCAATGCAGGTGGAACAATGTCGAACTTTGACGGTTTCACATTAGATTACTATAAGAGTGTAATCGAAAATAAAGCGCTCATGACAGTCTTAATGAATACTATAGCAGTAGCACTTATTTCAAGTGGCATTTCTACTGTGATTGGTTTGTTTGGCGCATTGTTTCTTTACTTTATTAGACAAAGGTATGTGAAAAATACGTTATTAACTTTAAATAACGTATTAATAGTGTCACCTGACGTTATCATTGGTGCATCACTGTTAATTCTATTCTCGTTATTTGGAATTACATTAGGTAGTGTTAGCGTCATTCTAGCGCATGTTGCATTTAGTGTCCCAATTGTTGTACTCATGATTTTACCGAGTATTTATCAGCAAAATAATAATCTGGTACTTGCGGCACAAGATTTAGGAGCAAGTGGATGGGATGTCTTAACAAAAGTCTTAATACCGAGTATTAAGCCAGGTATATTTGCTGGATTCTTAATGGCACTTACGTATTCTCTTGATGACTTTGCAGTGACATTCTTTGTGACTGGTAACGGATTTAGCACATTATCGGTAGAAATTTATGCAATGGCAAGACGAGGAATTACACTCGAAATCAACGCGATATCAACTGTGATATTTGTCGTTGTTTTAATCATCGCAATCATTTACTATTTTGTATTGGACAAAAAGATAAAGAGAGGTAAGACGACATGAGATTTTTAATTTCATTAATTGCAACAAGCTTAGTTGTTGGCGGACTCTTTTTATTTGGTACGAAACTATTAAATAATTCGTCAAATGTCGAGAAAGATGTGTTATATGTTTATAACTGGGGCGAGTATATTGACCCTGAACTAATCAAGCAATTTACTGAAGAGACAGGAATTCGTGTCGTTTATGAGACATATGATTCTAATGAGGCGATGCTTGTAAAAATCAAACAAAAGCAACGCTGTGATGTCGTATTCCCGAGTGAATATACTATTGAAAAGATGAAAAAAGAGGGATTACTAATTCCGATTGATCATAGCAAGATACCGAATATCAAAAACATAGATGATTCATTCTTAGATCTTCCATTTGATCCAGGAAATGAATATTCTCTTCCATACTTCTTTGGGACTGTAGGTATTCTCTATAATCCAGAAACAACTAATGGCATTGATTTTAGTTCATGGGAAAGTCTTTATGATGAGACACTTGTAAACAATGTTCTCCTAATTGATGGTGCACGAGAAACAATTGGATTTGCACTGAATAGTGAAGGGTATTCTTTAAACTCAATAGACAAAAATGAACTCAAACAAGCTGAAAGAAAACTAGAATCGCTTTCACCGAATGTTCGTGGTATCGTTGGTGATGAAATTTCTTCTATGATGAGAGAAAACGAAGCGAAAGCTGCTGTTGTATGGAGCGGAATGGCGATGGATATCATGTATGAGAATGAAGAGTTACAGTACGTTATTCCTGAAGAGGGCACAAACCTTTGGTTTGATACAATGGCAATTCCAAAATCGGCTAAAAATATTGATGGTGCTCATCAGTTTATCAACTTCCTATTAGAAAAAGATGTTGCATTACAAAATACAGATTGGGTGGGTTATGCAACTCCTAATAAGGCTGCTTTTGAAGAGTTAGATGAAGAAATAAAGAGTGCTAAGGAATTTTATCCGGATAAAGAAACGATGGACACGCTTGAGGTTTACCGAGATTTAGGTCCAAAGTGGACAGAATACTACAATGAATTACTATTAGAATTTAAAATGTCACTAGATTAGTGTTTTTCACTATAGATTTCAGGGTAAAAACAATTATAGAACAGAAACTTACTTCGGAGGTAATTAATATGGTTAAAGAATACACACAGGTTGTGCAACCAGTCAGCCGTGTTCCTGAAAAAATATTCGGATGGATTGGGTGGATTGCGTTACTCGCATTAACAGCGTATCTTGCATTCTTCTCATTATTCACTGCGAGAGATCCACAATTCATGGAGTCGATTCGTATGAACGCACAAGATGCAGTTCAAGGAACTGACCTAACAGTAGACGAGCTCATGCAGGTTATTGAAGTTACCACTCAAAACTTTTGGCTAGCTGCAGTCATTTTATTAATTCCATTAATCATTGCATTCTTTGGTTTAATTAAAATGAGAAAACGTATTTTAGCAGGTATTTTATTACTAATCGCTGCTATTATTATTGCCCCATTTGTTATTACTTTATTCTCTTCACTGATGTTCGTGATTGCGGCAATTCTATTATTTGCTCGTAAAGATAAAGTGATTACTCAAGGCGCAACGAATGAGTATATCAACAGAAGACCAGATTATGCGAGAGATAATTATGACAGAAACGACCGTTCAATCAAACAGAATCGTAACGATTTTGAACGAGACGTTGAAGACCACAACCAAGAAGAACTGAATCGAATTAGAAATAGAAATGAATCTCATAATCAAAGAGAATTAAACAGAATTCAAGACGAACGTAACGATTATGATGATTTAGAAAAAACACGTCAATTTAGTGCAGTTGATGAAAACCTTAAATCACAAGATGTAGACTATCCTGTAACTGAGGAAGAATACAACTACGATACAGAAGACGCAGCACGTACAAGAAGAGAAAACGTAAATCGCCGCAACAACGACGATTTATAATATAGAAATAGGATGACGACACCGTCATCCTATTTCTTTTTGTAAAATACTCTATAACCATCAAATGAAAACGTATTTATTCGGAATTATCTGAGAATTTAGTAAAATACTCTTTTTATATTTTAAATTTTCTGATAACATTACATGTATTACATTTTTGGAGGAACACACAATGAAATCATTGACTCGATTTAGTACATTTATTGGTAAAACATTTGCCATCTGGGTGCTTATCTTTGCAGTACTTGCTTTTATGATTCCAAATCTTTTTTCTTGGATCGCACCTTATATTAACCCGTTACTCATGATTATCATGTTTGGAATGGGACTAACACTTACAACACAAGATTTTAAAAATGTGTTGAAAGCTCCGTTTAAAATTTTAGTTGTGGCTGTCGCGCAGTTTGTCGCGATGCCAATCATAGCAGTTTCTCTCGTTTTTCTATTTAACTTACCTAAGGAAATTGCGATTGGAGTTATCTTAGTTGGATGTTGTCCAGGAGGGACTTCTTCTAACGTAATCACATATCTTGCTAAGGGTAACGTGGCTTTATCTGGTACTGCTACTTCAGTAACAACACTTCTTGCACCAATCGTAACACCAGCACTAACTGTATGGCTTGCAGGAGCATACTTACCTGTTTCATTTAACAGTCTGTTTTTATCGATTGTAAAAATTGTTTTAATTCCTATTATCCTAGGTTTTGCTGTTCAATACTTCTTTGAGACTACGACACAAAAAGCGGTTGGTTTACTACCACTCATTTCTGTAGTTGGGATTATCGGTGTATTAACAGCTGTTGTTGCGAACAACACAGAAAACATTATTAAGTCAGGATTACTCATTTTACTTGTCGTTGTATTACATAACGTACTTGGATATGTGATTGGATTCTTCATTGGTAAGCTATTCAGATTTAATTTAGCTGATCAGAAGACGACATCCATCGAAGTGGGTATGCAAAACTCTGGTCTTGCTGCAGCACTTGCTACAACACATTTTGACCCGATTGCCGCTGTGCCAGGTGCTATTTTTAGCATATGGCATAACTTCTCAGGTAGTATTGTTGCAAATTTCTTCAGCAAAATGAGTGAAGATAAAAACAAGAAAAAATCTAAAGTTTATACAGTAGAAACTGAAATTTAATATAGGAGTGTTTAAACTTGGTAGAGAAAAAAGATCTTAGAATAAAGAGTCATGTCTATACAGAAAGTAATATTAAAGCACCAAATAGAGCGATGCTTCGTGCAGTCGGTTTTACTGACGAAAGTTTTGAAAAACCACAAATTGGCGTTGCTGCAAACTGGGCAGAGACAACACCTTGTAATATTCACTTAAATGATCTTGCTCAATTTGCTAAAGAAGGTATCAGTGAAGCAGGTGGAGTACCAATTCAGTTCAATACGATCACGGTTGCTGATGGAATTGCGATGGGTACACCAGGTATGAGATTTAGCTTACCTTCAAGAGACATCATCGCGGATTCATTAGAAACAGTCGTCGGTGGTCAAAACTTAGACGCATTAATTGCAATCGGCGGATGTGATAAAAATATGCCTGGCGCAGCAATTGCGATGGCGAATATGAATGTCCCTTCAATATTTGTGTATGGTGGAACAATTGCACCAGGAAAACTTAATGGTAAAGATATTGACTTAGTAAGTGTGTTCGAAGGTGTCGGTAAATGGAACAATGGCGACATCACAGACCAAGAATTAAACGCAATTGAATGTAATGGTTGTCCAGGACCAGGTGGATGTGGAGGTATGTACACTGCAAACACAATGGCATCTGCCCTTGAAGCGATGGGGATGTCACTGCCTGGATCTGCATCTAACCCTGCAGCTACGAAAAATAAAGAAAAAGACGTTTATGAAGCAGGTAAAGCGATCTTAAACATGTTAGAACTCGGTATTTATCCAAGAGATATCATGACGAAAAAAGCGTTTGAAAATGCGATTACAGTTGTATATGCACTTGGTGGTTCTACTAACGCGATTCTGCATTTACTTGCGATTGCACATGCTGCTGAAGTCGATCTAGATATTTCTGACTTTAATAGAATGCAAGAAAAAGTACCACATTTAGCTGACTTAAAACCTTCAGGTAAATATGTTTTCCAGGACTTATTTGAGGTCGGAGGTGTCCAAGGTGTTATTAAATATCTTTATGAAAATGGTTTAATTCATGGAGATTGTATTACATGTACTGGTAAGACAGTTGCAGAAAACCTAGAAGAAATTGAACATCTAAAAGAAGGACAAGATGTTATCATGCCTCTAGAAAGTCCTAAACGTAAAGATGGACCGCTTATAGTATTAACAGGTAACCTAGCACCACTTGGTGCTGTTGCGAAAGTATCAGGTGTAAAAGTACGAAGACATGTTGGTCCTGCAAAAGTATTTAATAATGAAGAAGCAGCGACTGAAGCGGTAATGAATAACGAAGTTGAAAAAGGCGACGTTGTTATCGTTCGCTACGTTGGTCCTAAAGGAGGACCAGGGATGCCAGAGATGCTGTCTTTATCATCAATTATTGTTGGGAAAGGTCTTGGCGAGGATATTGCACTCGTTACAGACGGACGTTTCTCAGGTGGTACACATGGACTTGTAATTGGACACGTTGCACCTGAAGCACAAGATGGTGGACCAATAGCAATTGTGGAAACTGGAGATGAAGTTACAATCGATCAAGATACAAAAGAACTCTCGTTCACGATTAGTGAAGAAGAATACAAAGCTCGTAAAGAAAGATTAGTTTTACCTCCGTTATACAGTAAGGGTGTACTCGGAAAATATGCACATATTGTGTCTAACTCATCGAAAGGTGCAGTTACAGATTTCTATAACAGGGATGATTTATAAGACTTTGTACAATAAATTAACTTAAAATTAAAATAATTTAGAAAATTCATGAAAAACACTTGTGTTATTGTTTGGAACACTATATTATTAGTTTCAACATTGAATTTTCTAAAAATTTAAATAACAATTATAAAAATACACATTGAAGGGACAACATGCTACTATAACGTATTTCAAAGAGATCAAGCAGATGGTGAAAGCTTGAATTACGTGAGTAGTATTCTCACCCAGAGTTCAGCTTCTGAAATTAGAGTAAGAGTTGGCGGCACACACCGTTACATGTGAACTACATACGTAGTGAGGCGTTTAAGAACGCAAATTTTGGGTGGTACCGTGAAGACCTCTTCTCCCCATTGACATTTAACTGTCGGGGAGAGAGGTCTTTTTATTTTTACTTTGGAGGAGGCACACTATGAATTCACAAACAAACCATTTGAAAACTGGTGCGGATATCTTAATTGAAGCACTTGTTCAGGAAAACGTTGAATATTGTTTTGGTTATCCTGGAGGTGCAGTATTACCAATATACGACGCACTATATAGATCAGGTGAATCACTTGAACATATACTATGTAGGCATGAACAGGGATTGATTCATGCAGCAGAAGGATATGCAAGAGTAAGCGGAAAAGCTGGAGTCGTCTTTGCAACAAGTGGTCCGGGAGCAACAAATTTAATTACAGGAATCACGGATGCAATGATGGACAGCTTACCAATCGTCATCTTTACAGGACAAGTTGCTCAAGCAGTGATTGGAACAGATGCATTCCAGGAAGCAGATATCATTGGGATTACAACTCCAATCACAAAGCATAACTTTCAAATTCAAGATGCAAGAGATATAAAAAAGATTGTGAAGGCGGCCTTCCACATTGCAACAACAGGAAGAAAGGGTCCAGTACTTGTTGATATTCCCAAGAATATCCAAGAGACAATCATTACACAACAATATGATGACAAAATTGATTTACCAGGATATCAACCGAATGTGATACCACACATGAATCAAATCAATAAATTAAAAGAAGCATTAAGAAATTCAGAGCGACCAGTTGTGTTAACTGGTGCAGGAATTGGAATGTCTGGTGCTGAAAAAGAATTCAAAAAATTTATTGATTCGTATCAAATACCAGTGGTATCTACGTTACATGGATTAGGCGTTTTCGATGGAGAGCATGAGTTGTTCTTAGGAATGGCTGGCATGCATGGCACGTATTCAGCAAATATGGCAATACATGAAGCGGATTTGCTTATCAATATTGGATCACGATTCGATGACCGTTTAACAGGTGCAATTAGATCATTTGCCCCAAATGCAATTGTGTCACATATCGATATTGACCCAGCCGAGATTGGGAAAAACATCCATACACATATTCCAATCGTTTCGGATGCAAAAGAAGCGTTAGAGTCACTAAATAAAGCACACATTAAAACTCATAGTATAGGGGCCTGGAGAGATAAAGTACTGGCTCTAAAGAAAGAATATCCACTGTGGTATAGAACAGGAGAAGAATTGATATCACCTCAGTGGTTATTAGAACAAATTTATGAAATTACTAATGGTGATGCAATTATAACAACAGACGTTGGTCAACATCAGATGTGGGCGGCACAATTCTATAAGTTTAAGAAGCCAAGACGATTCGTTACAAGTGGTGGCCTTGGCACAATGGGATTTGGTGTACCTTCAGCAATTGGGGCGCAACTCGCATTTAAAAATGATGTTGTTGTTTCAATCAATGGTGACGGTGGATTCCAGATGAACATGCAAGAACTTGCCACAATAAAGGAGAAGAACCTTCCAATCAAAATTATTATCATAAATAACGAAGCACTTGGAATGGTGAGACAGTGGCAGGAAAAATTTTACGACGAGAGATACTCAAGCTCACTCTTGAGTGCCAACCCAGACTTTGTGAAGTTAGCTGAAGGGTTTGGCATAAAAGGTATGAGAGTTAAAGATGAAAACAAGGTAAAAGAATGTTTAGAAGAAGCATTTAATTATGACGGACCTGTTTTAATCGATGCTAGGGTACAGAAACTGGATCTCGTATATCCGATGGTACCATCCGGCAGAGGTAATCATGAAATGATCGGGGTGAAATCATGCGACGCATAATTGTTTTAGACTTAATAAATTCAAGTGGTGTCTTAAATAGAATTACTGGAATGTTGAGTAAAAGAAATTTTAATATTCATTCAATTACTGGTGGTCCTTCTGAAAGTGGGACAACAAAGATGACTGTCGTCGTTGATATCCCAAAATCATTAGGAGCCGAGCAGCTCACAAAACAATTAAATAAGCTCATCGATGTACTAAAAGTGACGGATATTACTGAAGAATCTTTTGTTGAACGAGAGCTCGGGATGTTTAAAGTTAATGTGAGTCGTAAAGAAAGAAGCGAAATTGAAGCAATAGTACGTCCATTCAGAGCACGAGTCTTAGATATTTCAAATGACTCGATGATTATTGAAGTGACGGGTGTACCTTCAAAAATAGACGCTTTCTTTGATCTTATAAAACCGTATGGAATTGAAGCAGAATCAAGAACAGGAATTACTGCCTTCACAAGAGGCTGAATTATAAAAGAATAAAATTAATCGAAAGTAGGAAAAAGATTATGGCTAAAGTTTATTATGAAAAAGATATCAATGTAAAAGATTTAGAAGGTAAAAAAATTACAGTAGTAGGATATGGCTCGCAAGGACATGCGCATGCTCAAAACTTAAAAGATAACGGATATGAAGTTACTATCGGACTTCGTGAAGGTAAGTCAAAAGAACGTGCAGAAAAAGATGGTTTTGAAGTGAAATCAGTTCGAGAAGCAGTTAAAGATGCTGATGTAACAATGATTTTATTACCAGATGAAAACCAACCTGCTGTTTATAACAATGAAATCCATGAGAATTTAAAAGAAGGATCAGCGCTCGCATTTGCTCATGGTTTTAACGTTCACTACAGTCAGATCGTACCAAGAGAAGATGTGGACGTATTTTTAGTTGCACCAAAGGGACCAGGGCACTTAGTTCGACGCACATTTGTTGAAGGTGCAGGTGTACCTGCATTGTTCGGTGTTTATCAGGACAAAACAGGTACTGCGCGTGAGACAGCTCTTGCTTATTCAAGTGGAATTGGCTCTGCACGTGCTGGAGTATTAGAAACAACGTTCTTAGAAGAAACTGAAACAGATTTATTCGGAGAACAGGCAGTATTATGTGGGGGATTAACCTCACTTGTAAAAGCTGGTTTTGAAACATTAACAGAAGCGGGATATCAAAAAGAGCTCGCTTACTTTGAAGTATTACATGAATTAAAACTCATCGTTGATTTAATGTACGAAGGTGGCCTTGAAAATATGAGATATTCAATCTCAGATACAGCTCAGTGGGGTGACTTCGTAAGTGGACCAAGAGTTGTAGATAGAGATACGAAGAGCAGAATGAAAGATATTTTAACAGATATCCAAGATGGTACATTTGCAAAAGAGTGGATCTTAGAAAACCAAGCTGGTAGACCAAGGTTTAATGCAATTAATAGACGTGAAAAAGAGCATCCAATCACAGAAGTGGGAATAGAACTTCGTGCACTGATGCCATTTGTTGAAAACCCAATTAACGAATAAGAAAAGGAATGTATGTGTATGACTCGAATTAAAATTTTTGATACAACTCTAAGAGATGGAGAACAATCACCTGGTGTAAATCTAAATAAAAGTGAAAAACTTGAGATTGCGAAACAGTTGGAAAAGCTTGGAGTAGATGTGATTGAAGCGGGATTCCCAGCGGCAAGTGTTGGGGATTTTGAAGCAGTAAAACTCATCGCTGACACAATTAAAGATTCGACAGTAACTGCACTCGCAAGATGTGTAAAAAGTGATATTGACCGTGCATGGAGCGCACTCAAAGATACTAAAAACCCGCGCATTCATGTGTTTTTAGCAACAAGCCCTATACACATGGAGCATAAGCTCAAAATGAATGAAGATGAAGTGATAGAGACTTCTGTAGAATGTGTAGCTTATGCTAAAGAAAAATTCAAGGAAATTGAATGGTCTGCTGAAGATGCTACACGATCAGATTTAGACTTTTTAGTACGCATTATCACAAAGGTAATAGATGCAGGAGCAACTGTAATCAATTTACCGGATACAGTTGGATTTACAACTCCAGAAGAATATGGTGCTATGTTCAAATATGTAAGCGAGAATGTTCCTAATATCGAGAAAGTTGAATTATCCACACACTGTCATAACGATCTTGGTCTTGCAGTTGCAAATACAATTGCAGGAATTGAAAACGGAGCAACACAAATTGAAGTATCGATGAATGGTATTGGCGAAAGAGCAGGAAATGCTGCATTAGAAGAAATTGCCGTATTACTTCATATTAGAAAAGATTTTTATCCGTATCATACACGTGCAGTCTTAAAAGAAATTAAAAGAACGAGTGATCTTGTATCAAATCTTTCAGGTATGCAAGTTCAACGTAATAAAGCAGTCATTGGCCAAAACGCGCATTCTCATGAATCCGGGATTCACCAAGATGGTGTACTTAAAAGCAGAGAGACATACGAAATCATTACTCCAGAACTTGTAGGTGTTACTGATGCAAATACAATTTTCTTAGGTAAACACTCAGGATCTCATGCATTTAAAGAAAAAATTGCAGAGTTTAACATGTCTTTATCAGATGAAGAGTTGAAAGCCGCATTTAAAGCATTTAAGAAAATTACAGATATTAAAAAAGATGTCACAGATGATGATATCTATGCAATTCTGATGGAGATTAAATCTGAATCTGAAATGGTAGAACGATATCAATTGAATGATTTCCAAATTAATTATGACGAAGAAGGTGTGTGTACGGCACAAATAGAAATGGTATTTCCAAATGGTGCAGTACATACTTCTAAAGGTTCTGCATACGGTAGTGTTGAAGCATTGTTTAATACGTTTGTATCAATGATTCCATATACAGTAAACGTAATAGACTATTCAATGCGATCAGTGGGTAAAGGTAAGGACTCTTTAGCGGAAGCACATCTAAAAGTTAACATTGAAAACCAACAGATTACAGGTCGTTCAACAAATCAAGATGTACTAAAAGCGTCACTTGATTCTTATATCAATGCAGTAAATAGATTTATGATTCATGAAAAACAAAAGGAAGGTGCGATTTAATGGCCAAAAAAATTGTCTTATTGCCTGGAGATTGTATTGGACCAGATATTATAGAATCTGCAGTAAGAGTAATGGATCAGATAAGTAAACGCTTTATTGTAACATTCAATTAAGAAACAGCAGATATTGGTGGAGTGGCAGTCGATATTCATGACACACCTTTACCACAAACGACAAT
>Ga0079226_10001037_pt1 | contig 21051 bp, 17 predicted proteins | sample Poulit2014_FD_76345 | JGI IMG/M metagenome (GOLD analysis project Ga0079226, IMG submission 76345) | Agricultural soil microbial communities from Georgia to study Nitrogen management - Poultry litter 2014 | ecosystem: Environmental > Terrestrial > Soil > Agricultural land | place: USA: Georgia... | reverse complement strand
TTTCATTTCGGGTCCTAAAGCAGTCTCTACTTTTAGTAATTTACTAAACGAAAAGACCGGCGCCTTGACATGTACTCGCTCACTCGAGGGATATAGACCTTCATTATAACCTAAATTTTTTAAATTTTCACCCAGGATTACAGCTGTTGCAAGCTGAGCCATGGGTATTCCAGTGACTTTACTTAAAAAAGGTAATGTACGACTGGCTCGCGGATTAGCTTCGATAACATAGACTTTTTGATCACAAATGACAAATTGAATATTCATAATTCCTTTACACTTCAAACCCAAAACCAGTTTTCTGGTGTAGGCAACAATCGTAGCTGTGTTTTCAGCTGATAAACTCTGAGGTGGATAAACAGCCATAGAATCGCCTGAGTGGACGCCTGCTTTTTCGATATGTTCCATGATCCCCGGAATCAACACTTGCTGGCCATCACAAATAGCATCCACTTCACACTCTTTGCCATTTAAGTAACGGTCGATCAAGACCGGATGATCATAAGAAGTTTTGCCGGCGTTTTTCATATAAGTCTTTAAATCATCAGAATTTTGGATGATCTGCATTGCTCTACCGCCTAAAACATAACTGGGCCGTACCAAAACAGGATATCCGATCGTTTGAGCAATCTCGCTGGCCTGCTTTTCGTTTGCCGCTGTAGTACCAAGTGGTTGAGCTATACCAAGACTTTCTAAAGTTTGCTCGAATAAATCTCGATCTTCTGCGCGATTAAGATTTTCAAGAGAAGTTCCTAAAATATGGACGCCGGCCTTTGTTAAAGGAGCAGCTAAATTAATGGCAGTTTGTCCTCCAAATTGTACGATCACGCCCAGCGGATTTTCTAAGTCAGTGACATTTAAAACATCTTCTAAGGTCAGAGGTTCAAAATATAATTTGTCAGAGATTGAAAAATCCGTCGAAACTGTTTCAGGATTGTTATTAATTACAATGGCTTTATAACCAGCTTTTTGAATGGCATCGACACAGTGAACAGTAGCATAATCAAATTCAATCCCTTGACCGATCCGGATGGGGCCAGATCCTAAGACTATGATTGCCTGTTTTTCACTTGCTTTACTTTCATTCTCCCATTCGTAAGTGCTATAAAAATAAGGGGTCGCAGCACGAAATTCACCTGCACAACTATCGACCATTTTAAAGACTGGTAAAAGTTTTTTGCTTTTACGATATTCTCGTAGTTCATTTTCCTGCATTTGCCATAATTGAGCAATCTTATTGTCAGAAAAACCATATTGTTTTGCTAGTTTCAAACAATCAAAATCTTTTCTGTGTTTTTTAAGCTCTGCTTCCAACTCGATTATATGTAATATTTTATCGAGAAATAAGAGATCTATTTTTGTCAGACTATTAATTTCTTCAATGCTGTAGCCTCGCCGTAGTGCTTCGGCGATATAAAAAAGACGGTCATCCTGGGCCCAGATGAGCTTTTGGGTTAGATCATCATCTGATCTGGTTGGTAACTCTGCCAGTTCCAAATGAATAGAACCAATTTCAAGACAACGAACAGCTTTTAATAAAGCTTCTTCAATACTACGTCCTATTGCCATCACTTCGCCAGTTGCTTTCATCTGCGTGCCTAATTTTCTGTCAGCCTCTTCAAATTTATCAAAAGGCCAGCGAGGAATTTTAGCAACAACATAATCTAAGGCAGGTTCAAACTGAGCGTAGCTAGTTCGGGTCACTGGATTTTTTATTTCATCCAAAGTTAAACCGACTGCAATTTTTGCTGCAATTTTTGCAATCGGATAGCCAGTTGCCTTACTCGCTAAAGCTGAAGAACGTGATACTCTCGGATTTACTTCAATCACATAATATTGAAAACTATCCGGATCAAGAGCTAATTGTACATTACAGCCACCTTTTATTTTTAAAGCGCGGATGATTTTTAAAGAAGCATCCCTTAGTAATTGGTACTCACGGTCAGATAAAGTTTGACTAGGTGCAAAAACGATCGAATCTCCAGTGTGAATTCCCACCGGATCAAAATTTTCCATATTGCAGACAACTAAGGCATTATCCGCCGCATCGCGCATTACTTCATATTCAATTTCTTTAAAACCGGCGATACTTTTCTCAATCAGACACTGATCTGCTGGCGACAGATGTAAACCATATTCAGTAATATAGCGCAGTTCTGTTTCGTTGCTACAGATCCCTCCTCCACTACCGGCAAGTGTAAAAGCAGGTCTCACAATTACGGGATAGCCGATTTTTTCGGCAAAAACCAAGGCTTCTCTTACATTATCCACAATGGTCGAAGCAGGGATCGGCAGTTTTAATTCTTCCATTAATTGTTTGAATAAGTCGCGATCTTCAGCTTTCTTGATCGCAGCAAGGTCAGTTCCTAAAAGCTCGATTTCAAGTTCTGACAGAATTCCAGCTTCTGACAACTCTAAAGCCATATTCAGCCCTGTCTGGCCACCCAAAGTGGGTAAAATCGCATCAGGCAGTTCTTTACGCAAAATACGACAGACAAATTCTAAAGCCAGTGGTTCAATGTAGATTCTATCGGCTATTTTAGTATCTGTCATGATCGTTGCCGGGTTTGAATTGACCAGAACAACTTCATAACCTTCTTCTTTTAAAGACAGACAAGCTTGTGTACCCGCGTAATCAAATTCAGCTGCCTGACCGATCGTAATGGGCCCTGATCCGATGACAAGTATTTTTTTTATATCTGTTCTTTTGGGCAAAATCAAACAGCTCCTTTATCAGCATCCATCATTTCAATAAATTCATCAAATAAATGCAAAGCGTCATGCGGACCTGGTGAAGCATCCGGATGATATTGTACGGAAAAAGCTGGATAACGTTTATGACGCAGTCCTTCGATCGATCCATCATTGATCTCTAGATGAGTAACCAATAATGTTTTGCAGTCAACAGATTCTTTTTTAACAGCAAAACTGTGATTCTGAGAAGTAAAATCAATCCGGCCAGTGGCGATCTCTTTGACTGGATGGTTTAAACCACGATGGCCAAAACGCATTTTATAAGTATCACAGTCGTTGGCTAAGGCAAATAATTGGTGACCTAGACAGATACCAAAAAGCGGGATTCATCCTTGAATTTTTTTGATCATCGCGATGGCTGTAACTTGATTTTTCGGGTCTCCTGGACCATTAGATAACATGACGCCATCAGGTGCCAATCCAAAGATTTCCTCAGCCGTCGTATGACAAGGCACGATAGTCAGATCACAATTTCGCCTAGACAGTTCGCGCATAATGCTGTTTTTCAGACCAAAGTCCACAACTACAACGTTATGACCGGTTCCTGGACTGGGAAAAGGCTTTTGAGTAGAGACCTGTTCCACTTGATTATTTGCCAAAACACTCGCTTTTAACTGATCATAAGCATGTTGGAACTCATCTTGGGCATCGACAATACTCGCTTTCATACTCCCCTTTTCTCTAATTTTTTTAGTCAGAGCACGAGTATCGATCCCGGCGATTCCTGGAATATTTTTGCTTTTTAAGAATTCATCAAGATTCATTCGACTGCGCCAATTACTTGAACGTCTAGCATATTCTTTGACAACGACTGCCTTACAGCTGGGACTGATTGCTTCATAATCATCACGATTGATTCCATAGTTGCCGAGCATAGGGTAAGTAAATGTGATGATTTGTCCATTAAAGCTCGGATCAGTAATTGTTTCCTGATAACCAGTCATGGCTGTAGTAAAAACAATTTCACCAAAAACATTGGTATTGGCACCAAAGCCTTCACCGGTAAAATAACTGCCATCCTCCAAAATAAGCCAGCGTTTCATTAGCTTTTTATCTGCCATACAATTTCTCCGTCTACTAGAGTTGCTAAGGTAGCCCCGTACAACTCTTTTCCCACAAAAGGAGTGTTATCCGCTTGAGATAAAAAGTCTTTTTTATCAACTGTATAAGAATGATCAATATCAAAGATCGCTAAATCTGCAGCATCTCCAACCTGTAAGCGATTAACGGCTAAGCGGAAAATTTCTGCCGGCTTTATTACCATCCAGCTGATCACCTGCTCTAAAGTAAAAATACCCTTCTTAACAAATTCAGTGTAGATTAACTGAAAGGCATATTCAGAGCCGACAATTCCAAAAGGTGCTTTTAAAAAACTTTGATTTTTTTCGGCATGGCTGTGCGGTGCATGATCGGTTGAAATACAATCGATTGTACCATCTAATAAACCATTGATTAAAGCTTCTTGGTCTGCTTTAGCCCGCAGTGGCGGATTCATCTTCCAATAACCGTGATCTTCAGGTATATCAGTATCTTTTAACAGTAAATGATGAGGACAAACCTCACAAGTCACATGAACACCTGCCTGTTTTGCCTGGCGTATAATACGAACACTTTCTTTAGTAGACACATGGCAGACGTGATAATGAACACCCGTTTCTTCGGCCAGAATTAAATCACGCGCAATTTGTGAGGATTCTGTTGCACTCATAATTCCAGGTAGACCAAGTTCTTCTGATCTTTTTCCCTGATGCATCACACCGCCAAAAAGTAAAGATTCATCTTCAGTGTGAGCTACGATGGCCATCTTATTTGCAGCAGCTTCTTGCATGGCCAAATACATTGTCCCTGCGGTTTGTACCCCTACTCCATCATTGGTAAAAGCAAAAGCTCCCGCTGCTTTCAGTTCTTTCTGATCAGTCAGTTCATCACTGCGTAGATCCTTTGTGATAGGTCCATATTGTAAAACATGTACGTAAGCATCTTTTTTAATAATATTTCGGACTTGTTCGAACTTTTCGACTGTATCAGGAACTGGATCAAGATTCGGCATGGCACATACGGTGGTAAAACCACCATGGGCGGCTGCAAGACTGCCACTTTTGATCGTCTCTTTGTATTCAAAACCAGGTTGGCGCAAATGGACATGTACATCCACGAGTCCAGGTGTGATCAATTGTTTTTTGGCATCGATCACCTGATCAAAATCATAAACCGAAAAACTTTTCCCTAAGGCATGGATTTTACCTTCTTCAATCCAAATTTCAATGGGGATCAATTCATTATCATGGGAGATCATACGTCCATTTTTTATCAAAGTTTTCATTTTTTCCCTCCATATTTCTTAAGCACGACCACGTAAGATTGCTTCTAAAATTGCCATCCGTACAAAAACACCATTCTCCATCTGCCGCACGATCCGTGATTGCAGTCCTTCAACTAAAGCGTCAGCAATTTCAACATCACGATTAACTGGAGCAGGATGCATGATGATAGCCCCTTTTTTCATTTTTTTAGCTCTCTCAATGCTCAGGCCAAATTGCTTGTGATATTCTTCTTTTGAAAAGCTTTCGTTGGGATCATGTCGCTCATGTTGAACTCTTAACATCATCATTACATCCATTTTGTCGATCAACTCATCAATTGGTAAGTATTTACCATAGACATCAAAACTTTCATCATACCACTGACTAGGACCTGAAAAATAAACATGAGCGCCTAAACGTTTGAGCATTTGCATATTGGATTTGGCAACACGTGAATGAGTGATATCACCGATAATGGCTACATTCAAACCACTAAAGGAACCAAATTCTTCATGAATAGTCATCAGATCCAGCAGACACTGGCTAGGATGTTGCCCACTGCCGTCGCCGCCGTTAATTACACTGCATTGGATCGTTTTACTTTGAATCAGCTGATCATAATAGTTTTCATCTGTATGGCGGATCACGACTGCATCCACGCCGATCGCTGACATTGTAAGTACTGTATCATATAAGGTTTCGCCTTTTTTTACTGAACTAGTAGCTGCTTCAAACTCGATCACATCCAGGCCTAGCTTTTTTTCAGCTACTTCAAAGCTTTTATGGGTTCTTGTACTGTTTTCAAAAAAGAGATTGGCAGCAAAGTATTGCTTTTTCTCCGGCCGCCAGACAGCTCCGTGCTTGAATTCTTGTCCGCGATGGATCAGTCCCATCACTTCTTGATCTGTCAAAGCTTCAACTGTTAATAAATGTTTTAAACTTACTTGTTCAGCTTGAATTATCATAACGTTCCTCCTTATTTTATGCTTCGCTTCTAGCTTTTTTAGGTAAAATTAAATTTAATAAAATACCGATCACTGTTGCCAAGGCCATACTGGTCAATTCAAAGTTGCCGATTTTTAAATAAGCTCCGCCAATTCCAATGACAAGAATGGCAGCGGAGATAACTAAATTGCGTTTTTCGTCATAATCAATTTTATTATCGATCAGGATCCTTAAACCACTTGAAGCAATTACTCCAAAGAGCAAGAAACTGATCCCGCCGATCACCGGACTTGGAATACTATAAATCAGACTGCTGACTTTACCAATAAAACTAAATAAAATAGCAGAAACAGCTGCTCCGGCAATTACAAAAACACTATGAACTTTCGTGATGGTCAGTACACCGATATTTTCACCATAGCTAGTAGTTGGCGGGCCACCGATAAAACCGCCGATGATCGTTGCGACTCCATCAGCAAAAAGGGTCTTTTTTAAACCAGGATCTTTAAAAAAATCACGTTTGGTGATCTTGCTTAAAATCATTAAATGCCCCATATGTTCGGTCATGGTCACAAAAGCAATTGGTGCCATACTGATCAAAGCGGTAATTGAAAAGTTAACCGGATAGTCAATGAACATAATTTTAAAATCAGGGGCAGCAAACCAGGCAGCTTTGCCAACTGGCTGTAAATCAACGATCCCCAGTAAAAGCGCAAATAAATAACCACCAATAATACCCAGTAAAATAGGGATCAGACTTAAAAATCCTTTGAGATACATATTAAAGAAAATTGTAATGAATAACGTAACCAGTGCAACCAGGAAATAAGTAGCATCATATTCACCATTTTTCAACATGGCGTTTTGAGCTGCATTACTGGCTAAACCTAGACCAATCACCATAATGACGGGTCCGACAACAATCGGGGGCAAAATTTTATCGATCCAATCAGAACCAGCTTTAGCAGTGATAAAAGCAACAATGATATAAACAATACCAGAATAAATGATACCTTGAGCCACTGCCGGATAACCTTGGGTACTCATTAAAGACTGCATGGCTGTAATGAAGGCAAAACTACTGCCCAGGTAGTTGGGAACTTTTCCCCGGGTCGTTAGAATGTAGATCAAAGTACCTACGCCGGAACTAAATAAAGCAATACTAGGATCTAAACCAACTAAAATCGGTACTAAAACAGTCGCCCCAAACATCGTAAACAAATGCTGTAAGCTAAGGCCTAACCAATGTCCGAATTTTGGTTTATCATGGATGTCTAAGACAACATCAGGATTATGAAATTCTTCTTTTTCTGTCATTTTTCTTCTCCTTTTTTATCGATTAGAATTCGGTCATGATCGTCTGTTTCAACCATTTGAACAATGATTTCTTCTTTTGAAGAAGTCGGGATATTTTTGCCCACAAAGTCTGCTCTGATCGGTAACTCACGATGACCACGGTCTACTAAAACAGCCAAGGCGATTTTTTGCGGTCGACCAAAATCCATAATAGCATCCATCGCTGCACGAATGGTACGTCCAGTAAACAAAACATCATCTACCAGAATAACTTCTTTATTTTCTAGAGTGACAGGAATGTTGGAATCATGTAATTGAGGTTCGCTATTTTCCTTCTTATTATCATCACGATATAAAGTTATATCTAACTCTCCGACTGCAACTTCCATATTTTCAAGCTGTTTTAAACGAGCTGCAATACGCTGAGCGATATAGATCCCCCGTGTTTTGATACCCACGAGTACTAAACGATCTAATTCATAGTTACGCTCAATGATTTCATAAGTGATCCGAGTGAGTGCACGTTTCATTGTTACTTCGTCAATAACTTCTTTTTTTGTCAAGATCAATCTTCCTTTCAATTTTTTAAACATAAAAAAACTTCTGCCCATTGTAAGGCAGAAGTGTGTGTAAAATTTCATGCTAAAATATAGTTGGACAGCATCCACTATATATGATTAGCTATCTTCACTTCCTTTTTAGCCTCACGGGACTAACTTAAAGGATCCTATTTATAAATTTCTTGTACTAACTATACATTTGTTACTGACAAAAATCAATCCTTTTGGCGCAATTGCTCCAAAGTTTTTTTAAAGTTTTCAGGTACAGGAACTTCAAATTCCATTTGTTTGGCTGTGGTAGGATGTTTAAAACCTAAGAGTCCTGCATGAAGAAATTGTCCATAACCAGCTAAAGTTTTCTTGGGACCATAAAGAGGATCTCCGGCTACTGGATAGCCGATATATTTCATATGCACGCGGATCTGATGAGTACGACCCGTTTCCAGCCGTAATTTGAGCAAGCTAAAACCATCAAATTCTTCTACTACTGTAAAATGAGTAACAGCATTTTTACCCTCTGCGATTACGTCTTGTTTTTTTCGATCTGTTTTACTACGTCCGATCGGGGCAGTGATAACTCCCTTCTTATGAGGAATATTACCATGAACAATTGCCGTATATTCACGTAAACTACTCTTATCTTTTAATTGTTGGGTCAAAGAGGCGTGGCTGGTATCATTTTTTGCAATCATTAATAAACCTGATGTATCCTTATCGATTCGATGAACGATCCCCGGACGAATCACTCCATTAATACTGGATAAATGATCTAAATGATACAGTAAAGCATTCACTAAAGTTCCATCGGGATGGCCTTGTGAAGGATGTACAACCATTCCCTGTGGTTTGTTTACGACCGCTACATCCTGATCTTGATAAATAATATCTAAGGGAATATTTTGTGCCACCACCTCCAGTTTTTTAGCTGCTGGAATAGTGATCACAAAAGAATCACCCGTGTGAACTTTCATTTTGCTCTGGACAACTTGTCCGTTCTTTTCTACTCTGCCTTCTTGTAACCATTTTTGAATTTGAGAGCGACTATAGTCAGGCAGATTTTCGGCTAATACTTTATCTAACCTACCTTTTTCATTTGTAACAGTAAATTCAATTTTATCAGTCATTTTTCTTTCCTTTCAAACGCTCTTCAAGCAAGCTATAGCTAAAAATTAAGACAACGCCGATTGTTAAAGCACTATCAGCAATATTAAAAATAGGAAAGTTAATAAAATCTAATTGGATCATATCTACCACATAGCCCCAACGGATCCGATCAATAAAATTACCGACGGCGCCTCCCAGAACCAGCGCTAGTCCCAGCGCTAACAAAACACTGCTTTTGTAGTATCTGACTAAAAAATAACTCACCACCACTACCGCAATGATAGTAACTAAGGCAAAGAAGACTATTTTCCCTTCTAAAATACTCCAGGCGGCTCCAGAATTTTTAATATAGGTCAGTGAAAGTAAACCATTGACAACTTTTTGAACTTCACCGATTCCAAAATTAGCTACGATCCAATACTTAACTCCTTGATCAATTGCAATAACCGCTAAACTGATTAATAAATAAATAATTAACAAAACACTTGCCTCATTTCTAAAAAATATCACGCGGACGAATAATGCCCAGTAAATTTCCGTTTTCATTCCCTTTTTTAGTGATCAGGATGGCATCTAATAAAGCATCTTTACGGAACATCTCTTCCACTTCATTAATAGTGGTCTGACCTGATACAAAGGCGTAATTGGTCTTCTTACCATCTTTTAGAATTAATTCTTTAGCTGTTTTGTGAGTCAGGTCGATCTGGCCTGTCAGGCTTTCTTTAGCAAGCCAATAACCAATTCCTCTTAAGGTCAGCAATCCTTGAAACTCACCTTTTTTATACAAAGGAAATTGTGAATAGCGTTTATCAGCAATGATCTTTAATAATTCTTTCAGCGAGATATCTTGCTCAAAACCAGTTACTTTTTTAGCAAAGTGGGGTAAGACCCGTTCTGGTTGTAACAATTCATGCTCAATCAGCTGAATTTGATCTAAGACCCATTGATTAGGCTCTGCGATGATGAAATCATCTCCAATTTGTTCATGAACAATTGCATTACGCAACTGGGAAATCTGTAAAAGATCATTTTCATATTTTTTAACCGATAGATCAGATCTTTTACTCAGATGCCGAACAATTTGCGCAAAACCCATGTTGCCAGGATTATTCAGCTGTTCACGCAACCATTTTTCAATGCGGTTGAAACTACTTAAAAAAGTAACTGCTCGTGCACCCATTATTTCCTCCTTCTTCTAAAACAAGCCAGTCGTCTTACCATTTTCATCGACATCCATCCCTAAAGCCGCTGGTTTTTTAGGCAACCCAGGCATAGTTAAGATACTTCCTGTCAAAGCAACAATAAAGCCGGCTCCAGTTTTAGGAATCAATTCTTTTACATGTAATTCAAAGACTTGCGGTGCTCCTAAAAGATTGGCCTGATCAGAAAAAGAATATTGAGTTTTGGCAATGCAGATTGCTAAATTATTCCAGCCATTGTCGTTGATCTGCTTTAATTGCTTTTGTGCTGATGGTTCAAAGACCACTTTTGTTGCGCCATAGATTTCTTTGGCGATTGCATTGAACTTTTGCTCGATCGAATCTTCTCTGCGATAAAGTTGCTGATAATGGGCTTCATCTTGTTCAATTAAATCAATCACACTTTGGGCCAGCTCTTTAGCTCCCTTTCCGCCATTAGTCCAGGCAGAACTACATACTGCCTCAACACCTTCTTTTTCACACAAAGCTTGTAATAATTCTAATTCGCTTTTCTCATCTTGAGCAAATTCATTGATCGCTACGATCACTGGCAAATGATATTTTTTCATATTTTCAATATGACGTTTCAAATTTGCAAACCCTTTTTCTAAAGCTTTCTCATCCACCTTGTGTAGCTGGTCTTTTGCCAGTTCCCCATGCATTTTTAAAGCTCGCAAAGTTGCTACGATCACAATTGCATCAGGCGCTTTTTCCAATACCGGAACTTTGATATCCAGAAATTTTTCAGCTCCCAGATCAGCACCGAAACCAGCCTCAGTTACAGCATAATCGCCAAAACAAAGTGCGGCTTTAGTTGCCTGGATGCTGTTACAGCCATGAGCGATGTTGGCAAAAGGTCCCCCATGGACAAAAGCTGGCGTGCCTTCGATGGTTTGGACTAGATTGGGTTTGAAAGCATCTTTTAACAAAACAGTCATTACACCTTGCGCATTTAAGTCAGCTACAGTGATCGGCTGATCCTGATAGCTAAAAGCTATGGTAATTTTAGCAAGTCTGTTTTTTAAATCTTGTAGGTCTTTAGCCAAACACAAGATCGCCATCACTTCGCTGGCTACTGTAATATCAAAGCCATCTTGCCGCGGCACTCCCTGCTTGACGCCCCCCAAGCCGATGACCGTGTGGCGCAAAGCACGATCGTTTAAATCCAATACTCTTTTCCACAAAATTTTTCGCGGGTCGATCTGTAGTTCATTTCCCTGGAAAATATGATTATCAATAATCGCTGAAAGTGCATTATTAGCAGCGGTGATTGCGTGAATGTCCCCAGTAAAGTGTAAATTAATATCTTCCATCGGTAAAACTTGTGAATAACCGCCGCCTGTTGCTCCTCCTTTGACACCCATCACTGGACCTAAAGAAGGCTCTCTGAGAGCTAAAACAGCATTTTGGTCTAATTGGTTCAGGCCATCTGCTAAGCCGATGGATACTGTTGTTTTTCCTTCACCGGCAGCAGTCGGATTAATAGAGGTAACCAAAATAAGCTTTCCTTGTTTCTCTTGCTTTTTTTTGTTTAGATCAACTTTTGCCTTATACTTACCATAAAGTTCAAGCTCATCTTTTTTTATTTGTATTTTATTGGCGATATCTTCAATTGGAGTCAAAACCGCCTGTTGTGCAATCTCTAAATCTGATAACATAACTTAAGCTCCTACTTTCTATTAAGTGCTAGACCCATAAATAAATTTAATTGATAGTTACTTTGACTTGTTCAGGTAACATTTCGCAAAAAAATTCGATATTTTTTTTATTTAAAGTGAAGTCGAATGGTTCTTCCTGCCTTAGAATAGTAACATGATTTCCGTTAATTTTTATTTCTTCGATATCATTAAAAGGAATAAATTTTTTTTGCCAAAAACGGGCATAAGAAATTTTAAGACCGTCCTTTAAAACTAGAATTGTACGATGGTAACCACGATGGAGTAAATACAAAAAGATCACTATAAAGACTAGACTTTTCCAATGAACAGAAGCTCGCTCTAAAACAAAACTCAAACTAAGAAATAAAAAAGCAAGCGTGACCGACCAATAAATAATCGCTAACGAATGTTCTGGTTGCCAACGAATCTTATTTTTTTTCACATTGCTCCCCTTTCATTTATCCGATAAACTATACTATGAAAACTAAAAGTAAAAGAAGGTATATCGATGCTTAAAATCCATATTGATGCTTCAACTAAAGGAAATCCTGGTCCTAGTGGTGGTGGAATAATCATAACAGAAAAACAGCAGCAAGTACAAAAAGCTTTTGCGCTTTCCATATTAACCAACCACCAAGCAGAATTTGCTGTATTTTCATACTTATTAGACTTTCTGATTCAGCAAAAATTCACAGAAAAAACCATTATTGTTTATACTGATAGTCAAATTCTAGTACAAACTTTAGAAAAAAACTATAGTAAAAATCCCGAATTTCAGAAATATTTATGTGAGATACAAGAAAAGTTAGAGGCTTTTCCTATGTTACTAGTAAAATGGATCCCGGAAAAAGAGAATAAAGGGGCTGATCACCTTGCCAGACAAGGATTGCAAAAATCTCTACGTTTACAAAATCGGCGAAAGTAAACGTGAAAAATTCTGTTTAAAACGTAACCAGTAAGATTGTTTCTTGATCATTTCCGGTGTTAGCAAGCTGCAGTTTTCCATATCTTTTTCAAAAATCTCTGCTAATTCTTGATTGATTGTCTTATCATAACAAAATGCATTAACTTCAAAATTTAGATCATAGCTGCGGATATCTTGATTAGTTGTTCCAAAAGAAGCCAGCGAAGCATCACTTAAAATCGTTTTGGCATGGATAAAGCCTGTTTCATAGATATAGATTTTCACCCCAATTGCCGTAAAATAATTAGCATAATACTGGGTCGCACGATAAATAAAAGGATGATCCGGCATGCAGGGGATCATGATCCGTACATCTACTCCAGATTTCACCGCAATTGCTAGAGCACTGGTCATGGAATCATCCGGAATCAGATAAGGAGTCTGGATCCACACTCTTTTTCTGGCCGTAACGATCATTTTAATAAAGCCATCCTTAATAAGCTGTTCTTTACTTTCCGGTCCATCAGCCACAACTTGCATCATAATCTGCCCCTGTGAATCAGTTTCATCGATCACAAAATAACGATCCTCATATTCTAACATATCAGCTTCATCTTTTACTGAAGCATTCCAGTCACGAATAAAAATTTCCTGTAAAGAGAACGAAGCTGTCCCGACGATCCGTCCATGGGTATCGCGCCAGTAACCAAATTTTTCTGTCGTTTCTAAATACTGGTCACCTACATTGAAGCCTCCTGTCCAGCCGATTTTACCATCAATGACCACAATTTTTCGATGCAAGTGATAATTTAAGCGGGTTTTACGGATTAAATTTCGTGAAGTAATAAAAGGAACGACTTTACCTCCAGCTTTAATCAGCGGACGAAAAAATTTGATGTCGGTTTTCCCGCCCCAAGGATCAAAAATCAGCCGAACTTCTACGCCTTCTTGGGCTTTTTCAACTAGAACATCTAAAAACTTATTACCGATCCGATCATCAAAGAAGGCATAGTATTCTACATGAACATTATCTTCAGCCTTACGGATATCTTCAAACAAGTGATTGAATTTTTCTTTTCCATCGGTAAAAAAAGTTAACTGATTGCCTAAAGTTATCGGTGATTCATCCATACCTTGTAAATAATCTTCTAGCAAATAGGTCTCTTCATTTACCATTCGTTGAGGAAAAGAATGATTATTTTTCTCGATGATCTCGTTAATTTCTTTAATTCTTCTCTGATGCTTTTCACTTAATAAATAAACCGTCTCTCCATCGATTCCGCGCCCGCAAAAAGCATATAAGATAAAGCCGATACCTGGTAAAAAGACCAGCGTCATCATCCAGGCAATTACACTTGTGATTGATCGCGGTCGCCGAAAGACAGTAATAAAGGCAATGACTGTATTGATCGTAACCAAGGCCGAAATAATTTGATAAAAAATTGCTAAATCAGCTCTCAGATCCATAGCTTTCTCCCTTCTTACAACAAATAATTATAGTCTAACTGTATATCTAATTGATAGTCTCCAATTTCTTTTTGTATCTTTTCTTTGACTTCTGCCAGAAATTTTTTTTCATCGATTTTCATTTTTTCAGGAATAACCAGATCAAATTGTAACACCATGTTTTCTTTAATACGCATATCGTGCATTTTTAAAGCAGGATCGATCGTTTTTAACAGTTGATTCAACTGTTCTTGAACTTTTAAATAATAAGAATTATTAATATCGATTGGATCTAAATGACAGACTAATTCCACTTTTAATTCTCGCTCAAAATCTTTTTCGATCCGATCAATGATCTGATGAGCATAAGTCAGATTCCAGTCAGCATTGACTTCTATATGAACAGAAGCGAATATTTTTTGAGGGCCATAATCATGAACTAATAAATCATGATAACCTAGAATGCTAGAATAGTTTTCCAGACGCTCTTCCATTAGACCAATTTCTTTGTCGCTAGGACGACTACCTAACAATTCATAAACGAAATCATTGATCATTCTGGCGCCACTATATAATATATAGACAGCTAAGGCAAAACCAATAAAACCATCGATGCGCCAGCCACTAATATATTCGATCACAGCTGATAGAAGGACAGTTACGGTAGTAAAAACATCATTCAGACTATCTTGACCAGTGGCCTCAAGAGTCTGCGATTTTATTTCACGTGACAACTTGCCATACATCTTTCCCTGCCAGATTTTAATGAGAATTGATAAGATCAAAATCAAAAAGACCCAAGCTGACAGATGGATATTCTCCGGCTTTAGAATCTTGCCAAATGAAGAACGCAGAAATTGCAGTCCCACAGTGATAATAACAAAAGAAACCGCTAAACCACTGATATATTCAAAACGTTCATGACCAAAAGGATGGTTCTTATCCGCCGGTTTGGCAGCCTCTTTAAAACCGACCAGTGTTAAAACAGATGAAATCATATCTGATAAACTATTCATAGCATCAGCCATGATAGATACAGAGCCAGCTGTAAGTCCAATAATAAGTTTACCAGAAAATAAGATTATATTAGAAATTAAACCTAAGATTCCCGCCAGCTGTCCTATTTTCTTGCGTTGTTCTTCTGATGAATATCTTTTTTTGAACTGCTTAATTAATCTCTTCAACATTTTAAATCTCCTTAGCATCAGATATTAACCTATTTTAGCGTGGCAGGCTCTCAAAAAACAACTACTATGTGTTTAGAAATTAAAAGTTGGAAAAGCAGGGTAGAACTTTTCCAACTCCAGTTTTTACTTAGCTAGCCATTGGCTGACTTCATTTAGGGCCTGTGGGATTGCCTGCGGTTTTTTACCACCAGCTTGCGCTAAATCAGGTCGGCCACCGCCGCCACCGCCGACAATCGGCGCAATGGCTTTGATCAAATCACCAGCCTTAATTCCTTTTTGTATCATTTCTTTAGAGACCGCCGCCAACAGATTGGCTTTTCCCTTATTTTCTGTTGCCAAAACCAAAACATCAGATAAGGCTTGCTGCTTCCACTGATCGGCTAACTGTCTTAGCTGGTTCATATCCTTGACATTTACTTGAGCAGTAATATAAGAAATACCATTAATCTCTTGAATATGCTTAAAGACATCAGCAGCCGCTTGATTTGAAATTTTCGTTGACAACTTTTCATTTTCTTTTTGTAATTGACGAAGTTCTTCTTGTAAGTTCTTGATTCTAGTGGTCACATTTTCTACTTTTGGTGTCTTAAGCAAGTGAGCTGTTTTCAACAGAGTGGTTTGATGGTCTTGTGTAAACTGATAGGCCTCTTGACTGCTGACAGCTTCTATTCGCCGTACTCCTGCTCCAATGCCGGATTCTGAAACAATCTTGAGAATACCGATATCTTCAGTATTTTTTACATGATTTCCGCCACATAATTCCAGTGACCAATCGCCAATATTGACTAAACGGACATCATGACCATATTTTTCACCGAATAAAGCCATTGCCCCCATTGCTTTTGCACTATCAATGTCCGTTTCATAGGTAATTACCGGAATCGCCTGCCAGATTTTTTCATTTACGATTTCTTCCATTTGGTGTAGTTGCTGATCAGTGATCTGACCAAAGTGAGTAAAGTCAAAACGTAAGTGACTGGCTTCGACCAATGAGCCTGCCTGATTGGCATGTTCACCTAGGACCTCTTTTAAAGCCTTATGGAGTAAGTGGGTCGCCGTATGGTTTTTAATGATCCGATTGTGACGACTACTGTCAACCTGTAAATGATAAGAAGAACCCTTTACTAAAGATCTTTCAATCTCTACTTGATGTAAATATTGTCCATTCGGAGCTTTCTGGACATTCGTGACAATTGCCGCGATCTGATCTTTCTCATCCAGGATCCACCCTGTATCAGCAACTTGTCCGCCCATTTCCGCATAAAAAGGCGTTTGAGCAAAAATCACTTCGGCACTTCCAGCTGTTAACTTATCACAGAATTGATCCTCTTGTAGTAAAACCACCAATTGGCTATCTATTGCTAAATGCTCGTAACCGACATATTCACTTTCAACGGTAACATCAGATAAGAGTGAAGATTGCACTTTCATCGACTGCTCATTACTACGCGCTGCACGAGCCCGTTGTCTCTGGGCTGCCATCTCACTTTCAAAACCTTCATGATCTACTTTTAATCCGGCCTCTTGTGCTATTTCTTCTGTCAATTCAACAGGAAAGCCATAAGTATCATACAATTTAAAGATGGAGATGCCATCAAGAATATCATTTTCTTCTTTTTTTACCTTGGCTAACAGCTGATTTAAAATATCCATACCTTCATTGATTGTTTCATAAAAACGTTCTTCTTCGGATTTAATGACTTTGGCAATAAATTCATGTTGCGCTAAAACTTCTGGATAATAACTTTGCATGATACTGCCTACAATTTCTACCAGCCGATATAAAAAAGCTTGTTTAATACCCAATTTTTGTCCGTGCATGTCAGCTCTGCGCAACAGGCGACGTAAAACGTAGCCTCTTCCTTCATTGGAAGGTAAAGCTCCATCTGCAATGGCAAATGAGATGGCCCGGATATGATCGGCAATCACCTTAAAAGAAACATCCGTTATCTCCGAATCACCATATTTCACTTGACCGCTGATCTTTTCGATTTCGTGAATGATTGGTAAAAACAAGTCTGTTTCAAAATTAGTTGGAGCACCCTGTACGACTGATACCATCCTTTCTAATCCCATGCCAGTATCAATATTTTTATTGGGTAAAGGTTCATAACTGCCGTCTGACTTATGGTTAAATTCAGAAAAAACTAAATTCCAGATTTCCAGATAACGCTCATTCTCACCACCAGGGTAGTTCTCTGGGTCATCTACAGCTAAATTATTGTAAGACTGACCGCGATCATAAAAAATTTCTGTATCCGGACCACTAGGACCAGCTCCGATATCCCAGAAATTATCCTCAACTTCGATTACATGGCTTTCAGGCAGGCCAATCTCTTTAAGCCAAATTTCTTTGGTCTCCTGGTCTTTGGGATAGACCGTCACATATAACTTTTCTGGTGCAAAAGCCATCCATTCAGCAGCCGTCAAAAATTCCCAAGCCCAGTGAATAGCTTCCTTTTTAAAATAATCACCAATTGAAAAATTGCCTAACATTTCAAACATGGTATGGTGACGCGCTGTGCGTCCCACGTTTTCGATATCATTCGTCCGGATCGATTTTTGTGCATTTGTGATCCGTGTATTAGCGGGCACTTGAGAACCGTCAAAGTATTTTTTAAGCGTCGCTACACCTGAATTGATCCACAATAAACTTGGATCATCCACTGGGACCAATGACGCACTTGGTTCTACCGAATGACCTTTACTTTTAAAAAAGTCCAAAAACATCTGACGAATTTCAGCACTTGTTAATTTTTTCATCTATATTCTCCTTAAAAAAAATAAACACCACTGCCAATCAAGGACGTCTACACGCGGTGCCACCTTGCTTGCAATGATGTTGTTCATTACCTCTTTAAATTCTCGCTAACGTGAGAGTTACGTCGATATTTCTACCAAAAATACAAAGGGAGCATTCCAGACAAGTATTTTCCTTTCAGCCGGCAGAAAATTCTCTGTAAATTTTTTGCATGAAACATATCCTTTGTTCTTTTAGATTATAAAATCCTTTAAGTTAAAAGTCAATCTTTTTGGATCAAAATGATCTTGCGAAAATAATAGTCAGAAGGATCAAGTGCTTCATCTACAGCGATTAATCGATGAGAACGGTAATAAGAAGCCAGTGGCAGATGATCATATACATCATTGCCCACTGCTGTCATCTGCTCTAATTTCAAATAGTTATCCGCTGTAACTTCCCAATGATCCAACTCTCCACTGAATTTCAAGCCAAACATATTTTCCTGCTTTATTTGCCGACTTACTTTTTCTCCATAATAACTCTGATCTTCACGAAGATCATTTCCCCAGCGGAATAACTTTCTCGTTGCTGCCGAAACGAGATACTCCCATTGATCTTCAGTAGGCAAATCAAAAACCTGCTCTTTGACTCGTTCACGTAATTGGTCTAAACTGCAGCTCTGATGGTGATAAATCGCATAAGTAGCTGTTTTATCTGACAAAACAGCATAAAATTTATTTTCACAAAAGATTTCTTCAGGAAGTTTTACTGCTAAGCTTTCTTCAAAAGACTGAGGTTTTTGAAAATACGCAAAAAACTCTTTCTTAATTTTCCCAAAAGTTGTCTGATCTCCTTTAAATTCGCCAGTGATCATGTTTAAGTCGCCTAGATACCTAGTACCGACAGGACGGGCTTTTTTTTGAACCAGCATGGGACTGATTGAGCGTTTGCGTAATGGGGTAGTCGATTCATTAACAAAATCATCCCAATCCTTTACAGTTTGTAAACCATAGTTTTTTCTGATAGTAGCATAAGCTGGATCGGTAAGATCGCCAGTCGTATCCCAAGCATCATGAGCCAGACCAGAAATACCTGCTTTCCAGCCTAGAATGGCATCTTTTTTTCCAGGGATTAAAACAAAACGCTCACCGTCAATTAAACATTCAAAGCTTTGACATTTTACCCCATCTAATTCAAACTGCTGAAAAATAACGTCAGAAACTTTCTTCAAAGGACTGACAAAATACATTAAAACTTGATTCATAACTTGTGTTTTCAACTCAAGTGGCAAGTTTTTCCAATGTGACCACTCTAATGCTTCAAAAAGATCCACTGTTTTCCTCCTCGTATAATAATGATTATGATAAAATATATTATATCATTATTAAAGAAGGGATTCCATGCAAGAAGGATTAAAACCAATTTACAATCAAAAGACAAAATTATTGATCTTAGGCAGTGCGCCAAGTGTGCAATCGCTGCAAAAACAGCAGTATTATGGAAATAAGGGCAATCGTTTCTGGTCCATTATTTTTAAAATTCTACAAGTCCCCGATCCTCAGGATTATGATAAACGCCTGCGCATTTTACTTGAAAATAATATTGGACTGTGGGATGTTTATCAGAAATTCGATCGCAAGGGCAGTATGGATCACCAATATAAGGCCAGTCAGCTTAACGATTTTGATAATATATTAAAACAAAGTGATATTTCAATTATCCTAGTCAATGGAAAAACCGCGGCGAATGAAATTAATAACCACCAGCTCTTTACAAAGCTAACTGTCTATTCTTGTCTGTCAACAAGTGGTGCCAACAACAGTCGCCATCAAGCACGCTATCAAGAGTGGGCTGCAGCTTTACAGTCTCTTAGAACTAAATAACATAAAAAAGTGCAGACTTTGGAAAAACAGTCCGTCTGCACCATAATTTCAACTATAAAGCTCTAACGATTAGATTTTTTCTTATGACGTTTAGCCTGACGTTGTTCATGACGTCTTTCCAGTTTTCTTTTTTCCTGGTTCGTCCGCTCAATTTCTTTTTTTATTTTCTTTTTGTAACCAGGTTTAACCTTCTTTTTTTGTTTTTTGACGTATCCGATCGTTGATGGATTTAATTCTTCTGTCGTTTTTTCACGTTTTTTTCGACGATTACGGTCGTAGGTCGTTACGATTTCCCCATTTTTAATTTCTTTAGCTTCAAAAACAACTCCTGAATGTTCTAAATTTTCAATAGCTGTTTCATCACTTGGTTCATAAAGAGTGATGGCAGTCCCCACCAGCTTATTTCTACCGGTACGCCCCACACGATGTATGAAGAAATCCAGATCCTGAGGCAGTTCGGCATTGATCACATGGCTAATTCCTTCAATATCGATACCACGTGCTGCCAAGTCAGTAGCAACTACAAACTGATAATCCAAATGTTGAATCTGGCGCATGATCCGCTTTCTTTGACGCGGAGCAATGCCACCATGAACGGTAGCAATTTTTAATCCCTGGTTTTTTAAATAGTTACTGATCTCATCTACTCGTTCTTTAGTGTTGGCAAAAACGACTGCTAAAAAAGGTTCTCCTAGCGTCAGCAGCTGGTAAATCAGCTGATTTGGGTCTTTGCCCTTAGTTGAAATCAGCCAGTTTTCAACTGTATCTGAAATAATATTCTTGGGTTTGATTTCTTCCATTAATGGATTATTTAAATATTTTTTTAGAAAAGGTCGTAATTTCTGTGGAATTGTAGCTGAAAAAACTAACATCTGACAACTGTCAGTAAACTTAGCTGCAATTTGATCCACTTCCGTTAGAAACCCCATATCCAATGTCATGTCAGCTTCGTCTACTACAAAAGCTTTACTGCTGTGGATCTGTAAGTTGCTATTATTAACCATATCTAAAATTCTACCCGGAGTCCCAATAACAATCTGTGGTTGACGATGCTGCAGACGAGCTTCTT